>Ga0209930_1000134_pt1 | contig 309444 bp, 301 predicted proteins | sample ThiBiot_500_biof_2_FD_183948 | JGI IMG/M metagenome (GOLD analysis project Ga0209930, IMG submission 183948) | Wastewater bioreactor microbial communities from Cape Town, South Africa - Thiocy_cont_500_biof (SPAdes) | ecosystem: Engineered > Bioreactor > Thiocyanate-remediating >...
CCATCATTGTCGAGCAGCATCCGGTCCTGGCGCTGTCCATGTCGCAACATGCCATCGTGCTCGAGCGCGGGGTGGTGGCCCATGCCGGCGCCAGCGCCGAGCTGGCCGCCGACACGGAACGGCTGGACAAGTTGTTGGGAGTCGGAAAGCGATAGCGCATATCCGCTGGCGCGAGGAGGTGACATGGGCAGGCACGCTTATCCGTATGACGTAGACGCCGAGCCGACGCTCTACAACGAGCGCAGCTTTCTGACACGGGAAGCCTTGGAGCGGTGGGCAGGATTTCCGCTGGGATACAACTTCGCGGATGGACCTCTGCACAACCCGGCCCGCTATCGCGCGCATCCGAGCCTGGCCTGCATCGCATCCGGCCATGCCGAGGCCACCATGTTGTGCAACGGCAAGCCGTTTCAGCTGAAAACGGATCCAGGATCGATCGGGCTCTTTGCTCCGCATACGGAGATCGAACGATGCTGGTGGCATTCCCTGAACGCCGAACGCGTGGTCATAGAGCTGGACATGTCCGAATTGAATCCGGCCATGAAGCTGGATGACGAAATTCTCGATGTCCCGTTGGACCTGGACCTGCAGTTCTACGATCCGTCATTGCTGCAGACCATGCTCGCGATTGCCCGGGAAGTCCAGCATGGGTGTCCGAATGGACCGTTGTATGCGCAATCTCTGTGCCTGGGCCTGGCGTTGTATCTCAGGCGGAGATTCTCTTCCCGCCCGCTGACCCGGACTTTCGACAGGGGCCGTCTTACTTCGCCGCAACTGCGGGCAATCGACGAATACATCAAGGAGTCGATCGGGACCGACATGAACGTCGATGCCCTGGCCGGGTTGATCGGTTTGAGCAAACCGCACTTCATGAAGCTCTTCCGCATGACGACCGGCACGTCGCCATATCAATACGTGCTGCGGGCTCGTGTCGAGGCCGCGGCTGTTCTCGTGAAGCAGGGGCATCCGCTGGCGAGCGTGGCCCGGAAGGCCGGATTTTCCAGCCAGAGCCATTTCTCGGCGGTGTTCGCCAAGTACATGGGGATGCCCCCCAAGCGATATCTGTCCAGTGTGCAGGGCAAGTCAAGGCAGGAGATCAATGATGAGGAGGTTCATGGAGAAACGAAACCTGTGTGAATGAATCCAATTTCAAAAAGGCTGCACCCGAGTGGGAAAAGTCGCTCACGCATGCTGTCGGTGAAGGACGGCCGCGATGGGCAATGAGGAGACCATGATGGAACTGCGTAGAAGAGCCGGCGCCATGCGCTGGGGAATGACCACGATGGCATTGGCCGCGCTTGCGGCGTGCGGTGGCGGTGATGGGGGAACGGACAACCCCGCGCCGCCGCCTTCCGGGGGGAATCCGGGGATAGGGGATCTGGCGATCGCCCCGGTGATGAATTGTTCGCCGGAAGGGATCGGCAAAGTCGTACTCACGACCGACGACGCTCCCGCCAAGGGCTTCAAGGCAACGATCCTGGATGTCAGTTCCAACACCGTCGATGGAGACCCGACCAAGCAGTACTGCCTGGTGAAGGTCAAGGTGGACCCGGAAGTGAATATCTGGGTCGCCATGCCCTCGGACGGTACGTGGAACGGCCGATTCCGCTCCGAGGGCGGGGGTGGCTACGCGGGATCGGTGAGCGTCGCCACGGATTCCATCAAGCAGGGGTTCGTCGGAGTACAGACGGATACCGGCCACAAATCGTCGGTGGGCGGCTCGTTCGGCATGTTGTCTCCGGGCGTTCCCAACACTCAGCTGCAAGAGGATTTCGCATTCCGCAGCGAGCATCTGATGTCCGTCATAGGCAAGCAACTGACCAAGAGCTATTACGGGCAGGATCCGGTGCGTTCGTACTGGTACGGGTGCTCGACGGGCGGTCGCCAGGGGCTGATGATGGCGCAGCGCTATCCCGGCGACTACGACGCCATCGTGGCGGGCGCGCCTGCGATTCACTGGGACCGCTTCCAGGCGTATCAGATATGGCCTCAGGTGGTGATGAACAACGACCTGGGAGCCGCGATCAGCCGCGACAAGCTCGGCCTTGCCACGTCAAGGGCGGTCGCGAGCTGCGATGCCGCCGACGGCGTTACCGATGGCGTGATCGACGATCCGCGTTCATGCCGCTACGATCCATCCACGGACAACAATATTACGCGTGCCGATTGTGCGGATGGTTCGTGCCTGACGCCGGCCGAGGCGATAGCCATCAAGAAGATATGGGACGGCGCGCGCGATCTGTCCGGCAATCTTTTGTGGCCGGGTGTGGAGCGCGGCGCCAATCTTACTTCCCTGGCGGGTGCCGCGCCCTTCAGTATCGCGGTCGAGCAGCCTAGATACTGGGTCTATCTCGACCCCAACTGGGACTGGAAGACGCTGACCTACGCCAACTACGGCCAGTTCTTCGCCGATACGGTCCGCATGGTCAATCCCGTGATCGGGACGGACAACCCGGACCTGTCCGCGTTCAAGGCACGCGGCGGCAAGCTGATCATGTATCACGGCTGGAGCGACAATCTCATCATGCCGCAGGGCACCGTCCGTTATTACGACGCGGTCAAGGAAAAAATGGGTACGACTGCCGTCGACGAATTCGCAACGCTCTACATGGTGCCGGGAATGGGCCATTGCGGAAGTGGCGACGGTCCCAACCAGTTCGGGCAGGGCAGCAGCGGCACGGTGGCGAAGGACCCTCAGCACGACATCTTCCGCGCGCTGATGAATTGGTCGGAGAAGGACACCAAGCCTGGCGCGATCGTCGCGACCAAGCTGGTCGACAACAAGGTGGCACGCACCCGGCCGCTTTGCCAGTACCCGCAAGTCGCGCGGTACAAGGGAACCGGCAGCACCGACGACGCGGCGAACTTCAGCTGCGTTGCCGCCGACTAAGGCCAAGCTGGCGTGGCGATACCCCCTTGACGACATCAAGGGGGTATTTTTCTTTCATGCCGACAGCATCCGATGAATCAGATCCGCGGTATTTGCAGCGGAAAATTTCTTCATCAAACTCGCCCGGAACACCTCCACGGTGCGCGGGCTGATATCCAGTTCCTTGGCGATCACCTTCGAGGTCTTGCCGTCCAGAAGCCGGGACGCGACCTCCCGTTCGCGCGGCGTCAGGGCCTCGGAGGTCCGGGGCCGCTCGGCGCTGACGTCCTCGAAGGTCCAGATTCCGGCTTCGTGCGGCCGTTCGCGGTTGAAGGCCCGGCCGGTTACCCGGCACCAGAAATGCTGTCCCGTGGCGCGTTTCATGATGCGTGTGTCGGCATACCGGCCATGCTTGTTCAGGATGGGCGCGATGCGCTTGCCCAGGCGCTCGAATTCCTCGGTTGTCGGGTATAGCTCGCGGAACGATGCGCCCAGCAGGATTTCGCGGGATGCGTGGAAGACGTCGCATACATAGCTGTTGCAATCGACAATGATCCGGTCCTTCGACAGCACGAGGCCGATGGGCGCCATTTCGAAGGCAAGGCGATAGTCCGCGTCGGTCGACATCGGTGGCTCCTAAGCAAAACTACGTAGACGGGTACGTAGTATCTTTCAAACGCACGCCGTCCGCCAGGTCCTGGCGGCGGGGCGTGGCGGTGGGTCCCGTTCCCTGGAGGAGGTGTCGTGAACAAGATTTATCCATCCGCTCTCGATGCGATGGCGGGCGTCGTGAAAGACGACCAGATGATCGCGGTCGGGGGCTTCGGCCTGTGTGGCATCCCGGAGGCGCTGATCGAGGCGCTGCGCGTGTCGGACGCCAAGCGTCTTACCGTGATTTCAAACAACGCCGGCGTGGACGGCTTCGGGCTCGGCAAGCTGCTGGAAAGCCGGCAGATCCGGAAGATGATTTCGTCCTACGTGGGCGAGAACAAGGAATTCGAGCGGCAGTATCTGAGCGGAGAGCTGGAGCTGGAGTTCACGCCGCAGGGAACGCTGGCCGAGAAGCTGCGCGCCGGCGGGGCCGGTATCCCGGCCTTTTTCACCAAGACGGGCGTCGGGACCCTGGTCGCCGAAGGCAAGGAGCTGCGGGAGTTCGACGGGGAAACCTATGTCATGGAGCGCGCCCTGGTGCCGGATGTGGCCCTGATCAAGGCGCACGTCGCCGACCGGGCCGGCAATCTGCGCTTCCGCTATACGGCCCGCAACTTCAATCCGGCGGCGGCGACGGCGGGGAAGATCACCATCGCCGAGGTCGAGGAAATCGTCGAGGTCGGCGAACTGGCGCCCGACGATATCCACCTGCCGGGCATCTACATCCATCGCATCGTCCAGAACCGCAACCCGGAGAAGCGGATCGAGCAGCGCACGACGACCAAGGCGGAGAACTGAGATGGCATGGAGCAAGGATCAGATGGCGGCGCGGGCTGCCCGGGAACTGCGTGACGGTTTCTATGTGAATCTCGGGATCGGCATCCCGACCCTGGTGGCCAACCACGTGCCGGGCGATATCGAGGTCTGGCTGCAGTCCGAGAACGGCATGTTGGGCATCGGCCCGTTCCCGACCGACGACCAGGTGGATGCGGACCTCATCAACGCGGGCAAGCAGACCGTGACCACGCTGCCGGGATCGTCGATCTTCGGCAGCGACCAGAGCTTCGCGATGATCCGCGGCGGCAAGATCAACCTGTCCATCCTGGGCGCCATGCAGGTGAGCGGGAAGGGCGACCTGGCCAACTGGATGATTCCCGGCAAGATGGTCAAGGGCATGGGGGGTGCGATGGACCTCGTGGCCGGCGTCGAGCGGGTGGTGATCCTGATGGAGCACGTGGCCAGGAAGAAGGATGGTGGCCACGAGCTGAAGATACTGCCCGAGTGCACGCTGCCGCTGACGGGCGTGGGCGTCGTGGATCGCATCATCACCGACCTGGGCGTGATCGATGTGACGGCAGACGGACTGGTGCTGGTGGAGTTGGCCGAAGGCGTCAGCGCCGATGAGATCCAGGCCAAGACCGGCGTGCCGTTGAAGGGGGTGTAGGGCGGTACTGGCGGGCTTCCGGGGTGGGAACGATCTTTCGTGGCCCCGGGTTTGAAACAAAGCGGACATTCTCGATGGTGCGGCGGTCAACAAACCGCGAGCGGCACGCCAGAATCCGTTCCAAGGTGTTCCCCGGTCCATCAGGCGCCGGGGAACGCGGAGACGGAACGATCCTGGAGAATGCCCCATGCTGTCCGCAGCAGACAATGACCGCTACAACGATGTCGAGCCGGGTTCCATCCTGCACGACATGGCCCGCCGCTATTGGCTCCCTTACCTGAGATCCGAGGCGCTCGACCCCAATGGTCCGCCCAGGAAGGTCGAGCTGCTGGGCGAGAAGTTCGTGTCCTTTCGCGACGGCAGCGGAAAGGTCGGGTTCTTCGAGGAGCAGTGCCCGCACCGCGGGGCGTCCCTGGCCCTGGGCCGAACCGGTGACAATGCGCTGACGTGCATCTTCCACGGCTGGAAGTTCGACGTGTCGGGCACGTGCATCGCCACACCGTCGGAATCCAATCCCCGCTTCTGTTCGACCATCAAGGTTCCCGCTTTTCCCGTCCGGGAGGCGGGCGGCGCGCTGTGGGTGTATCTGGGGCCGGGTGAGCCGCCGGTCTTCCCCGAGTGGGAGTTCTGCCTCCTGCCGGCCGAGCATCGCCGCGCCCGGGTCGGATATACGGATTCGAACTGGACGCAGAACCTGGAAACGCTGCTGGATTCCGCCCACATCGGGCTCCTGCATGCCCAGCCGGTCAAGGCGGAGATCAACGAAAGCGTCGTCGCGATCAAGGGCGTGCATGCGCCCAAGCTGTCGGTCGTGGATACGCCTTACGGGTTCCAGGCCTACTCGCGGCGGGAGCGGGAGGACGGCCAGGTCTATCTGCGCGTGACGGAGTACCTGGCGCCGTTCACGGTCTTGAACGGCAGCATGCGCACCGATGAAGGGCGCGTGCTGTTCATGATCCCGATCAACAACCGGCGGACCGCTTTCTGGCGCTTCGAGTGGGACATGGTCCACACCCAGGAGTGGTGGAAGAAGCAGTCGATCGAGCGGGGCGCGCTGGGCTTGAAGTTCGTCGACCATGACGATTTCCTGCGGAACTCGCTGGATCGCGGCCGGGAGGACTTCGGCCAGAACCGCGAGGCGATGAAGCTCGGGCATTGGTCGGGCTTCAAGGACCTGCGCGCCGAGGATGCCGCCGTGGCCGAAAGCGTGCCCATCGTGGACCGCACGAAGGAACATCTGGGCGCCAGCGATCTGGTCATCGCCAAGATGCGACAGCGCTTCTTCCAGGGGCTGGACGAGTTTGAGCGGGGAGGAAGGCCGCTGGGACTGGGGCCCAACGGCGATGGCAGCGGTATTGCCTATACCGATCTGCGCGGAACGTCGGAGGTGATCGCACCCGCAGTCGATCAGCTCGCATACCACAACGTCGAGCTGCGCGAGGAGCGCAAGGCATTGCGCACGGCGTTCCTGGAGGCGCAAGGGGCGGGCGTGGCGACCAAGGAGCGGCAACATGCGTGATGCTTCCTTCTCCACGGGGTCGGGTTCGGCGCATTTGAACGAGACCCATGATCCGGCGCTGCGTTCGTTCGTGGTCTCGGCCAACCGTGCCGATGCCGGTTTTCCCATTCAGAACCTGCCGCTGGCGGTCTTCAGGTCGGGGCACCAAGGGGGTGATTTCCGCGTCGGCGCGGGCATCGGCGACCTGGTCCTGGACATCGGCGAGATGGGGGCCAGCCTGGCCGCCGAGTGCGGGCCGGCGGTCCAGGCCTGTCGCGGCGCGTCGATGAAGGCGCTGATGGAACTGGGGCCGGTGCATTGGGCGCGCCTGCGGCTGGGATTGTCGCGGCTGTTGCGGGAGGGGTCGCCATGCCGGCGGGAAGCCGAGCAACATCTGCATCCCATCGCCGATGCCGAGTTCCTGCTCCCCCTGAAGATCGGCAATTTTTCGGATTACCTGGCCTCGATGCATCACATCTCCAAGGTGATCCGGGTCAAGCGTCCCGATCATCCCGAGCTTCCCCAGAGTTTCGTCTGGAGCCCGATCGCCTATCACAGCAGGGTATCGACGGTCCGGGCCAGCGGATACAGTTTTGCCCGTCCCCGGGGGCAGGCGGGGCGGTTCGAGAACGACCGGCCCCTGACGGACCCGACGCGGATGCTGGACTACGAAGTCGAGCTCGGCATCTACGTGGGTACCTCCAACGCGCAGGGCGACCAGCTGGACGTGGATGCCGCGGACGCGGCGATCTTCGGCTATTCGGCGCTGAATGACTGGACGGCGCGGGACATGCAGGGGTGGGAGTCCCAGCCGTTGGGGCCGTTCCTGTCCAAGAGTTTCACGACGACGGTCTCGCCCTGGGTGGTGACAGCCGAAGCCCTGGCACCCTACCGGGTGGCGATGTCGAGGCCGGATGGCCAGCCGGCCGCGCCTGCCTGCCTGGATTCGGACGGAAATCGCGCGCGGGGCATGCTGGACGTGCGCATGGAGGTGCTGCTGCTGACCGAGCAACTGGCCGCGGCGGGAGAGGGGCCGGTGTCGTTGGGTGTCAGCCGCCTGACGGACGCCTATTGGACGCCTGGGCAGATGGTGGCCCATCACACGCTCAATGGCTGCATCCTGGAGACGGGGGACCTGATCGGTACGGGCACGATCTCCGGGCCGGGCGACGATGCCTGCGGCTGCATGTTCGAACTCACCCGAGGCGGGCGCCAGCCGTTCCACTTGCCCAACGGCGAGGAGCGGGCGTTCGTGCAGGATGGGGACACGGTGATCGTGCGGGCCCATTGCCAGAAGGCAGGATGGCCGAGGCTGGGGTTCGGGGACGCGGTCGCCACGGTCCTGCCCGCCCGGCCGCAAGCCTGAGCCGTCCAGGACGAGGAGCAGCGATGGCAAGCGTGATCAGGTTCCACCGGACGGGGGGACCCGCAGTCCTGAGGTGCGAGGAGTACGACGTCGCGCCGCCGGGCTACGGCGAAGTAAGAATTCGGCACGCCGCGGTGGGCGTCAATTTCAACGACATCTATTTCCGTTCGGGGCTGTATCCCGTCGCACTGCCGTCGCCGCTCGGACGGTCCGCCGCCGGCATCGTCGAGGAACTGGGAGCCGGCGTGGCGGACGTCCGGGTGGGCGACCGCGTGGCCTATGCCAGCAGTCCGTTGGGCGCATACAGCAGCGAGCGCATCGTCGATACGCGGTATCTCGTTCCGGTACCCGACGGGGTCGGGCTGGACGTGGCCGCGGCCAGCACCATGCGTGGCATGACCGCGGCCTACCTGATGCGGCGCATCCATCCGTGGCGGGCGGGAGATTCCCTGGTGCTGCACGCGGCGGCCGGGGGTGTCGGTTTGATCGTCAGCCAGTGGGCGCGGCATCTGGGGCTGCGCGTGATCGGAACCGTGTCGAGTCCCGAGAAGGCCGGGATCGCGCTGGACCATGGCTGTGAGCACGTGATCGTGCGCGGGACCACCGGCGAGGTCGTCGAGAAGGTGATGGCGCTGACCGGCGGGCGTGGCGTGCCCGTGGTGCTCGATGGCGTGGGCCGGAGCACCTTCGATGCTTCGCTGAGGGTCCTGTCCAGGCGGGGGCTGTTCGTCAGCTTCGGCGCGTCGTCCGGCCCTGTGCCCCCCATCGACGCCATCGAGCTGGGGCGCAGAGGGTCGCCATTCTTTACCCGGCCCGCATTGGCCGACTATGCATCGACGAGGAAGGAGCGCGTGGAGCTGGCGGGCGAATTCTTCCAGCTTGTCGAGTCGGGCGTGATACGCGTCCACGTGAACCAGAGGCTGGCGTTGGCCGATTGCGCACAAGCCCACCGGGCGCTGGAGTCGGGCGGTTCGGTGGGAGTTTCGGTGCTCGTGCCTTAGCGCCCGGGCAAGCGGCCCGGGCGTTGGCTATAACAACAGGAGACATCATGAAAAGCAGATCGAGAAACTTCCGGGTCGTGCTGCAAGGGGCGGCCTGTCTGGCACTGATCGTCCATGCGGCGGCATCGGCCGCGGATGGCTATCCGTCCCGCCCGATATCGCTCATCGTCCAGGCGGCACCGGGCGGTTCGTCCGACATTACCGCACGGGTGCTGGCCCAGAAACTTTCCGTGGCCATGAATACGCAGGTCGTGGTCATCAACGAGCCGTCGGCCGGGGGCATCGTCGCCATGCAGCGGGTCAAGCGCGCCGAACCGGACGGCTACACGCTGATGATCGTGGGCACGAAGGCCGCGATCGGCGATGCGATCTTCGCCGCCAAGAACATCGACGTGCTGCGCGACTTCGAGCCCGTCGCGCAGGTCAGCACGGGCCAGCTCGCCGTGGTCGTCAAGCGCGATTCGCCGCTCAAGACCATGGACGACCTGATCCGGGAGATCAAGGCGAAGCCGGGGCGGATCACGGTGGCCACGGGCGACGTGGCCGGAGGGATCCAGTACCTGGGCGCGGCCCTGGTGCGCGAGGAGCTCAAGGGGGATTTCGTCATCGTTCCCTATGGCACGGCGGCCAAGCTGACGACCGCGGTGAGGGCGGGGGAAGTCGACGCGGCCTTCGAACTGGTGCCCGGTATTGTCGGCTCGCTGCGCGACGGCGAGGCGCGGGCGCTGGCCGTCAGCGGAACCAACCAGTTGCAGGACCTGCCCGGCATGAAGGGCGTTCCCACGATGAAGGATGTGGGTTTGCCGGGGAGCGATGTGACGACGTCCACCTTCGTGGTCGCGCCGGCCGGCACACCCGCGAATATCGTGAATACCTTGAATACGGAGATCCTGCGCGCCCTGGCCCAGCCCGACTTGCAGCAGGCTTCCCGTTCGCGAGGTTCGGGCATTCCCGAGCCGTATTCCGCGGCCCGGACCAGGACGCAACTGGCCGGGGAGATCGAGCGCTGGCAGGCCATCGTGAAGCAGGCAAACGTCAAGTCGCAATAGCACAGCCGCCGGGCTGTCGCTTTATCGAATCATGATCAATGGAGGGGAAATGAAGACGACTACCATCGTCGGGGGAGTGCTTTGCCTGGGGGCGGGGAACTGCGCCGTTGCACAGGCCCAGGTGACGATCTACGGGATCGTGGATTCCGGTTTCGTCCATCAGTCCGACGCGATCGCACCCAAGCAGGGAAACGTGTCGTCGCTGACGGGAGGAGGACAGTCCGGGTCGCGCTTCGGGCTGCGGGGCGTGGAGGACCTGGGCAACGGGTTGAAAGCCACGTTCGACCTGGAGGCAGGGATCAATACGGACACCGGCACGTCGACGCTGGGCGCGCTGTTCGGACGCAAGGCCCATGTGGGGCTGGATACGCCGCTGGGGAACGTCAAGCTGGGCAGGCAGTACAGCCCGTTCTACCTCGATGCGATCTTGCCCGCGGATCCGTTCGGCATGGGGTTGATGGGGAGGATGAACAACGTCTTCAGCACGAATTCCCGTATCAACAATTCGGTGTCCTACTCGACCCCGAGGTGGCGGGGATGGGCTGCGGGCTTCCTGTATGGCTTTGGCGAGGTTGCGGGAAACAGCTCGGCCGCGCGTTCCTACAACGGCGCGTTGAGCTACCAGGACGGTCCTGCCCGCGTGGCGCTGGGCTACTACAACCAACGCAATGCCGCTGATACGGCCACCAGCCACTCCGTCGCGCTGACGGGAAGCTACCGCGCCGGAGCGGTCACGGTGTATTCGGCGTTCCAGGCCGTTCGGTCCACCTTGAACGGCGTGCCGGGGGCGACGGTCGCGGATACGAACGTCAACATCTACATGGCCGGCCTGCAATGGTCGCGAGGGCCGCATACGGTGCTCGGCGGCATCACCCATGCGCGCGACCAGCGCCGGATCGGGGCCACCGGTGCCAAGGCGACGTTGTATGCGGTGGGCTATACCTATGCCTTGTCCAAGCGAACGAACCTGTACACCTCGTTCGGCATGTTCCGCAATCGCTCGGGCGCGGCGTACGCGATAGGCGATGCGACGACGCCGGTCTATGGCCAGAAGGGCTTCGACGTCGGCATCAGGCACCGTTTCTAGGGGAGCGGGGCGGGGGTTGGCAGTATCGCCAACTCCTGCAAGGCGGCTTTGTCGGCGATCACGATGCGGCCGTATTCCAGGGCGAGCACGCCGAGTTTCTCCAGTGCCCGCAGTTCGCGGTTGACCCCTTGCCTGCGGGTGCCGAGCAATTCGGCCAGCTCGTCCTGCAGGACTTCCACTTCGTTCGTGGCATGCCCCGACGCGTTGGCGATGAGACCGAGCAGCGAGGCGAGCCGCGCGCGTAGGGAACCCGTGGAGGCGTCGGCATACAGGGCAATCATGTTTCTGTGCCGCCGGTTGAATCCCGCGAACATGGCGACGGCCAGGCGGCCGTTGCGCACCAGCATGTCTTTCAGAAAGGGGCCGGGTATCCTGACCAGATGGGTCTGGCCGCGGCAGGTGACGGTATAGACGAAGGGTTCTCCGGACAGCAGCGGCCCCAGGCCCAGGAAGTCGCCGGCAAAGCGCAGGCGGAAGGCGAACTCGCGATTGGACCCCGTGCGCAGGGACATGCGCAGCGAGCCGGATGCGATCAGGTACAGGAAGGGAACGGTTTCTCCCGGCCCATGGAGCAGGGTGCCGGATTCGAGCCGCAGGACCTCCGAGACTTCGACCAGCCGGGCGATGTCGCCGTCGGCCCATTCCCGGAACAACTCGGATTGCGAGATGGCGACTCGCGCCAGCGTGGAGGTCATTGTTCGCTTCGGCGGCCGATCGAAAATGGGATGCGGCCATCCTAGCACGATGGGTTCGCCCACTAGCTGATCCAGATGCTGCGTTTTCCTGGTACGGCAGTCCGGCCCGGCATCCGTTGCGGCATGATGGTGGATTGAAAGGAAAGAAGGGAGAGCAGGCATGAAGCCGCGCATCAGCGTGATCACGATCGGCGTGGACGATCTGGAGGCCTCGGTGGCGTTCTACCGCGACGGCATGGGACTGCCGACCGAGGGCATCATAGGCAGGGAGTTCGAGCATGGCGCGGTGGCCTTCTTCGAGCTCCAGGCGGGGCTCAGGCTGGCGCTGTTCGCGCGGGCGGACATCGCGCACGACGCCGGGATCGAACGAAGCGGGCGCAGTCCGACCGAGTTCACGCTGGGCCACAACGTCGCGTCGCGCGAAGAGGTCGACGCGGTGATGGCCCGCGCCGCCGCGGCGGGGGCGCACGTGGTGAAGCCGGCGCAGCCGACCTTCTGGGGTGGGTACGCCGGCTATTTCCAGGACCCTGACGGCCATCTCTGGGAAGCCGTCCACAACCCGGCCTGGATGCCCGAGTAAGAAGCGTGTCGAGCGATGTGCCCGCCTTTATGAAACGATCGTATTAAAAATTATCGTTCGTATCCCAATATTTGGGATATATTGAACAAAATTAAACGATCGTTTTATAAAAGGAGGCGCCATGCGGCTTATCCCAGCGGTGTTCGCATTGTTTTCGTGTCTGGCCGCCGGCGCGGCCGTGGCCCAGGCCTATCCGGCGCATCCCATCCGGTGGCTGGTTCCCTATCCGGCCGGCGGCGGCGCGGACAACGTGGCGCGGGTCGTCACGCAGCGCCTGTCGCAGAAGCTGGGGCAGGCAATCGTGGTGGACAACCGGCCGGGCGGCAACACCATCATCGGCACGCAGGCGCTGTTGTCGGCCGCCCGCGACGGCTATACCGTGATGAACACGGCCGAGCAGGTGGCGGTGAACGCCGCGCTGTATCCCGATCTGAAATACTCGGCCGAGCGCGACCTGGACTTCGTGGCACCGCTGGTGCGCACGCCGCTGCTGTTGCTGGCGCGCCGCGACCTGCCGGTTTCGGACGCGGCGGGACTCCTGGCCTACATGAAGGAGCGAGGGGACCGGGTCACCTATGGAAGCTGGGGGCAGGGCGGGATGAATCATCTGACCATGGAGGCCTTGGCCGCGCGGGTGGGTGTGCATCCCACCCATGTGCCGTTTCCGGGGGCCGCGCCGGCGATACGCGACCTGCTCGGCGGCCAGATCGACCTGTATTTCTCCGACCCGGCCACGGCGCTGCCCTATTTGCGCACGGGCAAGCTGAAGGTCCTGCTGGTGTCCACCCGGGAGCGCCTGCCGTACCTGCCCGACGTGCCCACCGTGGACGAAAGCGGCTATCCGGGGTTCGACATGTACAGCTGGCAGGGCGTGCTGGCACCCAAGGGCATGCCGCCGCAGGTGCGGGATACCCTGGCGGCGGCCATACGCGACACGCTGCAACAACCCGACGTGAACCAGGAACTGCGTGACCGGGGCTTCATTCCTGATCCTGGCACGCCCGAGCAGTTCCGGGCATTCTTCCTGCGTAGCCAGGCCGAGCTGGGCGAGATCGTTCACAAGCGGAACATCCGGATCCAGTGACGGGACCGGGCCGGCATGCGCCGGCGCGGCGAGTGCGCTATCTTTGGATCCTGTCCGTCGACGGCGTGCCGCGTATGAGCCTGACAACAAGAAAACCCGCCATGGCCGGGGAACTGCCCAGGCCACCCGTGCCGGCGGGGGTCTTCAGGTTTGCGCTGGATGCGCTGCCCGACGGCGTCCTGCTGGTGGATGCCGACAGGCAGGTGGTCTATGCGAACAAGGCCTTCATGGAGCAATGGCGGTTTCCCGAGGAAGCATGGGAAGGCTGGAGCGAGAGCCGGATGCTGGCCCACGCCAGCGCCCAGCTTGTCGATCCCGACCGCTTCCTGGAACACGTGGAGGTTCTTCATCTCACGGACGAGGCCTACCGCGACGAACTGCATTTGAAGGATGGACGCGTCTTCGCCCGCCGCAGCGTGCCCTTCGCGGCGGACGGATCCTTCCGCGCGCGGATCTGGATCTTCACCGACATCACCGAGGCCCGGTTTTCACTGCTGGATCCGTTGTCGGGCGTGCACAACCGCCGGGCCTATACGCAGGAGTTTCCCGCTTTCGTCGAGGCGCCCGACGACGGGCTGCTGAAGTGCGTGGCCATTCTCGACGTCGACCACTTCAAGGCCTACAACGACCATTACGGCCATGCCGCGGGCGATCGGGTGTTGAAGCGCGTGGGCGACTTGCTACGCGGCATGCTGGGCCGGTCCGACGACCGGGTCTTCCGGATAGGCGGCGAAGAGTTCCTGCTGGCCTGCCGTCTGCGGGAGGACGCCGAGGGCGCGTGTTTCTGCGACGAGATCCGCGTGGCCATCGCGGGCATGGCGATTGCCCATCGGGGCAATCCGCCGCACGGCGTCGTGACCGCGTCGATGGGGTTCGGCATCTTTCGCGGAGAACGCCGCACCGCCGAGATCTTCGACGAGGTGGATGCTGCGCTCTATCAGGCCAAGGCCGAGGGGCGCAACACCTTGCGGCGCGCGGTTTTGTAGCGGGGATGATTGAACGGAGGGGGGCGGCGATGGAGACGGCAGGGCTGCAAGTGTGGACGGTGGGGCATTCCACGCACTCCCTGGAAGCGTTCCTGGCGATGCTGGCCGCCCATGACATCGAGGCCATCGCCGACGTGCGGCGGCATGCGGGGTCACGCAAGTATCCCCATTTCAATCCGGATGCGCTGCGCCATGCGCTCGCGCAAGCCGGGGTGGAATACGTGCCGCTGCCGGAACTGGGCGGCCGCCGTCCGCCCCTTGCGGACTCCCATAACACCGTCTGGCGCAATCCGTCGTTCCGCGGCTACGCGGACTACATGGAGACCGATGCCTTTCGCGAAGGCATCGAGCGCCTGCTGGCATTGGCTCGCCGCCGGCGGACCGCCATCATGTGCGCGGAAGCCGTGTGGTGGCGATGCCACCGGTCGCTGATCGCCGACTACCTGAAAGTACGGGGTGTCTGCGTGAGGCACATCCTGGGTACCGGGAAGAGCGAAGTCCATCCCTACACGCCGGCGGCGCGGATCCGGGACGGCGCATTGACGTACGCGCCGGACGCCTGAGCCGCCGGCGCGCGCAGACAGGAGAAACCGCCATGGCGGACCGATTCAAGGTGGGCGACCACGTAAGCTGGAATTCCGAGGCGGGCATCGTCAGCGGCACCATCATCCGCGTGCACACGAAGGACTTCGACTACAAGGGGCACACGCACCACGCCAGCAAGGACGACCCGCAGTACGAGATCCAGAGCGACAAGACCCGCCATGTCGCGGCGCATAAGGGATCGGCGTTGCACAAGACGGCGCGGTAGGCACGCCCAGGCATGGCCTGAGCGGCCGTGCTTCCTGTTCTACCCGTAGTTTCCCCGGTGTTGCGCCGGGGGTACTGGCTGAACCGCGGCCCGTCCGGTGTCGCTATCATGTCTTCCGGGGAGGCCGGTCGGCAGCCGTCCCATACCGAGTGCGGCATCATGAACAACAACGACACCTTGCTTGCGCTCGCCCATCCCCTGATCGCGCTTCTGCTGGCGGCCATGTTCTATGGCGCGTGGCGCTACGCGCATCGCCAGCCGCAATTCCTGTACTTCGCCGCGGGCTTCGCCTGCTACGCGAGCGGCGTCTGCATGCAGATCCTGCTGTGGCCGCCTTGGCTGCTGGCCAATATCGCGTTGACGGGCGTGGCCTTCGCCAGCGCGATCTTCTGCTTCGCGCGGGGCCTGACGGCGCTGGAGGACAGGCGGTTGCCCTGGCTGCCGGCCGTGCTCGTGCTGGCAGCCATGCTGGTCATCCGCATGGCCAGCGCGCACGACGAGGCGCTGTTCCGGCTACGGGTGGCCACGACGCACATCGCCGCCGCCCTGGTGTTCCTGCTGGCGCTGTGGCAGGTCCGCCACATGGCGCGGGGAACCGCCCTGGAGCGACTGTTGTTCTGGTGCGTGGCCGCCTGCTCGCTCAGCCTGTTCCCCCGGGCCATGCTGGCCACGCAGCCGGCCGACCGGTACGGCTACGAACACTCGCTTTATTGGGAGGTCACGCAGACCAGCTTCTATTTCTTCGGGATAGGCGTGGCATTCCTGATGCTGGGCCTGACGTCGGTGCGCACCATCGCCAGCCTGAGCCAGGCCAGCCGCCGCGATCCGTTGACGGGGATGAACAACCGGTCGGGGCTGGGCGAGTTCCTGGCGGCGCGCCTGCCCCTGTGCGGCAGCTACGGCCTGATCATGGTGGACGTGGACCATTTCAAGCGGATCAACGACCGCTACGGCCACCCGGTGGGGGACGCGGTGCTCAAGCGGCTGGCGGCGGTCATGGAGCAGGGCATACGCACGGGCGACGCGGTGGGCAGGTTCGGCGGCGAGGAATTCATGGTTGTGCTGCCCGAGGCCTCGGAAGACGAGACGAAGCGGGTGGCCGAGCGGCTGCGCGCCGCGGCGGCGGCCCAGGATTTTTCGGACATCGCGCCGGAGCTGCAATGCACCGTGAGCCTGGGCGTGGGCAGCTTCGAGCCCGCCGTCTCGTTCGAGCAGGCCTACGCGGCCGTGGATGAGCGCCTGGCCCGGGCCAAGCGCCTGGGCCGGAATCGGGTGGTGGGGAAGGAACCCGGCTGGGCCGTCCGGCGCAGTTCGGGAGCCTGAGCTTCTTGGGGTAAACGCGTGACTGGTGGCGGGATGTTTTGCTATAAGAAGGGCGGGTTCTCCAGGCTTCCCAGACAACAACGATAGATACGCATCCGGGACGGCGGTCATGCACGGTGTCTATAACCCCCTGTTGGTATTTCTTTCCCTGGCAGTCGCTTCGCTGGCCGCCTATACGGCGCTGGAGCTGACCGGCCGGATCGCGTCCCTGCCAGGGTGGAGGCGCCGGCTGCCCTGGCTGGTGGGCGGTGCCATCGCCATGGGGGTGGGCATCTGGTCGATGCACTTCATCGGGATGATGGCCTTTTCCCTGCCCATTCCGCTGGGATACGCGCTTTGGCCGACGATGCTGTCCCTGTTGATCGCGATCCTGGTGTCCGGCTTCGCGCTGGCCGTCTCGGCCAGCGGCCGCTTCCGGTTTCGCCGCTGCGTGGCGGGCGGGGTGGCCATGGGACTGGGCATCGCGGGCATGCACTACACGGGGATGGAGGCGCTGGATATGGCGCCGGCGGTCAGTTATGTGCCGTGGATCGTGCTGGCCTCCGTTGGCCTGGCCATCGTGGCCTCGGTCGTGGCGCTGTGGCTGGGGGGCACGCTGCGCGGCTCGGACGAGCCCTACATCGTCTTCAAGCGCCTGGGTGCGGCGCTGGTAATGGGCATCGCCATCACCGGCATGCACTACACCGGCATGAGCGCGGCGCAGTTCGCGCCCGGCAGCGTCTGCCTGTCGGCCAGCCAGATCGATCCCAACTGGCTGGCGATGATGGTGTCCGGCTCGTCGCTGGCGGTGCTGCTGGGGACTCTGCTGGTGCTGGGCTGGCGCGCCAACAGCCTGGCCGACTCGCTGCGGCGGGCCAACCGGCAACTGCAATACCTCAGCATGCACGATGCGCTGACCGGGCTGCCGAACCGGTTGATGCTGGTCGAGCAGATGAACCAGGCGATCCAGGCCGCGGGGCGCGACAAGACGGCATTCGCGGTCTTTTTCCTGGATCTGGACGGGTTCAAGACGGTGAACGATTCGCTTGGGCATGCGGTGGGAGACGACCTGCTCAAGGGCTGCGCCCAGTTGCTGTCGTCGCATGTGCGCAAGGACGACCTGGTCGCGCGCATAGGCGGCGACGAGTTCGTCATGCTGCTGCGGGGCATATCGGCGCCGGGAGACGCGGCATCCGTGGCCAAGAAGCTGCTGCGGGTGCTGCGGGACGACATGGTCGGCTGTCAGGCGCGCCTGCGGATCAGCGCGAGCATGGGGATCGCCATGCATCCGGGCGACGCCCGCGACAGCGAAGCACTGCTGGACTGCGCCGATGCCGCCATGTACAGCGCGAAGCAGTCGGGCCGTAACACCTACTGCTTCTTCGAGCCGGGCATGCATGCCAACGCGGCGCGGACGCTGATGCTGCAACAGGATCTGGAGGCGGCGCTGGAAGGCGGGCAGTTCAGCCTGGTGTTCCAGCCCAAGTTCAGCGTGGCTACGCGCGCGATCTGCGGCGCGGAAGCGCTGATACGGTGGCACCATCCGACCTTCGGCAACGTGGCACCCATGGAGTTCATCACCATTGCCGAGCGCTCCGGGCAGATCGTCCAGATCGGCGACTGGGTGATACGCGAAGTGTGCCGCTGTATCGACAACTGGCGGCGGCGCGGGCTGGAGCCGGTCCAGATCTCGATCAACCTGTCGCCCATCCAGTTCAACGTGCCCGACCTGATCGGGCGTGTCGAGGACATCCTGGACGAGCAGGAGGTGCCGCCCCGCCTCGTGATGTTCGAGATCACCGAGACCGTGGCCATGCTGAACGCGGGACGCACGGCCGAGATCGTGAACCGCTTTCGCGCCCGCGGCTTCGAGATCGCGATCGACGATTTCGGCGCGGGCTATTCGAGCCTGGCCTATCTGCACCGGTTCAAGGTCAAGCAGATCAAGGTCGACCGGCTGTTCACCTCGGAGCTGGACCGGAACGAGGCCGAGGCCCGGGCGCTGCTGTCGGCCATCGTGACGCTGTCGCACGCGCTGCACATGGAAGTGGTGGCCGAGGGCGTGGAGAGCGAAACGCAGATGCGCTTCCTGACCGAACTGGGATGCGACGAGGCGCAGGGCTTCCTGTTGTCGCATCCGCTGTCCGAAGAGGCCTTCCGCAATCTGTTGCAGCCGATGGCCTCGTTCGCGTTAAGGCGGATCGCCGCGCTGGGACAGCCGCGTCGCGCCGACTGAGATTTCTTCGGCCAGGATGCGCAGCAGCGGCACGTAGCGGGCCGAGATTTCCCGGTCCGGGACGACGTTGCGCTGCAGGACGAGATTGATGGCGCCGATGGCATGGCCGCGCAGGCGTATGGGGAAGGCGATCGCGGCGACGCTTTCCTCGTTCACCAGTTCTCCTTTGTTGACCGCATGGCCGCGCCGCCGGGTCTCGCGCAGCACGCGTCCGACATATGCCTTGTCGCGGGCGACGGCGCCGATGGCGTCGCCGCGTTCGCGCAGCAGCGACAGGGTCGCTTCCCGTTCCTCGTCCGAGCAATAGGCCAGCCAGGCACGGCCGATGGCCGAGGTCAGCATCGCGATGCGGGTGCCGATGGTGGCCCGGTGCTGGGATAGCAGGCTGGCGCGGTGCGTCGATTCCCGCACGATCATGAAGCCGCCGTCGGGCGTGGCGAGGTCGCTGGGCCAGGACAGGGCGCTGAGGTGCGCGCCCATGGCGGGCGAGGCGACCCGGTCGATCCAGTCCGCGCCGACGTAGCCCTCGGCCAGCCGCCGCACCTCGAAGCTGAGCACGTACAGCGCGCCGTCATCCTTGTGGTGGACCAGGCCTTCCTGCCTGAGGGTTTCCAGCAGGCGCTTGACGGTCGTGCGATGCAGGCCGGTCAGCCGGGCCAGCTCGACCACGCCGCCCATGCCTCCCGGCATGCCGTTCAGTGCCCGCAATACCGCCAGCCCCCGGCTCAGTCCACGGACTTCCTTGTAGGCCGAATCCTCGGGTTTTTCCGTAAGCAGATACATGGTTTTCTGTTTGGTGGTGCACCAGGTGCACCTACTATACAGGGGTATGGGGTGGCATCAGACTTCCTCCCGCATTCGACGCGGCGGCATCGCCGGCGAGAACCAAGGAGACGACATGAATGCCATTCGACGTGTGTTCTGCACGATGGCGGCGCTGGCCGCCGCGACCCTCACGCCCGCGTTCGCGCAGGAATGGCCGGCCAGGCCGATCCGCATCGTGGTGCCGTATCCGGCGGGCGGCAACGCGGATTCGGCGGCGCGGGCGCTGGCCGAGGTAGTGTCGGCCAGCCTCAAGCAGACGGTGATCGTCGATAACCGTCCCGGTGCCTCGACGATCATCGGGACGGATGCCGTCGCCCGCGCGCCGGCCGACGGCTACACCATCGGCCTGGTCACCGATTCGCATGCCATCAACGAGGCCATGGCCCATCTGCCGCATGCCAACGAGGTGCTGGGCGCCAAGGTACCGTATGACGCGGTGAAGGATTTCATGCCGGTGTCGGGCGTGGCGCTGGTGCCGCTGGTGCTGGTGGTCCATCCGAAGGTGCCGGCGCGGTCGGTCAAGGAACTGGTACGGCTCTCGACCACGGGCAAGGGCGTCGATTTCGGCACCATGGGGCCGGGCAGCCCCTGGTTCGTGCATCTGCACCAGTTGCGCAAGCTGACTGGCGCGGACTTCGTGGACGTGCCCTACAAGGGACTCGCGCCGGCGAACACGGACCTGCTGGCGGGGCAGATCCAGACCATGCTGATGCCCGTGCATTTCGCCCAGCCCTACATCAAGGCCGGCAAGCTGGTGCCGCTGGCGACGCTGGGCGGCAAGCGCCATCCGCTGTTGCCGGACGTGCCCACGCTGGCCGAGAGCGGCTATCCCGGCCTGGAGATCACCAACTACTTCATGTTCGTCGTGCCGGCGGGGACGCCGCAGCCCGTGGTCGACCGGCTGACCCGCGAGTTCAACGCGGCGCTGCGCCAGCCGGCGATGAAGGAGAAGTTCGCGCTGACCGGCGACCCCTATCCCGCGGAACCGGCCGAACTCGCGGCCCGTCTGCGCCACGACATCAAGGCCTATGGCGACGTGCTGCAGGCCACCCTCAAATAGCCAGGAAGGGAAACGACAGTGAAGCAGGAAGCATTTCAGACCGACGTGCTGGTGGTCGGCTCCGGCCCCATGGGCGCCACCACAGCGCTGGCGCTGGCCACCTACGGCGTGCGCGTCCAGGTGGTGAACCGATACAACTGGACCGCCAACACGCCTCGCGCGCACATCACCAACCAGCGCGCGATGGAAGTGCTGCGCGACCTGGGCCTGGAGGATGACGCTCGCCGCCAGGCCACGCCCTGGGAATGGATGGGCGATACCTTGTTCACCACCAGCCTGGCCGGCCCCGAGATTGCGCGGCTGCGCACCTGGGGGACCGGCGACGCGCGCATCGGCGACTATCTGCAGGCCAGCCCCTGCCCGATGCTGGACCTGCCGCAGAACAAGATGGAGCCCATGCTGGTCAGGCATGCCGCCGCGCGCGGCGCCGTCTTCTCGTTCAATACCGAGTACCTGGGCCACGAGCAGGACGGGGACGGCGTAACGGTCAGCCTGCGGGATGTGCTCTCGGGGCGGGAATATGCTGTTCGCGCACGGTACCTGGTGGGCGCGGATGGCGCCCGCTCCAAGGTCATGGACGATGCCGGGCTGGAACTGCGGGGACAGCTGGCCCGGGCGGCCACCGCCTACGTGCTGTTCCGGGCCGACCTGTCCCGCTACGCGGCCCACCGGCCCAGCATCCTGTACTGGATCGCCACGTCCAACGCGGCATTCGGCGAGATCGGCCTGGGCCTGCTGCGCGCGATCGAACCTTGGAACCAGTGGATAGCCGGCTGGGGCTTCGACATGGAGAAGGGAGAGCCCGATTTCTCGCCCGAGGAAATCCGCCGGAAGGTCCGCATCCTGGTGGGCGATCCGGACCTGGAGATCGAGATCGACAATGCCTCGGTCTGGTACGTGAACCAGGCGCACGCGCCGGTCTATTCGAAGGGGCGGGTTTTCTGCGGCGGGGATGCGGTGCATCGCCATCCGCCCTCCAGCGGGCTGGGATCCAACACCTGCATGCAGGACGCCTTCAACCTCGCCTGGAAACTCGCATTCGTGCTGCGCGGCCACGCCGGAACGGGCTTGCTGGATTCCTATTCGCTGGAACGCGCGCCGGTGGGGGCGCAGATCGTTGCCCGGGCGAACCAGTCCAGGCTGGACTACGGTCCGCTGAACCAGTGCTTGCGCGAACCTGGCGCCGCCGATCCGGTCGCGGCGGGTCTGGCGCGGCTGGCGTCGCCCGATGCCGAGGGCGTGGCGCGGCGCGCGGCCCTGGCCGAGGCGCTCAGGCTCAAGAACTACGAGTTCAACGCGCAGGGCGTGGAGCTGAACCAGCGCTATGCGTCGGCGGCGGTCATTGCCGATCGGGACGCGGACCTGGAAACCTGGGCGCGCGATCCGCAACTGCATGCGCAGGCGAGCACGCGCCCCGGCGCCAAGCTGCCCCATGCCTGGCTGGTGGGGGGCGACGGACGCCGGGTATCGACGCTGGATGTCGTGGGCCGGGGCCGGTTCACCCTGGTCACCGGTCTTGCGGGCCAGGCGTGGAAAGCAGCGGCGGCCGCGATGGACCTGCCTTTCCTGCGAACGGTCGTGATCGGCGAGCCGGGCGCGCTCGATTCCTACTGCGCGTGGCAGGCGCTGCGCGAGATCGAAGAGTCCGGGGCGCTGCTGGTGCGCCCGGACGGCATCGTGGCGTGGCGCCGGCACAGCGGGGAAGGGCTGGATGTCGCGAGTGCGGGCGCCGTTCTCGACACGGCCCTGGCGAGCCTCCTGGACCGCGCGCGGTGATGTGGACGGATGCCATGGGCGATCGGGCCTTCCTGGGCATGTCGCATTCCCCGTTGATGGGGCTGAACCCCGTGCCGGCGCAGGCCGGGGCCGAGTTGGAGGCGGCGATCGCGCGAGTGCGCGACCTGGTCCTGGCCTATGCGCCGGACCTGATCGTGCTGATAGCGCCCGACCACTACAACGGCTTCTTCAACCGGCTGATGCCGCCGTTCTGCATCGGCACGCAGGCCCGGGCCGTGGGCGACTATCTGTCTCCGGCGGGCCTCTTGCGGGTGGATGCCTCGCTGGCGCTGGAGATGGCCGATGCCCTGATGGACCGGGGGTTCGATGTGGCCGTCTCGCGGCGCATGGAGGTGGACCACGGTTTTGCCCAGCCGCTGCAACTGCTGTGGGGAGGCCTGGACACGCCGCCCGTCGTGCCGGTGTTCGTCAATGCCGTCGCGCCGCCCGGCATTCCGCGCCTGTTCCGGTGCCGGGAGTTGGGCCGGGCCATCGGCGATTTCCTGGACGGCGTGCCGCGGCGCGTGCTGCTGATCGGCTCAGGCGGACTGTCGCACGAGCCGCCGGTCCCGACGCTGGATCATCCCGATCCCGAGGTGCGCGAACGGATCACCGTGCCCCGCGAGGCCACGGCGGGAGAACGCGAGGCCAAGACCCGGCGCGTGATGGCGGCAGGGCAGGCATTGGCCGCGGGCGAGGGGACGGTCAAGCCCCTGGCGCCGGACTGGGACCGGCGCTGGATGGACGCGCTGGCCGGTCCGGCCGGCAGCCTGGACGAGTTGTGCGCCTGGCCGGAGGACGCCATCGCCCGTGAGGCGGGTGCGTCGGCGCACGAGTCCAAGACCTGGCTGGTCGCGCGCGCGGCGCTGACCGGGCGCGTCGAGGCGCCGGTCTTCCGGTACTACCGGGCCATTCCCGAATACATCGCCGGTTTCGGCCTGATGCTGATGAGGCAGCAGGGCCCTTTCATTGCATTGCCTACAAACGAGAGATGACCATGACACCAACGATCCCCCCGCTGACCGAAACCGCCACCAGCCGCTACGTGCAGATCACCGAGAACGGCCAGCCGCTGCGCCTGCACTACAACGACACGGGGGCGGGCGGCGAGGCCGTGATCATGCTGCACGGCTCGGGGCCTGGCGCCAGCGGCTGGGCCAATTTCCATCGCAACGTCCAGCCGTTCGCCGATGCTGGCTACCGGGTCATCCTGCTGGACTTCCCCGGCTGGAGCAAGAGCGACGCCATCGTCTGCGCCGGTTCGCGCTCGGACCTGAACGCGCGCGCGCTGGCGGGCCTAATGGATGCGATCGGGCTGGAACGGGCGCATCTGGTCGGCAACTCCATGGGAGCCCACAGCGCCGTCGCCTTCGCCCTGGCGCATCCGGCGCGCGTGGGACGGCTGGTCCTGATGGGCGGCGGAACGGGCGGAGTCAGCCCGGTCGTTCCTATGCCCACCGAAGGCATCAAGCTGATCGGCGCGCTGTACCGCGATCCGAGCATCGAGAACCTGAAGCGGATGATGAACGTGTTCGTCTACGACGCCGCCAGCCTGACCGAGGAATTGTTCCAGGCCCGGCTGGACAACATGCTGTCGCGCCGCGACCACCTGGAGAATTTCGTCAAGAGCAGCCAGGCCCATCCCCGCCAGTTCCCCGACGTGGGCGCGCGGCTGGGCGAGGTCGCGGCCCGGACCCTGGTCATCTGGGGCCGGGACGACCGCTTCGTGCCGATGGACACCGGACTGCGCCTGCTGGCCGGCTTGCAGGACGCCGAGCTGCACGTATTCAGCCGCTGCGGCCATTGGGCGCAGTGGGAGCACGCGCAGAAGTTCAACCGGATGGTGCTGGATTTCCTGGCGGCCTGAGGCGGCCGCCAGGGGCGGCGGTCAGGCGCGCTGCGAGTCCAGCGTCTCGTTGTTCTTCACCACCTCCTGAGCCTTCGTGTAGCTTTCGATCAGCAATTGGTAGGCGGGGAAGATCTTGGTATAGACCTCGGCCCACTGCTGGGCGTCGTCGCGGTGCCAGGTCTTCTGCAGTTCGGAGGCCACCGCCGCCGTGTCCATGGGCACCACGCCCGCCTGCACCACGCGCGCCAGCGTGATCTCCTGCGCCATCTTGCTGTAGGTGCCGGAGGCGTCGACCACCGCGAATACCTTGTAGCCGTCGGCGACCGCGCTGATGGAGGGGAAGGCCATGCACACGCTGGTGATGGTGCCGGCGATGATGAGGGTCTTGCGTCCGGTGGCCTTGACGGCGGCCACGAAGTCCGGATTGTCCCAGGCGTTGATTTCGCCCTTGCGCGCCACGTATTGGGCATGCGGTGCGTTGGCGTGGATTTCCGGAATGAGCGGGCCGTTGGGGCCCTGGGGTACCGAGGCGGTGGTGATGACGGGCAGCTTGCTCAGGGTGGCCATCTTGGCCAGCGCCGCGGCGCGGGCGCGCAGCTCGGGCATGGGCATGTCGCCCACGGTCTGGAACAGGCCGCTCTGGTGATCGATCAGCAGCATGACGGCGTCTGCGGGGTCGATGACGGGACGTTGGCCCTGGAAATTGGCGGGGGTGCTCATGGTGCTCTCTCCTTGGTGGTCGGCGGGCAGCGGATGCTTGGGCCGTGGGAAAGAGCATATCCATGATGCCAAAAAACTTTTAGTAGGCAAAAATGGCATGCATCGTTCCTCTTGTGGAACGATGCATGCTTCGGGGTCAGAAACCCTTCTTGCCCGCGCCGGCCAGGATTTCCTGGATCCGGTCCAGCAAGGCGTCGGTGCGTGCCTGGCCGGGCGCCGCCATTCGCTTCAGGCTGCCCTGGGCCGCCACGTCGCCGTAGAACGGCACCTGGTCGCAGTCGGTGCGGCGGGCGGGCAGCGCGTCGTCAAGGAAGAAGGCCGTCACCCGGTGGTCCACGCACGGGCTCATATAGGGGAACACGCCATGCGAGTACTCCCCCTTCACATACAGCAGCCGCGCCGTGGGCAGGGCATCGACGAAGCGCAGCGCGTTCTCGGTCAGGGTCAGCGCGTCGAACTGGCTTTGCACGACCATCAGCGGTCCCGCCTTGGCGGTGTCCTGCACGGCGGGCTTGGCGGTGGTCGGGCCGCCCCAGTACAAGCAGGGCGCCTCGGTCATCGAGCCGCCGGTCACCGGATGGCTGATCGCCATCTCGTCGCCGAGCTTGATCCAGTACTGGGGATCGGTCCGGCTCGCCACATCGTTGCAGACGACGGCGACGTAGGTGGCTTCCCCGGGCGGCATCAGCAGGGACCGCGGTTCGGAGAAGCGGATCGCGGCGAACTGGTCGAGCAGGCGTGTCGCCGCGCGCAGGGCCGCTTCGATGTTGAACGGAGCCTGGTCGCGGATCGCGGTGTCCACCGCGGTGCGCAGGTCGGCGTCGCTCATGTCGGGATCGACGGCCAACTGGTCCCTGATGATGCCCGCCGCCAGCATGACGAAACCCGACGGTACCAGGCCGCGGCTGCTGTTGAACGCCAGCGTCGCGCCCACGGCCGCCTTGAGGGGCGAGGGCAGGGTACCGAACAGCGTGCGGATCCGGTTTTCGTCGGCGCCGAGCCGGAACAGGTCCGGGTGGCGGGCGAAATAAGGGCTCATGACCTCGTCCAGCACGCGCTGCTTGCCGACGGACTGGCCGATCATGGCTTCGTCGAAGCCGGAGGTGAAGTCGACGGCGCTGTCCAGCAGCAGGTGTCCAGCCTGCCCGGGGAAGCGGGCGGCGTACCAGGCGCCCAGCCAGGTGCCGTACGAATAGCCGATGTAGTTGAGCTTGGCGTCGCCGATCAGGTGACGGATCAGGTCCAGGTCCCAAGCCGTCTGTTCGGTGTTGATGTAGGGCGTGAGGGGATTGTTCTGGCAGGCCTGGGTCGCCAGCCGCAGGTTGTACAGCATGGCCTCGATGTTGGCCGGGCTGCGGTCGTCGGACGGGAAGTTCACCTCGCGCGACGATTCGTTGGCCGTGCAGGTGAGGGTGGTGCCGGCACCGGTGCCGCGCGGCGAGAAGCCCACCATGTCATAGTGCCGTGCCAGGTCTTGCAGCGCCGCGCGCGTGGGCGAGTCGCTCGGGGGCTGGGAGAACAGCGCGCCGAAGTTGGCCGCGATCTCGAGTCCGTCGCCGCCGGGGCCGCCCGGGTTGAAGACGATGGAGCCCTTGCGGACCTTGGGGTCGGCGGTGGCGACCTTCAGCAGTGCGACGCGGATGTCGCCGCGGTCCGTTTTCGTGTAGTCCAGCGGCGCGCGTATGGTTGCGCACGACACCTTGTCGCCCAGTTGCTGGATGAGGGCGCTGTTCGGCCCCAGGACGTTCGGATCGCAGGGGGCCCACGCCACCGTCTGGGACTTGTAGGCGGCCAGCGGGTCGTCCGGGGCGGGGGTGTCACCTCCACCACCGCCGCAGGAGGCGAGACCGGTCAATAACACGGCGGCGCCGTATCGCCATGCCGATCGGCCGTGGATATGCATGTATGCCCCCATTCTTGAGAATGTCTTTTATGGAGGCGCAAGCATAGCCGCATTCGTCACATGCGGACACGTTTTGTTACCGGGGACGGGAGCGGAAGGAGAGCGCCGGCGATGCCGGCGCGGAACTCAGGCGGACTTTTTCCTGATCATGCCGTAGATCAGCAGCAGCACGATGGCGCCGACCACCGAGGCGATCCACCCGGCTGGTTCGCCTGGCTGGTACCAGCCCATCGCGCGGCCGGCATACCCGGCGATGAGCGAGCCGGCGATACCGAGCACGATGGTCATGAGCCACCCCATGCTGTCGTCGCCCGGCTTGATCGCGCGTGCAAGCAGGCCGACGACCAAGCCCACCAGAAGACTTCCGAGAAGAGACAGCATGGCGTACCTCCGGACATGGATTCCAGCACCCCTGGCGGGGCATGCGCGCCATCATGCCATATTTTCGAGACGGCCGGCGGGCGCCTGGCCGGCGGGCCGTCAGCGCAGCGAGTAGCCCTTGGCGCGCATGCAGTCGTTGGCCATGCCCGACTGGCGTTCGGCATTGGCCAGGCCGTCGCTCACGCCGGATCCGCCGCCGGCGTTGATGCCGCGATACGAGGGCGTGCTGGTGCCCGGCGAATTGATGCGCGCCTGTCGTTCGCACTGGATGCGGTCCCGCTCGGCCTGGTCGGCTGACGAGGTTTCCCGGTACCAGGAAGAGGTGCCCGAGGCGCACGCGGTCAGCGCCAGCACGCAGAGCAGGGCGGCGGGATTCTTGTTCATGATGTTCTGTTCCGTTGGAGGCCCCTGGGGCGTGACCCATATCGCGGGGAATGCGTCGATTGTATTCAAACTCAAACGCGCAGGCGCGCGGAACGAGGCGCCGCGCCAGTCAGGTCTCGTCGTCGTACTCGAGTTCGGACAGCCGGCGCCGCAGCGCCCGGGCGTCCACCTCGGTGGCGTGGTAGTTTAGCGGCAACTGGCGCAGTTCGCCGTCGAAGGGATCGTTGTCCGCCGCGTCGTGCAGCGGCAGTTCGAATACGGCAAGGCGGCGCTGCCGGAGCTGGCGCATGTATTGAAGAATATTTTTCATGACAGGGTACGTTGCGGTCCCGCGAACCGCCTGGACACGATGCGCTATGCTCCCTGCGTTATAGACGCTTTCGGCGGGGCTGGCTAGCGCCGGCGCCGCGGTTTCCCGGGCGCGCGTCGGGTATGCGGCTTGCTGAGCGAGGCACCCGGGCAGGAGATACCGCATGTCTACCACTCCCCACGACGGTTCGGCCCCCCATCATGCCTATCGGCTCTATACGGCGGGATACGGTTTGTATGCGCGAGACGGCGCCGGCAAGGCGGTTCGCCTGGGCGCCGTGTCCGAGCGGGACGGCGTGCTGGGCTACCGGCTGGAGGTGGACGATCTGCAGGCCGAGGGGTTCCTGACCTCGGAAAAGCTCTTGCAAGACGTGGCGGCCAAACTGGCCTATGCGTCGCTGCACCGGTTCTTCGGCACGGCCGCGGCCACGCCGATCCAGGAGGGCGAGGCCGATCTGCCGTGCCTGCTGTTGGAGAACGAGGAGCCCGGCGAGTATCCGCCGGCTGGCAGCGCCGCCGAGTAAGAGGCCGGCGGCGCGCCCGTCCGCAAGTACGTCAGGAGGACGGAGTGGGACAGATTACGCCTTGCCGGGTGCTGGTCGTGGACAACTACGTCAGCGCCGCCGAAGCGCTGGCCGAAGCCTGCGGCCGGTTTCACGAAGTCAGGTACGCCGACGGCGGTTCGGCCGCGATGGAGGTGGCGCTGGACTGGCGGCCCGACGTCATGGTCCTGGACATCGACATGCCGCCACCCAACGGACTGGAAGTGGCCACCATGATCCGCGACATCTCGCACCTGAAGCCGGTCACGCTGATCGCGGTGACGGGCCGCAGCGCGGCCTTCGGGCAGGAAGAGGCCATCGCGCACGGCTTTGACGACTACATGACCAAGCCGGTGGACGTCGACAGGCTGCTGTCGCTGATCGCCGCGGCTCGCCGGCTGCCCTAAGCTCTAGTGGTCTCCCACGGTGCGCGAGCGGCCGGCGCCGTAGGCCACCCATGCTTGCGCGCCGGCCATCGCCACCATGAGGCCCAGCGCCGGCAGCCAACTGCCGGTCCAGTCGCGCAGCACGCCGCACACCACCGGACCGGTCGCGCCTATCAGGTAGCCCAGGCTTTGCGCCATGCCCGACAGCGAGGCAGCCTGCTGCGTGGTGGCCGCGCGCAGGCTGATGTAGGCCAGCGACAGCATCAGGCTGCTGCCCAGCCCGGCGCCGGCCACGCATATCCAGAATATGGTCCAGGCCGGAAACAGCGCCATGCCGGCGAAGCCCGCCACGCACAGCAGCGAGATGGTCAGGCCGAGCAGCTTCTGGTCGCGCACGCGGCCCGACACCCACGACGTCGCGATATTGCCCAGCAGCGCCGCCAACTGCATCAGCGACACCATCCAGCCGGCCTCGCCGGGACTCATGCCGGTCTCGTGCAGCATGGAGGGCAGCCAGGCCACGAGAATGTAGAAATTGAAGGCCTGGATGCCGGTGAACAGCGTGACCTGCCAGGCCAGCCACGAGCGCCAGACATTGGCGGCCTGGGGGGCGTGGGCGCGGGCGGCCGCGGGCGCCGCGGCCTGGTTGCGCGAACGGGCCAGCCAGACCAGCGCGGCGGGGATCGTGATGACGAGCACGCAGGCCAGCGACGCACGCCAGCCGCCGGGCAGGTTGTCGGCCAGCGGCACCGCCACGCCCGCCGCCGTGCCGGACACGAGCGTCATCACCACGGAATACAGGCCGGTAAGCGGGCCGATGCGCTGCGGGAACTCGCGCTTGACCAGCGCCGGCAGCATCACGTTGCCGACGGCGATGGCGATGCCGCCTATGGCCGTGCCGACGAACAGCGGCGCGATGCCGGGCATCGAGCGCACGGCGATGCCGACGCACAGAGCCACCATGGCGGCGAACAGCGCGCGCTCCAGCCCCAGTTGCCGGCCCAGCGCGGGCGCCAGCACCGAGAACAGGCCAAAGGCCAGCAGCGGCAGCGTATTGAGCAGTCCGGCGCTGCCCGCGTCCAGGCCGGTGGAGGCGCGGATATGGCCGAGCAGGGGGCCGACGCCGGTCAACGGCGCGCGCAGCGTCGCCGCCACCAGCAGGATGCCCAGCAGGGCCATGGTGGGCGTGACGGCGCGGGAAAGGGAGGGCCGGGTTTCGGTGGTCATGAAGCGGTGTTCTTCAGGTGCCGGCTCATCAGCACATGCACGATGCCGGCCTCCATGAATTCCTCGCCTTCGGCCTCGAAGCCGCGTGTTTCGTAGAACGCCCGCGCCCGTGTCTGCGCGTGCAGCAGCAGCCGGCCGTGCCCGCGTCGGCGCGCCTCGTCGATCAGGGCGTCCAGAATGGCGCCACCCACGCCCAGACCGCGTCCATGGCGATGGACCGCCATGCGGCCGATGTGCCCATCGGGCAGGAGCCGGCCGGTGCCCAGGGGCGTGCCGTCGGCGCCATAGGCGACCGCGTGCAGCGAGACCGCGTCGGCATCGTCGTATTCGAGTTCCAGCGGGACCGACTGTTCGTGGACGAAGACGGCCTGGCGTATGGACGAGGCGTCGTGCCGCAGGTCGTCCCAGGCGCCGACGACGAGGCGGATGCCGGGCCGGGTCATGCGGGCTGGCGCGGGGTGGATGCCCGCGGGGGAACGAGGGGAAGAAGAAGCGGATGCGTTGCGTGTGGTGTCATGCCGGCAAGGGGACCGCGGCCTGGGCGGGTGCAAAGGCTCTAGCTTAGTCCATCTGTATCCATCTGTACGCCGGAAAGCCGCAGGCGGCAGGGGATCTCATCACGTGGCCGGGCGCGCCTTCCCGCCGCGCCGGCGTGGCCCTTTCGCGCGCAGCCTGTCCACCACCGCGTCGAAGGCCTGCAACTGCCGGTGTATCTCCGCCTGGCCGTGGTCGGCCAGGAAGTCCTGGAAGGCCGATGCCACGGGCGGGAGGCGAGCGGTGGACAGGTGCAGCACGTACCAATCGTGTTCGACCGGATTCCCGGGCAGCGGCAAGAGGCCGATCAGGCCCGCCTGGAATTCCAGGGCGCAGGCGTGCAGGGACAGGAAGCCTATGCCCAGGCCCGCGGCCACCATCTGCTTGATGGCTTCGTTGCTGGACAGTTCCGAGCCGGGCGAGAACCGCAGCCCGGCATTCTTGAACAATTGCTCGGCCGTGTTGTGGGCCCCCGAGCCGTGTTCGCGCACCAGGATGTTCTCGCCCGACAGGTCGCGCAATGCCAGGTCCCGCCTGGCCATCAGCGGATGATGGGGCGAGGCGATGAAGGCCATGGGGTGCTTGGCGAAAGCACGCGATTCCGTGCGCACGTCGCCGGGCGGCTTGCCCATGATGGCGATGTCGATTTCATGCCGGGTCAGCATGCGCACGACTTCTTCGCGGTTGCCCACGCTGAGCTTGACCTTCACGTCGGGCCGGCCGGTGTTGAAGGCCACGAGCAGCGGGGGCAGCAGGTATTCGGCCGTGATCAGCGCCCCCACGCGCAGCGTGCCGGCCAATTGGCCCTTCAGGCTGGCGACTTCGTCCGAGGCGTGGCGCCAGAGTTCGAGGATCTGGCTCGCGTAGCCGGCCACGACTTCGCCGGCGGGCGTAAGCAGCAGGCCGCGCCCGGACCGCTGGACCAGCGCGGCGCCGGCGGCTTCCTCGAGCAGGCGCAACTGCAGCGATACCGTGGGCTGGGTCAGGTGCAGCGCCTGGGCGGCGCGCGAGACGCCGCCCAGGCGGGCGACGGCGTCGATGGCGGTGAGCTGGCGGAATGTCGTGGTCTTGTACATCGCTGGGCCCCGGCGGAGTTTCCATAGAAGATAACCTATGGGACAAGCTTATTTTTTAATTTTTAAATATATCTCCACGCTCTTAAAGTTCTTCGCATGGACATCGAACCTGGCGCCACCCGGGCGCAAACCGTGGAGAAGAACATGCTGCCTACCACCCGCAAGCTGGATTTTTCCGAAGTACCCGTCATCGACATGTCGCCCGAGAGATTCGCGACGCCCGCGTCCAGGAAGAGGCTGGCCGACGAACTGGCCGAGGCCTGCGCCACCGTCGGCTTTCTCTACCTGAAGAACCATCCGATCCCGCAGGCGCAGATCGACGGGGTGTTCGACGCGGTCAAGGCGTTCTTCGCGCTGCCGCAGGAGGCCAAGGACGCGGTGTCGATGGCCAGGAACCATCATTTCCAGGGCTACCTGCCCATGCTCACCAAGGGAACCGGCAATGCCGAGCGCGGCGGCGTGATCACCGCCAACAAGCAGGAGGCCTTCCAGTTCCGCCGGCCGCTGGATGCCGATGATCCGGACCTGCGGACGGGCGCGCGCCTGGCCGGAGCGATTCCCTGGCCCCGGGAGCTGCCCGCGCTCAAGGAAGTACTGCTGGCCTATCACGCGCGCATGTGCCGTTTCGGCGAAAGCATGATCGAATTGTTCGAGCTGGGCCTGGACCTGCCCAGGGACGCCATCCGCCAGCATTTCCGCAAGGACATGAACGCGCTGCGCATCATCCACTATCCGCCGCAGCAGGTGGACGAGTCCGGCGCCAACCTGGGGACGCGTGCCCATACCGACACGGACGCGTTCACCTTCGTCTACCAGGACGCGACCGGCGGGCTGGAGATCCGCAACCGGGACGGCGAATGGATAGGCGTGCCACCGATTCCCGGCACCTACGTGCTGAACATCGGAGAGGTCATGAAGGTCTGGACCGATGGGGTCTTCTCGTCCACGCCGCACCGGGTCATCAACCGCTATGGGAAGGAACGCTATTCGGTGCCATTCTTCATGTTTCCCACCTACGACGAAGTGATCGCGCCGAAGATCCGCAATCCCGATCCGTCCAATGTGGCGCCCGAGGATTTCCATACCTCCATGCCGCGGGACAAGCCCTTCGTCTGGGGCGAGTTCAAGAAGGCCAACTACGCGCGCATCAATCCCACCGCTCCCGAGCGCGCCATGGCGGACTAGTGCAGCCGGGGCGGGGGAGGAGACACGTCATCGTGGTCAGCCAAGGAGATTCCTGTGCGCTTGTCGAGATTGCTGTGGATGGTCGTATTGTTCTCCTGTGCCGGCGCGTCGCTGGCACAGACGTATCCGGACCGGGCCCTGCGCCTGATCGTGCCTTTCGGCGCAGGCGGCAATTCGGATTTCGCCGCCCGGCAGATCGGCAAGAGCCTGGGCGACGCGCTGGGCCAGACGGTGGTCGTCGAGAACCGCGGAGGTGCCGGGGGCGTGCTGGGGGTCAAGGAAATGCTGGGCTACCCGGCCGACGGCTATACGCTGCTGCTGGGCACCGTGGGCACGCAGATCGTCAATACCCTGCTGTACAAGCACCTGCCTTACGATCCGGACAAGCAGCTCGCGCCGGTGGGCCTGGCCACCAACACGCCGTCGGTGCTGGTGGTGAGGGCAAGCCTGCCGGTCAGGACGCTGGATGAACTGATCGCCTATGCGCGGGCCCGGCCCGGGGTCCTGAACTATGGCGCGGCGGGAACCCTGCACCTGGGAATGGAAACGCTGAAGGCGAGCTATGGCCTGGACATCGTCAAGGTTCCGTACAAGGGGAGCGGCGAGTCGGTCACGGCCGTCGCGGGCGGCCAGATCGATGTGCTGATGGACAGCAGCCAGGTGGTCGGCCCGCAAGTGGCAGCGGGCAAGCTGCGCGCGCTGGCCGTCATGTCCGACCAGCCGCTGGCCTCGGTCCCCGGCGTGCCGACGACCGCGCAGCTCGGCGTGCCAGACCTGAAAGCGGGTAACTGGACCGCGCTGTATGTGGCGGTGGGCACACCCGCGGCCATCCAGGAAACCTTGAGCCGCGCGTTGCAGAAGGTCGTCGCCTCGGCCGAGCTGAAGGCCAGGCTGGCCGATTACGGCACCCAGCTCTACAAGGGCTCGCCCGAGGAATACCGGGCTTTCATCGCCGCCGACAAGGCCAAGGTCCGCCGCCTGGTCGAGATCGCCGGACTTCAGGCGCAATAGCCGCGTTCCCGGCGCGGCTGGCCCGCGCCGTCCATCCTTACTGGAGAAATCGATGACCACGATCCGGTCTCTTGCCGGCGTCGCGCTGGCGCTCGTTCCCTGCGCGGCCGCGCTCGCGCAGGGCAGCGTGACGATGTACGGGATTCTCGACAACGGCTACCTGTCCGACAAGACGCAGGGCAAGGGCACGATCAATGCGATCAATCCCTCGCTCAGCGTGGCCTCGCGCTGGGGGCTGCGCGGCACCGAGGACCTGGGCAACGGCTGGAAGGCCAATTTCGTGCTGGAGAACGGCTTCACGGGCGACAACGGACAGCAGGCCTTCGGGCGCCTGTTCGGCCGGGCCAGTTACGTGGGACTGTCGAGCCGGCAGCTTGGCCAGATCCAGCTTGGGCGGATGGCCAATCTCGGGCTGCTGTTCACCGCCGGCATGATGAGTCCGTTCGGGCCCAGCTTCCAGCAAGCGGCCGTCACCACCACGGCGGCTTACAACACGGGAGATTTCGGCACGACGTCCCGGGTGAACAACGCCGTCTATTATTTTTCGCCCCGTTGGTCGGGCGTACAGGCGGGCTTGGGCTACAGCCTGCAGACGGCCGATGTGGAGGCCGCCGGCGGCAGCCGCAATAACCGGATGGCGGACCTGGGCCTGCGGTACGACGGCGGCCGGTTCAAGGTGGCGGTCAGCTACCAGTACGTCATGCCCGCCAGCATGGCCGGCGCGCGGGGCAAGCCCAGCAACCTGCAGGTGGGCGTGAACCATGACTTCGGCGTGTTCACGCTCTACGGTGGGTACGGCCGGCTGAACGACCCGACGGTGGATCCCGGCGCCAACGGCGCGACGAATTTCGCCGCAACGCACGATCGCGACCATGCCTATCAGGTTGGCGTGAAGGTGCCGGTGGGAGCGGGGAGGGTACTGCTGGGATACCAGTGGACGACCGGTTCGAAGATCGAGAACTACGGCCTGGCCTATGTCTACGACCTGTCCAAGCGGACCTGGCTGTACGTATATGCCAACCGGACCGAATTCCGGCTTTTCTCCACGTCGGGAGCGACGGTGGGCGATGCCTGGCGCAGGCAGATCGCGATGGGGATCGCGCACCGGTTCTGACCGGTGCGCGGGACTCAGTCGCCTTAGTCGATGCGGACGTCGGCCTTCTTGATGATGGCGCCGTACTTGGCGGCTTCGGTCTTGACGAAGTCGGCGAAGGCCGTGCCGTTCAGGTCCTTGGGCACCGCGCCCATGTTCCTGATGTTGGTCAGCACCGCTTCATTCTTGAGCGCCGTGGCCGCGGCGGCCTGGAGCTTGGCGATGACCGGGGCGGGCGTATTGGCGGGAACGAACAGGCCGAACCAGGCCTCGGTGTTGTAGCCCTTCAGGCCCGATTCATTCAGCGTGGGCACGTCGGGCAGCACGGGCGAGCGCTCCTGGCTGCTAACGGCCAGCGCGCGGAGTTTGCCGGCCTGGATCTGCTGCGACACGGTGGGGATGTTGATCATCAGCGCCGAGATCTCGCCGCCCATGACGGCCGTCACGGCCGGGGCCGCGCCCTTGTACGGCACGTGCGGGATGTCGGTGCCCGCCATCGAGTTGAACAGGATGGCCGACAGGTGCGACAGGCTGCCGTTGCCACCTGAGCCCACGTTCAGCTTGCCGGGATTGGCGCGCGCGTAGGCGATGAATTCGGCGATGTTCTTGGCCGGCAGCGACGGGTTGATGACCAGCACGTTGGGGGCGCTGGCCAGCAGGGTCACGGCGGCGAAGTCCTTGGCCGAGTTGTAGGGCAGCTTGCTGTAGAGGCCGGGGGTGACGGCGTGCGAGCTGGCGTTGCCCAGCAGCACGGTGTAGCCGTCGGGCGAGGCCTTGGCGACGATGTCCGAGGCGATGCTGCCGCCAGCGCCGGGCTTGTTTTCCACCACCAGGGTCTGGCCCAGGGCGTCGCCCATGGCCTTGCCCACGTTGCGGGCCAGTTGGTCGGAGCCGTCGCCCGGAGGCGCCGGCACGACCAGGCGGATGGGCCGGTCGGGGTATTCGGCGTGGGCGCTGTGCGCGGCCAGGCCGGCCAGGGTCAGGCCGAGCGCCATCGCGGCCGGGAGGTGCCGCAGCGTGGGTGCGAGGGTCATGGGTATTTCCTTGTGGGGGTGGAAAGAGGTCAGCGTACCAGGGCTTGCAGGCCGAAGAATTCGACGGCGTTGCCGGCGTAGATGGCTTGCTTGTCGGCGTCGCTGAAGCCGGGCTGTTCGGCCACCAGCTTGCCGATGGACTGTTCGCCCAGCGGGAAGGGATAGTCCGAGCCCAGCATGATGCGGTCGGTGCCCATCACGTCGGCCAGCAGGCGCAGCGCGCCCGGATCGAACACGGCGGAGTCGACGTAGAAACGCTTGACGTATTCCGAGGGCAGGCGCGGGCAGTCCTTGCGGATGATGTCGCGATGTTTCCAGGCGTTGTCCACGCGGCCCAGCATGAAGGCGAAGGAACCGCCGCCGTGGGCGAAGCAGATCTTCAGCGACTCGGGGATGCGCTCGAAGGCGCCCGACAGGATCAGCGACAGGATGCCGAGCTGCGTTTCGGCGGGCATGGCGACCAGCCAGGGCAGCATCCATTGCTTCATGCGGTTGCCGCCCATCATGTCCCACGGGTGGACCAGCAGCGGGATGCCTTCGTTTGCGCAGTGCTGCAGGAAGGTGACCAGGCCCTCGTCGTCGAGGTCGCGGTCGCCCAGGTGGTTGCCGATCTGCACGCCGTGGTGGCCCGTGGCCTTGGCGCGCGAGGCTTCGCGGCAGGCGGCGTCGATGTCCTGCAGCGGCACCTGAGCCAGCGCCACCAGGCGCTTGGGCGCGGCGGCACAGAATTCCAGCGCCAGGTCGTTCATGCGCTGGGCCCAGGGCAGGACCTTCTCGGGCGCGAACTCGTAGCCGAACATGATGGGCGTGGCGCAGGTGATCTGGATGTCCACGCCTTGGGCGTCCATCTCGGCCAGGCGCGCTTGCGGATCCCACAGCGCGTCGTAGACGGGGCGGAAGGCCTTGTCGGCGCGCATGATGTCGCCGGTCTTGCCGTCTGGTGCCACCTGCAGCCAGGGCGCGCGCTCGACGCTCAGGGCGGCGGCTTCTTCCCGCGTGATGCGCGGGAAGTGGTGGGCGTGCATGTCGATTTTCATGATGGGCTTGATGTCTGGTGTTGTCGTGGCGGGATCAGAGGGGCTTGTAGGCGACCGCCTTGATCTCGATGCGCAGGTGCGGGTGGGGCAACTGGTGCACGGCCACCGTGGTGCGGGCCGGGCCGTCGTAGTCGAAGAATTCCCCGTAGACCTCGTTGTAGCCACCGAAGTCGCTCATGTCGACCAGGAAGGTGCCGATCTCGACGACGTCGGACAGCGAGGCGCCGGCGGTACCCAGGATGTCGCGGATGTTCTCGAGCACCGCGCGGGTCTGGGCACGGATGTCGAACTTGGTCGTGCCCATGGCGTCCACTTCCACGCCGGCCAGCGTATTGTCGGAGCGGCGCGAGCTGGTGCCCGAGACGAACAGGAAGTCGCCGGCGCGCTTGATGTGGGGGTACTTGCCGCGGGGAGTGGCCTTGCCTTCGACGACTTTGGCTTGTGTGCTCATGTCTACTCTCTTGTGGGGATGCGCCCGGACGGGATGCGGGCGGAATGCTGACCCATGCAAGTCTAGGCAATCCGCCCTTGAAAAGAGAATGAATTTATCCGTTGCCGGTATTCAACTTGGCTATGGTGGCGCCAGGAAGGGCGCATGCCCCTTCGCGACCCCCAAGACCCTGATGGGAGCAGGGGTGGCATAGCCGTATATGATGACCGCCTTCATGACCAGAAAACGGGAAGCCGCGCCATGATTGCCATCGAAATCTCCCGCCCCGGCGGGCCCGAAGTCCTGCAGGCCGCCGAGCGTCCCACGCCGGCGCCCGGCGCGGGCGAAGTCCTGATCCGGGTCGCCGCCGCCGGCGTCAACCGGCCGGACGTGGCCCAGCGCCGCGGGACCTACCCGCCGCCCCCCGGGGCCTCCGACCTGCCCGGGCTGGAGGTGGCCGGCACCGTGGCCGCGCTGGGCGAGGGCGCCTCCGGCTTCGCGGTGGGCGACGCGGTCTGCGCGCTGGTCAACGGCGGTGGCTACGCCGAATACTGCACCGTGCCCGCCACCCAGTGCCTGCCCGTGCCCAAGGGGCTGAGCATGGTCGAGGCCGCGGGCCTGCCCGAAACCTATTTCACGGTCTGGAGCAACGTCTTCATGCGCGGCCGGCTGTCGGGCCAGGAGTCGCTGTTGGTGCACGGCGGGGCCAGCGGCATCGGTACCACGGCCGTCCAGTTGGCCAAGGCACTGGGCCACCCGGTGTATGCCACGGTGGGCAACGACGAGCGCGTCGCCGCCGTCGAGAAACTCGGCGCCACCGCCGGGATCAACTACCGCACGCAGGATTTCGTGCAGGAAATCAAGCGCCTGACCGACGGCCGGGGCGTGGACGTGATCCTGGACATGGTGGCCGGCGACTACGTCGCCCGCGATATCCACTGCCTGGCCGAAGACGGCCGCATCGTGCTGATCGCGCTGCTGGGCGGGGCGAAGGGCGAGATCGACTTCGCCCGGGTGCTCAGCCGCCGCCTGACCATCACCGGTTCCACCCTGCGTCCGCGCTCGGCCCAGTTCAAGGGCGAGGTGGCCGCCGCGCTGCGCCAGAACGTCTGGCCGCTGTTCGAGTCCGGGCGGTTGAAGCCCGTGGTCTACGCCACCTTCCCGCTACGCGAGGCGGACAAGGCCCACGCCCTGATGGAGTCGGGCGAGCACGTCGGAAAGATCGTCTTGACGGTTTAGCCCCCGACGCGCTTCGCGCGCCCAGCATTTTTTACGACATTGGCTGCAGCGGTGCGCTGGAGCCGATACAATCGAGGTTTTGCCCGCATATTTTTGTCCACGCGGGCATTTTTCGATTCTTGTCGATGGCAACTAAACAGAACATCCGCCGCCTGGTGCTGGGCAACTGGAAGATGCACGGCGCGCTGGCCACCAACGGCCAGCTGCTTTCGGCCATACGCAGCGCCTGGAACCAGTCCTCCGGCGCCGCTGCTTGCGACGTCGGCGTCTGCGTGCCGTTTCCGTACCTGGCCCAGGCCGAGTCCGCGCTGACCGATTCCGACGTCGCCTGGGGCGCTCAGGACATCAGCGTCCATGCGCAGGGCGCCTACACTGGCGAGGTATCCGGCGCGATGCTGGCCGATTTCGGCTGCCGCTATGTATTGGCGGGCCATTCCGAGCGGCGCAGCCTGCATGGCGAAACCAGCCAGCTCGTGGCCGATAAGGCCAAGGCGGCGCTGGCCGCCGGCCTGACTCCCGTCGTCTGTGTGGGCGAGACCCTGGCCGAGCGCGAAGCCGGCCGCACCCTGGCCGTCATCGACGAACAGCTCAAACCCGTGCTGGCCCTGGGCCGGGAAGCCGTGGCCGCCATGGTCATCGCCTACGAACCCGTCTGGGCGATCGGCACCGGCAAGACCGCCAGCCCCGAACAGGCCCAGGAAGTGCACGCCGCCATCCGGGCCGCGCTCCAGCGCGTCGACTGCGCCGGCGTGCGCGTGCTGTACGGCGGCAGCGTCAAGGCGGCCAACGCCGCCGAACTGTTCGCCATGCCCGACATCGACGGCGGCCTGATAGGCGGCGCCTCGCTGGTGGCCGAAGACTTCCTGCGCATCGCCGAGGCGGGCGCAACAACCCGGAGTGCTTGAATGTCCGTAATGCTTACCGTCCTGCTGATCGTGCAGGTTGTTTCCGCCCTGACGATTATCGTCCTGGTCCTCCTGCAACAGGGCAAGGGCGCCGACATGGGCTCCGCCTTCGGCGGCGGCTCCGCCGGCAGCCTGTTCGGCGCCGCTGGCGCGGCCAACTTCCTGTCGCGCACCACCAAGTGGGCGGCGGTCGTCTTCTTCGTCTCCACTGCCGCGCTGGCCTACCTGGGCCGTCCGGCCCCCGCCGCCTCGCAGGGTGGCGTCATGGAGAACCATCCCAGCGACCTGTCCGTGCCCGCCGTGCCCGGCAGCGCGCCCGCCCCGGCCCCGGCCGCGCCCGATGCGTCGGTCCCGTCCGTGCCCGCCACGCCTCCGGCCGCTCCGGCTCAGCCCGAGGCTCCCGCGCAGAAAAACTGAAGAGGGTCCCGCTAGTGAGCCCGCAAATGTTATATACTAGCGGGCTCACGCAAGCCGTCGTGGTGAAATTGGTAGACACGCTATCTTGAGGGGGTAGTGGCGAAAGCTGTGCGAGTTCGAGTCTCGCCGACGGCACCAGGATTTTCTCCAGGGCGTCCCATCCCTGGCATATAAAAAACCCGCGCATCCTTTACTGGGTCGCGGGTTTTTTGTCGTCATCGAGCGTCCGCCGCCTTACAGCCGCTCCCCCGGCAACCGGCTGGCCTGCTTGACCCAGTCGGCGAACTGCGCTTCGTCGAACTGGCCTTCGTGGATGTCCAGGTAGCGAATCCGCTCGTACTTGGATTTGCCCGAAGGTGGAGGATCCAGCGATGCGCCGCTGAAGAAGGTGACCTTGATGTACTTCGTGAAGCAATGAAAGCTCAGGAACCAGCCTTCGCCGCCGGCGCCATAGAAAGGCGAGTTCCATTTGACCGCTTTGTTCACGCCGGGCACGGCGTGCTCGATCAGGGCGTCCATGCGGCGCCCGATGTCGCGCTTCCAGCCCGGCATGGCCGCGATGTAGGCCTGCACCGGGGCGTTGCCGTCTCCCTTCGGAATCTGAGGGTTGCCGCCTGACAGCAGGACGGGCTCGCCGGGCCGCTGCGCGGGCTTCACGCCAATTTCTCCAGCACCTGTTCCAGCTTCCCGAAGAACTGCGGCCATCCGGCCTTGGCACCGCCGTAGGCCTGCTTCTGGTCGGGGCGAAAGCCCGTCTGTTCCATGCGCAGATGGGTACCCGTGCCCGTGGGCGCGAGCGTGAAGGTCACGACGCTGCGCAGATCGAAGGCCGGATCGGCGTGCGTGAAGTTCCAGGTGTACGACAGCGCCTTGTCCGGTTCGACGACCAGGACCTCGCAATCGAGCGTGCCGCCCCATTCGCCCTGCAGCTTGAAGCGGTGTCCCACGGCGGGGTGGAAGTCATTCTTCATCAGCCATTCCTCGATCAGGTGCGGCTGGGTCAACGCGCGCCAGAGCCTGTCCGGCGGGTGGGGGAACTCGCGCTCGACGACGACGGAGCGGGTTTCGGTCGGGGTATCGCTCATTGGTCCATCCTGTTGAGTAGGTTTTCAAGATCATCGAACCGCTGTTCCCAGAATCCGGCCATCTGGCTGGTCCAGTCGAGCAGCGGGACAAGCGCGCGGCGCCGGGCGCTGTAGTGGGTCTGGCGCCCTTCATGCCGATCGAGCACGAGACCCGCCTGCTTGAGCAGCCGCAGGTGTTTCGAGACGGCCGGCTGCGACACGCCGGCCTGGGCCGTCAGCGCCACGACGGTCTGTTCCCCGTCACGGCACAGGTGTTCGAAAAGGGCGCGCCGGGTGGGATCGGCAAGCGTCCTGAAGAGCAGGTCTTGAGGCGGGGGCATGGGTAATACATCGCTGGTTGGTTATGAATAAATAATAACCATATGGTTATGAATTGGTCAAGCGTGCCCGCCATGTGGGGCGGGCTATCATGCCGGCATGCGGCGCGGGCCGCCTCGGACTGGAGCATCGTTTCATGGATACATCCCGGCACTTCGGCTTCGTCGGACTCGGCAACATGGGGCTGCCCATGGCGCGCCGCCTGCTTGCGGCGGGCCATGCGCTCACGGTGTGGAACCGCAATGCCGGCAAGGCGGCCGAACTGGTCCGGGCCGGCGCGCGGCTGGCCGCCACGCCGGCCCAGGTGCTGGAGGCGGCGGACGTGCTGGGGATCTGCGTCAAGGACGGGGCGGCGGTCGAGTCGGTGGTGTTCGGTCCGGACGGGCTGGCCAGCGCAGGCCCGCGGGGCTCGCGCAAGCTGGTGATCGATTTCTCGACCATCGAGCCCGCGCAGGCGCGGGATCTCGGCCGGCGCCTGCGCGAGCGGACCGGCGCGTCGTGGCTGGATGCGCCCGTCTCGGGCGGCGTGCCGGGCGCCGAGGGCGGCACGTTGATCTGTTTTGTCGGCGGCGAGGCTGCGGACCTGGAGGCGGCGCGGCCGTTCCTGGCGCCGCTGACCGCGCGCGTGACCCACATGGGGCCGGCCGGCGCGGGCCAGACCACCAAGATCTGCAACCAGATGATCGTCGCGGTGAACGTGCTCACGATCGCCGAGACCTACGGCCTCGCGCGGCGCGCCGGCGTGGACGTGGAGCGCCTGGCGCCGGCGCTGGCGGGCGGTTTCGCGGACTCGCTGCCGTTGCAGATCTTCGGGCCCGGGATGGCCGCCGGCCGCTTCGAGCCGACGCGCTCGGCGGTCGAGCTGATGGCCAAGGACATCGGCATCTCGCAGCGCATGGCGGCCGAACTGGAGGCCGATACGCCGGTGTCCGCTTTTTGCTCGACGCTGTATGAGTCCGTACGCGCGCAGGCGCCCGAGGTTTTCACGGGCGACGTGGCGGGATTGGTGCGGCGCTATACGTAAGCTGCCGAGGACGGGCCGGATATAATCCGGATTCGTCAGCTTTCTCCAACGACGGAAGCAGTGAATGCCCCCTTTTATTCCGCCGCTGAATGCATTGCTTGCTTTCGAGGCGACCGCCCGGCACCTGAGTTTTACCAAGGCGGCCAATGAGCTGCACCTGACCCAGGCGGCAATCAGCCATCAGATCCGTTCACTGGAGGACCGCCTGGGCACGGCGCTGTTCGTGCGCGCCAAGGGCCGGATCTCGCTGACCACGCCGGGTTCGGAGTATCTGGAAGCGGTGAGCGGCCTGCTGGTGGAGCTTTCCACCGCGACCGATCGGGTCAGCCAGGGAGGCAACGAACACACGCTTTCGATCAGTTGCTTGCCCACGTTCGCGACGGAGTGCCTGCTGCCGTTGCTGCCCGAGTTCCGCGCGGCTTTTCCGCAATTGCGGCTCCAGCTTTCCACCACCTCGGCCTTCGATGCGTTCCAGATCAACGCCTACGATGTCGCGATCCGGTATGGTTCGGGCAAGTGGGACGGCGTGAAGTGCGATTGGCTGTGCGACGAGTATTTCTTTCCCGCGATGTCGCCGCGTCTGCTAGAGGGTAAGCCGGACGGCGACGTATCGGCGATCCTGGCCGGAACGACGTGGTTGCGGACGTACTTCACGTCGCTCTACGAGGATGACTGGCCGGAATGGCTGGCCGCCGCCGGACTGGGCGAGATGCAGCCGCAGATGGAGTTGGGCATGCACATGCAGTTGACCTCGTTGGCGGGAGCGGTGGAGGGCCTGGGCGTGGTGATCGCGCGCACGCCGCTGGCCAACCGCGCATTGCGTTCGGGCGCGCTGGTCTCGCCGTTCGGCCCGCGGCTCAGGTCCAAGTCGGCCTACTATCTCGCGACGCCCGAGAGCCGCTACGAACACCAGAAGGTAGCGTGTTTCCGATCGTGGTTGCTGGAGCGCGCGGCAGAGCATTTTCGCCTGGAGCCCGAAGCGCTGATCGGTCATGGCTAGCGAATTCGCGCAATTCGTCGAGTCCTGTCTGGCGCGGCGGGCGAGCCGCCATCCGGATCGGCTGGCGCTGGCGGATACCGGTGGCGCACGGCTGGACGGCCGCGGCCTGTACGAGCAGGCGCGCGCGGTGGCGCGGTCGCTGCCTGCGCAGAATGGCGCGCCGCCGCTCTTTCTGTTGCCCACCGCCAATGGCGTCGAGAAGGTGGTGCTGTGGCTGGGCGCCTGGATGGCGGGCGCGGCGGTACTCAATATCGACATGGACTACCTGCCGGCCGATACGGTGCGCGCGTTGCTCGCCACCGCGCGGCCATCGGGCATGCTGGCCCTTGGATCCGCGGGCGCGGACTGCCTGCCGCTGGCGCAGGCGTCCGGTGCGGCGGCGATGCCGGCGGGGACGGTGCTGGTCAATTGCACCTCGGGCACGACGGGCATGCCCAAGCTGGTCTACCAGTCCGCCGCGGCACTGCGGCACAACGGCGAGGTGTCCGCGCGGCTGATGGGGCTGGACGAAGGCGAACCCTGTCTGGAGGTGCGCGGGCTGAACTGGTATTCGGCGCAGATACTGAGCCTGATGCCGTTCTTGTCGGCGGGTACGCAATTGCATGTGGCGCCGGGGTTCTCGGCGTCGAAGCTGGCCGGCTGGCTGGACGAGCGCGAGATTCGCTTCATGCCCATGGTGCCGAGCATGGTGCGCATCATGCTGGGTGTCGCGCCGGCGCTGCCCGCGGCCCTGGCGAGGTATTCGTGCAGTTCGTCGGAGCTGGCGGCGGATCTGTGGCAGCGCGCGGAGGCAGTCTGGCGCGTGCCGCTGATCAACCTGTATGGCAGTTCCGAACTGGGCTGGATCTGCGGTTCGGACGAGGCGGCCCGGCGGGTCGGCCGGGTCGGATTTCCGATCGACGGGGTGCACGTAACGGTTGGGCAGGGCGCCGAGGGCACGGCGGGGCAACCCGGCCGCATCCTGGTGCGAAGCCCTCATGCGGCCCTGGCGACGCGTTCGGTGGGCGACGATTTCCTGTACCCAGGCGGCGATGCGGTCGACACGCAGGATCTGGGCGTGTTCGATCCGACGGGCCGGTTGGCGCTGTCGGGCCGCGCCGACGACATGATCCTGCGTGGCGGAGTGAACATCCATCCGGGCGATGTCGAACGCCATGTCGAACGGGAGCCCGGCGTGCGGCAAGCGGTAGCCTTCGGCGTGGACGACGCCACGTATGGCGCGGTGGTGGGCTGTGCCTTCACGGGCGCGCCCGGCGTGCAGGCCGACGATCTGGCCATACGCCTGGCGACGCAGTTGCCGGCCGCGTGGCAGCCGGTCTACTGGTGGAAGCTGGACAGCATTCCGCTGGGGGCCAATGGCAAGATTTCGCGCCGCGAACTCAGGCGGAGGCTGACCGAGTCGCTTCCGCCACCACTTGCACCTCGATCTGCGCACCGAAGTGCAACGGCCCGACCGGCACCACCGTGCGTGCACAGCGGTGCTGGCCCAGGCGGTGACGATAAAGCTGGTTGAACTCGTCCCAGCGTCCGATATCCGACAGATAAACCGTGCACTGCACGATGCTGGCCAGTCCCAGGCCGCCTTCGGCCAGGATGGTTTCGATGCGGTCGAAGCAGGTGCCGAACTGGGTCGCGAAGTCCTCGCCGCGCGCCAGGTCGGGCAGGACGCCCGACAGGTACAGGAGCTGGCCTGTCTGCATGGCGGGCACGTAGTGGCCCGCCGGCGCGGGCAGGCGGTGTGTGGGCCAGGGGGTCATGCGCCACCTCCACCGAAGGCAAACGCCACGACCACCGCGACCGTGGCGGCCGCCGCGGCGTAGATCCAGGCACGCGACGACGACGCGCTCGATGCGGAGCCGCTGGCATCATCCGGGGCGCCCGGTCCGGCGTCCGCCGGCGCCTCGGCCGGGCGGGCCGCGGCCTGCGCATCCGCTCCGGTGACGACCGTGTCCAGCCTTTGGAAGAATTCGTCGGCCATCTTCCTGGCAACGCTGTCGATCACGCGCGCCCCGACCTGCGCCAGCTTGCCGCCGACCTGCGCCTTGACCTGGTAGACGAGGGTGGTACCGTCCGGCGCGTCGCGGAGCGCGACGCTGGCCGCGCCCTTGCCGAAGCCCGCCGCGCCACCGGTGCCGTTGAAGCTCAGGTCATATGACGTGTCCGCGATCTTGTTCTGCAGCGTGAGCTCGCCGACGAACCTGGCCTTGATGAAACCCACGACCGCCACCATGGCGACCTTGTAGCCGTCGGGGCCCACGACATCGATGGATTCGCAGCCGGGAATGCAGGCCTTCAGGACGTCGGGGTCGTTCAGGCAGCGCCAGACTTCATTGCGCGGGGCCTTGATGAGTCGCTCGGCGACCATTTCCATGCTGTGTCCTCCTTGTTAACCGCGGGCGCCGGCGCGCTGGGCGGCCAGCCGCACCGCGGCGATGATTTCGGGATACGCGCCGCAACGGCACAGGTTGCCGGACAGGTAATGCTCGATCTGCGCATCCGTCGGATCGGGGTGGGCGTCGAGCAGCCTGCGCGTCATCATGACGAATCCGGGTGTGCAGAAACCGCATTGGAAAGCGCCGCAATCGATGAAGGCCTGCTGGACGGGGTCGAGTCCGCCGTCCGCGGCGTCGAGGGCTTCCAGGGTCTCGATCTGCTTGCCCTGCAGTTTCCAGGCGGGATAGAGGCATCCCGACGCCGGTTCGCCGTTCACGTAGATGGTGCAACAGCCGCACAGACCCTGACCGCAGCTTTCGCGGGCGGCTTTCAGGCCGCACCGCCCCAGCATGTCGATGGCGTTGTCGCGCACGTCCACATGGCGGCGCTCGGCGCGTCCGTTCAGTTCGAACTCGATGTCGATGTTCATGCGTGCTGTTCCTGTTGGGCGCGCATTCCTTCCCAGATCTTTTCGGGACGGATGGGCAGTTGCGTGATGCGGACGCCGACGGCGTCTTCGATGGCGGCGGCCAGGGCCGAGGCGACGCCGAAGGTCGCGCTCTCGCCCACGCCCTTGCCGCCGAAAGGGCCGTTGGACTGGTAGGCGTCCACCGTCTCGCGGCCGATGGAGCGGGGGATGTCCTGGATGCCGGGGATCTTGTATTCCGACAGGCCGGCGTTGCGCAGTTGGCCTTGTTCGTCGAACTCCATTTCTTCCAGCGTGACCGTGCCGAGCTGCATGATGGCCGCGCCGCTGATCTGGGTCTGCACCACCAGCGGATTGAGTGCGGTGCCGCAATCGACCACGTTCTCCATCCGCAGGATGGTGTACATGCCGGTTTCGGTGTCGACTTCGACCTCGATCGCCGTGCCGCCTATCATCCAGTTGGGCGTGATGTCTTCCGACTGGCCCGTGCTCTTGTCGGGCGATTGATAGGTGGGCTTGTAGATCCCGGTGCCGATGACCGTGCCGGCCTGCATGCCGAACTTGCGGACGAACAAGGTGCCGAGGTCGGCGGGATCGACCTGGTCCACGCCGACTTCCCGGGCCATGGCGAGGAGCTTGGCCTGCGCGTCCTCGGCGGCCAGCCGCACCGCGTGGCCCATATGGAAGGTCGAGCGCGAACCCAGCGTGGCCATGTCGTAGGGGGAGGCATCGGTGTCCGGGTTGACCACCGAGACCGATTCGGCGGGCACGCCCAGGACCTCGGACACGATCATGGCCATCAGCGTGTCCGAGCCCTGGCCCATGTCCACGGTATTGCACTGCACGCTGCAACTGCCGTCGGCGGCGACCGAGACGGCCGCCACCGAGGTGGTGGGCGAGACGCAGGCCTTGATGCCCACGCCTATGCCGCGGCCGCGCCGGTAGCGCCCGTCGCCGTGCTCGAAGGGCCGGCTCCAGCCGAAGCGCTCGGCCACGCGGTTGAGCACAAGCGGAATGGCGGCATCCTTCATGACGGTGCCGGTGGCGTGGCGCTTGCCGTCCGTCAGCACGTTGCGCAGGCGGAACTCGACCGGGTCCAGGCCCATCTCGCGGGCGATGATGTCGGCCTGGCTTTCGTAGGCCCATACCAGTTGCGGGATGCCGAAGCCACGGAAGGCGCCGGCCGGCGGACGGTTGGTATAGACCGCGACCGAGGTGACGTCCACGTGTTCGATATCGTAGGGGCCGGGGGCGGTGAAGCCCGATTTTTGCGTGACGCGCGGGCCGATGTCGGCGTAGGCGCCGCCGTTCCAGATCACCTCGCAGCGGCGCGCCAGGATGCGGCCGTTCTCGTCCACCGCCGATTCGATGTTGAACGTGGTCGGGTGTCGGGTGATGGTGTAGAACTGTTCGGCCATGGTCAGCGCAACCCGCACCGGGCGCCGGCACAGCATGCTCAGGGCCACGGCCAGAGGTTCCAGCTTGACGTACAGCTTGCAGCCGAAACCGCCGCCCAGGAAGGCGGTCTTGACCGTGACCTGGTTCTCGCGCCAGCCCAGCAGGCGCGCGATCTCGGTCCGGGCGAACGAAGGCGTCTGGCTGGCCGTATGGATGGTGGCGTGCGCGTTGCGCACGTCGGCCACCGAGACCATGGGTTCCAGCGGCACGTGCATGACCTGCTGGGTCTTGAACGTGTTCCTGAACACGCGGTGCGCGGTCTTGAACGCTTCCTCGACGTTGCCTTTCTTGACGCCGAAGGTCAGCGCCACGTTGGTGTCGCGGATGCCGTTCAGGTGCTTGAGGTCGGCGAAGGTGCCGGCGGGCCGCAGCGAGTCATGCACGTAGATGTCGGCGTGCATGGCCTCGATCTCGTCGAACACGGCCGGCAGCTCGTCGATCTCGGCCTGGACCAGGCCGGCGGCATCCTCGGCCACGTGGGGCGATTCGGCCACTACCACGGCCACCGGTTCGCCCACGTAGCGCACCTTGTCGATGGCGAGGATGGGCTGGTCGTGGAACGCGGGGCCGTAGTAGGGTTCCGGGATGATCTTGAGGATGTCGGCGCCGGTGAAGACGCCATGAACGCCTGGCACCGCTTTCGCCTGGGCGGTATCGATGCCGACGAGGCGGCCATGGGCCACGTGGCTGCGGACGATCTTCGCATGCAGCATGCCGGGCAGCGTCACGTGGTGGGTGTAGTCGACGCGGCCGGTGACCTTGTCGATCGCCTCGAGGCGGCGCAGGCCCTTGCCGAGCCGGTTCAGGGGAGGGCGTTCTGTCGTCATGCTTGTCTCGCTGCCGGTTGGGGAGCTCGCAGGGCTTGCTCGAAGACCTCGGGTAGATGGGCGAGCAGCAGGGCCTGCTTGTATGCCGTGCTGCCGTGGCTATCGGGCACCAGCGTGGCTTCGTCCACCGCCGCCTGCGCGGCGCGACGGCCCAGTTCGGCCGACCAGGCCTGACCGTCGAGCACGGACTCGGCCTGTTGCAGGCGCAGGGGGCGGTCGGTGGCGGCACCGATGAACAGCCGCGCCCGGACGATGCGGCCGCCGTCGAGATCGAACGCGGCGGCGATGCCCAGCGTGGGCCAGTCGTGGCGGGCGCGGGTGGTGATCTTTTTGTAGTAGGCGCAGGCGGGCTGGCGCGGTATGGCCAGGCCGGTGATCAGTTCGTCGGCCGCCAGCGCGGTTTCGTAATAGCCTTGGTAGAGCCGGTCGACGGCGATCTCGCGCACGCCGCGCAGGCTTTGGGCGACTACATTAGCGTTCAGTGTACTGAGTACTGGCGGCAAATCCATGTGTGGATCGCCATGCGAGAGGTAGCCGCCTATCATCGCGACGTTGCGCACCCGGGGGTTGGCCAGGGTGGCGAATACCTGAGACAGCAGCGGATGCGAGGCGCGCAGGCCGGGGTGACGTTCCATTTCGCCCAGGGTGGCCAGGCCGTCGACGCGGGCCTGGCCGTCGTCGGCCACGCGGATGTCGCGCAGGCTCTCGCGCAGGCCCTCCAGGCTCAGCAGGCTGTCCACGTTCAGGATGCCCGCGCGCCGCATCAGCGAGATCGCGGTCGCGCCGCTGACCGGGCGGCCGGCAAAATCCGGCGCGGCCATGATCTTCAGCGCTTCGTCCAGAGTGGCCGGTTGCAGCAATTCAAAAGGGGACATGTCGTGTTCCTCGCGTCTAGGCCCGGGCCAGCGCCAGCAGGTTCTCGGCCACCTCGCGCGGGTATTCGAGCGGCGACAGGTGCCGGGCCCGGGGCAGGATCCGCAGTGTCGAGCCGGCGATGGCGTCGGCGAGCGCCTGGGCCATGGCCACGGGCGTCGCGTAGTCCTCTTCGCCCACCAGGATCCGGGTCGGCGCGACGATGCCGGACATGCCCGGGCGCAGGTCCGTGTTGCCCAGCATGCGGCAGGTTTCCAGATAGGCGGGCACGTCGTTGGCGAGGAAAATCCGTTTGCTGTGTTCCACGATTGCGGGGTGGTCGCGGCGAAAGTCGTCGGTGAACCAGCGCGTTTCCTGGAAGGCGATCAGGCTCGCCAGGCCTTCCTGCACGGCCTTTTGGCCGCGGCCCTCCCAGTCGGCCGGCGCGGTCGCGCCATACCACGCCGTGGTGTCGAACAGGCCGAGGCCGGCGGTGCGGGCCGGATGGCGGATGCCGAACGCCAGGGCGACGCAGCCGCCCATCGACGCGCCGCCCACCACCGCGCGCTCCCAGCCGATCGCATCGAGCACGCGGGCCACGTCGTCGGCGAAAGTGTCGAGGCGATAGGGGCCGGCGGGCTTGTCCGACTGGCCGTGGCCGCGCGCGTCCAGCGCCGCCACCGCGGCGTCCGCGCCCAGTTCGGCCACGACCGGGTCCCAGAAGCTGTGGTCCATGGCCAGCGAGTGGATCAGGACGAAGCGGTGCTTCGCATCGGCGTTGCCGTGCAAGGCGTAGGCGATGCGCACGCCGTCGGCGCAGAGGGTGTGTTGAAGCTGCATGTCGGGTGTCTCGTTTGGCGCGCGGGTTAGTCGACCTTGCCGATGCGTTGCACGGCCTGGATCTGTCCTGCGGCGTCCTGGTTCCAGAATCTGGTGAAGTCCGCGGTGTTCAAATACTTGATGGGCAGGCCGGCGCCTTCCTCGATGACTTTCTGGACACGGGCGTCGTCCACCGCGAACTTGACGGCGTCGCCCAGCTTTCCGAGCACCGAGGGCGGCGTGCCGGCCGGGGCGAACAGGCCGCTCCATTGATAGAACTCGACGTCGTAGCCGAGCGATTTCAGACTGGGCAACTTGGGAAAAGCCTCGACGGGTTCGCTGCCCCAGTGGGCCAGCAGGCGCACCGCGCCGCTGTCCACGTGCTGCTTGACCGAGCCGGGCGAGACGGCCAGGGCCTGGATCTGCTTGCCCAGCAGCGCCATCATGGCCGGGCCGGCGCCGCCGTAAGGCACGTGCAGGGTCTTCATGCCGGCCGTGTTGGCCAGAGAGGCCATGTACATGTGCAGCGTGCCGTAGACCCCCGACGAACCATAGGTGATCTGCTCTTTGCGGGCGTAGGCGATGAACTCTTGCGCCGTTTTCCACTCGCTGTCGCTGCGGACGGCAAGCACGGCGGGGTCGGCCGTGATGCGGGCGATGGGGGCGAATTGATCGACCTGGTACATCGGCTGGCGGCCGATCAGCTTGTCGGCCGTGGGCATGCTGGAGATCGCCGGCAGCGACATCAGGATGGTGTAGCCGTCCGGCTTGGCGCGCGCCACATGGGCGATGCCCACCGCTCCGCCGGAGCCGACCTTGTTCTCCACGATCACGGGCTGGCCCAGCTTGCGTGCCATGGCTTCGGCCACCGGACGCGCGACGGCGTCGGTCACGCCGCCCGGGGAGAACGGCACGATCATGGTGATGGGGCGGGCGGGCCATTGCTGGGCTTGAGCGCCGCCGGCGGCAAACGCGGCGGCGACGGCCGCGGCGATGAGATAGGTGTTCATGTCTGCTCCTCCTGCTTCTTGTTCATTCGTCGAGGATGTGGCCCCATTTGCGGCGGGTCGCGGCTTGCAGGGATCTGCTTGCCTCGGCCACCTCGGGGAATCGGGTCAGGTAGTCGTAGGGCCGGCACGCGTCGATGACGGCCTTGGAGTTGAAGGGCGTATCGGTGCCGAAGGTGACGAACAGCGGGTCGTTCTTCGATCCCATGCCGCGGCGCACGATGTCGATGTCGCGTTCGGGGTCCGAGCGCGTGGCCACCGCCCACATCACTTCCTGCAGATTGGCCGGATCGATGTCTTCGTCCACCACCACCGCCCAGCGCGACATGTAGGCGCCCACGCCGCAATTGAGCAGCAGGTGGCCGGCCTGGCGCGCATGGCCCGGATAGCGCTGCTTGATCGAGACCACGTTGAACATGCGGGCTCCGCCGATCTCGTGCGCCCACACCGCCTGCACGTCGGGCACGCCCGACGCCTGCAGCGCGTCCATCAGCAACGCCGAGCGCATCACGGCCTTGGAGTAGGAGTAGTCGTTGGGCGGCTTGGCGGGCGGGCTGCCAAGCAGGATGGGCTGCGAACGGTGGTAGACGCGTTCGACGGTGACCACGGGCGACACCCCTTGCTTGCCCGGGTAGTAGCCGTGGAACTCGCCGAACGGGCCTTCTTCCTTGAGGTCCCCCGGGTGCGCCCAGCCCTCGATCACGATCTCGGCGGCCGACGGAAACGGCAGGCCCGTGACCTGGCCGCGTACGACCTCCACCGGCTGGCCCAGGATGGCGCCGATGTAGTTGTACTCGCACATCCCATAAGGCACTTCGATGCCCGAGATGGTGTAGCCCAGCGGGTCGCAGCCCAACACGATGGCCACGGGGAAGGGCTTGCCGGCCGCCATGTGCTTGTCGTACTGGATGGCGCCGTGCTTGCCCGGGATCATGTCCAGCCCGACGTGGTTGCGGTCGTGGATCATGACGCGATAGGTGCCGACGTTGACCCAGTCCGAATCCAGGTCCCGGGTGACCACCATGCAGCCGGTGCCGATGTAGCGGCCGCCGTCTTTCTCGTGCCAGAGCGGAGCGGGAAAGGTCGAGACGTCCACGTCGCTGCCCGCGGCCACGTGCTCGAACACCGCGCCGGAGGCGACTTCGACCGGATCGAATTCGGCGGCGCGGTTCTTCCAGGTGTTGGGCCGCCCACGCAGCTTGCCGACCAGGTCCTGGTGCCCGCCGACCTCGCCCAGGCGCAGGATGTTGGCCAGCCGCGCCGCGTTCGAGGTGGTGCATGTCAGCACGCGGTGGCCGGCGGGATAGCCGGGAATGTCATCGAAAAGCAGTGCCTTGGGATCGGCCTTCTTGACGTTGAGCTCGGCGATGGCGCCCAGCTCCAGGTTCCAGTCCGCGCCCGAGACCTGCTTGAGCTGCCTGCCGGCGTCGATGTCCGCCAGCCATTGCCGCAAGTCCAATCCGTTTCCCTTGGTATTCGCCGTCATGCCGTTTCCGTAAGTGTTCAGGGTTCGATCCTGGCGCGCTCGATCACGCCGCGGACGTTCTTCAGATCGAAGTCGATGCGTTGCTTGAATTCGGCGGGAGGCATGCCGCCCACCGTGGCGCCGTTGTCGGCGAAGCGCTGGATGACGTCGGGGGCGGCCAGGGTCTTGGCGACTTCGCGGTGCAGGGTTTCGACGATGGCGTCGGGTGTGCCCTTGGGGGCGAACATGCCGACCCAGTTCGAGGCGTCCACGCGCGGTATGCCCGCGCCCTGGGCGGTCTTCCAGTCGGGATGGTCGGCCATGGTCTTGCGGGTCAGCAGGCCGATCACGTGGACCCGGCCGGTCTTGACGTGCGGCAGCACGGCCGGCACGGCCACCACGCCCAGCGGCACTTCGCCGCCAGCCACAGCCGCCATGGCCGGTGCGCCGCCCTTGTAGGGAACGTGCATGAGCTTGGCGCCGGCTTCCAGTGCGAACCATTCGCCGCCCAGGTGGTTGTAGCTGCCGGCGCCCGGTGACGAGAACGCTAGCGAATCGGGCCTGGCCTTGGCGGCCTTGATCACGTCGTCGAAGGTCTTGTAGGGCGTGGCGGCGTTGGCCACGAGCAGCAGGGGCGTATCGCTGACCAGGGTGATGGGCTTGAAGTCGCGTTCGAGGTCGTAGGGCACGTGCTTGAAGAGCGCCGGGTTGACCGAGAATTCCCCGGTATGCGCCATCAGCAGCGTGTAGCCGTCGGCGGGCGCCTGCGCCACGTTGGTGACGGCGATGAAACCGTTGCCGCCGGGCTTGTTCTCCACGATGACGTTCCAGCCCAGGCGCTCGGTCAGCTTCTGTGCCAGCAGGCGGGCGGTCACGTCGACCACGCCGCCCGCGGCGAAGGGGACCACCATGCGTATCGGGCGATTCGGATAGTCCTGTGCCTGGGACGCGCCCGAGACGGCGGCGAGCAGGGCGCCCGCCAGCATTTTCGCTGCTTTCATTTTCGTCTCCCTGTGCCGGATCATCTGCGTCCGGCTTGTTCAAGTCCGGCGCATTGTGCCGACCGGGGGAGGGCCCGCCAAATGAAATGTTCTTATGACGCACATGAGGATTTTTACTGGCCGGGCGCCCAGGGGGAGCCGCGTGTCATGGGGACGTCATTGATGTAACGGTGCTAAAGAGCCGTCCGGCCCAAGCCGATAAACGGAATGACGCGCAACGGCGGGGTTCTCGGGAACCCCGCCGTTGCCGTTTGTGGCCAAGGGTTTTCATCAGGACGTCATGAAAATACGCAGCAAATTGTTCGCTTTGGGGACTGCCGGCATCGTGGCGCTGGCAGTGGTGGCTGGATGTGCGGTGGCCGGCCTGTTGCGCGTGAGCGCGGCGGTCGACGGCTATGCGCAGCGGCGGGTGCCGGCGCTGGTGGCGCTGGGCGCGCTACGGGAAGGGCAGGTGCAGATCGCCCGCCACAGCCTGGAACCGCTCCAGTGGGCCGATGAATACTCCATCGAGGCCCGCAACGAATGGGAGCGTATGCTGCAATCGAAGGGGCGCACCTGGGCCGCGATGGAGACCGCCCGGGAGGGCTTGTCCGACGCGCCCGCCACCGACGGCGAGGCCGAGGCGCTGCGGACCTTCGATGCGGCCTTCCATGCTTGGGCAGAAAAGGAAAAACCGCTTACCGATTTGCTCAAGCAATTGGTGGAGGTCGACAGTGAAGAGCGCCAGCGCTTCCTGCTGCTGAAATACCTGGCCGCCTATTCGGCGCAGGAGTCCTATTACGTGCAGGCGCAGCAGGCCATGCAGGCGCTGGCCGAGGCCGGCGCGCAGGCCGCGGCCGAGCGGGCGGCCGAGCTGCGGCAGGCCAGCCGCAGCCTGGCGGGCCTGATCGCGGGCGTGGGGCTGGCGGCGATCCTGCTGATGCTGGCCGGTGCCTGGCGCACGGGGCGCACGATCGTGGGTGCGATCGACGGCATGCGATCACGCCTGTCGTCGATCGCCGACGACCTGGATTTCCGCCCCCGCGCGGAAGTGCGGGGCAAGGACGAGGTGGCCGACATGGCGCGCGCGCTGGACCGGCTGGTGGCGCGCATGCGGACGTCGCTGGCGACGATGCAGGGCCTGTCGGCCACGATGAACGCCGCCGGCGACGAGGTGTCCGCCGGCGCGGCCGACGTGGCAGGGGGCGCGGCCCGCCAGAACGACGCCGCGGGGCGCATGGCCACGTCCATGCAGGCGGTGGCCGCCAGCATGGAGCAGGTCGCGCAGTCGGTGGAAGAGGCGATCGGCCTGTCGCGCGATGCCTGCGGCCTGGCCCAGCGCGGCGGCGAGTTGATCGGGACGGCGGGAGGGCAGATGGACGCGATCGCCGGCCGGATGGCGGCGGCGTCGCGGGCGCTGGACGCGCTGGGACGCCATGGCGAGTCGATCCGCCACGTGGCCCGGCTGATTTCGGACATCGCCGGGCAGACCAAGCTGCTGTCGCTGAACGCGGCGATCGAGGCGGCGCGGGCGGGCGAGGATGGCCGGGGTTTCGCGGTCGTGGCCGAGCAGGTCAGGACGCTGGCCGAGAAGAGCGCGGCATCCAGCTTGCAGATCGGCCAGACGGTGGAACGCATCGCCGATGAAACAATGGCTGCCGCCGAACTGATGCGGGAAGTGGTGGATGCCGTGACGGTGGGGCAGGCCAGCGCCGGTGAGGCGGGCCGTTTCATGGGCGAACTGCATGTGGGGTCCGAGCAGGCGGCCCGGGTGGTGGCCGCCATCGGGCAGGCGCTGCGCGAGCAGTCGTCGCTGAACGACGGGGTTGCCCGCCACGTGGGCGACGTGGCCGGCATGGCCGGGCATTACCGCGAGGCGGCGGGCGCCATGGCGGCCCAGGCCGCCAGCCTGCGGGAAACGGTTCGCACGGTCGACGAAACCGTCAATTCGTTCAGGGTGTCGTAAGCCTTGCCGGACGCCGTTTTCCCTGGCACGCAAGGGTAGGGAGGCGTTTCGGTTGACTCAGGGTTTGCGCTATACTTTCGGCCGGACGCGCGTGGGTATGAAACATGCATGTCCGACAGTTACCGCAGTAGCCGGTAAGACAGTTTTGGTTTTGCGCCGACAGTTTTGTGTCGACTTTTGTGTCGACCCGCGCTGGCTTCACAACGCAGCGGTCCGCGCAAAAACATACATCCTTGCATGTAAACACACGCAGGTGGTCTAGAATGGCGCCGGCCCCGGACGGGGCGGCAACGGGCGGCATTCAGGCTTGCCCGCCGCAAGGAAGTCTGGTCCGCATCCTGCCGATTTTGCAAATGACGCCTCGGGCACATTTCATGTCCGTGGCGTGACTCGAACAGGTTACCTGATGAATATCGAGAGTTACCTTCCTGTCCTGCTGTTCATCATCGTGGGCAGCGTCATCGGTTTCGCGCTGATGTTCCTGGGCTCCGTGATCGGCCCGAACCGGCCGGACAGCGAAAAGCTCTCTCCGTACGAATGCGGCTTCGAGGCTTTCGAGGACGCTCGCATCAAGTTCGACGTGCGTTACTACCTCGTCGCCATCCTGTTCATCCTGTTCGATCTCGAGATCGCGTTTCTGTTTCCGTGGGCCATGGCCAACGAGCAGGTAGGCTTGCTGGGTTTCGGGACCGTGGCGGTATTTCTGGCCGTTCTCGTGGTCGGCTTCATCTACGAATGGAAAAAGGGCGCGCTCGACTGGGAGTAATCCCAGCAGCACGCCGAAGGACATCGGGTTTCATTCATGGCTATCGACGGAATTCTCAACGAAGGCTTCATCACCACGACCGCGGACAAGGTCATCAACTGGGCGAAGACGGGGTCGCTGTGGCCCATGACCTTCGGCCTGGCCTGTTGCGCGGTCGAAATGATGCACGCGGGCGCGGCCCGCTACGATCTCGACCGCTTCGGCATCATCTTCCGGCCCAGCCCGCGCCAGTCCGATCTGATGATCGTGGCCGGCACGCTGTGCAACAAGATGGCGCCGGCCCTGCGCAAGGTCTACGACCAGATGCCGGAACCGCGCTGGGTGGTTTCCATGGGCTCGTGCGCCAATGGCGGCGGGTACTATCACTATTCCTATTCGGTGGTGCGCGGCTGCGATCGCATCGTGCCGGTCGACGTCTACGTCCCGGGCTGCCCTCCCACCGCCGAAGCGCTGGTGTACGGCTTGCTGCAATTGCAGAACAAGATCCGTCGCACCAACACCATCGCGCGTTGACGTCGATGCCGGTGCGCGCGCTTTCCGTCTCCATCCTCCCGCCCGGACCGGCCCAGGCCCGTCCGGCGTCGTCTTTTGATCCGAGCGCTCATGACCAAGCTTGAAACCCTGCGCCAGAATCTGCTCAGCGCCTTGGGCGAAGATATCCGCCTGACTCTCGCCCTGGGCGAGCTGACGCTCGAGGTGCCGGTGGACCGGTACGTGGAAGTGTGCCGGACGCTGCGCGACGATGCCGGGCTGAGCTTCGAGAGCTGCATCGACCTGTGCGGCGTCGACTACTCCACCTACGGCAACGAGGTGCGCGAGACCGGGCGCTTCGCCGTGGTGCTGCATCTGATCTCGATCGCCCACAACTGGCGCCTGCGCGTGCGCACCTACGCCGCCGACGACGACATGCCGGTCGTGCCGTCGCTGGTGGACGTCTGGTCCGGCGTCAACTGGTACGAGCGCGAGGCCTTCGATTTCTACGGCGTGCTGTTCGAGGGACACCCCGACCTGCGCCGCATCCTGACCGACTACGGCTTCATCGGCCACCCCTTCCGCAAGGACTTCCCGCTGTCGGGCACCGTCGAGATGCGTTTCGACCCCGAGCAGAAGCGGGTCATCTACCAGCCCGTCACCATCGAGCCGCGCGAAGTCACCCCGCGCGTCATTCGTGAAGATGGCTACGGAGCAGGGCGCTAATCATGGCAGAGATCAAGAACTACACCCTCAACTTCGGTCCCCAGCACCCGGCCGCGCACGGCGTACTGCGCCTGGTGCTGGAACTGGACGGCGAAGTCATCCAGCGTGCCGACCCCCACATCGGGCTGCTGCACCGGGCCACCGAAAAGCTGGCCGAGCACAAGACCTTCCTGCAGGCCTTGCCCTACATGGACCGTCTCGACTACGTGTCCATGATGTGCAACGAGCACGCCTACGTCATGGCGATCGAAAAGCTGATGGGCGTGGAAGTGCCGCTGCGGGCGCAGTACATCCGCGTGCTGTTCGACGAGATCACCCGCGTGCTGAACCACCTGATGTCGCTCGGCTCGCACGCGCTGGACGTGGGGGCGATGGCGGTGTTCCTGTACGCCTTCCGCGAGCGCGAGGACCTGATGGACTGCTACGAAGCGGTCTCGGGCGCCCGCATGCACGCGGCCTACTACCGCCCGGGCGGCGTCTACCGCGACCTGCCCGAGCGCATGCCGCAGTACCGCCCCAGCAAGCTGCGCAGCGACAAGGAAATGAAGGCGCTGAACGATGACCGTTCGGGCTCGCTGCTCGACTTCATCGAGTCCTTCACCAACCGTTTCCCCGGCTACATCGACGAATACGAGACCCTGCTGACCGACAACCGGATCTGGAAACAGCGCCTGGTCGACGTCGGCATCGTCAGCCCCGAGCGTGCCAAGGCGCTGGGCTTCACCGGCCCCATGCTGCGCGGTTCGGGCATCGCGTGGGACCTGCGCAAGATGCAGCCCTACGAGGTCTACGACCTGGTCGAGTTCGACGTGCCGGTGGGCACGAACGGCGACTGCTACGACCGCTACCTCGTCCGCATCGAGGAAATGCGCCAGAGCAACCGCATCATCAAGCAGTGCGTGGAATGGCTGCGTAACAATCCCGGCCCCGTCATGACGAGCAACCACAAGGTCGCTCCGCCCAGCCGCGCCGAGATGAAGACCAGCATGGAAGAGCTGATCCACCATTTCAAGCTCTTCACCGAAGGTTTTCACGTGCCCCCGGGCGAGGCCTATGCCGCGGTCGAGCATCCCAAGGGCGAATTCGGCATCTACCTGGTGTCGGACGGCGCGAACAAGCCGTACCGCCTGAAGATCCGCGCCCCGGGCTTTGCCCACTTGCAATCGCTGGACGAGATGGCGCGCGGCCACATGATCGCCGACGCCGTCACGATTATCGGCACGCAGGACATCGTGTTCGGCGAGATCGACCGCTGAACCCATGACCGCGTCCCAACCGGATACCACCATGCTGCTTTCCGAACAGGCCCTCAAGAAGATCGACCGCGAAGTCTCCAAGTACCCGGCCGACCAGAAACAGTCCGCCGTGATGGCGGCGCTGGCCATCGCGCAGGACGAGAAGGGCTGGCTGTCGCAAGAGGTGATGGAAGAAGTCGCGAACGTCCTCGGCATGCCTCCCATCGCCGTGCAGGAAGTCGCGACCTTCTACAACATGTACAACCTCAAGCCCATGGGGCAGTACAAGATCTCGGTCTGCACCAACCTGCCCTGTGCCCTGCGCGACGGCGAGAAGGCCGGGCACCACCTGAAGCAGAAGCTGGGTATCGATTATCGGGAAACGACCTCGGACGGCGTGTTCACGCTGGTCGAGGGCGAATGCATGGGAGCCTGCGGCGACGCGCCCGTGCTGCTGGTGAACAACAAGCGTATGTGCATTCAGATGTCCGAGGCCAAGCTCGACGCGCTCGTCGATGAATTGAAGGCCGAGGCGAATGCCGGAGGTGCAAAATGAGCGTGGCCGAACCGGTCATCAGCACGGCGTTCCACAACCGCCACATCGACCCGCAGATCATGGCGGGGCTGGACGGCAGCAACTGGCGCCTGAACGACTACGTCGCGCGCGGCGGCTACGAGGCCCTGCGCAAGATCCTGTCCAGCGGCATGACGCCCGAGCAGGTCATCGCCGAGGTCAAGTCCTCGGGGCTGCGCGGCCGTGGCGGCGCGGGTTTCCCGACCGGCCTGAAGTGGAGCTTCATGCCGCGCACCTTCCCGGGCCAGAAGTACCTGGTCTGCAATTCCGACGAAGGCGAGCCGGGCACGTTCAAGGATCGCGACATCCTGCGCTACAACCCGCACATCGTGATCGAGGGTATGGCCATCGCCGCCTACGCGATGGGCATCTCCGTGGGCTACAACTACATCCACGGCGAGATCTTCGAGGTGTACGAGCGTTTCGAGGAAGCGCTGGAAGAGGCGCGCGCCGCCGGCTTCCTGGGCAACAACATCCTCGGCTCGAACTTCAGCTTCCAGTTGCACGGCCACCATGGCTACGGTGCCTATATCTGCGGCGAGGAAACCGCGCTGCTCGAGTCGCTGGAAGGCAAGAAAGGCCAGCCGCGCTTCAAGCCGCCGTTCCCGGCCAGCTTCGGCCTGTACGGCAAGCCGACCACGATCAACAACACCGAGACCTTCGCCGCGGTGCCCTGGATCATCCGCAACGGCGGCGACGCCTACCTGCAGGTGGGCAAGCCCAACAACGGCGGCACCAAGCTGTATTCGGTCTCGGGCGACGTCGAATACCCCGGCAACTTCGAGGTGCCGATGGGCACGCCGTTCTCCAAGCTGCTGGAACTGGCCGGCGGCGTGCGGGGCGGCCGCAAGTTGAAGGCCGTGATTCCCGGCGGCTCCAGCGCCCCCGTGGTGCCGGCCCACATCATGATGGACTGCACGATGGACTACGACTCGATCGCCAAGGCCGGGTCGATGCTGGGATCGGGCGCGGTCATCGTGATGGACGAGACGCGCTGCATGGTGAAGTCGCTGCTGCGCCTGTCGTATTTCTATTTCGAGGAAAGCTGCGGCCAGTGCACGCCGTGCCGCGAGGGCACGGGCTGGCTGTACCGCGTGGTCCATCGCATCGAGAGCGGCAAGGGCCGTCCGGAAGACCTGGACCTGCTCGATTCGGTGGCCGGCAACATCATGGGCCGCACGATCTGCGCGCTGGGCGATGCCGCGGCCATGCCGGTGCGAGGCTTCCTGAAGCACTACCGCGACGAGTTCATGTACCACATCGAGCACAAGCACTGCCTGGTGCCCGAGTACCTGTAGCCGCCGGCCCGCGCGCAAAGCAGGCATTTACCGAAACGCACACGCCTCGCCCGATGACGGGGCAAACGGAAATAAGATGGTTGAAATTACGATCGACGGCAAGACAGTGGAGGTGGCCGAGGGCAGCATGATCATGCATGCCGCCCAGAAGGTCGGCCTCTACGTGCCGCATTTCTGCTATCACAAGAAGCTGTCGATCGCGGCCAACTGCCGCATGTGTCTGGTCGACGTCGAGAAGGCTCCCAAGCCGCTGCCCGCCTGTGCCACGCCGGTCAGCAACGGCATGGTGGTCCATACCGCTTCCGAGAAGGCCATCAACGCCCAGAAGGGCGTGATGGAATTCCTGCTGATCAACCACCCGCTGGATTGCCCGATCTGCGACCAGGGCGGCGAGTGCCAACTGCAGGACCTGGCCGTGGGCTACGGCGGCTCGTCCTCGCGCTACAGCGAGGAAAAGCGCGTCGTGTTCCACAAGAACCTGGGCCCGCTGGTGTCGGCCGAGGAAATGGCCCGCTGCATCCAGTGCACCCGCTGCGTGCGCTTCGGCCAGGAGATCGCCGGCGTGATGGAGCTCGGCATGATCAACCGCGGCGAGCATTCCGAGATCACCACCTTCGTGGGCCGCGCGGTCGAGTCCGAGCTGTCGGGCAACATGATCGACATCTGCCCGGTCGGCGCGCTGACCTCCAAGCCATTCCGCTATAGCGCCCGTACCTGGGAGCTGGCCCGCCGCAAGTCGGTCAGCCCGCATGACAGCATCGGCGCCAACCTGGTCGTCCAGGTCAAGAACGACCGCGTCATGCGCGTGGTGCCGTTCGAGAACGAGGCCGTCAACGAGTGCTGGATCAGCGACCGCGACCGCTTCTCGTACGAAGGCCTGAACAGCGAGGACCGCCTGGCCGTTCCGATGGTGCGCGGCACCGACGGACAATGGAAGGAAGTGGAGTGGGCCGAGGCGCTGGACGCCGTCGCGGCCGGGCTGCAATCGGTCAAGAACAGTTACGGTGCCGGCCAGATCGGCGCGCTGGCGGCCCAGTACGCCACCACCGAGGAATTCGCGCTGCTGGCCCGCCTGGTGCGGGCCCTGGGTTCCGACAACATCGATTTCCGCCTGCGCCAGACCGATGCCGGCTTCGACGCCGCGCGCGGCGGCGCCCCGTGGCTGGGCATGGCCCTGGCCGACGTCGGCGCGCTGGACCGCGTGCTGGTGGTCGGCTCCTTCCTGCGCAAGGACCATCCGCTGCTGGCCCAACGCCTGCGCCAGGCCGCCAAGGCCGGCACGCAGGTCATCCTGGTCGACGTGGCGGCCGACGATCCGCTGATGCCCGTGGCCGAACGCGTCACGGTGGCCCCGGCGGCGCTGCCGTCCGTACTGGCCGAGATCGCCGTGGCGCTGGCCCAGGCCAAGGAAGCGGCCGTCGCGCCCGAACTGGCCGGTGTGAAGCCGGGCGAAGCGGCCCGCCGCATCGCCGCGCTGCTGGCTTCCGGCGAAAACACCGCCGTGCTGCTGGGCAACCTGGCGGCGCAGCATCCGCAGGCCTCGACGCTGGCCGCCAACGCGCAACTGATCGCGCAGGCCATCGGCGCCCGCCTGGGCTTCACGACCGAGGGCGGCAACACGGTGGGCGGCTACCTGGCCGAAGCCGTGCCGCTGCGCGGCGGCAAGACCGCGGCGCAGATGTTCGCCGAGCCGCTCAAGGCCCATATCGTGGTGCATGCCGAGCCCGCGCTGGATGCGGCCGATGGCGTGGCCGCGCTGCGCGCGCTGCGCGCCGCGCAATTCAACGTCGCCCTGACCTCGTACCGCTCCGCCGCCGAGGACTGGGCCCACGTGATGCTGCCCATCGCGCCGTTCACCGAGACCTCGGGCACTTTCGTCAATGCCGAGGGCAGGGCGCAGAGCTTCAAGGGCACGGTCCGTCCGCTGGGCCTGACGCGCCCGGGCTGGAAGGTGCTGCGCGTGCTGGGCAATGCGCTGGAGCTGCCCGGCTTCGACGACGAAACCTCCGAGTCCGTGCGCGACGCGGTGCTGGCCGGCGAGATCGCGCCGCGCCTGTCGAACGCCATCGGCGCCAAGCCGGGCGTGGGCGGCGCGGTCCAGGGCCTGCAACGCGTGGCCGACGTGCCGCTGTTCTCCAGCGACGCCATCGCGCGCCGCGCCGCCGCGCTGCAGTCGACCCCGGCCGCCGATGCGCCCGAGGCCCGGGCCAACGCCGCCACGGTGGCGGACCTGGGCCTGGCCGATGGCGACCGCGTGCGCGTGACGTCGTCGACCGGCTCGATCGACCTCTTTCTTTCCGTGGATGACGCCGTGCCTGCGGGCGCCGTGCGCATCGCCGCCGCCCATGCCTCGACCTTCGCGCTCGGCGGCGCATTCGAACAACTCAGCGTGGAGCGTGCCTGATGCAGTGGATCGACGTCATTCAGGCTCAAGGAACGGAACTGATCGGCCCGGTAGCCTGGTCGGTGGTGTGGAACCTCGTCAAGATCGTCTGCATCGCGGTGCCCATCATCCTGTGCGTGGCCTACCTCACGTACTGGGAACGCAAGATGATCGGCTGGATGCACGTCCGCCTGGGTCCCAACCGCGTGGGCCCGAAGGGCCTGCTGCAGCCGTTCGCCGACGTGCTCAAGCTGCTGACCAAGGAAGTGATCGTTCCCAGCAACGCCAACAAGGTGCTCTACATCGTGGCGCCCGCCGTGGTGCTGATGCCTGCCTTGGCCGCCTGGGCGGTGGTGCCGTTCGGCCCCGAGGTCGTGTTGGCCAACGTCAACGCCGGCCTGCTCTACATCATGGCCATCACCTCGCTGGGCGTCTACGGCGTGATCATCGCAGGCTGGGCCTCGAACTCGAAGTACGCCTTCCTGGGCGCGCTGCGCGCCTCGGCGCAGATGGTGTCCTATGAACTGGCCATCGGCTTCGTGCTGGTGACGGTGCTGCTGGTGTCCGGCAGCCTGAACATGAGCGAGATCGTCCTCAAGCAGGCCGATGGACGCTTCGCCGGCATGGGGCTGACCTTCCTGTCGTGGAACTGGCTGCCGCTTCTGCCGCTGTTCGTGGTCTACATCATCTCGGCCGTGGCGGAAACCAACCGCCATCCCTTCGACGTGGTCGAGGGCGAGTCCGAGATCGTGGCGGGCCACATGGTGGAATACTCCGGCATGACCTTCGCCCTGTTCTTCCTGGGCGAATACGCCAACATGATCCTGTTGTCCGCGCTGGCTTCGATCATGTTCCTGGGCGGCTGGCTGCCCCCGATCGACGTGGCGCCGCTGACCTGGGTGCCGGGCTGGATCTGGCTGGCGGTCAAGACGTTCTTCGTGGTCTCGTTGTTCATCTGGTTCCGTGCGTCTTTCCCGCGCTACCGCTACGACCAGATCATGCGCCTGGGCTGGAAGGTCTTCATCCCGCTGACGCTGGTCTGGCTGCTCGTGGTGGCGGTCTGGATGCAGACGTCCTGGAACATCTGGAAGTAATGCCCGCCCTGTGCGAGCCCAAGAATAGGCAGGACTGAATCATGCAAGCGATCAAGGAATTCTTCGGCAGCCTGATGCTGACCGAACTCCTCAAGGGATTGCGCCTGACGGGGCGGTACATGTTCGCCCGCAAGATCACGGTGCAGTATCCCGAGGAAAAGACCCCGATGTCCCCGCGCTTCCGGGGCCTGCATGCCTTGCGCCGCTACCCCAACGGGGAAGAGCGTTGCATCGCCTGCAAGCTGTGCGAGGCGGTCTGTCCGGCGGTGGCGATCACGATCGAATCCGAAGTGCGAGAGGACGGCACGCGCCGCACCAACCGCTACGACATCGACCTGACCAAGTGCATCTTCTGCGGCTTCTGCGAGGAAAGCTGCCCGGTGGACTCCATCGTCGAGACGCACATCCACGAATACCACGGCGAACAGCGCGGCGACCTGTATTTCACCAAGGAAATGCTGCTGGCGGTCGGCGACCGCTATGAAGCCGAGATTGCGCAGAATCGTGCGCAGGACGCGAAATACCGGTAACCGAAACCCACACCATGACCGCCATACTGTTCTATATATTCGCCGCGATCCTCGTCGTGGCCGCCTGCCGGGTCATCGTCGCGCGCAGCCCCGTTACCGCCGTCATGCACCTGGTGCTGTCGTTCTTCACCGCTTCCATGATCTGGATGCTGCTGAAGGCGGAGTTCCTCGCCATCCTGCTGGTGCTCGTGTACGTGGGCGCGGTGATGGTGCTGTTCCTGTTCGTCGTGATGATGCTGGACATCGACAGCAGCAAGCTGCGCCAGGGTTTCAGGACCTACCTGCCGCTGGGCGTCGTGGTGGGCGCCATCATGGTGGGTGAAATGGCCTTCGTGCTGGCCAATGCCTACTGGGATACCAGCGTGCCGCAGGCCCCGGCCGACTTCAACAACACGCGCGCCATCGGCGTGGCGATGTACACCGAGTACATCTACGCCGTCGAGATCGCCGCCGTGATCCTGCTGGTGGGCATGGTCGCCGCCATCGCGCTCACGCTGCGCCGTCGCTCCGACGTCAAGGTCACCCGGCCGTCCGAGCAGATCCGCGTGCGCCGCCAGGACCGCGTCCGCCTGGTATCGATTCCGTCGCAAACCGAAAATTCCCGGGAAGGCGAGGGCGCCCAGGCGCCTGCCGCCACCGAACCCAAGGGAAGCCAACCATGACCCTGACCCTAGGCCACTTCCTCGTGCTGGGCGCGATCCTGTTCGCGATCAGCATCGTCGGCATCTTCCTCAACCGCAAGAACATCATCGTGCTGCTGATGGCGATCGAATTGATGCTGCTGGCGGTGAACATGAATTTCGTCGCCTTCTCCAGCTGGATGGGCGATCTGAGCGGGCAGGTGTTCGTGTTCTTCATCCTGACCGTGGCGGCCGCCGAGTCCGCCATCGGCCTGGCGATCCTGGTTGTATTGTTCCGCAACCTGAACACGATCAATGTTGATGAACTTGACCGGCTGAAGGGCTGACGGTCCGGGCTACGAGAAAATCAAGACATGTCGGTACCTAAGCTCTATCTCCTCATCGCTTTCGCCCCGCTGGTCGGGTCCGCCATCGCCGGCCTGTTCGGCACCGGCTTCCTCGGACGCTGGGTCGGCCGTGCCGGCGCGCACTGGGTCACGATCCTGGGCGTGCTGGTCTCGGCCATCGGCTCGGCCTTCGTGCTGCAGGACGTCCTGGCGGGCAACACCTTCAACGGCACGCTCTACACCTGGAGCGCGATCGGCGGCATCAAGCTGGAAATCGGCTTCATGATCGACACGCTGTCGGCCATGATGATGGTGGTGGTCACCTCGGTGTCGCTGATGGTGCACATCTACACCATCGGCTACATGAAGGACGATCCCGGCTACCAGCGGTTCTTCTCCTACATCTCGCTGTTCACCTTCTCGATGCTGATGCTGGTCATGTCCAACAACATGCTCCAGCTCTTCTTCGGGTGGGAGGCCGTGGGCCTGGTGTCCTACCTGCTGATCGGCTTCTGGTACACCCGTCCCACCGCGATCTTCGCCAACATGAAGGCCTTCCTGGTCAACCGGGTCGGGGACTTCGGCTTCGTGCTGGGCATCGGCCTCTTGTTCGCGTACGCCGGCTCGATGAACTACACCGAGGTGTTCTCGCAGTCGGACAAGCTGGCCGGCCTGACCTTCCCGGGCACCGACTGGATGCTGCTGAGCGTCGCCTGCATCGCGCTGTTCGTGGGCGCCATGGGCAAGTCGGCGCAGTTCCCGCTGCACGTCTGGTTGCCCGACTCGATGGAAGGCCCGACCCCGATCTCCGCGCTGATCCACGCCGCCACCATGGTGACGGCCGGCATCTTCATGGTGGCGCGCTTCTCGCCGCTGTTCGAACTGTCGCCCACCGCGCTGTCGTTCATCATCGTCATCGGCTCGATCACCGCGCTGTTCATGGGTTTCCTGGGCATCATCCAGAACGACATCAAGCGCGTGGTGGCCTATTCGACGCTGTCGCAGCTGGGTTACATGACCGTCGCGCTGGGCGCCTCGGCCTACTCGGTGGCGATCTTCCACCTGATGACCCATGCCTTCTTCAAGGCGCTGCTGTTCCTGGCGGCCGGCTCGGTCATCATCGGCATGCACCACGACCAGGACATCCGCAACATGGGCGGCCTGCGCAAGTACATGCCCATCACCTGGATCACCTTCCTGCTGGGTTCGCTGGCGCTGATCGGCACGCCGTTCTTCGCCGGGTTCTACTCGAAGGAAAACATCATCGAAGCGGCCAAGCTGTCCCACGTCTGGGGGTCGGGCTTCGCTTACTTCGCGGTGCTGGCCGGCGTGTTCGTGACGGCGTTCTACTCGTTCCGCCTGTACTTCCTGGTCTTCCACGGCAAGGAACGCTTCGACACCTCGGGCGCGCACGGGCACGGCCACGACGACCATGCCCACGACAGCCATGACGACCACGGCCACGACGACCACCACCATGGCGGTGTGCCGCATGAGTCGCCCGCCGTGGTGACGGTGCCGCTGGTGCTGCTGGCCATCCCGTCCGTGATCATCGGCGCGATCGCAGTCGGCCCCATGCTGTTCGGCGATTTCTTCAAGGGCGTGATCTTCAATTCGCCCGACCGCCCGGTCATGGAACACCTGGCCGAGGACTTCCACGGCTGGGTGGCCTACGGGCTGCATGCCTTCAGCACCGTGCCGTTCTGGCTGATGCTGGCCGGCGTGGTCCTGGCGTGGTTCTTCTACCTGGTCAAGCCGGCCATTCCCGCCGCCATCAAGGCTCGCGCAGGCTGGCTGTACAACCTGCTCGACAACAAGTACTACATGGACAAGATCAACGAAGCCGTGTTCGCGCGCGGTGCCCGCGCGCTGGGCGGCGGCTTCTGGAAGGTGGGCGACAAGTCCCTGATCGACGGCCTCCTGGTCAACGGCAGCGCCCGTCTGGTCGGTTGGTTCGCCGGGGTGGTCCGCCACCTGCAGTCGGGCTACATCTATCACTACGCCTTCGCCATGATCATCGGCATCATGGCCCTGGTGACCTTCTTCGTCCTGCTGAACAATTGATGGCAAGCGATATGGCTCAAACTTCTTTTCCGTGGCTCTCGCTTGCGATCTTCACTCCGATCGTCTTCGGCATACTGGTGCTGGCGGTGGGGCGTGACAGCAATCCCACCGTCGCCCGCGTGCTGGCGCTGATCGGCGCGATCGCCGGCCTCCTGGTCACCCTGCCGCTGTACACCGGCTTCGACGCCACGACGGCGCAGATGCAGTTCGTCGAGAAAGCCACCTGGATCGCCGAGTACGGCGTGTCCTATTCCCTGGGCGTGGACGGCATCTCGCTGTGGTTCGTCCTGCTGACGGCCTTCATCACCATCATCGTGGTGCTGGCCGGCTGGGAAGTCATTACCAGCCGCGTCGCCCAGTACATGGGTGCCTTCCTGATCCTGTCGGGCTTGATGATAGGCGTGTTCGCGGCGCTGGACGGCCTCCTGTTCTACGTGTTCTTCGAGGCCACGCTGATCCCGATGTACATCATCATCGGCGTGTGGGGCGGTCCCAACCGGGTCTACGCGGCGTTCAAGTTCTTCCTGTACACGCTGCTGGGTTCGCTGCTGACGCTGGTTGCCTTCATCTACCTGTGGCACTCGGCCGGCGGTACGTTCGACATCCTGGCCTGGCACAAGCTGCCGCTGGGCCAGACCGAGCAGATCCTGATCTTCCTGGCCTTCCTGATGGCCTTCGCCGTCAAGGTGCCGATGTGGCCGGTCCACACCTGGCTGCCCGATGCCCACGTCGAGGCGCCCACGGGCGGCTCGGTGGTGCTGGCCGCCATCATGCTGAAGCTGGGCGCCTACGGCTTCCTGCGGCTGTCGCTGCCCATCGTGCCGGATGCCGCGCATAGCCTGTCGGGCATGATGATCGGGCTGTCGCTGATCGCCGTCATCTACATCGGCCTGGTGGCGCTGGTGCAGGACGACATGAAGAAGCTGGTCGCGTATTCGTCCGTGGCGCACATGGGCTTCGTGACCCTGGGCTTCTTCATCTTCAACAAAGCCGGCGTCGAAGGCGCCATCGTGCAGATGATCTCGCACGGCTTCGTGTCGGGCGCGATGTTCTTCTGCATCGGCGTGCTGTACGACCGCGTGCATTCGCGCCGCATCGCCGACTACGGCGGCGTGGTCAACACCATGCCCAAGTTCGCCACGTTCTTCGTGCTGTTCTCGATGGCCAACAGCGGCCTGCCGGCCACCAGCGGCTTCGTGGGCGAGTTCTTCGTCATCATGGGCTCGGTCGAGTACAACTTCTGGATCGGCCTCCTGGCCGCCACGGCCCTGATCCTGGGTGCCGCGTACTCGCTGTGGATGGTCAAGCGCGTCGTATTCGGCGACATCACCCACCAGCATGTGCGCGAGCTGACCGACGTCAACGCCCGCGAGTTCCTCATCCTGGGCGTGATGGCCATCGCCGTGCTGTATATGGGCGTCTACCCCGCGCCCTTCACCGACGTGATGCACGTCTCGGTCGACGCGCTGCTCAAGCATGTCGCCATTTCGAAACTGTAGGACGCCGGACGTTACGCAATGGAATTCGCCAATCTGAACCTGTCTCTCGTCGCGCCGGAGATCACGCTGCTGGTGCTGACGTCCGCCATCCTGCTGATCGACCTGTTCGTCAAGGACGAGGGCCGCGCGCTGACGCACATCCTGTCCCTGCTCACGCTGGTGGTGCTGACCTGGATGAGCCTGTCGGACCTGGCCTCGGGCGTGCAGGGCACGGCCTTCGACGGCATGTACGTGGCCGACAGCCTGGCCCACGTGCTCAAGGTGTTCTCGTACATCGCGGTGGGCGTGGCGCTGATCTACGGCAAGGGCTACGCCAAGGACCGCGGCATGCTGCGCGGCGGCGAGCTGTACGTGCTGTCGCTGCTGGCGCTGCTGGGCCAGATGGTCATGATCTCGGCCGGCAACATGCTGACGATCTATCTCGGCCTGGAGCTGATGTCGCTGTCGTTCTACGCGCTGGTCGCGCTGCGCCGCGAGCACACCGTGTCCACCGAGGCGGCCATGAAGTATTTCGTGCTGGGCGCGCTGGCCTCGGGCCTGCTGCTGTACGGCATGTCCATGATCTACGGCGCTACCGGTACGCTGAACCTGGCCGGCATCGCGCGCGCCACCTCCGGCGCCACCGACAACCACATGATCCTGGTCTTCGGGCTGGTGTTCCTGGTCGCGGGCCTGGCCTTCAAGCTCGGCGTCGTGCCGTTCCACATGTGGGTGCCGGACGTCTACCAGGGCGCGCCCACGGCCGTGACGCTGCTGCTGGGCGGCGCGCCCAAGCTGGCCGCCTTCGCCATCGTGCTGCGCCTGCTGGTCGACGGCCTGTTCGGCCTCGCGGCCGACTGGCAGCCCATGCTGGCGATCATGGCCGTGCTGTCGCTGGCCATCGGCAACCTGGCCGCCATCATGCAGTCCAACATCAAGCGCATGCTGGCCTATTCGACCATCTCGCACATGGGCTTCGTGCTGCTGGGCCTGATGTCCGGCGTGGTCGAGGGCAGCGCCTTCAACGCCCAGAACGCCTACACCTCGGCCATGTTCTACGTGGTCGTCTACGTGCTGACCACGCTCAGCTCGTTCGGCGTGCTGATGCTGCTGTCGCGCTCGGGCTTCGAGTGCGAGAACGTCGACGACCTGAAGGGCCTGAACCGCCGCAACCCGTGGTTCGCCGGCGTGATGCTGGTGCAGATGTTCTCGCTCGCGGGCATTCCGCCCACGGTCGGCTTCTATGCCAAGCTGGCGGTGCTGCAGTCGCTGATCCAGACCAACCACGTCGCGCTGGCCGTGGTGGCCGTGCTGTTCTCGCTGATCGGCGCCTTCTACTACCTGCGGGTGGTGAAGGTCGTGTACTTCGACGATCCGGTCGACCAGGCCCCGCTGCAGGGTTCGGCCGGCTTCCGTACGGTGCTGTCGGTCAACGGCGTGCTGCTGTTGGTCCTGGGCGTGTTCCCCGCGCCGCTGGTCGCCCTGTGCGCCCAGGCCATCTCCAGCTCGCTCGCGCTCTGAGCTTCTCTTCCGGCAGCGGCGTGATCGCGCCGCTGCCGTCCCCGACCGGGTTTGTCGTGACAGGAACCCCGCCTTGAAACAGACCCTCGCCATCTACGTCCTGATCCTGCTGGCCCTGGTGACCGCCAACCTGCCGTTCCTGTCGGAGCGCGTGTTCGGCGCCGTGGCTTTTCGCCGGGACGGCGCGCCTGCCGGCAAGCCTTTCTGGCTGAGGCTGGTCGAAGTGCTGGTGCTGTATCTGGTGGTCGGCGGCATCGGCCTGGGATTCGAGGCCAGCCTGGGCAACGTGTTTCCCCAGGGATGGCAGTTCTACGCCATTACCTTGACGCTGTATCTCGTGTTGGCCTATCCCGGTTTCGTGTACCGTTATCTTTTCAAACGGACTGCCCGATGAGCGACGACCGAGCCCTGGAAGAACTGGCGCGCAGTTCGGACCGGCTGCGCGAGGAACCGCTGACCAGCGAGGCGGTGTTCCGCGGCAAGCTGCTGGACGTGCGCCGGGATACCGTCCGGCTGCCGGGCGGGGCCACCGCCACGCGCGAATACATCATGCATCCGGGTGCGTCCATGATCGTGCCCATGCTGCCGGACGGGCAGGTGGTGCTGGTGCGGCAGTATCGCTACCCCATGCATCGGGCCTTCATTGAATTTCCCGCCGGCAAGATCGACCCCGGCGAGGCCCCGCTGGCCACCGCGCAGCGGGAGTTGCTGGAGGAAACGGGCTACCGGGCCAGCAAGTGGACCGAGCTCACCACCATCCACAACGCCATCGCCTATGCCAACGAGCGCATCGTGCTGTTCCTGGCCGAGGGCCTGGAGCGGGGCGAGCAGAAGCTGGACGAGCACGAATTCCTGGAAGTGTTCACCGCCCCGCTGGAGGATCTGATGGCCTGGATCCGCCAGGGGGAGGTCACCGACGTCAAGACGGTGATCGGCGCGTTCTTCGTCTCCTCTTCTATGCGCTGACGTCCGGATAGAGGCCGTGCGCCCGGCCGTACAGGCGGGCCAGGCCGAACAGGGCGTCGATGTTGGGCGTGGGCACGCCCACCTTCTGCCCCAGTTCGCGCACCACGGCCACGATGGCGTCCAGCTCCAGCGGGCGGCCGGCCTGCGCATCCTGCAGCATGGAACTCTTGAAGACGCCGAGCTTGCGCGTGACGGCGTGGCGGTCCTCGGCGCTCTGGTCGATGGCGCAGCCGAGTTCGCGGCCGATGCGCGCGGCTTCGTCCATGGCATCGGAACAGAACCGGCGCACCAGCGGGTCGTCCAGGATGCGGTCGACCGTGGCGCCGGTGATGGCCGAGACCGGGTTCATCGTCATGTTGCCCCAGAGCTTGTACCAGATGTCGTGGCGGATGGCCCGCGAGGCCGTGACGTCGAAGCCCGCCTGCGCGAGCAGCGCGGCGATGCGCTCCACCCGTGCGGAAGCGGTGCCGTCCGGTTCGCCGATGATGAGGCCGCCGCCCATGTGGTGTTGGACCAGGCCCGGCTCCGGCGTCGAGGTGCTGGCGTGGACGACGCAGCCGACCACGTGCGCGGCGGGGATGCCGCGCGCGATCCGGCCATCGGGGTCGATGGTCGACAGGGTGACCTGTTCGGGCGGCAGGATGCCGTGCGCGAACCACCACGGCACGCCGTTCATGGCCGGCAGCACGGCGGTGTCCGGGCCCAGCAGGGGCGCGAGCCCGTCCGCGACGGCGGCCAGGGCGGGGCCCTTGACCGCGATCACGACCAGGTCCTGCGGGCCCAGGGCCTCGGCCCGGTCGCTGGCCGTGACCGGCGCCTGGACGAGCCGGCCGTCCTGCCGCAGCCGCCAGCCGTGCGATTGCAGCGCCGCGAGCGTGGCGCCGCGGGCCAGGGCGCTGACCGAGCAGGCGCCAGTGGCAGCCAGGCGGGCGCCGATGAATCCGCCGATGGCGCCGGCGCCCACGATGCAGACCTTCATGCTTGCTCCCCGGGTCATTCCAGCGTGACGTTGGCTTTCTGGATGAGGCCTTGGTAGGTCTTGGACTTGGCCGCGACCTGGCGATGGATCTCGTCGGGCGACCAACTGATGGTCTGGAAGGCGAAGGTGTCCAGGCGCTTCTTGATCTCGGGGTCGGCCACGACCTTGGCGACGTCGGCGTTGATCTTGTCGCGGATGGCGGCCGGGAGACCCTTGGGCGCCAGCAGCACGACGAAGGAGTTGACGTCCAGGCTGGCGGGCCCGCCGCTTTCGGCCACGGTGGGCACATCGGGCATCTGCGGGATGCGCTTGGGCGCCGCGACCGCGATGTAGCGCAGCTTGCCGGCCTGGTAGGGACCCTGGCTGGAGGCGATGGTGGCCATGCTCCAGTTCACTTCCTGGGTGCTGACCGCCGCGTACAACTGTCCGACTTCCTTGTAGGGCACGTGCTGCATGCTGACGTTGGCTGCGTTTTCCAGCGCGATGCCGCCGAGATGGCCCGGGCTGCCTATGCCCCAGGACCCGTAGGTGACCTGGCCGGGCTTGGCCTTGGCGGCGGCGACCAGGTCGGAGACGGATTTCCACGGCGACTGGGCGGAGACGGAAACCAGGAAGGGGGTGATGAACAGGGTGGCGACGGGGTCGAAGACCTTGTCGGGGTCGTACTGGCGGCTCTTGTACAGATGGGGCAGGGCGGCAAGCTGTTCACTGTCGAGTTGCAGCAGCGAGTAGCCGTCGGGGGTCGCGCGCTTGAAGGCGTCGATGGCGATGAAGCCGGCGCCGCCGGGCCGGTTCTCGACCACGACGCGTTGGCCCCAGGCCTTGCCCAGGCGGTCGGCGACCAGGCGCAGGACGGTGTCGGGGCCGCTGCCGACGGAGAAGGAGGTGACCAGGGTGACGGGTTTGGAGGGGTAGGTGTCGGCGGCGTGGGCCGTGGGGTGGAGCGCGATGCCGGCGAGGATGGCGGCGGCCGATTGTGCGAGGAAGGCTCGGCGCGCCAGGGCAGCGCGGAGGCGGTGGGGCATGGCAGGTCTCCTCATGGGTTTCTTGTTGCCCGTCAAGGATAGTGCCCGTCTTGCAGCGCGTCAAAAATGGGGCCCCCGCCGTGGGCCGGACACGACCTGCGGCGGGGGCGGGTGGGCAGCTAGCGGGCTTGCGCCTTTTTCCTCGCGCGGTAGGCGTGCAGCAGCGGTTCGGTGTAGCCGTTGGGCTGGCTGCGGCCTTCGAAGACCAGGGCCGAGGCGGCCTGGAAGGCGAGGGAGGTTTCCTCGTTGCCGGACATGGGTTCGTACAGCGGATCGCTGGCGTTCTGCTGGTCGACCACCTTGGCCATGCGCTTGAGCACCTCGCGGACCTGGGCTTCGTTGGTGATGCCGTGGCGCAGCCAGTTGGCGATGTGCTGGCTGGAGATGCGCAGGGTGGCGCGGTCTTCCATCAGGCCGACGTTGTGGATGTCGGGCACCTTGGAGCAGCCCACGCCCTGGTCGATCCAGCGCACCACGTAGCCGAGGATGCCCTGGGCGTTGTTCTCGAGTTCCTGCTGGATATCGGCGGGCGACCAGGTGGCGGGGTTGCCGACGGGGACGGTCAGGAGGCCTTGCAGGAGTTCCTGGCTGACCGCGCTCAGCCTGGTCTTTTCCAGTTCCTGCTGGACGGCCTGCACGTCCACCTGGTGGTAGTGCATGGCGTGCAGGGTGGCGGCGGTGGGCGAGGGGACCCAGGCGGTGTTGGCGCCGGCCTTGGGGTGGGCGATCTTCTGTTCCAGCATGGCGGCCATCAGGTCGGGCATGGCCCACATGCCCTTGCCGATCTGGGCGCGGCCGCGCAGGCCGGCGTCCAGGCCGATCAGCACGTTGCTGCGTTCGTAGGCGGCGATCCAGGCCGAGGCCTTCATGTCGCCCTTGCGCAGCATGGGGCCGGCTTCCATGGCGGTGTGGATCTCGTCGCCGGTGCGGTCCAGGAAGCCGGTGTTGATGAAGGCCACGCGGGGACTGGCGGCGGCGATGCAGGCCTTGAGGTTGACGCTGGTGCGGCGCTCCTCGTCCATGATGCCCATCTTCATCGCGTGGCGCGGCAGGCCCAGCAGGTCTTCGACGCGGTCGAACAGTTCGCTGGCGAAGGCGACTTCGGCGGGGCCGTGCATCTTGGGCTTGACGACGTAGAACGAGCCCTTGCGCGAGTTGCGGCGGATCTTCAGGTCGGGCAGCGAGGCCAGCGTGGCGACGACGGCGTCCAGGATGCCTTCCGGGATCTCGTTGCCGTCCTGATCGAGCACGGCGGGGTTGGTCATCAGGTGGCCGACGTGGCGCACGAACATCAGCGAGCGTCCATGCAGCGTCAGCGGCGAGCCGTCGGCGGCGGTGTATTCGCGGTCGGCGTTCAGGCGGCGGGTGAAGGTCTTGCCGTTCTTGGTGACTTCCTCGGTCAGGTCGCCCTGGTTCAGGCCCAGCCAGTTGCGGTAGATCTTGACCTTGTCGTCGGTGTCGACCGCGGCGACGGAGTCTTCGCAGTCCATGATGGTGGTGATGGCCGACTCCAGCACGACGTCCTTGACGCCGGCGGCATCGGTGGCGCCGATCTGGCTGGCGCGATCGACCTGGATCTCGAAGTGCAGGCCGTTGCCCTTGAGCAGGACGGCCGAGGGGGACTGGGCCTGCCCCTGGTGGCCGACGAACTGTTCGGGTCGGCGCAGGCCGGTTTCGCCCTGCTTGAGCGCCACGACGAGCTTGCCGCCGCGCACCGAGTAGCCGGTGGCGTCGGCATGCGAGCCCTGGGCCAGCGGCGCGGCCTGGTCGAGGAAGGCGCGGGCGCGGGCGATGACGGCCTGGCCGCGCACGGGGTTGTAGCCGGCGCTGCGTTCGGCGCCGCCGGTCTCGGGCAGGGCATCGGTGCCGTAGAGGGCGTCGTACAGACTGCCCCAGCGCGCGTTGGCGGCGTTCAGGGCATAGCGCTGGTTGGAGACCGGCACCACGAGCTGCGGGCCGGCCTGTTCGGCGATCTCGGTGTCGACGTTGTCGGTGGTGACGCGGACCTGTTCGGGCTGGGGCAGCAGGTAGCCGATGCGTTCCAGGAAAGCGCGATAGGCGGCCTGGTCGCTGACGGGGCCGGGATGGGCGCGGTGCCAGCCGTCGATCTCGGCCTGCAGGCGGTCGCGTTCGGCCAGCAGCGCGCGGTTCTTGGGCGCGAGATCGTGTACGAGCCGCGAGAAGCCTTGCCAGAAGCGGTCGCTGTCGAGGCCCGTGCCGGGCAGGGCTTCCTGTTCGATGAAGCGGTCGAGTGCGTTCGCCACTTGTAGGCCGTGGCGATGGGTGCGTTCCGTCATGGGGATTCTCCTGGCTATGCCTGATGGTGCTGGCGGCCCCCGCGGGCCGCGCCAATGGGATGTATCGATGATAAACGTAGGAACCGGGCACCGGGCCCCGGGATACCGTGCGCCGGAGTCACAATTGCTTTGCGTGGGAAGAGGGAATGCTAGGGAAGGGAGTGCTCGAGGCGAGACAGATGCCGGCCGAGCAGGCATAATTCGATGTAATTGAGATCGATTCTCCTTTTCATTTCCGTCCGAGGTATTACGCCATGTCACTTCAAAGCGCCTCTCCGTCGTCGCTGGCCCTGCGTCTGAAAACCGAAACCGCTCCCTTGCACGAGAAGCTCGACAAGCTCGTGATGTCGCTCAAACCGTTCGACACCCGGGAGAACTATGGCCGCTTCGTCGCCGCCCAGTATCTTTTCCAGCGCGACATCGAGTCGCTGTACGACGACCAGGCCTACGCGGCCCTGATTCCGGACCTGGCCACGCGGCCCCGGCTGGCGGCGGCCCACGCCGATCTGCAGGATCTGGAGCAGGCCATTCCCGAGGCCGGCGAAGCGCCGCAGGGGCAGGGCCTGGCCCTGCCCGAAGGCCTGGGCTGGCTGTACGTGTCCGAGGGCTCCAAGCTGGGCGCGGCCTTCCTGTTCAAGGAAGCAGGCCAGCGGCTCGGGCTGGACGAGAACTTCGGCGCCCGCAACCTGGCGTCGCCGGCCGACGGCCGCGGGGCGGCGTGGAAGCGCTTCGTCCAGGCGCTGGACGGCAGCGGCCTGTCTGCCGAGGAGCAGGACCGGGTGGTGGCCGGGGCCGGCGCCGCCTTCGAGCGCTTCGCCGTGTTGCTGGCGCGCAGCTATGATCTGAAGGGCGAGCCGTCGCTCGCGTGAGGGAATGATGTCGATGTCCACAATGACGGAGCGCCGCCGGGCCTTGCTGGCGGCGCTGCCGGCCGGCCTCCTGCTGGGGACCCTGGCTCCGGTGGCGCGCGCCGCTCAGCCGCGGCGCCAGGCGCCGCGCGTGGTGTCGGTGGGAGCCGGCGTGACCGAGATCGTCTACGCGCTGGGCGGCCAGTCCCAACTGTTGGCGGTCGATACCAGCAGCCTCTATCCGCCCCAGGCCCTGGCGCTGCCCAAGGTCGGCTACCAGCGCACGCTGTCGGCCGAGGGCGTGCTGTCCCTGGGGCCGCAGGTGCTGCTGGCGGGGCAGGAGGCGGGGCCGCCCGCGGTGCTGCGGCAGATCGAATCGGCGGGGGTGAAGGTCGTGCACGTCGATGGCGACTACACCTTCGAAGGCGTGCTGGGGCGCATCGGGACCGTGGCGGCCGCGCTGGGCCGCCAGGCCGAAGGCAGGACGCTGGCCGACGGGCTGTCGTCGCGCTGGCAGGCCTTGCGGGCCCGCATCGCGGCGGCGCCGCTGCGCGGGCCGGGCGGCCAGCCGCTGCGCGTGGCCTGCCTGATGCGGCATGGCGCCAACACCATGGCGGCCGGCCGGGACACGGGCGCCGACGCGATGCTCAAGCTGGTCGGCGCGGTCAATGTGTTCGGCGGCGACTTCGCCAACTACAAGCCCCTGTCGGCCGAGTCGCTGGCCAGCGCGGCGCCCGATGCCATCGTCGGCACCTTCGACGGCACGCAGGAGCCGGATGCGCGGGCGCGCCTGCTGGCCACGCCAGGCCTGGCGATGACGCCCGCTGGCAGGAACCAGCGCGCGGTCCTGTTCGACATCGTGCTGCTGCTGGGCTTCGGTCCGCGCCTGCCGCAGGCGGTCGAAGACCTGTATGGCGCGCTCGGCGCATGAGGGCGGCGCCGTGACGACTGTTTCCAGCGTGGAGACGGCCACGCCGCCGTCGGGCTGGGCCCGGGTGAGGGCGGGCCGCATGCCGGCCGCCTGGCTGTTCGTGGTCCTGGCCGTGCTGCTGGCGGTGCTGGTGGTGGTGGCCGCCGGCCGTGGCGCCTATCCCATCTCGGCATCCAACGTGCTGGCCATCCTGTTGCACAAGGCGGGCCTGTCCCAGGGCGGGTTCGAGCCCCAGCAGATGGGCGTGCTGTGGACCATACGCCTGCCGCGCGTGATGCTGGGCGTGGCGGTGGGCGCGCTGCTGGGCATGGCGGGCGCGACGCTGCAAGGTCTGTTCCGCAACCCCTTGGCCGATCCCGGTCTGATCGGGGTGTCCAGCGGCGCGGCGCTCGCGGTCGCGCTGACCATCGTGTTCGGCAACCTGTGGTGGCCGGCGCTGGCCCAAGCCATGGGGCTGGCGCTGCTGCCTGTCGCCGCCTTCGCCGGGGGCGTGCTGACCACCTTGCTGGTCTATCGGATCGGCCGCACCTCGCTGGGCGTATCCGTGGCCGCCATGCTGCTGGCCGGGATCGCCATGAACGCCATCGCCATGGCGCTCATCGGGCTGGCCAGCTACATGGCGACCGACGAGCAGCTACGCAACCTGACCTTCTGGAACCTGGGCAGCCTGGCGCCCGCCACCTGGCCCATCGTGGGCGTGGTGTCCCTGGTCGGCGCGGTGGCGCTGGCGGGCATGTGGCGCCTGCGCAGCGGGCTCAATGCGATGGCGCTGGGCGAGGCCGAGGCCCGCCACCTGGGCGTGGCGGTGGAAAGCCTGAAGATCCTGGCGGTGGTGTTCAGCGCGCTGGCGGTGGGCATGGCGGTGGCCTTCTGCGGCATCATCGGTTTCCTGGGGCTGGTCGCGCCGCACTGCATCCGCCTGATGGCGGGCCCGGACGCGCGTATCGTGCTGCCCGGCGCGGCCTTGCTGGGCGCCGCGTTGACGGTGGCCGCCGACCTGGTCGCCCGCCTGATCATCGCGCCGGCCGAACTGCCCATAGGCGTGCTGACCGCGCTGATCGGGGCGCCGTTCTTCCTGTTCCTGCTGCTGCGGGCCAAGGGCAGGATGTTCGAAGGATGACGAGCATGCTGGAAGTGCGTTCATTGACGGTCGCGCGGCGCCAGGCCGGCCAGCCGCACCCGCGCGTGGTGCTGGACGGCATCGACTGCGCCGTGGCCGAAGGCGAGATCGTGATGCTGATCGGACCCAACGGCGCAGGGAAATCCACGCTGTTGTCGACGATGGCGGGCGATCTGGGGCCGGCTTCGGGCGAGGTGCTGTTCAAGGGACGGCCGCTGCGGCAGTGGGAGGCCGGCGAACTGGCCCGGCAGCGGGCCGTGCTGCCCCAACGGGCCGGGCTGAGCCTGCCGTTCACGGTGGACGAGGTGGTGCACCTGGGGTGCCTGGCGCGCACCGAGTCGCGCCGGCGGCTCGAAGGCATCGTCCGGGCGGCGCTGGAGGCGGCGGGGGTCACGCATCTGGCCCAGCGGTCCATGCCCGCGCTGTCGGGCGGGGAGCAGGCTCGTGTGCATCTGGCGCGGGTGCTGGCGCAGATCTGGCCCGGCGAAACCGGCTCGGGCGCCGGCCGGCTATTGCTGCTGGACGAGCCGTGCGCCAGCCTGGATCCGCATCACCAGCACTCGGTATGCACGGCGATCCGCGAGTTCGCGCATCGTACCGGCGCGGCGGTGATCGTGACCATGCACGACATGAATCTGGCGGCGCAGTACGCCGACCGCATCGTGGCGCTGTGGGAGGGGCGGGTAATCGCCGACGGCGAGCCGCGCGCGGTGCTGACGCGCGACTTCGTGCGCCGGTGCTTTGCCGTCGACGCGGCGCACTGGCAGTCGGACGAGGATTTCCTGGTGGCGACCCGGCCGCTGCACGACCCGGCCTGAGGCCGCCGCCCGATCACATCTCGTTGTAGACCGGCCCTTCGCCCCCCTGCGGCGTCACCCACACGATGTTCTGCGTGGGGTCCTTGATGTCGCAGGTCTTGCAGTGGACGCAGTTCTGGGCGTTGATCTGCAGGCGTTCGGTGCCGGCGTCGTCCTTCACGAACTCGTAGACCCCGGCCGGGCAGTAGCGGCTTTCCGGGCCGGCATAGCGCGCGAGGTTGACGTCGACCGGAACCGAGGGATCCTTGAGCGTCAGGTGGATAGGCTCGTTTTCCTCGTGGTTGGTGTTCGAGATGAACACCGAGCCCAGCCGGTCGAAGGTCAGCTTGCCGTCGGGCTTGGGGTATTCGATGCGCGGGCAGTCCGCGGCGGGCTTCAGATAGACGTGGTCGGGCTTGTCGCGGTGCAGCGTCCAGGGGAAATTGCCGCGCAGCAGCCACTGTTCGATGCCGGTCATCAGCGTGCCGACCGTGCGGCCCTTCTTGAACCACTGCTTGAAGTTGCGCGACTTGTTCAATTCCTCGCGCAGCCAGGATGCCTCGAAGGCGACCGGATAGCTGGCCAGTTCGTCGTGGCTGCGGCCTGCCTCGATGGCTTCGAACGCGGCGTCGGCCGCCAGCATGCCGCTCTTGATGGCCGCGTGGCTGCCCTTGATGCGCGAGGCGTTCAGGAAGCCGGCCTCGCAGCCGACCAGCGCGCCGCCCGGGAAGGCCAGGCGGGGCAGGGACAGCAGGCCGCCGGCCGTGATGGAGCGCGCGCCGTAGGCGATGCGCTTGCCGCCTTCCAGGAAGCCCCGGATCGAAGGGTGGGTCTTGAAGCGCTGGAATTCCTCGAAGGGCGACAGCCACGGGTTGCTGTAGTCCAGGCCCACGATCAGGCCGATGGCGACCTTGTTGTCCTCGAGGTGGTACAGGAACGAGCCGCCGTAGGTATCGGCGTCCAGCGGCCAGCCGGCGGTGTGGACGACGAGGCCGGGCTGGTGTTTGGCCGGGTCGATTTCCCACAGTTCCTTGATGCCGATGCCGTAGCTTTGCGGGTCCTTGCCGGCATCCAGCTTGAGCTTTTCGTTCAACTGGCGGCCCAGGTGGCCGCGCGAGCCTTCGGCGAAGATCGTGTAGCGCGCATGCAGCTCCATGCCCGGCTGGTACTGGTCGGTGGGCTGGCCGTCGCGGCCCACGCCCATGTCGCCGGTGGCCACGCCCTTGACCGAGCCGTCCTCGTTGTAGAGGATCTCGGCGGCGGCGAAGCCGGGGAAGAGGTCCACGCCCAGGGCCTCGGCCTGCTCGCCCAGCCAGCGCGCCACCTTGCCCAGGCTGACCACGTAGTTGCCAGTATTGTGGAAACAGGCCGGCAGCAGCCAGCCCGGCGTGGCGCGGGCGCCGGTCTCGGACAGGAACAGGAAACGGTCTTCGCTGACGGGGGTGTTCAGCGGCGCGCCCTTGGCCTTCCAGTCGGGAGTCAGTTCGGTCAGCGCGCGCGGATCCATGACCGCGCCGGACAGGACGTGGGCGCCGATCTCGCTGCCTTTCTCCAGTATGCAGACTCCGATTTCGCGGCCTTTCTCGGCAGCAAGCTGCTTGAGGCGGATCGCGGTGGCCAGGCCGGCCGGCCCGCCTCCGACGATGACCACGTCATATTCCATCGACTCGCGTTCGTTGCCTTGCATGTACAGGGTTCCTCCGGGTGGGGTGGGGGTGCGGAACCGGCGGTGTCGCCGCTAAGCTAAGATAGTTGGAAGTATCATCCCCGATTGTATTTCAAGCGATCACGGCCGTTGGCCATCACGTTAGCGAGGAAGACGATGAACAAGGTCTATGCCAGCGCCCGCGAGGCGCTAGCGGACATCGTGCGGGACGGGCAGACCCTGGCGGTCGGCGGTTTCGGCCTGTGCGGCATACCCGAAGCCCTGATCGCCGCGCTGCGCGACACCGGTGTCAAGAATCTGACCTGCGTCAGCAACAACGCGGGCATCGACGGCGCCGGGCTGGGCCTGCTGCTGGAAACGCGGCAGATCCGCAAGATGATTTCCTCTTACGTCGGCGAAAACAAGGAGTTCGAGCGCCAGTACCTGGCGGGCGAACTGGAAGTGGAGTTCACGCCCCAGGGCACGTTGGCCGAGAAGCTGCGCGCCGGCGGCGCCGGCATCCCGGCCTTCTTCACGGCCACCGGCGTGGGCACGCAGGTGGCCGAGGGCAAGGAAATCCGCGAATTCGACGGCAAGAAATACGTCATGGAACGCTCGCTGGTGCCCGACGTGGCGCTGGTCAAGGCCCTGGTGGCCGACAAGAGCGGCAACCTGATCTTCAACAAGACCGCCCGCAACTTCAACCCCAACGCCGCGATGGCCGGCAAGGTCACGGTGGCCGAGGTCGAGCGCATCGTCGAGAACGGCGAGCTGGATCCGGATCACATCCACCTGCCGGGTATCTATGTGCACCGCCTGGTCCTGAACGCGACCCCGGAAAAGCGCATAGAACAACGAACGGTCCGGTAAAGGTAACCCCCCTACGCCCTTCGGGCGCCCCCCAGGGGGCGGCGCTGGTGGACCGGCGGAGCCGGATCCACGGCGCCCTGGGTTGATGGATATCAAGGAGAGATGAAATGGCATGGACTCGCGATGAGATGGCCGCGCGGGCGGCGCGTGAGTTGCAGGATGGTTTCTACGTGAACCTGGGCATCGGGCTGCCGACGTTGGTGGCCAATCACGTGCCCGAGGGGCTGGAAGTCTGGCTGCAGTCCGAGAACGGGCTGCTGGGCATCGGGCCGTTTCCTACCGAGGACGAGGTCGATCCCGACCTGATCAACGCCGGCAAGCAGACGGTGACCACGCTGCCGGGCTCGTCCATCTTCTCGTCGTCGGATTCCTTCGGCATGATCCGCGGCGGCAAGATCAACCTGGCCATCCTGGGCGCGATGCAGGTGTCCGAGCAGGGCGACCTGGCCAACTGGATGATCCCGGGCAAGATGATCAAGGGCATGGGCGGTGCGATGGATCTCGTGGCCGGCGTCGGGCGGGTGGTGATCCTGATGGAGCACGTGGCCCGCAAGAAGGACGGCACGGTCGACCTGAAGATCCTGCCCGCGTGCACGCTGCCGCTGACGGGCGTGGGCGTGGTGAACCGCATCATCACCGACCTGGCGGTGCTGGACGTCACGCCCCAGGGGCTCAGGCTGGTCGAGCTGGCCCCCGGCGTCACGGCGCAGGAAGTGGTCGAGAAGACTGCGGCCAAGCTGGATACCTCCGCCGTTGCCGCGTCGGTTTGAGTGGGGCGGGGCGGCCCGGCGGGCGGCCCTGACCGTGGTGCTGGCGGCGCTGGCCGCTTCCGCGCATGCCGAGGCCGGCGGGCCCTACATCCCGGCGGCGCTGGCCATTCCGGCCGTCGCGTCGCGGCCCGAGGCCTTCGTTCCCGACGGGTTCACTCTGGAGCGGGAAGTGCAGGGGGACCTGGGCCAGGACGCGCCAGGCGTGGCGCAGGTCTACCGCAACGCCGAGGGGCGCCGCGCGCTGCTGCTGGGAACGCGGGGCCCCGGCGGCTTCGAGGCCACGGGCTGGGGCTTCGTTCTGCCGTGCGCGACCTGCGGCGTGGATCTGCCCGCCGATCGCAACCTGGAACTGGCCATACGCCAGCAGCGCGTCGTCGTCACGGACCGCAGCCTGTCCAAGGCGGAGGAAATCTCCACCTCGGCCGAACTGACCCTGTCCTACGACCGCGCCGCGCGCCGCTGGTGGCTGCAATCGCTGCGCCAGCTCACCCTGTTCGCCCGCACCGGCCGAGCCGAAGAGTCGCGCGTGGACTACGAAACCGGCGCCACCCGCGACGCCGTCGGCCGCTACGACGGCCAGGTCTTCTTCGCCGAAACCTCCCAGACCGGTAAACTCGAAGGCGACCGCCCCGCCCTGGACACGCTCGTGTTGTACTGACCCCTTTTATGGGCTGGCTGTCTTTTTGTCGCCAAAGGTTACCCGCGTCCGGATCGCGGGCTTTCGCAACTCCCGCTATAATTCCAATTTCCCGCAAGCGCTCGGCCAAAACCGGGCGCCATTGGCAATGACCAAGTACGTATTCGTTACCGGTGGCGTGGTGTCTTCCCTGGGGAAAGGCATTGCCGCCGCGTCTCTGGCCGCTATTCTCGAATCGCGCGGCCTCAAAGTCACCCTCCTCAAGCTCGATCCCTACATCAACGTCGATCCCGGCACGATGAGCCCGTTCCAGCACGGCGAGGTCTTCGTCACCGAAGACGGCGCCGAGACCGACCTGGACCTGGGCCATTACGAGCGCTTCATCTCCGCGCGCATGCGCAAGGTGAACAACTTCACCACCGGCCAGATCTACGAGTCGGTGCTGCGCAAGGAACGGCGGGGCGACTACCTGGGCAAGACCGTGCAGGTCATCCCGCACATCACCAACGAGATCCAGGACTTCATCGCGCGCGGCGCGTCGGCGGCCTGGGATGGCGAGACCGACGTCGCCATCGTCGAGATCGGCGGCACGGTGGGCGACATCGAGTCGCTGCCCTTCCTCGAGGCCGCGCGCCAGATGAGCCTGCGCCTGGGGCGCGGCGGCGCGGCCTTCGTGCACCTGACGCTGGTGCCCTTCATCGCCTCGGCCGGCGAACTCAAGACCAAGCCCACGCAGCACTCGGTGCAGAAGCTGCGCGAGATCGGCATCTACCCGCATGCGCTGCTGTGCCGCGCCGACCGCCCCATCCCGGACGACGAGCGCGCCAAGATCTCGATGTTCTCGAACGTGCCGCTGGACGCGGTCATTTCGGTCTGGGACGTCGATTCCATCTACAAGATCCCCGCCATGCTGCACAAGCAGGGCCTGGACGAGCTCGTCTGCGAAACGCTGGGGCTGCAGCCCCAGCCGGCCGACCTGTCCATGTGGGATCAGCTGGTCCATGCCCGCGAGAACCCCGAGGGCGAGGTCCACATCGCGATGGTCGGCAAGTACGTCGACCTGACCGAGTCGTACAAGTCGCTGACCGAAGCGCTGGTGCACGCCGGCATCCACACCCGCTGCAAGGTGGTGGTGGACTACATCGACTCCGAGGAGATCGAGAGCGAAGGCGTGGCCAAGCTGAGCAAGTTCGACGCGATCCTGGTGCCCGGCGGCTTCGGCAAGCGCGGGACCGAGGGCAAGATCCAGGCGATCCGCTACGCCCGCGAGAACGGCGTGCCCTACCTGGGCATCTGCCTGGGCATGCAGCTTGCGGTGATCGAGTTCGCCCGCCACGTGGCCGGCCTGGCCGGCGCCAACAGCACGGAATTCGACCCCGACACGCTGCACCCCGTGGTCGCGCTGATCACCGAGTGGATGGACCGCGAGGGCCGCGTCGAGCGCCGCTCCAACACGTCCGACCTGGGCGGCACCATGCGCAAGGGCGCGCAGCGCTGCCCGGTCAAGGCCGATACGATGGCGCACGACATCTACGGCGACGAGGTGAACGAGCGCCACCGCCATCGTTACGAGGTGAACAACGTGTACGTGCCCAAGCTGGAAGATGCCGGCATGGTCATCAGCGCGCGCACGCCCACCGAGAACCTGCCGGAAATGATGGAATTGCCCAACCATCCGTGGTTCATGGGTGTGCAGTTCCACCCCGAATTCACGTCCACGCCGCGCGACGGTCATCCGTTGTTCTCGGCCTATATCCGCGCGGCGCGCAAGCACAAGCTGCAGCGCGTGACGGTGGATCAGGGCTGAGCACCTGGAGATCATCATGAGCCAAGACCCGAACGCCTCGGCCCGCAGCTACCCGATCTGCGGCTTCGAGATCGGCCTTGCCAGGCCGTTCTTCCTGATTGCCGGACCTTGCGTGATCGAATCGCAGCAGATGGCGATCGACACGGCCGGCGTCCTGAAGGAGTTGACCGGCAAGCTCGGCATCCCCTTCATCTACAAGAGTTCGTTCGACAAGGCCAACCGCAGCTCGAGCCAGTCGTTCCGCGGCATGGGCATGGACTTCGGGCTGAAGGTGCTGTCCGAGGTGAAGGCGCAGGTCGGCGTGCCGGTGCTGACCGACGTGCATGAAACCGAGCAGGCCCGTCCCGTGGCCGATGTGGTGGACATGCTGCAGACGCCGGCCTTCCTGTGCCGCCAGACCGATTTCATCCGCGCCTGCGCCGCCACGCTCAAGCCCGTCAACATCAAGAAGGGCCAGTTCCTGGCGCCGCACGACATGGTCAACGTCGTGGCCAAGGCCCGCGAGGCCGCGGTCGAGGCGGGCGGCGACGGCGGCAACATCCTGGTGTGCGAGCGCGGTGCATCGTTTGGCTACAACAATCTCGTGTCGGACATGCGCTCGCTCGCTATCATGCGCGAGACGGATTGCCCCGTCGTGTTCGACGCCACGCACTCGGTCCAGTTGCCAGGCGGGCAGGGCACGACCTCCGGCGGGCAGCGCGAATTCGTGCCGGTACTGGCGCGCGCGGCGGTGGCCGTGGGCGTGTCGGGCCTGTTCATGGAAACGCACCCGGATCCGGCGCATGCCAAGTCCGACGGGCCCAACGCCGTGCCGCTGGCGCGCATGGGCGACCTGCTGGCATCGCTGATAGAACTCGACCGCGTGACCAAGCGTCACGGGTTCCTCGAAAACGATTTCCAATAACTTTCTTGAGACTGGACTCCTATGAGCGCAATCGTAGACATCATCGGGCGCGAGATCATTGATTCCCGCGGCAATCCCACCGTCGAGTGCGACGTGCTGCTGGAATCGGGCGCGATGGGCCGCGCCGCCGTGCCCTCGGGCGCGTCCACCGGCTCGCGCGAAGCCATCGAGCTGCGCGACGGCGACAAGTCGCGCTACCTGGGCAAGGGCGTGCTGAAGGCCGTCGAGAACGTCAACACCGAGATCGCCGAAGCGCTGATGGGCCTGGATGCGCAGGAGCAGGCCTTCCTGGACCGCACCCTGATCGAGCTGGACGGCACCGAGAACAAGGAACGCCTGGGCGCCAACGCCATGCTGGCCGTCAGCATGGCCGTGGCCAAGGCCGCCGCCGAGGAATGCAGCTTGCCCCTGTACCGCTACTTCGGCGGCAGCGGCGCGATGAGCATGCCCGTCCCGATGATGAACGTCATCAACGGCGGCGCACACGCCAACAACAACCTCGACATGCAGGAATTCATGATCCTGCCGGTGGGCGCCAGCAGCTTCCGCGAATCGCTGCGCATGGGCGCCGAGGTGTTCCACGCGCTGAAGAAGCTCATCAACGACAAAGGCATGTCCACCGCCGTGGGCGACGAAGGCGGCTTCGCTCCCAACGTCGAGAACCACGAGGCGGCGATCCAGCTCGTGCTGCAAGCCATCGAGAAGGCCGGCTACGAGCCCGGCAGCCAGATCGCCCTGGGCCTGGACTGCGCCAGCTCGGAGTTCTTCCGCGACGGCAAGTACCACCTGGAAGGCGAGGGCGTGACGCTGAGCGCCCAGGAACTGACCCACATGCTGGCTGCCTGGTGCGACAAGTACCCGATCATCTCGATCGAGGACGGCATGGCCGAGAACGATTGGGACGGCTGGAAGTACCTGACCGAGCAATTGGGCAAGAAGGTGCAACTGGTGGGCGACGACCTGTTCGTCACCAACACCAGCATCCTGAAGCGTGGCATCGAGCAGAACATCGCCAACTCCATCCTGATCAAGATCAACCAGATCGGCACGCTGACGGAAACCTTCGCGGCGATCGAGATGGCCAAGCGTGCCGGCTACACGGCCGTGGTGTCGCACCGCTCGGGCGAGACCGAGGACACGACCATCGCCGACATCGCCGTTGCCACCAATGCGTTGCAGATCAAGACGGGTTCGATGTCGCGCTCGGATCGCACGGCCAAGTACAACCAGTTGCTGCGCATCGAGGAAGACCTGGGCGACGTCGCCCACTATCCCGGCCGCGAGGCTTTCTACAACCTGCGCTGATGCGCGCGGCCGCGCCGCCCGTGCGGCGCGGTCCACGGAAGAGCCTCCATGCGCCTGCTCACGCTGATAATCGCCTTGCTGCTGGTGATGATCCAGTACCCGCTCTGGCTGGGCAAGGGCGGTTGGTTGCGTACTTGGGAACTCGAGCGCCAGCTCGACGCCCAGCGGCATACCAATGACGAGCTGCGCACGCGCAACGTCGCGCTGGACGCCGAAGTGCGCGACTTGAAGAGCGGGACCGACGCCATCGAGGAGCGGGCCCGCTACGAACTCGGCATGCTGCGCCAGAACGAGGCCTTCGTGCAGATCGTCGACACCCCGCCGGCCGGCACCGTGCCGGCCGGTGCAGCCCCGCCGGCGGCCGCTCCCCGCTCGCGTTGACGCCGAGCCTAGGGACCCAGCAGGTCCCGGTTCCTGCCATGCTCGCGCGCCGCCGACTGCATCGGCATGGCGATCTCGCGACGTATCACCAGCAGGCCCGCCGCGCGGGCCTGTTTCACGTAATCATCGGTTTCCGAAGCGTTCGCCAACGACCGCAGCAGGGTACGCATGCCCGGCAGATAGGGGGCGTGCAGATAAGTCAGCCTCAGCACCAGCGTATTGGCGTCGAACAGCGTCTGGCCCGAGCGTGGGCCGATGCCGTCGCGATAGCGCGGAAGATAGACCGTGTCGTGGTGCAGACGCTGGTAGTCGTAGTCGAGTTCGCGTGGTCCGGCCGAACCGTGACGAGCAACGGAAAAATCATGGAAGCTGGCGGAAGCCGGACTGAGCTGCTCGATGCGCGCCATGCGCAGGCCGTGGGTAGCGGACCACGCGCGGAGACGTTCCTGCACCGCTCGCGCCAGCGCGGCGGGGTCGGGGCGGGCTCCCACGCCCAGGGCCGGGGCCAGCGCGCGCTCGAATGCCTGGACCATGACTGATGGGTCGGCGCCCGTGACTGTACCGACGCGGGCCGCTTCGAACAGGGCGTAACCGGCCGCTTGCCGTGTCAGCATCCAGCGGCAGGCCTCGAGCGTCGCGAAGCCCAGGAAGAGCAGCGGCAGTGCGATGACGGTGAATTCCGCCATGGCGGCACCGGCCGAGGGATGGGGAAGACGGGGTCTCATGTCATGGTCCGCGAACGAGCAGCCCCCAGCTTGCAGCCCGGTTGGCAAGGCGTCGATTGTGGCGAATACGTTTCCGCATGCCGGCGATCGCCGCGCGGATCAGCGTTCGCGATGCACGTGGCTCTCCAGGTTCAGTTCCAGCACCTGTCGCCGCAGCCACTGGTTGGCGGGGTCGACGTGGTTGCGGCTGTGCCAGAACTGGCGGACGTTGATCGGCGGGACGGCGAAAGGAAGCCGGGAATAGCCGATTTCACCCGCGCCGCACAATGACAGCGCGATCACGCTGGAAACCGTCACGATGAATGACGAGTCCCGGAGAATTTCCGAGAGCACCAGATAGCTGGGTACTTCTAGCGCGACGTCGCGCATCAGCCCCTGCCTGGCCAGTAGTTGGTCGATGAATTCGTCGGTCTTGCTGGAGGAGACCACCAGATGGCGCCCGGCCAGGTACTCCTCCTGTGTCAGGGCCTGCCGGTCGCGGGGCCGGAATTTCCGGCCGGCCACGCATACATGATGATCGTTGAAGAGGCCTTGTTGGTAGAACCCCGTCTGCAGTTCGTGCAGGTGGCCGATGGCCAGGTCAGCGTCGCCGCTTTCCAGCAGCATCCGGTATTCGCTGCGCTGGACCTTGCCCACCCGTAGCGAGACATGGGGAGCCAACTCGTTCAGGCGCACGGACAGCCTTGGCAGGACCAGGAATTGGGATATGTCGGACATCAATAGTGTGAACGACCGATCCGAGCTGCGCGGATTGAACTGATCGGGATGTGCGAGGCGATTCTTGATGGTGTCCAGCGCCGGCAGGATGGCCTGCGCCAGCGCCTGCGCGCACGGAGTGGGGACCATGCCGCCGCCGGCTCGGACGAAAAGCGGATCGCCGCACTGTTTCCTGAGCCGCTTGAGCATGTTGCTCATAGTGGCTTGGCCGACGTTCAGGCGGCTGCCGGCGCGAGTGACATGGCGTTCGAGCCAGAGCGCCTCGAATGCCAGCAGAAGATTGAGATCGAAATCACTACTATTCATAGGGAACATAATTTACATGTCAGGACCTGGATCGACAAGCCGTTGCCAGCCTCCGTATCGTTCTGCCCTGACGCCGGGTATCCGTCCTGGCCACGACATGAAAGGAAGGCTGTATGAGATTCGAAGTCAGACCGATCCGCGTGGAGTTCGGCGCAGAACTCGAAGGGTTCGATGTCCGTGATCTAGACGAGCAAGACGTCCGGAAACTGGTCGACGTACTAGCGGACAGAGGGGTGGTCGTCGCCAGGAATCAGCGCCTGGCGCCGGACGAGTTCGTTGCGTTGATGCGCCGCCTCGGGCCCCTGGAGTACAGCGTCAGGGACGAATTCCACCTGCCGGAGAATCCCGACGTCTATGTGATCTCCAACATCATGGAGAACGGCAAGTACATCGGGAATCCCTTCGACGGCTTCGGTTGGCATACCGACATGAATTTCTGCGAACGGCCCACCGCGTATACGGCGCTATACGGCCTGGAGGTACCCGAGGAAGGGGCCGACACCCGGTTTTGCAGTGCCTTTCGTGCCTATGACCTCTTGCCGGAGGAAAGACAGGCCTTCCTGCGAGGCATCCAGGTCCGGCACAGCCACGACATGCTGCATGCCACGCGCCGGAATGCTCCGCCCCTGACTGCCGAGCAACGGGCCCGGGCCCCCGACGTGGTGCATCCCCTCGTGCGGACACACCCGCATAGCGGTCGCAGGTGCGTCTATCTCGGACCCAAATGCGCCGTGCCGCTGGGCATGGCGGAAGAAGAGGGGATACGCCTCTTGGATGAATTGCTGGCGCTGGCGACCGATCCCGGGCACGTGTATTCCCATCGATGGCGGGTCCGTGACTTGGTCATCTGGGACAATCGCGGCATGCTTCACTGCGCCACGGAATACGATCGGCAGAAGTACCGGCGTCTGCTGCACCGCGTGACGGTAGGCGGCGAGCGGCCTTTCTGATGGAGCGCAATGCCATGACGACGATACGAATCCTGCGATGTCTTTTCCTCGTGGCGGCGGTCTGTTGTGCCGGCTATGCCGCGGCGCAATCCTATCCCGCCAGGCCCATACGCCTGGTCGTTCCCTATCCCCCCGGCGGACCGACCGATGTAGTGGGCAGGCTGGTGGCCGCCGGGTTGCAGGAGAAGCTGCGCCAGACCGTGGTGGTGGAGAACCGCCCCGGCGCCGCTTCCAACATCGGCGCGGAATATGTGGCGGACGCCGCTCCCGATGGCTATACCGTGCTCTTCGGAACGAACGTGACCTTTGCCGTGAATCCGCACCTGTATGCCGGCCTGCGCTTCAATGCAGCCAGGGATTTCGCACCCATCGCACCGGTGGCGCACACGCCGACCGTTCTGGTCGTGAACATGGGGCTTCCGGTCAGGAGCGTGGCTGAACTCGTGGCCTATGCGCGCGCGCATCCGGGCAAGCTGAAATACGGCTCCTTCGGCAATGGCACTATCGGTCACCTGGCGGGGGTGCAGCTTGCCGCGTTGGCGGGCATCGATATCCTGCACATTCCCTACAAGGGGTCCGCGCAGGCCAACACCGATTTGATCGGCGGCCATATCGACATGGTGTTCGATACGATCGTCACCGGGCTACCCAACGCGAAGGCGGGCAAGGTCCGGGTGCTGGCCGTGACGAGCGCCGGTCGCTCCCCGATCGCCCCAGACCTGCCCAGCCTGTCCGAGACCGTACCGGGCTACGAACAATCGGGCTGGTATGGCGTGGTGGCGCCGAAAGGGACACCGACAGGCATCCTCGACATACTGCACGAGGCGGTACAGGGCGTAGTGGCGCAGCCCGAGGTGCGAGCCCGGCTGCAGTCATTGGGCACGACTCCGATGCTGCTTGGAAGAGACGCGTTTGCCGCCTTTATCCAGGAGGAGGCGGCCAGGTCCGGGCAGATGATCCACCGTTTCGGCGTGCGTCCGGATTAGGCCCGTGGGAGGAGGACCGCGTCAGTGCCGCGCTTCGCTCTGGTGCCGCACCTTGGCCGACGCGTTCGCGAACAGCTCCGCGCAATCGACCGGGTCGAACTCGAAGCTTTTCACGCAGTAATCGCAATTGATCTGGACGCGTCCCTGTTCGGCCAGGATGTCGTCGATTTCTTCCCTGCCCAGGCGCAGCAGCACGTCGGCCACCTTTTCGCGCGAGCAGGTGCAGCGGTAGGACACGGCGGTCGGTTCGAAGGTCCGCAGGGTTTCCTGCCAGTACAGGCGCCGGATCAGCGCGTCGGGCGTCAGCGTGAGCAATTCCTCGGACTTGATCGTCTCGGCCAGGATCTGGGCGCGCTCCCAGGTGTCGTCCGCGACCGAGGCGGGCTCGGACGTCGTCTTGCCGCCGTGGCGAGGCAGTTGTTGCAGCAGCACGCCGGCGGCGCAGCCGGTGTCGGCGGCGAGCCAGATGCGCGTCTGCAGTTGTTCGGAAGCCAGCATGTAGTGCTCCAGCGCCTGGGCCACCGATTCACCCTGCAGGGCGACGATGCCCTGGTAGGGCTGTTGGCCGGGCAGGCGGTCCTGCGGATCCAGCACCACCGAGAAGCGGCCGCCGCCGTGGGGGTTCAGCAGGCTCTGGAAGGTGCCGTCGTCGGGCACCGCGTGGCCTTCGCGCAGCTTGACCGTTGCCCGCATGCCCAGGTCGGCGTGGCATTCCACGACGATCAGGCCGATGGGGCCATCGCCCTGCAATTGCAGCACCACGGTGCCGTTGAACTTGATGTTGGCGGCCAGCAGCGCACTGGCCGCGACGAGTTCGCCGAGCAGCTTCTGGACGGCGGACGGATAGTCGTGCCGCGCCTGGATTTCCTTCCAGGTTTCACGGATGGACACGACTTCGGCCCGGACCGTCTGGTCCTCGAACAGGTATTTCTGGAGTTGATCGGACAAGAAGACTTCCTCGGAAAAAATGGGCGGCTGCGGCGGGCGCCTGGACCGGCCATTCTACAATGCACCCCATGAGTGCTGAATTGGAACTGCGGCAGGCCGCCTGTGCGCTGCTGGTCCTGGATGACCCGGCTGGGAAGGCCGCCGGTACCCGCGAACTGGCGGCCATGTCTGTATATGTGGACGCGGGCCGCGTCTTGCAAGAGCCCGATGGGGTCCCGGGCCGCCCGGCCAAGCCGCCGCTGGTGTCACCGCGCGACGTGCCGGGGCGGGGCGTGGCCTCGGTCCAGGCGCGGGCGGCGCTGCTGCACGCGCTGGCCCACATCGAGTTCAACGCGATCAACCTGGCGCTGGACGCGGTCTGGCGTTTTGCGGACATGCCCCAGGACTACTATCGGGACTGGCTCAAGGTAGCCGGCGAGGAAGCCCTGCATTTCACCCTGCTGGCGGAGCACCTGCGCGTTCTGGGCCACGCCTACGGCGATTTTCCCGCCCACGACGGGCTGTGGCAGATGGCCGAGCGGACCCGGCTCGACGCGCTGGCCCGGATGGCGCTGGTGCCGCGTACGCTGGAGGCGCGGGGCCTGGACGTCAGCCCGGCGATACGCGCCAAGCTGGCGGGCGCGGGGGACGCGGCGGCGGCCGGCATCCTGGACATCATCCTGCGCGACGAGATCGGCCACGTGGCCATCGGCAATCGCTGGTACCGGTACCTGTGCGAGCGCGAGGGCGTGGATCCTGTCGAGCACTATGCGGTGCTGGCCCGGCGCTACGACGCGCCAGGCCAGTTCGGTCCGTTCAATTTCCCCGCCCGCCGGGCGGCGGGCTTTACGGAAGCGGAGCTGCGCTCGCTGGAGCAGTCGGCCATTTCCGGCCGCGATCGTCCTCGATCTGCCTGAGCGCCTGGCGCCGGATCTTGCCCGACGGGGTCAGCGGCAGGGCCTCGACGAACTCGATGTCCTTGGGGGCGCCGTTCTGGCCGAGCTGGGCGCAGGCGTGCGACAGCAGGGCCTCCCGCAGGGCCGCCTCGCGTCCGGCCTTGTCCTGTTCCGGCACGGCCAGGGCGACGACATAGGCCTTGATGCCGCTGCCATCAGGCGTCGGCACGACCACCGCATCGGCCACCTCGGGGTGCTGGGTCAGGCAGTCCTCGATCGGCCCGGGCGCCACCAGGCGGCTGCCGAGCTGGAACATTTCGTCCAGGCGCCCCACGTACCAGAGGTAGCCGTCGGCATCCTGCCGGGCGAGATCGCCCGTGCGATGCCAGGTGCCGCTGACCGGCCGCCCGGTTTCCTCGCCCCGCCAGTAGCCGGCGAAGAACGAGGGATCGGGATGGCCGTGGATGTCGTAGCGGTTGACGGCGATTTCGCCATGTTCGCCGGTGGCGACCGGCCGGCCCAGGGCATCGACGATGGCGATCTGGTGGCCGGGGTAGGGCTTGCCCAGGCTGCCCGCCCGGGCGGGCCATTTCTGGCTGCTCTGGCCGATGACGGTGCCGATCTCGACCTGGCTGAAGGTCTCGTTGGGTTCGACCCCCAGCGCGGTCTTGCACTGCTCGAACAGCGCCGCGCCCAGCGAGGTATCCGTGGCCGTGATGGCGCGCAGGGCCAGCCGGTGGCGCTCGGCGGGCCGGGGCACGGCCTTGAGCAGCCGGCGCAGGTCGCGGGTGGTCAGCGCGACGTTGGTGACGCGGTAGCGTTCCAGCATGGCGAACGTCGCTGCGGGATTCGGTGGCTGGCGCATGGCCACAATGGGTTGGCCGAAATACAGGCCAGGCAGCACCGCGCCGAACAGGCCGTGGGGGCTGCCCCATTCGGAGGCCGTCCACAGGACGTCGGCGGGCTGGGGGAACCAGTTCTGGGCGGCCACGAAGCCGGGCAGGTTGCCGATCAGGGTGGCGTGGGGCAGGACCACGCCCTTGGGCACGCTGCCCGCGCCTGCCGTATAGAGCAGCAGCGCGGGGTCGGAGGCCGAGGTGGGGTGCATGTCGAAGGCACTTTCCTGGCGGGCGAGCAGCGTGCGCCAGGAAAGGACCCGCTCGTCGTCCAGGTCGATGCCGACCGTCTGGCGCAGCAGGGGACAGTGCTCGGTGGCCGGCAGCAGGGCCGCCGCGGCGGTGCCGTCGACGATGGCGATCCGGGCTTCGCTGTCGCGCAGCCGCTGTTCGTAGGTCTGGGCGTTCAGCGCGACCGACAGCGGGACGGTGATGGCGCCCATCTGGTAGACGGCGATATGGGCGACGATGGCTTCGGGACGCTGGGGCAGGGCGATCGCGACGCGGTCGCCGCGCTGCACGCCCATGCGGCGCAGGCCATTGGAGAAGCGGTTGGCGTATTCGTGCAGGCGGCCATAAGTCCAGACTTCGCGCCGTCCTTCGGCATCTTCGGCGTAGATCGCGATGCGGCGGGCATCGGCGCTGGTGACGGTCCAGCGGCGGCAGCAGACATCGGCGATGTTCAGGCGTTGCGGGACCCACCAACGGAACGTGGTGTAGAGTGCCTGGTACTGGTCTTCCATAACCCTCCGCTGGATTCAGGATCTGGTCCGGCCAGGTCGGCGGACGGGGTTCGCTGCGTTATATAGCAATCATTACTGACCTGACCGATAACCGCAATGGCTTTGGTGCTCGCGGCACGAGGGCAAGGTGCCCCGCCGGCCCCGTTTTTCCGCGGGTTTTCCTCCAATTTCCCCTAATTGTCGATAAATGATCATGTACGAGCCGTTTGTAGCCCCGCGATCGGAGTATCTGGATGTTCGGGGTTTGCGTCACCATTTTCGTCATTGGGGCGACAGCGGCGCGCCGGTGCTGCTGGCGCTTCACGGTTGGATGGATTCGTCGGCTTCGTTCCAGTTCGTGGCCGACCGGCTGGCGGGTGATTTCCATGTGGTGGCGCCGGACTGGCGCGGCTTCGGCAGGACGCAGTGGGGCGGGGGCGATTGCTACGAGGTCGGCGAATACCTGGGTGACCTGGACGCGTTCTGCCGTCATCTGTCGCCTTCTTCCCCTGTTTTGCTGTTAGGGCACAGCATGGGCGGCAACATGGCCATGCTGTATGCAGGCGTACGCCCCGAACGTGTGGCGGCGGTGGTCAACCTGGAAGGGATGGGGCTGTCGGCGCAGCCGGCCGATGCGGCGCCAGGCCGGCTGCGCCAATGGATGGACCAGATCGTGGCCGGCGCGCGGCTGGGCGACTACGACAGCCTCGACGCCTATGCGCAGCGCCTGATGCGGGACAATTCCAGGCTGGACGCCGCGAAGGCGTTGTTCCTGGCCCGCGAGAACGGCTGCGCCGAAGGAGAGCGGTGGCGGCTGCGCGCCGACCCCGTCCACAAGATCGTCAATCGTGTCCTTTACCGGCTGGAAGAGGTGCTGGCCTGCTGGCGCGAGATCACGGCGCCGGTGCTGTGGGTGGAGGCGGCCGACAGCGCCGTCCGCAGCCGGGCATTGGCGGAGCCGGGCTACGAGGACAGGCTGGCCTGCGTTGCTTCGCTGCAACGGGCGATGGTCGCCGATGCCGGCCACATGCTGCACCAGGATCGTCCGGCCGAGGTGGCGCAACTCGTAGCAGATTTCCTGGCACGGGTGGCGCCGGTGCCGGGTGGCCGTCCTACAATGGGAACATGGAATCCGTCCTGAACGTCGATCTGCACTGCCACTCCCAGGTGTCGGACGGCATGCTGCCGCCCGCCGAACTGGCGGCGCGCGCGCGCCGCAATGGCGTCGACGTACTGGCGCTGACCGACCACGACGAGATCGGCGGCCTGCACGAGGCCGCGGTGGCCTCGCGGGAACTGGGCATGCGTTTCGTGCCGGGGGTGGAAATATCGGTCACCTGGGCCGGCGAAACGGTTCACATCGTGGGTCTGCGTGTCGATCCCGACGACGCGGTGCTGGTCGAGGGGCTGCGCGACACCCGCTCCGGCCGCGAGCGCCGGGCCCGCGAAATGGCGGCGCAACTGGCGGCGGTCGGCATTCCGGACGCGTTCGAAGGAGCACTGCTCCACGTCGGCAATCCGCAGCTCATCAGCCGCACGCACTTCGCGCGCTTCCTGGTCGAGCGCGGCGTGTGCAAGGACGTGGGCGAGGTCTTCCAGAACTACCTGGTGGAGGGCAAGCCCGGCTACGTACCCATGCGCTGGGCCACGCTGCCCGATGCCGTGGAATGGATACGGGGCGCCGGCGGCGTGGCCGCCATCGCCCATCCGGGCCGTTATCCCTACACGCCGCTGCAGTTCCACGCGCTGTACGATGAATTCCTGCAACTGGGCGGGCGAGGCATCGAGGTCGTCACGGGCAGCCATACGCCCGATCAATACCGCGAATATGCCGAGGTCGCCACCCGCTACGGTTTCCTGGCTTCGCGCGGCTCGGACTTCCACGGCCCCGAGGAAAGCCGGGTCGACCTGGGCTGCCTGCCTCCCTTGCCCGCGCAGCTGACGCCTATCTGGCACGACTGGTTTTGAGTTTCATGAACAAGGCTTTTGTCAAAGAATCCGAGGGCCAGGACGACGACGACCTGCCCGAGCACCTGGCCCTGCCGGCAGGCGTGCGCAACTACATGACGCCCGACGGCTATGCGCGCCTGCGCGGCGAACTGGTCCACCTGATGAACGTGGAGCGGCCGTCGGTGGTCCAGATCGTGTCGTGGGCCGCCTCCAATGGCGACCGTTCCGAGAACGGCGACTACTTGTACGGCAAGAAGCGCCTGCGCGAGATCGACCGCCGCATGCGCTTCCTGACGCGCCGCCTGGATATCGCCGAAGTGGTGGATACCTCCGCCCAGCCCAATCGCGACCAGGTGTTCTTCGGCGCCACGGTCACCTACATGGACCGTGCCGGCGCGGAACATACCGTGACCATCGTGGGTGTGGACGAGGCCGAGCCGCTGCAAGGCCGGATCAGCTGGATCTCGCCCGTGGCGCGCGCCCTGATCAAGGCGCGCGAGGGCGACACGGTCATGCTGCGCACCCCGGCGGGCGTGGATGAACTGGAAATCCTGGAAGTGGGCTACCCGGACCCGGCGCCGCAGTAGCGGGCCGGTCAGCCCTTGACGCGGATGATGCGCTGGACCTGGGGCACGCGCCGCAGGTGGCGAATGACCTGAGCCAGGTGCTGCCGGCTCTCGACCTGGATGGTGAAGTGCACCGCCACGGTGGACGAGGCCTCGTCCTGCATGGAGACGTGGGTGATGTTGGCGTCGGAGGCCGAGATCTCGGCCGCCACGCGGCCCAGCACGCCGCGCTCCTGGCGCAGCACCACGTCGATGCGCACGGTGAAATGGCGCGAGGTCTGGTCGTCCCAGGCCACGTCCAGCCAGCGTTCCGGTTCACGGGCGCGTTGGCGCCGGGCGTTGGGGCAGTCTTCGGTATGAACCACCAGGCCATGGCCCAGGCGCACGTAGGCGACGATGGCATCCCCGGGGATGGGGGTGCAGCAGGGCGCCAGTTGCACCGCCAGGCCTTCGTTGCCCTGGATGCGTATGGGCGTGGCCGTGCCCTGTTCCGTGTAGCGTTCCACCTGTTCGGCGGTGGTCGAGATGGGGTCGCCTTCGGGCATGAAGCGGCGCGCGACCACCGCCGCGAGCCGCTTGCCCAGCCCGATGTCGGCCAGGATTTCGTCGCGCGAGCGCGCGCCGCTGCCGCGCGCCAGCTTGTCCCAGATCGGGTCCGTGCTGTCCGGCATCGGCATGTTCATGGACTTGAGCGCCTGGCCCAGCAGGCGTTCGCCGAAGCTGACGGACTCCTCGTACTTGACCGTGCGCAGGTAGTGGCGGATTTCCGAGCGCGCCTTGCCGGTGCGCACGAAGTTCAGCCACTGGGCATTGGGACGGGAATGCTCGGCGGTGACGATCTCGACCGCGTCGCCGCTCTTGAGCTCGGTGCGCAGCGGCACGAATTCGCTGTTGACCTTGGCGGCTACCGTCTGGTTGCCGACGTCGGTGTGGATGCTGTAGGCGAAGTCGATGGGCGTGGCGCCGCGCGGCAGCGAGATGATCTTGCCGCGGGGCGTGAAGACGTAGACCGCATCGGGGAACAGGTCGACCTTCACGTGCTCCAGGAACTCGCTGCTGTCCCCGGTCTGGCGCTGGATGTCGAGCAGCGACTGCAGCCACTGGTGAGTGCGCTTCTGCAGGTCGTTCAGGTCGACGTCGGAAGTCTTGTACAGCCAGTGCGCCGCCACGCCGCTCTCGGCCACCTGGTTCATGTCGCGCGTGCGGATCTGGAACTCCACTGGCGTTCCGTAGGGGCCCACCAGCGTCGTGTGCAACGACTGGTAGCCGTTGACCTTGGGGATGGCGATGTAGTCCTTGAACTTGCCGGGCACCGGCCGGAACAACTGGTGCAGCGTGCCCAGCGCCAGGTAGCACTCGGGCTGCGAATTGACCACGATGCGAAAGCCGTAGATGTCCAGCACTTCCGAGAACGATTTCTTCTGTTCCAGCATCTTGGTGTAGATGCCGTACAGGTTCTTCTCGCGGCCATTGACCTCGGCCTCGATGCCGGCGGCCGGCAGCGCGGCGCGCACGGCCTCCTGGATCTTGCCCACCAGCTCGCGGCGGTTGCCGCGCGCGGCCAGCACCGCCTTGCGCAGCACCATGTAGCGGTGGTGGTACATCGCCTCGAAGCAGAGTTCCTGCAGTTCGCGGTAGATGATGTTCAGCCCCAGGCGGTGGGCGATGGGCGAATAGATCTCGAGCGTTTCCCGCGCCACGCGGCGGCGCTTCTCGTGGCTGACGGCGCCCAGCGTGCGCATGTTGTGCAGCCGGTCGGCCAGCTTGATCAGGATGACGCGCACGTCGCGCGCCATGGCCAGCAGCATCTTGCGGAAGCTCTCGGCCTGTTGCTCGGCCTTGCTGGCGAACTCCAGCCGGTCCAGCTTGGACAGGCCGTCGACCAGTTCGGCGACCTCGGTGCCGAAGCGTTCGATCAACTCCTGCTTGGTGACGCCCTGGTCTTCCATGACGTCGTGGAGCAGGGCGGCCATCAGCGCCGCCGCGTCCAGTTTCCAGGCGGCGCAGATTTCGGTGACGGCGATGGGGTGCGAAATGTACGGCTCGCCACTGGCGCGGAACTGGCCCAGGTGCGCTTCGTCGGAGAAACGATAGGCTTCGCGCACCCGGCGGACGTCCTCCGGGCTGAGATACTGCGAAATGGTTTCGGCCAGCGGGGCGAACGAGACGCCGGCGGCGGCCGGCGCGGGACTGGCTGAGGCGAGCGCCTGGGAACCGGCGGCGGCAGCAACTGCTATCGGTGTTCCGGAAGTACTCCCGGAACGCGAGGAAGAAACTGGAAATCCCATGGTCGCCTCAGGAGGAGCGCCCCCGGGGGGACCGGGCCGCTCCAGGCATCGCCGGCCTGTGTGCCGGCGGCAAGACCGTCATGGTCTTGGAAATCAGGTGGGGACCTTTTTCAGCATTTCCACCCCGGTCACGCCGGAAGCGACCTCGCGCAGCGCGGTAACGGTCGGCTTGTCCTTGCTATCGAGCTTGGGGGCATGGCCCTGGGCCAGTTGCCGGGCGCGATAGGTCGCCACGAGGGTCAGTTTGAACCGGTTCGGAATTTGCTTCAAGCAGTCTTCTACGGTGATACGTGCCATGAGGGTCCCTGAAAGCTGTGCGTACTGGACGCGAGTCAAAGCGGTGCGGAAGTTTGCGGAATGCCCAGTTGCGAAAACAGGCTGGCATGCCGGGCCGCCTGAGAACGAAAACGCAGCCTGGCGGCGGTAACGATCGTCGTCATGTCGGCCAAGGCTGCGCTAAAGTCTTGATTAATAATAACATATTCGAATTCGGGAGCATGCGCGAACTCGCCCCCCGCCGCCAGCAGCCGCCGCGCGATCACATGGGACTCGTCCTGGCCGCGTTCGTGCAGCCGGGTTTCCAGGGCTTCGATGGACGGCGGAAGGATGAAGATGCCGATGGCTTCAGGGAATTTGGAGCGCACCTGACGGGCTCCCTGCCAATCGATTTCCAGCAGGACGTCGTTGCCGGCCTCGGTCTGGCGCTGAATCCAGCTGCGCGGCGTACCGTAGAAATTCCCGTGCACCTCGGCCCATTCGAGCAGGTCGTCCTCGCGCTGCATCTTCTCGAAGGCGGGGACGGTGACGAAGTGGTATTCCTTGCCGTCGGTTTCACCCGGACGGGGCGGGCGCGTGGTGCAGGAAATCGACAAGCGGATTTCAGGTCTGGCCTTGAGCAGGGCGTTGACCAGGCTGGACTTGCCGGCGCCGCTGGGTGCGACGACCATGAAGACGTTACCGGCGCGTGGAGGCATGAATCAGAGCGGCAAACAAAAAAATATTATATCCCCCCGTTTACCGAGTGACGCAAGAACGCGCTGCCCAGCACCGAGACACCCCCGCGCAGACCCAGGATGCGGTGGATCCGGCTCCGCCGGTCCACCCGCATCGCCCCCCTGGGGGGGCGCGCGTCAGCGCGTAGGGGGGGTATTCATTTTTTGATTATTGGTTTGCAGGGCCTTGATGATGGCGTCCACGCCGCCTTGCGAGCCGATGGAGGCGAACTGGTCACGGTAATTCTGGATGAACCAGACGCCCAGGACGTTCAAGTCGTAGATCTTCCAGCCCTGGGCGCTTTTCTCTAGCCGGTAGTCGACGGGGATGGGGTCGCGCTGGCCGTCGCTGACCGTAGTGCGCACGACGACGTCGGTGGCGCCGGGTTCGGCGCGGAAGGGGCGCATGTCGACGCGGGCCTGCGGGGTGATGGTGGAGACCGAGCCGCCGTAGGTGCGCACCAGCATGTTGCGGAATTCCTTCACGAGCGCCGTGCGCTGCTCGGGCGTGGCCTGGCGCCAATAGCGGCCCACCGCCAGCCGGGTGGTCTTCTCGAAGTCCACGTAGGGCAGGATGAGTTCGTCGACGGCCTGGTTGATTTTCTCGGGCGAGCCGGATTTCAGTTCCTGGTCCTTGCGGATGCGCTCCAGCACGTTGTTGGCCGCCTTCTGGATGATCACGTTGGGCGGATCCTGCGGGTCGGGCGCCTGCGCGCGGGCCTGGCCGGCGGCGAAGAAGGCGAGGGCCAGCGCGGTGGCCCAGCAGGCGAGCCAGGCCAGGCGGTGGCGGGTCGGGGCGAGGGCTTGGAGGGCGAGGCGCGAGTCGAGCATGGGATCTCCCTGGACGGACGGCGAACGGAGGCCGCCGGTATGTATTGGAGGGTACATCACGCCCGGTGTTCCGGACGACTGAAACAGAATGCTGCAAAAACCGGACCGGGCCGATGGCGGCACCTCGCTGTGCTATGTTTTCCGATCATTCCCTTCCCCCTCTCGCGGATTGCGCCATGACCTCGACTTCCCCCCCCGCCATACGGCTCGTCAAGCGCTACGACGTGCGCGATTTCTTCCGGAAGCCGGAACGTTCCAGCTATCGCATTTCGCCCGACGGCCGCCACCTGGCCTTCCTGGCGCCGGCCCAGGGCCGGCAGAACGTGCACGTGCAGGCGCTGGACGAACAAGGCGTTCCCACCGGCCCGGCGCGGGCCCTGACCGGCGAGGCCGAACGGGACGTGGGCGGATTCTTCTGGAAGGGGCCGGGCCACATCCTGTACATCAAGGATTTCGGCGGCGACGAGAACTTCCATCTGCTGTCGGTGCCGCTGGACGGCACGTCCGAGCCGACCGACCTCACGCCCTATGACGGCGTGCGCGCCGACGTGGTGGACGACCTGATCGACGACGACGCCCACGTGCTGCTGTCCCACAACCGGCGGGACCCACAGGTGTTCGACGTGTTCCGCGTCGAAGTGGCCACCGGCAGGGAAGAACTGATCGCGCAGAACCCCGGCAACATCACCGGCTGGGCCACCGACCACGACGGCCGGCTGCGGCTGGCGGTGGCCACGGACGGGGTCAACAACACCTTGCTCTACCGCGACAGCGAGGCCGAGGAATTCCGTCCCATCCTGACCACGGATTTCAAGGAAACCGTCGCGCCGCTGTTCTTCACGTTCGACAACAGGCGCATCTACGTCAGCTCCAACCGCGGCCGCGACAAGGCCGCGCTGTTCGAATTCGACCCGCATACCGCCCGCGAAGGCGCGCTGATATTCGAGCACCCCGAGGTCGACGTCTCGGGGCTGGCCTATTCGAACCAGCGCAAGGTGCTGACCGAGATCGGCTACGTGACCTGGAAGGCGCAGCGCCAGGTGCTGGATCCGGCCACCGCCGAGATCTACGCCGACCTGGAAAGCCAGCTGCGCGGCTACGAGATCGCGCTGCAAAGCGAGACGCGGGACGAGACCCGCTTCGTCGTGGCGGCCTACAACGACCGCACGCAGGGCGCGCGCTACCTGTACGACGCCGCCTCGCGCAAGCTGACCAAGCTGGGCGAGATCCAGCCGTGGCTGTTGGAACGCGACATGGCACCGATGAAACCGGTGCGCTACACCGCGCGCGACGGCCTGAAGATCGACGGCTACCTGACGCTGCCCGTGGGCGTGACGCCGCGCAAGCTGCCGGTCATCATCCATCCCCATGGCGGGCCGTGGGCGCGCGATACCTGGGGCTACAACCCCGAGGTGCAGTTCCTGGCCAATCGCGGCTATGCCGTGCTGCAGATGAATTTCCGGGGATCCACCGGCTACGGGCGCAAGTTCTGGGAAGCGTCGTTCAGGCAGTGGGGCCGGGCCATGCAGGACGACATCACCGATGGCGTCGAATGGCTCAAGCGCGAGGGCATCGCCGATCCGGCGCGCATCGCCATCTATGGCGGCAGCTACGGCGGCTACGCCACGCTGGCCGGCATCGCGTTCACGCCGGACCTGTACGCCGCGGCCGTGGACTACGTGGGGGTGTCGAACCTGTTCACGTTCATGGACACGATCCCGCCCTACTGGAAGCCTTTCCTGGACTCCATGCACGAGATGGTCGGCGATCCGGAGCGGGACAAGGACATGCTGCACGCGGCGTCGCCGGTCTTCTTCGTCGATCGGATCAAGGCGCCGCTGTTCGTCGCCCAGGGGGCGAAGGACCCGCGGGTCAACAAGGACGAGAGCGACCAGATCGTGGCCGCCTTGCGCGCGCGCGGTGTGGAGGTCGAGTACATGGTCAAGGACAACGAAGGGCACGGCTTTCACAACGAAGAGAACCAGTTCGAGTTCTACGCTGCGATGGAAGCGTTCCTGGCCAAGTACCTGTAAGGCCCTAGTCCAGCAATTCCGCCAGCGCGGCGCGCCACTCGTCGACGTGGCCCAGGTAGCGGCCGGTGTCCAGCACCCGGTAGCGGCCGTTGCGTTCCAGCGCGAAGGTCGGGAAGCCCTGGCCGCCGGCATGGGCGAGCAGGGCGCGGCTTTTGGCGATGTGGTCGCGCGTCGGCTGGCCTTCCCGCGCGGCATAGGCGGCTTCGAAGGCCGGCCGGTCCAAGCCGATGTCGGCCGCCATCTCGGCCAGCACCCCGGCATCGGCGATGCGCCGGCCTTCCACGTAATGGGCGCGTTGCAGGCGGGCCAGCAGGTCGAGGTCGCGTCCTTCTCCGCCCGCGTCGAGCGCGGCCAGGATGGCGGTGATGGGCGGTTCGGAATCGAACACCGCGTCGTGGTCGCGCAGCAGGCCGTCGAAATAGGCTTGCCCGAAAGGCTGGCCGGTCATGGCGGCGATGCGGCGGTCATGGGGCATGACGTAGTTGCGCAGCCGGTCGGTCACGGGCTGGCGATTGCTGCCGGCCATCATGCCGCCGCCGTGCGCGGTCACGGGCAGCAGCCCGCGGGCCGCCGCCAGCAACGGGGCCGAGGCATAACACCAGCCGCAGAAGGGATCGTAGATATAGTGAAGCCTGGTCGTTTCCATGATGGGGGCCAATGGCGTCGGGATTTTGTCAGGTGTCAGGATAATTACAAAAAACGATAGTAAAAACCGTAGAATCAAGAATTATTTGTTGCTGGAACCGGTCAGGTCATGGACAGACTCAGCGCAATGCGCGTATTCGTCGAGGTAGTGGACCGGGGCAGCCAGTCCGCCGCGGCCGAGGCGCTGGAACTGTCGCGGCCGGCCGTGTCACGCTATCTGGCCGAGCTTGAGGAATGGGTGGGCGCCCGGCTGTTGCACCGGACCACGCGCCGGCTGAGCCTGACGCCGCCCGGCGCCGAGATGCTTGCCCGCTGCCGCCAGATGCTGGAACTCGAGGGCGACATGCGCGCCGCCGTGTCCAGCCCGGACAGCGCGCCGCGCGGCGTACTGCGCGTGACGGCCAGTACGTCCTTCGGGCAGGCCCATCTTGCGCCGGCCATCGTCGATTACACCCGCCGGTATCCCGACGTGGCGGTGGACATGGTCATGGCCGACCGCACCGTCAATCTGGTCGACGAACGCATCGACCTCGCGCTGCGCGTCACCAACGACCTCGATCCCAACCTGATCGCGCGCCGGCTGGCGGCATGCCGGTCGGTGCTGTGCGCCTCGCCCGGCTACCTGAGCCAGCACGGCGTACCGGGCAGGCTGGAGGAACTCGGCCTGCACAATTGCCTGACCCATTCGTATACCGGCAAGAGCCTGTGGCATTTCGTCCGCGCCGGCGCGCCGGTGTCGGTCGCGGTGGGCGGAAACATCAGCTCCAACGAAGCCACCACGCTGGTCGAGGCGACGGTGTGCGGAGCCGGGATCGCGATGCTGCCGACCTATGCCGTGGGCGAGCTGGTGCGCGCGGAACGCCTGCGGGTGTTGCTGCCCGAGACGCCGCCGCGCGACATGACCCTGTACGGCGTCTACACCTCGCGCAAGCACATGCCGCCCACGCTGCGCACGCTGCTCGATTTCCTCGCGCAGCGTTTCTCGGACCCGCCGGCCTGGGATACCGAACTGCAGGACACGCTGGCCGCGCAGGCCGCGCGCGGCCTGCGCGGCGTAGACCATCACCAGTAGCCGGTCGTGACCGCGGGGGTGTCCGTGTCCTCCCGTCCCGGGCGGGCGTGGCGGCCGCCGCGGCCGATGCCGTAATAGGCCAGGCCGCAGCTTTCCACGTACTCGGGGTCGTACAGGTTGCGGCCGTCGAAGATCGCGCGGGACTTGAGCTGGCCGGCCAGCCCTCGGAAATCGGGCGACTTGAACTCGCGCCATTCGGTCACCACCGCCAGCACGTCGGCGCCTTCGCAGGCCGCCCGCGCGCTGGGGACGATGACCAGGCCGGGATGATCGACGGCGCGGCGCGCGTTCTCGGCAGCGACCGGATCGTACGCGCGCACGGTCGCGCCGTCGGCCACCAGTTCGCGCACCAGCGCGAGGCTGGGCGCCTCGCGTATGTCGTCGGTGTTGGGTTTGAAGGCCAGGCCCCACAGCGCGATGCAGCGGCCTTGCAGCGACGGGCCGAGGTGCTGGCGTATCTTCGCCGCCATGACGCGCTTCTGTTCCTCGTTCACCCGCTGCACGCTGTCGAGCAGCGGCGTGGATTCGCCGTGGTCGGCCGCCAGCCGGGCCAGCGCCTGGATGTCCTTGGGAAAGCACGAGCCGCCGTAGCCCACGCCCGCGTATAGAAAGTGGTGGCCGATGCGCGGGTCGGCGCCGGCGCCGTGGCGCACGGCCTCGATGTCCGCGCCCACCTTCTCGGCGATCCTGGCCAGCTCGTTCATCAGCGAGATGCGCGTGGCCAGCATGACGTTGGATGCGTACTTGGTGAACTCGGCCGAGCGCACGTCGGTGTGGATCAGGCGGTCGCGGTTGCGGTTGTAGGGCGAGTACAGCGCCGCCATCAGCCGCAGCGCGCGAGCGTCCTCGGTGCCGATGACGATGCGATCGGGGCGCTGGAAGTCGTCGACCGCGCTGCCTTCCTTCAGGAACTCCGGATTGGAGACGATGGAGACGCGCCATGCGGCGCCGCGCTCGCGCAGGGTGTGCTCGATCAGGGCTTGCACGCGGTGGCACGTGCCGACCGGCACGGTCGATTTCACGACGACCACCATGTCGCGCGGGATCGATCGGCCCAGTTCGGCGCTGGCCTCGAGCACGTGGCCCAGGTCCGCCGAGCCGTCTTCGTCGGCCGGCGTGCCGACCGCGATGAAGACGATCTCCGCATCGCGCAGCGCGGCGGGCAGGTCATCGGTGAAAGCCAGGCGCCCGGCCTGCGCGTTGTGCGCGGCCATGTCGGCCAGCCCGGGTTCGAAGAAGGGGACGCCGCCTTCCCGCAGCACGCGCAGGCGTTCGGCATTGCGTTCGACGCAGACGACGCGGTTGCCCACGTCGGCCAGGCAGGCCCCGGTAACCAGGCCGACGTAGCCGGCCCCTATGATCGCGAGATTCATGCCCCGATTTATATCGGGCGCGCATTGCAATCTGCTGACAGAGGCTTGTCATGCCCCCGCAACACAAGGGCTTGCTAGCGGCTGCGCTGGAACCAGAGCATGGACAGCACGCAGGCCAGGGTCAGCAGGACGACCGCGGCCGCGCTCAGCAGGGCGCTGAGTTCTGTTTCCTTGCGCTCCATCGAGAACTTGGCGTTGAGGTTGCGGTACACCGAACTCAGGTCCGCCTCGGAACTGGCCAGGAAGTACTCGCCCCCTGTCATCTGCGCGACCGTGCGCAGCGTGGGCTCGTCCAGCCGGGCGAAGAACGACCAGCCCTCGTCGCCGATGGGCGCGCCCTGCTGGGTGCCGAAGCCCACGGTGTAGACGCGCACGCCCCGCTCGGCGGCCATGCGCGCGGCATCCAGCGGATCCGGGCCCGTGGTGCGCCGGCCGTCGCTCAGCAGGATGATGGTGCCCGAGGTGTATGAACCCGGCAGCACGGGTTGCAGTTCCTTCTGCTTCTTCTTCGCCGCCTCGGCGGCGCCCGCCTGGTCGAGCGGGATGGCGCGCCGTCCCGCTCGGATGGAGGGGGTTTCGAAGATGACCGATTCGAGGTCGATGCCGTCGTCGGGGAACAGCATGGACAAGGCCAGGATCAGCCCGCTGCCGGTGGCGGTGGCGCGCTGCAGCTGGAAGCGATCGATGGCTTCGATCATGTCCTGGCGGTTGTCGGTAGGCGTCTGCACGACCGCGGCGGTGCCGGCGAACGAGACGATGCCCAGCCGCACGTTGGACGGCAGTTCGGAGATGAAGCGCTTGGCCGCCATTTGCGCGGCCACCAACCGGTTGGGGGCGATGTCGGCGGCCTGCATGCTGCGCGAGACGTCCACCGCCAGGACCACGGTGAGGCTGTCCGAGGGCAGGGTGACGGTGGCGGTCGGACGCGCGCACGCCAGCAGCGCCGCCGACATCGCCAGCAGGAACAGCAGCGGCGGAATGTGGCGTCGCAGCCGTTGGCCAGGGCCGATGGCGACCTTGGCGAGGCTCAGGCTGGCATAGCGGATGGCCGCCTTCTTGCGGCGGGCAAGCGCGTACAGGTAGAGGGCTACGAGCAGGGGAACGAGGAGCTGCAGCCAGAGCAGATCGGGCCAGAGAAACCGCATGAGTGCTCCTTGGCGCGCGGGAGTGTGTAACGTTGTCTTTAGTATGCCCACGAACCCTTGCGGCGGTAAAGGTATCTGCCCATGGTCGTCGTTTAAGTGTTACCTTATTTTGGCCGGGCCCTCGTTCGATTGAACCGGGGGCGGTCCGGGTTGTCAGCCCTGAATACCCCAAGGGATTCCGGGCCGCGCCCTGGACGCGCGACCGCATTCCGTGAAGAACGCCAAGCTGGACGGTAGTGATGAAACGGGTTGCCCTATACAGCAGGACCGCCAGGCCCCCTTCGGTCGATGCCGCGCCGAAGGCCGAGGCCGATGCCGCGCGCCGTCCGGGATGGCCCAGACGCCTCCGGGACTGGACGGCCAGACACCGCTCCGCCTTTTTCGGCCTGGCCCTGCTCGCCGTCGCGGGCGGCCTGGTTTTCGTTTTGTTGCAACCTCAACAACGGCAGCTGACCCAGGACGACATCGATTCCGCGGTCCTGCATACCCTGCAGAACAAGACGATGCCCTCGCGGCCGGCCAAGGCGGCCGAGGCCGTGCGCCAGTCGGTGGTGCAGATACGCGGCTACGGCGACGAGGGAGAAGCGGACGACGACGGTGCCAGGAAGGCCAAGCCGGCCGCGCCTCCCGCCAAGCCCAAGGCGGGCGGCAAGTCCAAGGGCAAGGGCAAGGACAGGCAGACGGCCAGGAACGAGGAAGGCAACGCGCCCAGGCATGAAGGCAGCATAGGCTCGGGCGTGGTCATCGTCGACAGCGGCGTGATCCTGACCAATTTCCATGTCATCTCCGGTTCCAAACGCCTGAAGGTCACCTTCTTCGATGGCTACGAGGCCGATGCCGACGTGGTCGCCATCCAGCCGGACAAGGACCTGGCCGTGATCCGCGCCAAGTCCGTGCCCGACGACCTGCCCGCTGCCACGCTGGGGTCCAGCCTGGACCTCGCGCCGGGCGACGAGGTCGTGGCGGTGGGGTTTCCATTCGGCATCGGGCCGTCGGTATCGTCGGGCGTGGTCTCGGGCCTGAACCGCGAGTTCGTCTCGGCCGAAGGGCGGCACGTGCTGACGCGGCTGATCCAGTTCGATGCCGCGGCCAACCCGGGCAACTCCGGCGGGCCGCTGGTGAACATGAACGGCGAGGTCGTCGGCATCGTCACCGCGATCCTCAATCCGACCAATGCCGGCACCTTCGTCGGCATCGGTTTCGCCACCACGATAGAAAGCGCCGGCAGCGCGGTCGGCATGCCTCCCTTCTGACTCTTCACGACAGGACGCCTATGAACGACAAGCCCATGAGTGCCGTAGACAGCGCCAACCTGATGGAACGGCTGCTGTACGAGGTCAAGCGCGTGGTGGTGGGGCAGGACCACTTCCTGGAGCGGGTGCTGGTGGCCATCCTGGCGCAGGGGCACCTGCTGGTGGAGGGCGTGCCGGGCCTGGCCAAGACGCTAACCGTCAACACGCTGGCCAAGACCCTGCGAGGGTCGTTCAAGCGTATCCAGTTCACGCCGGACCTGTTGCCGGCGGACCTGGTGGGTACGCGCATGTACAACCAGCGCACCGGGGATTTCTCCACGGTGCTGGGCCCGGTGTTCGCCAACCTGCTGCTGGCCGACGAGATCAACCGTGCCCCGGCCAAGGTGCAGAGCGCGCTGCTGGAGGTCATGCAGGAGCGGCAGGTCACCATCGCGGGCGAGACCCACAAGGTGCCGACGCCATTCCTCGTGATGGCGACGCAGAACCCGATCGAGACCGAGGGCACCTATCCCTTGCCCGAGGCGCAGGTCGACCGTTTCATGATGAAGGTCATCGTCGGCTATCCCAGCGAGGAAGAGGAGTTCGTCATCGTCGACCGGGTCACGGGGCCGCCGGTGCAGGTGCAGGCGGTCGCGGTCACCGAGCAGATCGCGCAGTTGCAGGCGGAATGCCGCAAGGTGTATGTCGATCCCGGCCTCGTGCAGTACGCGGTGAAGGTGGTGGCCGCCACGCGCCGGCCCGAGGCCTATGGACTGTCCGACCTGTCGCGCTACCTGACCTTCGGCGCGAGCCCGCGCGCCACCATCAATCTCGTCGAAGGCGCGCGCGCGTTGGCCTTCCTGCGTGGGCGGCACTATGCGCTGCCCGAGGACCTGGTCGACCTGATCCCCGACGTGCTGCGGCACCGGCTGGTGCTGTCGTACGAGGCGCTGTCCGACGGACTGGGGTCCGACCAGATCATCACGCGCATCCTCCAGACCCTGCCGGCCCCTGAGCGGCCATTGGACTCGCATGTTCGGGTTGCGGCGGTTCAGTAAGCGGCCGGCCGAGCCGGCCAACGATGCGGCGGCCGCGCCGGCTCCGCCCAGGGCCGACGCCGAGGAACTGCTGCGCCGCCTGGAGTGGACCGTCATCCGTCGGCTGGACGGCGCGCTGCAGGGCGACTATCGCACCTTGTTCCGTGGCTTCGGCCTGGACCTGGCGGACCTGCGCGAATACCAGGCCGGCGACGACGTGCGCCACATCGACTGGAACGTCACGGCGCGCCTGCAATCGCCGCACGTGCGCGAATTCCAGGAGGACCGCGAGGTATCCGCGTGGTTCCTGCTGGACCTGTCGGGTTCGGTCGATTTCGGGTCGGCCGGGGTGCGCAAGCGGGCGGTGCTGACCAGCTTCGTGGCCGTGCTGGCGCGGCTGCTGACGCGCTACGGCAACCGCGTGGGCGCGGTCCTGTACGGCGGCCAGGGCGAGGGCGCGATTCCCGCCCGCACCGGCCGGCGCCACGTGCTGCACGTGCTGGATCGCATCGGCGCGCTGCGGGCCGACGGCAAGTCGGGCGAGACGCGGCTGGGCGACCTGCTGGAGCGTTCGTTGTCGGCCATCGGCAGGCGCTCGGTAGTGTTCGTGGTCTCGGACTTCATCAGCGCCCCGGGCTGGGAGCAGACCCTGGGCGTGCTGGCCCAGCGCCACGAGGTCGTCGCGGTGCGCCTGTACGATCCGCTGGAGCAGGCCTTGCCCGACCTGGGCCTGGTGGTGCTGCAGGATGCCGAGACCGGTGAACAGCTTTTCGTCGACACCCACGACCCGGGCTTCCGGCGGCGCTTCGCCGCCGCCGCCGCGGAGCGCGAGACGGCGCTGCGCAAGGCCCTGGCCGAGGCGGGCGTCGATTGCCTGGAACTCGCCACCGACGAGCGGCTGGACCAGGCGCTGCTGCATTTCATGCGGCTGCGCCGCCGGCGCAGCCAGCTCGTGGGTGGACTGAACGGGCCCTGGGCCCGAGATATCTGAACCGGGAAGCATCTTCATGGAGAACCTGCCCGCCTTGAGTTTCCTGTGGCCCAAGATGCTGTGGCTGCTGGTGCTGATACCGCCGCTGGCGTTCTGCTACTGGCGGCTGGACCGCCTGCGCCGCGGCATGGCCCTGCGCTATCCCGCGCTGGACGTCGTGGGCGCCAGCGCCCGGCCGTCCCGGCTGCGCCGGATCCTGCCGCCGCTGTTGATGTTGCTCGGGCTATGCTCGCTCATCGTCGCGATGGCCCGCCCGCAGGCGCTGATGATGCTGCCGTCGCGGCTGGAGACCGTGGTGCTGGCCATGGACATGTCGGGCAGCATGCGGGCCGACGACATCAAGCCCACCCGCATCTATGCGGCCCAGCGGGCCGCCAAGGAGTTCGTCGACGGCCAGCCCGCCAACGTCAGCGTGTCGGTGGTCGCGGTGGCCGGCGCTGCGGCGGTGGTGCAGTCGCCCACGCGCAAGCGCGAGGACGTGATCGCCGCCATCGAGCGCCTGGAGCCCCAGCGCGGCACGGCGCTCGGCAGCGGCCTGATCATCGCGCTGGCAACGGTGCTGCCCAATGCGGGCATCGACGTCGAGCGCTTTCTGGACGGCGGCAGCGCCCGGGGCCCGGCCGCCGCAGACCTGTCGGCGGCGGGGCGGGGCGACGCGGCGGTCCCGGGCTCGTATCCGTCGGGCGCCATCGTGCTGCTGTCCGACGGCCAGAACAACACGGGGCCCGATGCGCTGAAGGCGGCCGAGGTCGCCGCGGGCCACGGCGTGCGGATATTCACCGTGGGGATCGGGACGCCCGAGGGCACGACGCTGACGACCGACGGCTGGTCCATGCGCGTGCGGCTGGACGAGGACGTGCTCAAGAAGGTGGCCGACATGACCGGCGCGCAGTATTTCCAGGCCCAGGACGCGGGCGAACTCCGGAAGGTGTATCGCTCGCTCAGCGCCCGGCTGGCGTTCGACAAGCGCGACGTGGTCGAGATCACGGCGCTGTTCACCGCGCTGGGCGCCTTGCTGGCGGTGCTGTCGGGGCTGCTGTCGCTGTGGTGGTACGGCCGGGTGCAATAGGCGCGGCAGGGGCGCGGTGTCATGACCACGTCATGTCCGTGTAGCAAAAAGAGGTGTTGGCCCGACCTTTCCAAGCGCCCCATGAGCTACCAGCCGATTTCCGACCACGAAGAACTGATGCACCGCATCCACCGCGACCTGATCGACAGCTACGACGAAGAGCTGGAGATCGAATTCGAGGACCGCGAGTGGGACGCCGAGGGCCAGCCGGCCCGGGTGGAAGAGGACCGCGACGCGCGGCGACGCTACTTCCGCGAGCTGTTCCGGCTCCAGGCCGAACTCGTCAAGCTGCAGGACTGGGTCGTGCATACCCGCCACAAGGTCGTCATCATCTTCGAGGGCCGCGACGCGGCGGGGAAGGGCGGCGTGATCAAGCGCATCACCCAGCGCCTGAATCCCCGCGTGTGCCGCGTGGCAGCGCTGCCCGCGCCCAACGACCGCGAACGCACGCAGTGGTATTTCCAGCGCTACGTGCCGCACCTGCCCGCCGCGGGCGAGATCGTGCTGTTCGACCGCAGCTGGTACAACCGCGCCGGCGTCGAGCGGGTGATGGGCTTCTGCAACGACGACGAATACGAGGAATTCTTCCGCTCGGTGCCCGAGTTCGAAAGAATGCTGGTCCGCTCGGGCATACAACTGGTCAAGTACTGGTTCTCGATCACCGACGACGAGCAGCACCTGCGCTTTCTGGGCCGCATCCACGATCCGCTGAAGCAGTGGAAGCTCAGCCCCATGGACCTGGAGTCGCGCCGGCGCTGGGAGGACTACACGCGTGCGAAAGAGATCATGCTCGAGCGCACGCACATCGACGAGGCGCCGTGGTGGGTGGTGCAGGCCGTGGATAAGAAGAAGGCCCGGCTCAACTGCATCGACCACCTGCTCAGTCTGGTTCCCTATCACGACACCCCCCATTCCCACATCGACCTGCCCCAGCGTGTGCGGCACGAGGACTACATCCGGCTGCCGGTGCCGGACAACATGATGGTGCCCGAGCGCTACTGAGCGGCGGCGCGCGGTTCGCGCTATCCTGGCCTTGGCGGCCCCTTGGGGCCGATGGATGCCAAGGCCATGGACAAGAACAATTTCCTGAAGATGATTGCCGCCGGCCGCGACAGCGCGCTGCTGCGGTTCACGCTGGGCAACCTCTACCTCGAAGAGGACGATGCCGCCGCGGCCGCCGAACACCTGCGGCGCGCGGTCGACCTGGATGCCGGCTATGCCGCCGCGTGGAAGCAACTCGGCAAGGCGCTGCTGGCGCTGGGGCGCGAGGACGAGGCACGCGCCGCCTGGGGCGACGGCATCGCGGCGGCGTCCGCCAAGGGTAGCGTGCAGGCGGTCAAGGAAATGCAGGTGCAGTTGCGGCGGCTGGACAAGAAGCGGCAGCCTTCCTGAGGCGTCTTCCAGCAGGAGCGGGCGCTAGGCCGGTGCGTCGTTCAGCCGTGCGAGTTGCCACAGGGACTCCGCGGCCGGCGCCATGTCGACATGCTGCCGGTACAGGCGGATCTCGGTGGCGACCTGCCACGAGGCATCGCCGGCCTCGACCAGCCGTCCATGGGCCAATGCCGGCGCCGCCAGGCTGCGCGGCAGCCAGGCCACACCCCGGCCTTCCAGGGCCAGGGCTTCCAGCAGCAGGGCATGCGGCGCGGTGAACACCGGGTGCAGCCGCGGGTCGCGCGCCGCGGCGCCCAGGCCGGCGCGCAGGATGCGGCCCAGGCCCGAGGCTTCGGCGTAGGCCAGCAGCGGGATGGGCCCATCCTGTCGCAGGTGATGGCGGGGAGAGCCCGAGGGCGTGGGGGCGCAGACGGGAACCAGCACATCGTCCGCCAGCCGCAGCACCGGACAAGCGGCCTCGTCCAGCCGGCCGGGCAACGCGGGGTGGGCGTGGCACAGCAGGAACTGGACCTTGCGCTGGAGCATCAGTTCCTCGCAGGCGGCCGTGCCGTCGGACATCATCTCCACCGCGCCCAGTTGCAGGCTGGTTTCCAGGCGCGCCAGCCATCCGGGCAGGAAAGACAGCGATAGGGCATGCGTGACCGCGATGCGCAGGCTGGCCACGCTCTGGTCATGCGCCATGCGGGCCTTGATGCGGGCGGCCACCAGCCGGGCCAGCACGTCCTCGACCAGGGGCAGCAGGCGCCGGCCGGCGGGGGTGAGCGTGGCCGGGTGCGCGCCGCGGTCGATCAAGTCGGCGCCCACCCATTCCTCCAGCGCGCGAATGTGCCGGCTGAACGCCGGCTGCGCGATGGCGCGGGCCTCGGCCGCGCGCGAGAAGTTGCCGCTGTCGGCCAGCGCGACGAAATCTTCCAGCCATTCCAGGTCCAGGGGGCGATTGTCCGGTCCCATCGTGGGGTCTCGTCTCCGCGATAGTTGTATGCATTTCGAGTATTGGACGCCACGCGGGCGGCCGGCAATGATGGATTCTACCCACCGCAGCCTCATGGAGACCCGCTTGCCTTCCATCGCCAATTATCGCGGCATCATCCCCGCCATTGCCTGCCCCTTCACCCCGGATCACCGCATCGACGAACCCGTCCTGCGCAAGCTGGCCTCCTGGCTGGCCGGGCACGAGGGGGTCGTGGCGGTCATGACCAACGGCCATACCGGCGAGGTCTTCTCGCTGACCCCCGCGGAGCGGGCCGCCGTGACCCGCATCGTCGCCGACGAACTGCGCGGTCGGCTGCCGGTGATCTCGTCCATCGTCTGCGAAGGCCTGTCCGAGGCCGCCGAGCACGCGCGCGCCGCCGTCGAGGCAGGCGCGGCCGGGCTGGACGTGATGCCGCCCCACCACTGGCTGCGCTTCGGCTTCACGTCCGGCCACGCCTTGCAGTATTTCGACGCCATCCACCGCGCGGCGCCGGGCGCCGACCTGGTCTGCCACGTGTATCCCGCCTGGACGCGCGCGGCGTATTCCTCGGCCCTGCTGGCCGACCTCGCCCGGCTGCCGTACGTGCAGGCCTTCAAGGTCGGGCAGCGCGACATGAACAAGTATGCGCGCGACATCCAGGCCATCCGCGACGTCGACGCCGGGAAGGCCATCCTGACCTGCCACGACGAATATCTGCTGGCTTCCATGGTGCAGGGCGTGGACGGTGCGCTGGTGGGCTTCGCCACCTTCATTCCGCAACTGATCGGCGATCTGTGGCGGGCGGTGCAGGAAGGCGACCTGAAGCGCGCCCAGCGGATCCAGGCCGTCATCACGCCGCTCAAGGATGCCGTGTACGGCGGCGGCGAACCCACCGGCGAGGCCCACGCCCGCATGAAGGCCGGCATGTACCTGGCCGGCGTGCTGGACGACGCCACCGTCCGTCCGCCCACCGAGGCGCCCGATGCCAGGGAAATGGCGGCATTGCGCGCGGCGGTGGAGCAGGCCGGACTGCTGCGGCGCTGATCTGATTACAACCAGACATAGAACAAGACGGAGACAAACATGCAACGCAGACCCTTCTTTGCCGCCGGGCTGGCGGCCGCGGCCCTGTGCGTGGCCGGTGCCGTATCGGCACAGCCGTATCCCGCCCGCGAGGTGCGCATCATCATCCCGTTCCCGCCCGGCGGCACGCTGGACACGGTGGGGCGGCAACTGGCTCAGCGCCTGAGCGAGCAGACCGGCCACGCCTTCGTCGTGGAGAACCGGGCCGGCGGCAATGGCATGATCGGAGCCGCCGCCGTGGCCAAGGCGACGCCCGACGGCTACACGCTGATGTTCAACGCGTCGACGGTGACCACCACGCCGATGACCATGAAGGTCGCGCCGTTCGATATGGAAAAGGATTTCCAGCCGATCTCGCTGGTGGCCCAGGCGCCCCTGTCGGTGGCGGTGAACAAGTCGCTGCCGTTCAACGACATCAAGGGCCTGCTCGACTACGCCAGGCAGAATCCGGGCAAGCTCAGCTTCGCGGTCGGCTCCACCGGATCGGCCGGCCAGCTCGCCACCGAACTACTGCGGCGGGCGGGGCAGATGAACTATCTGATCGTGCCGTACAAGGGATCCGCGCCGGCCTACCAGGACCTGGTGGGCGGACAGATTTCCGGTTTCATCGATCCCATCCTGGGGGCCATGTCCTACCACAAGGGCGGCATGCTCAAGATCCTGGCGGTCACGTCGCGGTCGCGCGTGCCCACGTTGCCCGACGTACCCACCGTGGGCGAGACCGTGCCGGGCTACGAGTTCTACAGTTGGTATGGCCTGTGGGGTCCGGCCAAGCTGCCCATGGACATCGCCCACAAGCTCAACGCCGAGGTCAACAAGGCGCTGGAGGCCGGCATGCGCGAGAAGCTGGAGCAACAGGGGCTGGTGCTGAAAGCGGGTTCCATCGAGGACTTCGCGCGCTTCCAGCAGGAAGACATGGCGCGGTCGAAGCAGATCATCGTCGAGGGCAACATCCGTGCGGAATGAACGCTTCGCTGTCGTGACGGGCAGCAGCGCCGGCATCGGCCGCGCGGTGGCGGCCGCGCTGCTGGAGCAGGGTTGGCAGGTGGTCGGGCTGGACCGCGCGGCGGCGACCCTGGATCATCCGTGCTTCGAAGGCCGATCGGTCGACCTGGAGCAGGCCGATGCCATTGCCGAAGCGCTGCCCGGCCTGCTGGACTGCGATGCGTTGGTCCACGCGGCGGGCATCATGCGGACGGCGCCGCTGGGCAGCCTGGACGGCGTTGCCTTCGAGCTGATGTGGCGGCTGCACGTGGCCGCGGCCAGCCAGCTCGCCGACGGCATGGTACCGGCCATGGCCGCGCGCGGCCGGGGCCGGGTGGTACTGATCGGCAGCCGTGTTTCCCGCGGCATGGCCGGACGCAGCCAATATGCCGCGGTCAAGGCGGCCCTGGTGGCCATGGGACGCAGTTGGGCGGCCGAGGTGGCGGCACGGGGTGTGACGGTGAACGTGGTGTCGCCCGCGGCCACGCGCACGGCCATGCTGGACGACCCCGGCCGCGCCGCCAGCGCGCCGCGCCTGCCGCCCCGGGGCCGTCTGATCGAGCCGGCCGAGGTGGCGGCGCTGGTGGGCTTCCTGCTGTCGGATGCCGCCGCGGCCATCACCGGGCAGGACATCCAGGTCTGCGGGGGCGCGTCGCTGTCGGGGTGAGCGCGAAGGCTGTCACGGGTGCGGAGCCAGCGCGGGCATGACCGGAATGGGCGGCGCGAAGGCCGGCCGCGCGCCGCGTGCCTCCCGCGATGAGGAAAAGAGCGTCGCCGCACCGGGGTCTTTCCCGGATAGGCCGGGCGCCATCCCGCTCGCGTTCAGCAATTGCCGCGCATAGGCCGTGCGCGGTCGTTCGAACAGGGTATCGGCCGCGGCGTGCTCCACCACCCGTCCTTGCCTGAGGACGAGGACTTCGTCGGCCAGCGATCGCATCACCGCCAGGTCGTGGCCGATGAACAGCAGGGTCAGCCCGTGGGCCTCGCGCAGGCGCGCGAGCAGATCCAGGATCTGGTTGCGCACCGTGGCATCCAGGGCCGACACCGGTTCGTCGCAGACCAGGACGCGCGGCCGCATCGCCAGGGCGCGCGCGATGACTACGCGCTGGCGCTGCCCGCCCGAAAGCTGATGCGGAAAGCGCGCCAGCATGTCGCCGGCCAGGCCGACCTCTTCGAGCATGGCGGCGCAGCGGTGCGCCAGGGCTTCGCGCGGCGTGGCGGGTTCGGCCGCCAGTTGTGCCTCGGACAAGGCCTGCAACAGCGTGCGCCGGGGATTGAGGCTGCCCGAGGTGTCCTGGAAGATGTATTGGCAGGCGCGGGCGTAGCGGATGCGCTGGCGCCGGTCCGCCGGATCCATGCCGCACACGCGCACGCTGCCGGCGGCGGGCGGCACCAGGCCCAGCAGGGCTCGGGCAAGGGTGCTCTTGCCCGAGCCGGACTCGCCGGCAATGCCCAGCGTGGCGCCTTCGCGCAGCCGCAGGTCCACGCCCTGCAAGACGCGATGACGGGAACGGGCATGGCCGTAGTCCACGCACAGGTCCTGGGCGTGGACGATGTCCTCGCTTGCGCGCCGCGCGGCGGCGAACCGGGGCAGGGCGCGATGCGTGTGCGCCGCCACCAGCGAGCGCGTGTAGTCGTGCCGGGGAGCGTGCAGCATGACGCCGGCGTCCCCCTCTTCCAGCAGCGATCCATGGCGCATGACGGCGATGCGGTCGGCCATCGCCGCCACGACGTCCAGGTCGTGCGAGATGAACAGCATGGCCATGCCCCGCCTGCGCCGCACGTCCCGCAGCAGGGCCAGTACCTGCGCCTGCGTCGTGACGTCCAGCGCGGTGGTGGGTTCGTCGGCGATCAGCAGTGTGGGTTCGCCGGCCAGGACCATCGCGATCATCGCGCGCTGCTGCTGGCCGCCCGATAGTTCGAAGGGCCGGCGGTCCAGCATGCGAACCGGGTCCGGCAAGCCGACCTCGTGCAGCAGCTCGGCCGCGCGGGTCTGGCGTTCGCGCCGATCGCGGCCCGCCGGCATGGTCTCCACGATCTGCGCGCCCAGGGTCATCAGCGGGTTGAGCGCGCTCATGGGATCCTGGAATACGATGCCGATCTGGCGGCCCCGCACCGTGCGCCATGCCGCCGGGTCCAATGCGGTGAGCTCCCGGCCGCGCAGGCGGATGCTGCCGGCTACATGCGGATGGCCGGGGGCGAGCCCCAGCACGGCCAGCGCGGTCATCGATTTGCCGCTGCCCGATTCGCCGATCAGCCCGAGGGTCTCGCCGTCGCGGATGTCGAGCGAGACGTCGCGCACGACCGGGGTGTCGCCGTAGCTCAGCGTCAGGTTCTGGATGGAAAGAAGAGGCGCTTGCATGGGAGTTCCGTTCAGATGCGGGCTAGGCCTGGCGACGCGCCGTGCGCGGATCGGCCCAGCGGTGCAGGAGGGTCGTGGCGACGTTGACCACGACCACGGAGGTGGCGAGCAGCATGACCGCCGCCTGGATGACGGGATAGTCGCGGCCGCGGATGGCGTCCAGCGTCAGGCTGCCCAGCCCGGGGAGGCCGAACAGCGCCTCCATGGTCAGCGTCCCGCCTATCAGTCCGCCCAGGATGACGCCGGCCAGCGCGATGACGACCGACAGCGAGTTGGGCAGGATGTGCCGCCAGGCGATGCGCCAGGGCGACAAGCCCTTGGCGTGCGCGGTGCGGATGAAGCCGGCCCTGGCCGTTTCGCGCAATTCCTCGTGCAGCGGCTTGGCGATCTGGCCGGCGATGTCCAGGCCCAGGATCAGGACCGGCAGCAGCATCTGACCGCGTATGGGCAGCCAGCCCAGCCAGATGGAAAACGCCAGTATCCCCAGTACGCCGGTACAGAAGGTGGGGACGGCGATGGACCAGACGTTCAGGCTTTCGATCGCCGCGGCCGCCGGGCTGCGCGGCGCGGCCAGCGCCAGCACGGCCAGGCCCATGCCCAGCGCCAGGCCCGCCAGCAGGCTGGCGCCGGCCAGTTTCAGGCTGGCGGGCAGGGCGTGGACCAGCATGTCGGCGACGGGCGTGCCGAAGCGCATGGACAGGCCCAGGTCGCCGCGGAGCGCGGCCCGGGTCCACAGGCCGAATTGCGTGGATAGGCCATCGTCCAGACCGAGGTCGGCGCGCATGGCGGCCAGCGACTGGGTGTCGTAGTCGCCGCGCGCCGCGTAGAAGTCGATGACATCGCCCGGTACCGCCCGCACCAGCAGGAAGATGGCGAACGAGATCACCACGATGTTGAGCAGTTGCCGGAGGAGCTGGAGGGCGGAGGAAGAGAGCAGGGGCATGGTGGTTCGCAGCGGAGGTCAGGCGCGGGCGCCCAGCGGGTCGAAGCGGTCGCGCAGGCGGTTGCCGAGCACGGACAGCGACAGCGTGGTCAGGGCCAGGGCCAGCACGGGCAGCAGCAGCGAGGCCGGCGCCTGCTCGGCATACGAGACCGCCGTCGCGATGATGCGGCCCCAGGTCGGCACGTCCGGCGAGACGCCCAGGCCGAAGAAGCTGAGCACCGATTCGGTGACGATGGCCCGGGGCACGACGATGGCCACCTGTGTGAGCAGCGCGCCGGCGGCATTGGGCAGGACATGGCGCCAGGCGATGGCGGCCGGCGCGATGCCGAGCACGCGCGCGGCGGCCACGTAGCCGGAGGCCATTTCCCGTTCGTACACGGCGCGCGCGACATAGCCAAAAAGCGGCATGAACGCGATGCCCACGGCCAGGATGACCGATAGGGTGCCCACGCCCAGCGACACCATGAGCGCCAGCGACAGCAGGATGGGCGGCAGCGTGCGGATCATGTCGAAGGCGGCGTAGACGGCGCCCCGCGCTGGTCCGCCGGCCACGCATCCCATGAGGCCGAGTCCGGCGCCGCCCAGCAGGGCGATGCCCGCCGAGCAGACGGCCACCAGCAGTGTCAGGCGGGTGCCGGCCACGAGCCGGGCCAGGATGTCGCGCCCGAAGCTGTCGGTGCCCAGCCAGTGGCCGGGGCCGGGCGGCAGGTTGCGGGCCAGCAGGTCCTGGTGGTAGGGGTCCAGGCCGGGCAGCAGCGGCCCGATCGCGGCGGCCGTCAGGGCCACCGCCAGCAGGACCCAGGGAGCCAGGCGGCGGAACGTGCTCATGCCGCCAGCCAGGTCCGCGCCAGTCCGCCGTCGACGCGGTTCTGGCTCCAGGTGTATCCCGTCTCGTAGCCGCGCACCTTGGGCGCCACGCCGATGGCGTCGGCCGCGTGGCCCAGCCCCAGGGTGTAGCGCTTGTCCATGACATGCTTCCAGGCCTGGAGATAGCCTTCGCGGGCCTTCTGCGCGCTGGGCGAAGAGACCGCGGCATTGATCAGCGCGTCGAGCTCCTTGTCCTGGATGCCGCCCCACAGCATGGGGCTGGGGCCGTCGGACAGCAGCCGCGCATAGCGCAGGTAGACATCGGCGCGGGGGCCGGAGTGGAAAGGCGCGAGATCCCAGTCGTATTGTCCGAGCAGACGCTGCGCGCCGATGTCGTCGAGCGCCTGGTGATCGATCTTGAACCCGAGCTGGCGCACCATCTGCACGGCGACCTGCGCGTAGTCGGATTGCCAGGAGACCACTTTCAGCGTTTCCCGGGACGGATCCACGCCGGCGTTCTTGAGCAGCTCGCGCGCGCGGGCCAGATCGGGCTTGGCGTGGGGGTCCCGCTGCTCCAGTTCGCGGTCCCAGAAATAGGTGTTCGGGCGCACGGGCTGGTCGCTGACGACGGCGGTCTTCACCACGAACTTCATGTAGGCCTGCTTGTCGACGGCCAGCGAGATCGCCTCGCGCACACGGGCATCCTGGAGCAGCGGGCGGGGTTTGCGGTTGTTGAAGGACAGGAAGTACCAGGCCGTGTCCTTGAGGAATTGGATGCCCATGCGGTCCTTCGCCAGGCTGTCGAGCTTGTCGTTGCCGACGTAGGCCAGGTGCAGGTCGCCCGCGCGTAGCGACAGGCTGTTGTCGCGGTCGCCGCGCAGGTCGAACTCCACGGCGTCGAGATAGGGCAGGCCCGCTTGCCAGTACTGGTCGAAGGCCGGCGCCTGGAAGCTGACGTCCGGCTGCCAGGTGCCGAACTTGAAGGGACCGGTGCCGATGGGGCGGCGGATGGTCTCGTTCCAGCCTTCCGATTCGGGGGCGACGATCCACAGTTCGGACAGCAGGTTCAGGAAAGGCGCATGGGCGTTGGCAAGTTCCACGCGCAGGACGTCGGGCGAGGGCGTCTCGATGTTGCGGGCCAGCTTCATCGCGCCGGTCAGCCAGCCGCCCTTGACCTTGTCGCGCACCCGCTCGAAGTTCGCCTTGACGTCGGCGGAAGTCATCGCGCGGCCGTTGTGGAAGCGTACGTTCTTGCGCAGGTGGAATGTGTAGGTCCGGCCGTCCGCCGAGGAGTCGATGCGTTCGGCCAGAAAGGGGCGCACCGTGCCGTCGTCGCCGATGCTGGTCAGCGTTTCGGCATAGACCTGTTGCACGGCGATGGAGCCGGCATGGCGGTGCGGGTCGGCGGTGTCCAGGCCCAGCAGCGCCACCTTCAGCGTGCCGCCGCGGCGCGGAGTGGGGGCATTCTGGGCGTGCAGCAGGCCGGGCATGGCAAGGGGGCCGGCGGTGGCGCTCATGGCGAGCAGTTTGAGCAGATCACGTCTTTGCATGGCGAAGTCCTGTGTAGGGAAGCGGGCGCGCTCAGGCGGCCTCGGCAGGGAGAGGAAGGGGCGTGCCGTCCATGTCGCCATGGGGCAGGCCCAGGTGGCGCAGCATGGTGGGCGCGTAGTCGATCAGGGAAACCGGATGCGGGTGGATGCGGCCGTCCGCGTAGCCGCCGCCCTCGACGATGAGGAAGGGCGATTGCTCGAAGCCGCCGAGACCGCCGTGCTGGCCGTGGCCGTCGTAGGACTTGCCCTCGGCCGGATCGGTCGCGATCCAGGTGCTGCCGCGCACGCCATGGGCGTTGGCGTCATCCGCGTGCCGCATTGCGACGGCGATGGTGCAGGTGATCGTGCCGGCGGGCAGGCCCAGATTGGACAGTGCTTCGCCATGGAACACGGCGCCGCACCAGGGCTGGCGCGCGAGATGTTCGAGCAGGGCCGGCACGCGGTCGCGCGCGGCCGCCGAGACGCCGACGATACAGGCGCTGCCGTTGGGGGCGACGACGACATCGCGGCTGCCTGCCGCGGCCTTCAGGCCGGCGGCCACCAGGTTCTGTCCGACGTCGATTTCGCCCACCACGGTTTCCATGCCGTGGTCGGAGCCCACCATCACCAGGGTGTCCTGTCCCGCTTCGCGCAGCGCGGCCACCGTGCGCAGCACGCGCGCCACGCAGGCGTCGGCGTGGCCGATGGCCGCCAGGTGGGCGGGTGAGCCGAGCGCGTGGGCATGGCCCGTGTGGTCGGGCTCGGACAGCCACAGGGTGGCGACGGCCGGCGCGTCGGGCGCCTGGAGGCGCGCGCAGAAGCGTTCGGTCATGGCCGCGTCGCCCTGGGCGCCGGAGGCGATTTCCAGGCCGCGTGCGCCGGTATAGGGCACGCCGCCGGGGCCGTACGAGCCGGCGCGGTGATAGACCTCGCCATGCCCGTCCGGGTCGTGGAAGTAGGCCGCGCCCGCCGAAACGTTGGACATGATGCATGCGCCGCCGTGGGCGGACACGTGCTCGGCCAGCGTGGGCACGTGCAAGGTGCGTCCGGTGAGGGCGCGCAGGCGTTCCCGGAACGCCGGATCTCCCACCGAATGGCAGCGCAGTCCGCCGGGTTCTTCCAGCAGCATGGTGTTGCCCAGCAGTCCGTGCCTGGCCGGCAGGCATCCGGTGGCGATGCTACTGGAGCTGGTGCGGGTGGTAGAGGGAAAGACCCCGCGTACGTTGGCGTACCAGTGGCCTTTCGCCGCCAGGCGGGCCAGCGTTGGAGCGGTCGCCTCGTTGATCAGATCCCTGCGCAGGCTGTCGCAGATGATCAATATGCATCGCTTGTTTGATTCCATAGTGGAAATGATAATTTCCCCGTGTTTATTTTTTATTACAAGCGGATTTTTATTTTATTATAAGTTATTGATTTAAAAGAAAAATAAGGCCATTCTCGATAATGGTTATCGAGAATGGCCAGATAATATATTCATTAATAATTCGAATAATTTTCCGAGTGTTCCGTTAATCCTTTCTTCCGGGTTTCAGCGGTCAGTCACGCCATTGAGCGCGAAGTCGAAAATATCGAAATTGCGCAGTCCGCCCGCCGCCGCGCGCGCGGCGTAGTCGGGTTTGAGCGGGTGTGACAGCAGAAAGGGCACGCGCTGTTCCGAGAACCCCCCGTGCGAGCGCAAGGGGTGATCGCCCACGGTCGACAAGTCGTGTTCGGCGCCGCGCGATCCCAGTACGAAGCTTTCCTCCGACACCACCACGAAATCCGCCTCGCGATCCAGAGGCAGGCCCAGCAGCGCGGCCGCCTGCGCGCCGTCATATACCTCGAGCACACCGGGCAGGGCGGCCGAGGCAAGCATCATCGCTTCGATCGTCGAGGCATCGCGGGCGTAAACGCGCACGAACGAACCCAACGCGCCGTGGTGGCGCACGAAGGGATCGGCGATCGGGCAGATCACGCGCGCGCTGCCGGCGCCGAACCGCTGCTCGAGTTCGTCTTGCAGGAAGATCACATTGGGCTGCCCGCTGGCATCGCTCTTGGACGACATGCCATGGTCCGCCACGCAGCCGACCACCGCGCCTTCGTCCACCAACGCGCGCAGGCGCTGGTCCACGGCGGACAGGAAGGCGTCCGATTCCGGCGTGCCGGGCGCGTGCTTGTGCTGCACATAGTCCGACAGCGACAGGTACAGCAGACGAGCCCGCCCCTGGCGCAGCAGCGCGAGGCCGGCGTCCAGCACGTACAGCGACAGATCGCCCGAGTACATGTCGGGAGCGGGGCGGCCCACCAGCGTTTCGACGTCGGCGATGCCATGCTCGGCTTCAGCGCAGTCCGCGGCCTTTTCCGAGGAAAAGCAGATGCCCCGCATGTTGTGCCCCAGGATGCGGCGCAGTTTGTCCTTGGCGGTGATCGCCGCCGTCGGGACGTCCGCCTGCGACATCAGGCCCAGCAGGGTCTCTCCGCGCAGCAGCGTGGCGTCCGTCACCATGATTTCGCGGCCGGTCTCGCGGTCCAGGTAGTAGTTGCCGCCTATGCCGTGGACCGCCGGCGAAACACCGGTCACGATGGAAACGTTGTTCGGGTTGGTGAAGGAAGGCATGACGCAGTCGGCCACGCCGCCATGGCCCCGCCGGTGGAAATCGGCAATGGTCGGGCAGACGCCGTCGGCGATGCCGCGCGTGATGTATTCGGGGTCGCAGCCGTCGATGCAGATCACGACGGTGGGGCGGGCGGGCAGGCTGTACTGGCGGCCGTGCAACGAGATGGATGGCATGAATCGGCGTTAGGGGTGTATCAGGGAAGCGCCAGCATAGTGTGAGTAAATCAACGTTGCTGTGATAGATTTTCCCCTTGGTGTGATTTTTATTCACGATTTCGGACGTCAAACTGACATCTAGCCATGGTCGCTTCCCGTATTCCCCCCTTGCCGGCCCTGCGGGCCTTCCTGGCTGCCTGCCGCGCCGGCAGCTATACCGCCGCGGCCGAGGAACTGGCGGTCACCCATGGCGCGGTCAGCCGGCAGATCCAGGTGCTGGAGGAATGGCTGGGCCAGAAACTGTTCGAGCGCACGGGCCAGCGCATGACGCCCACGCCCCATGCCCAGGCCTTCGCGCAGGAGGTCGGCGTGGCGTTCGAGCGCATCGAAGAGGCCGCGCGCCGCTATGGCCGGGGCAGCGCCTCGATGCTGCTGCGCGTCAGCGCGCCGGCCACCTTCGCGATGCGCTGGCTGATTCCGCGGCTGCCCGACTTCTATCGCAGGCACCCCGGCACCCTGGTGCAGGTGCAGACTGCCACCACGCAGCAATTGGCGCTGGCCGGCAGCTTCGACGTGGCCATACGCCGCGGGGCGGTCAGCCATGCGCATTTCTCGGCGATGCCGTTCATGGATGAATGGCACGTGCTGGCCGCGGCGCCGGCGCTGCTCGAACGCCAGCCGCTGCGCACGCCGGAGGATCTGGCCGGCCACACGCTGCTCGACACCGAGACGCGGCCGGGCCTGTGGCAGCAATGGTTCAACGCCGCGGGCCATCTGCACGAGCCCCGGTTGCCGCGCCAGCGTTTCGATCACTTCTACGTGACCTACATGGCGCTGATCGACGGACTGGGCATAGGCGTTGTGCCCATGCCGACGCTGGCGCACGACGTCGCGGCGGGCCGGCTGGTCCTGCCGCTTCCCGGCATCCGGACCTCGACCAATCGATATGTCAGCCTGACGCCCGCCGGGGTGCCCAAGACCGCCGTGCATCGCATGTTCGAAACGTGGCTGGCGGAATGCGGCAACCTGGGGAACGACGAAGAGGCCGGGACGCCATAGCGGCCACGGCGGCCGGAGTCAGCCCAGCCGCTCGATCAAGGCCATGGCCGCGGCCGGCGCCTTGGGCTTGAAGCCGTTGATCATGTAGACGAACACCTCGCGCGCCCGCTCGGCCTTGGCGGACGGGGCGGCCAGGCAGGGCAGGTCGGCCGGCGCCTTGCCGCCGGCCCACGCCCGGGCGCGTTCGGCCCAGGCATCGAGATCGGCTGGCGCATAGCCCAGCTTGCGGTCTTCGCGCGCGCTTTGCAGCCGGACGTAGACGAACGGTGCCGTCACGTCGTGCAGGTGCGGCACGCCGTCCTTGTCCGCCACGACCGCCGCCACCTCGTGCCGGCGCAGCAGATCGACGAAGGCCGGTGCCGCGAAGCTCTCGTGCCGGACTTCCACCGCATGGCGCAGCCGCCGGCCCTCGTATTCCGGGGGCAGCAGCGCCAGGAAGGCGGCGAAGTCCTCGGGGTCGAATTTCTTGGTGGGCGGAAACTGCCAGTTGATGGGGCCGAGCTTGTCCTTCAGTTCCACGAGGCCGCTGGCCAGGAACTTGTCGATGGAGGGGCCAGCCTCGGCCAGCACGCGGCGATTGGTGGCGAAGCGCGGGCCCTTCAGTGCGAAGACGAAATCCTCGGGCGTCTCGTCGTGCCAGCGGGCGAAGCTGGCTGGCTTCTGCGTCCCGTAGAACGTGCCGTTGATCTCGATGGAGGTGACGTGGCGGCTGGCGTAGTCCAGTTCCCGGCTTTGCACGAGGCCCTCTGGATAAAAGCTGCCGCGCCAGGGTTCGAATACCCAGCCGCCTATGCCCACGCGTATCGGAGACATGCCTTTGGCCTTGCTCATGCGTCGCTTCTCCATCGCACCGGCCGACCCTACAATGCCGTTCCGGTTTTCGTTTCGCCTCGCCATGCCCCTGGACGCCGAACAACTTGCCGCCTTCCGCCGTCTGGCTGCCGGCCTCGATCGCATCGACGGCGAGGCCTATGCCGCCGCCGGCCGCGATCCGCTCCTGCCTATTCTAGGTCTGGGGCCTGCCGATGCGCCATTGTGTTTCTTCGGCCGCGATCCGGGCGCGGACGAAGTCCGGCACGGGCAACCCTTCGTGGGCAGCTCCGGCCAGTTGCTGCGCGCCGAACTGCACCGCCACCTGGCACCGGACGTGCCGTATTCGTTCGACGAAGGCTTGCGCGTTGGCGCGGGTTTCTTCTGGATCAGCACCGTGCCCTACAAACCCTTGCACAACAAGGCGTGGTCGCCCGCGGTACGGCGGCGTTTCCAGCCGTTGATCCAGCACATGCTGTCGGCGCAGTGGCGCGGCGGCGATGTCATCACCCTGGGCAACGAAGCCTTCGAATGGTTCAGCATCGGCCTGGCGGGCGACGAACTGGCCCTGCGCCTGCACCCCTTGCCGCATCCTTCGCCCGCCAATGCCCGCTGGCGGCCGCATTTCCCCCGGCTGCTCAAAGCCCGGCTGGATGCGCTGCTGCCGTCCGCCTGATGGAGGCCTTGCCATGAACGGACCCGCCATTTCGATCACCTATTGCACGCAGTGCCTGTGGCTGCTGCGCGCGGCGTGGATGGCGCAGGAACTGCTGTCCACGTTCGGCACGGACCTGGGGCAGGTCGCGCTGGTGCCGGGCACGGGCGGGGTCTTCCAGATCCGCTACGACGGCGAACTGATCTGGGACCGCAAGGCCGATGGCGGTTTCCCCGATGCGAAGGTGCTCAAGCAACGGGTGCGTGACCGGTTGGACCCGGGGCGCGACCTCGGGCACGTTGATCGGCCCTAGCGCAGACGCTTCGGAAAGCAGCGCGCGTATTCCTCGCAGCCGGGACAGCCCGGCGCGGGCTGCGGCGTTTCCCCGCGCGTGACCGCCAGATCGTATGCCAGGAATTTCTTCCAGCGCATGTCGCCCGTGTTGCGCTCGGGCAGCCCCGGGAAGTAGCGATGCAGCGCGCGCGTGACGTCGTCGCGCCCGGCCAGCCCCAGGTCGCGCCACAGATGGTCGGGCCGCAGACAGGCGTGGGCGATGATCGTCGCCAGGCAGGCGACGTCGGCGGCGGGAAGCGCGGGGTTGCGCCAGGCCTGCATGTGGGCGCGCAGGTTGCCCGTGAACGCGGTGTCGGCTTCCGGTTGCACCGGCAGCGGGAGAAGGGGGGCACCTGGAAACCAGCGGGCGTACAGCTCCCGTAGCGCTTCCCGCGACAGCCCCAGCAGGGGCAGTTCCCGCCGGACTTCGCGGGCGGCGAGCAGGCGGGCAAAGAGGCGCGCGTCGAAGGCGTCCGGGTGGGCGGCGAAGGAAGCGAGCTGGGCGGTGCGGGCGGCGGGATCAGCGTGCTGGGGCAGGGGTGGAGTCCGGTCGAGCAAGGCATTTGCTCCGATGGAAAGGGGCGGAAAGGAAGTCGCGGAGGCGCGCCGTGGCATTAACGGCTAGGCGGTCCGGGGGGCAGTGCTTATGTCGGGGTCAGCCGGCTGGGTGGGGTTTGACCTTACCACCCAACGCCAGCGAAGCTCGCAGGGTATCGTTGATACGGGTTTGCCAGCCGTCGCCGCTGGCGCGCAAGGCGGCCAGCACGTCGGCATCCAGGCGCAACTTCACTGCTTCTTTCGTCACGGCCTGGGTGCTGCCCACGGGGCGTCCCCGACGTTTGGCGATCTGCACCGGCGTATGCACCTGGGCGAACTTGCCCGCCTTGGCCTCGGCCAGCGATTCGCGCAGCCCAGGCAGCGCCTGGCCGGCGTCGGCCTCGATAGCGGCCGCCACTTTGTCCAAGTTCAGCTTTTTCAGGGTCTTCATGGTCAGCTCCGCTTGATGGCCTTGGCCTTTACGTTGGCGCGCTCGGCCTTGGCGTAAACCATCACCAGCAGCACGATTTCATCATCCACGAGATGGAAGTAGATCACTCTCGCTCCGCCGCGTTTGCCCATCCCTGGGCGCGACCAGCGAACCTTGCGTGCGCCGTCGGCGCCGGGAAGCACGTCGCCGGCGTCTGGGTTCTCGGCAATCCAGTCAATGAAAGCGTGGCGCTCGCCTGCGCCCCAGCCGCAATAGTGGACGGCCAGGCGCTTCATGTGCTTTTCCGGCGACGGGCCCGCTGCCGCTGGCTGGCTGCTTCGGCTTTTTCCATCTGGGCGATGGACTGGCGCTTGAGTACGAACAAATCCTCCAGCTCATTGACCAGCCCGAGCGCCTGCTCCGTGCGAACCAGGGTCTCCAGCGAAGACTGGCCGCTACTTTCCAGCTTGCGCAGTGCGCCCAACGAAAGACCCGCCATCTGCGCCAGCTCGCGCTGGGGCACCCCCTGGGCCAACCGCTGCGCACGCACGCGTTGGCCCAGTACTTGAAGTATTTCGCCAGGGGGAGCTAGATTTAATGCCATTATTATGACTTTTATGTCATGAAATCCTATTTAGGAGCCATTTAAATGGTCTTTATAGGTCGTGACCAGCACGAGGTACGTTGTATCGCGACTGCCCACAGGGCGGTGGACGGAATCAGCCGCGCCCCATGTGCTCACTCGATGTTCTGCACCTGAATATCGATTAATTTTGTGGAAGATCGATATGTGCTTGAGGCTGTTGATTTTGAAAGAGTTTCTCGTACACGTCCTCGGCGAAGTCACCAGCCGAATCGCCCCTTAACTTGGGCTTGAATGATACGGCACGGGGAGGGCGGACCCGGTCTTGGACAATCTCAGCGGCGGTGTCTCTCTGGCGTGGCTGGTCAATGACCGCTGTAGTCGGGCGCGTCGCCTGAACCTTGTGCTTATAGATTTGAGACAGTTGAATGACGACTTGCTTCCAGAAGGCTTCGGCCGCCGATCCCCATTTTTCTTCCATCCCAGACTTGCCTCCAACCGGCTTCGTGCGCCAAGCGCATGTGCTCAGCCTCATTCCGATCTCGAGGTCGACGTTGTGGCGTCAAGTGTCGACAGGCGCATTTCCCGCGCCGGTGAAGCTTTCGCAGAGCATTACAGCGTGGCGGGTTGAGGAGGTGCGGAAGTGGATCGCAGAACGGTGTGGGGAGGGTCTTTGATGTAGTTTCGGCTCCCCGCTCCCGCTAGTTCGAGTGCATCACTCTCAGTTGCTGAGACTCGGCAGCGTGGTCAATGTGGGGATTGTTTGAGCAACCTGGAAAGCCGCTTTGCAGCGAGGCCGTGTGATAACGCGCGAAGCACTGGTCTGGCAGGGGTATCGCTAGCCGCTCAGGCAGTTTTCTCGGCTTGGTCGCGCCTGCGACCCGTCTCATTGATCTTCGAGGCGACCTCGGGGTGCCATTCACCCCGCAGCGACCGTAGATGGTGCCCTCATGCGCCCAGGAGGCGCATCGCTTTCATGGCCCCCTCGAAGCCCAGGATGCTGAGGACTCGCCTGAAGTTGTACGCCAACACGCTCAGGTTCATCTCGGTCGCCACGTTCTGGAAGCCTCGGGTCAGGAAGTGCGTCCAACCCATCCAGTGCTTGAGCGTGCCGAAGACGTGCTCAATGGTGCTCTTGCGCACCGTCATGGCGTTGGGCATGCGGTCCAGCCGTTGCTGGGTCTTGTCCATGACCTCCTCGTGCTCCCATCGCCTGATGCGCCGGTAGAGGACCATCGTGCTAGGTCGCTACGGATTTGGGGCCATCTCAACACTGAGGCAGCGTCGATCCAGGTCAGCGGTGACCAAGCCGCCTCGGTGCTCGCGAAGGAAACGAAAGACACGGAAACCCTCAAGTATGGCCTGCTCCCACATCCAAGGCCTCAAGCTCTCCGCCTCGTAGCCCTTCACCATTTGCCCGATTGTCTTTAGCAGCGCGAAGTCGAGGCTGTCCACGTGTTCGAAGGCTTCGTAGCGAAGGCCGTGGGAAAACACCCAGTTCGAAAGGCCCTCTTCAGTGATCTTCGCGCGCGCCCCGTCCTGTACCTCGTCAATGTCCGGCCGGCTGCGCCGACGAACACCCAGCAGGGTCCGCAACACCGGCGACCAGCCAAGGATTCCGGCGAAGGCCAAGTGAAAGACGTCATGGAAGCGGTAGTCGTCTTCCTCGAAGCTGTTGTCGGTCAACCGATCGCCGATATTGACGTCGTTCATCGACTGATAGGTAAATACTCGCTGCCCCACCTTGAGCTCCTTAAACAGGACTCGCATGACGCGTGGAAACTGTTCACTCGGCAGATCCTTGGCGTCCAGCAAGGGGCCCCACTTCCGTTGGATCGGCCATCGATCCATCAGCTTGTCTAGATTGGCGTGAGCGGCCTCAGCCAAGCTGATATGTGCGTCGGTCGATGCGGACACCAACTGGGAGAGGATGCTGGCCAGGCCGGTCGCCATGGCGTCGGTTCCGACGATGGACTTGTGGCGCGAGACCAATGTTCCGACTGTCCCCGCGAGGGTGAGGAGACTCTCCTGCACCCGCGGGGGGCTAGCAGGGGCATGAAACAGTGATGCCTGAGGCTGGAGGTCTAGCAGCGGACGAACGGCCGCCTCGGGCTCCGGGTATCCGGCCAGAACACCCAGAGACAGGCCGCAGTGGTCCACCACGTTCGCTAAGTACCAGAGGACGTCGCCCGTTTCCTCGATCGAGCTAGAGTTGTAGGCGATGTAGGAACTGCGATCCCGCTGCTTTTTCTTCAGCTCGCTGAGCAGGCTTCCGACCTCACCGAACAGGCCCAGCAGAAGGAACTCGAGCTTCTCGTTGCCCGTCCCGCGGCCGCGGTACGTCTTCACCGCGAAACGCTGGTACTCGATGAGAGTCAACGGGCGCGCATCCGACGCCTCACCCGTGATTCCATCCAATTCGGACCTCAATCCACTGAGCGTTCGCCTGAGGCTTGGAGTTGTCATTCGTCGAACAGGTCACGGCTTTGTTGATCGGACCGTCTCAAGGCACGGTGTGCGAAGCCTACGCCCGCGTCCTTTGTCAGTCCGGGCAAGAACCCGCCGCTTCGAAGTTGCCACTTCGGCGGCAGGTAGATCGGCATCGCTTCTGAAGACGGCTTGTATCGGGCCTTGATGCGTGTTCGCGCGCTCGCCAACTCCGGAAACGCTTCACGACAGTACTTGTCGAGCTCGCAGAACAGTCCTTGGCAGTCGATCGCGTGCAGCGGCCTGCCGAACAGCCCCTCGAAGCGCAGACCCAATCGGGTGAACTCATTGCGTTGCCCGTCGACCATCCACCGAATCGCATCCGAGGGGGAGTAGTCCCCCAGGCTGACGAACGCCTTTCGCAGGCCGCGCAGCGCGCCAGGACCGGCCTGCACGTAATCGTTCTCGTCAAAGCTGACGAGGTCGGAGTAGTTGAGATCGATCGCCGTCTGGTATGCCATGAACGGTCCCATCAAGGGGAAGCTCTGCAGCAGTGACACCAGAGCCTCAAGGCTGGGTGCATCCAGCGCCCGCTCCGCGCAGGCGTTGTCGACAAACATGTGCCGGAACAGTGCCACATGATTGCGGTGCTTTTCGTCAAAGCCGAATGCCTTGGTGGCGCACAGGATGAACGCGCCCGTGTAGAGACCGCCCGTCCTGGCCTTCACCTCGTCCAGCGCTTGCTCGAAGGCACCAGAGTGAAGGTGCTCTAAGCGCGGCGCGCCGCCAAGGATCGCCGACACCTCTCGCCAAGTGCCGATCTTGCTGAAGGTACGGAACGCAACCAGCTGGAAGATCCGGTCGAGCGGCGTCGTCATCGCGTCGGTCCCATACGCGACTTCGCCGATCAGGTACTGCGACACCCTGTCCAGCGCCCGAAACACGTTGCAGAACTTGAATGTTTGCAGGATCGGATCGTCGCTCCACGGCCAGGTCCCGCCGCTCAGACGCGCCTCGAAGGCCGCGTGCCTTCGGGACGCGAAAGTCCAATACAGGTCAAACACCTCTGGGCGCTTCGTAGGCGCCGTACGACGCACCAGATCGTGCGAGACCCGCCTCATGCCTGTCTCAGGAACACGCCAGTGCCGTGCAGGTTGAAGTAGCGAGGGTTGTCCGCGAGCTTTCTTGCGGCGATCCGCTCGCCGACGGTGTCGAGGTATCTGCCATGGCCCGCCCAGTGGTCAAAAATTACGGCTCCACCTACGACAGTTCGCTCAGCCACAACGTTGACGATCGCGGACGCTGACGTGAAGTTGTCCGTGTCTACGAACGACAGAACGAGGTCCTGGTCGGCAAGCCGACGCACTGTATTGACCACGTCCCCTTCTACGATTTCAACGTTGCGTCCGGAGAACACGGCGCGCACGAGGTCGACATTGAGGAAGACGCAGTCGGGATGGTTGTACATGTCTAGCGGGCTACGCCTAGCAGGAAATCCGCCGAAGGTGTCGAAGCCGTACACCTTCCAGGATGCCCCCAGTTCTTCGATGAACCGCGACATGAGCATGGTCGTGCCGCCCTTAAACATGCCGAACTCAGCCACGACGCCCGACAGCCCTTGCCGGTGAGCATTGCGAAGACACTGGTATATGTGCACCAGGCAGTGCGGATAGCCGTTCGCCAGCGACGGAATGAACAGATCCCTGCGGACCCGGTCGAAAATCTCGTCACGAAACTCGAAGTGGGCATAGCCGCCAATGAGCAGCCTTGTCGATGCCGGGAGTCGGTCGGCCACAGCCATAAGAAGTGCTTCCTTCCCAGCGTCCTCCGCGATCACGACAATGTCAGGGCAGCAACTCGATATCTCGTCTAGAGAGCGGGCGGCCGCGACCGGTTGCAGCGAGAAGATCCCTTCGAGCTTGGCCGCACCCGTGACGAAGGCTGGCAGCGCAGCCAGTTCGAAAGCGGCGCTACACCATCCAACGATCGCCACCTTTGCTCCCCCTGACAGGGCAATGATCGCGTCGTTGATTTTCTCTTTGAGTCGCTCGAGGTCGGCAGGCGGCATCGTCGGTTGGGTGTTCTCGCTCATACGAGTCTTTTGAGCGCGGCGGAAAACCGCTTCCCGCCGGACGCGAAATCGATGGGGTCAGCGATCAGTTCGTTGGGGTGCGCGGCGAGTTGCGGCTCCAGCCACGTGAGCAAGGGCTTGGTCTCCTCATCGATGAACACCCGGTAGTCCCGCGCGTTCTTGTCATAGCCCATCGCCTTACGCACAGACTGCGGCATCGCGGGGGCCCGGGTGCCGAAGTAGATAAATCGGTCGGAAAGCAAGACGCGATTGATACGCGTGTCATGCGTCGTGTTGTCCGGGCACTGCTTGCCCGACACGAGGCTGTGCACCGAGTCTTCCTGCTTCCAGTGAGCACGCGGGCCATCACGGTGGTAGATGTTGTCTCCCACCAGCTTCTTGTACGAGCCGTTCCGCTTGGGTCGGCGACTGAGGAAAGTTGGGTCGGCCCAGTATTGATCGAACGTCATCTCGTGCGTCACGACCATCGCGAAAATGCACCTCAGCGCAGGCGGAAGCTTGGAGCCCGTGAAACCCACGATCCAGTCGCCGGGTTGCGCATGCTCTCTGATTTTTGGCTTGCAGCAGGCTAGGCTGCAAAGTCCGCCAAAAGGGTTCGGCGCGAAACCGAGGTCGTAGCTGACCGCGTACAGATACGCTTTCATCAGATCGACCCTAGCAGATGCTGCGCGGCGCAGACCCCATCGGTTCCCGCTCACCACCATCCGGCTTCTCAAACGGTTCCTCGTCGCAGGTACCCTGTATAGCGTCGATGATCTTGTCCGAGTTCCAGGCGACCAGTGCGTCGCCGTACTTCTTGAACGGCTCGGGGATGTCGTTCTCAGTCCCGCCGCGCTCGAACACACCGACGATCCGCTTTCCTTTCTCCTTCGCTGTGTTGATCTCCCAATCCACCCACGGGCGCGTATGAGTGTTCTTGCCAATCAACACGACGACCGTCGACGCCCAGCTCATCTTCATTCGCAAGAGCCGCTTGATCGCGTGGTCGCTGACTAAGCCCCGGTCCAAGCGCGCCTGGTTCGCCGGCTTGGCCCGGATCGAGCTGTTCCGAATCTCGTGACCCGCGCGCGCCAGCATGTTCGTCAAGCGCGTGACCTGCGCATCATCCGCGTGATGATGGCTAATGAAGACGTGAGACCGATTCGCCATATAGGCCCAACCTCCTAGAAGACGACCACACCGAATGAGAGACAGCTACTCGACGGCTGCCCGGGCTTCCCTGCGAGGCAACATCTTTTCGAGTTTTCGGAAACAAAGCCAAGCCCGCGCTCTCGATCGTAAAGATAGCACGCGCCGGCACCATGAGTGTTCGGCAAAACTCGTGCAGTTTCCGTTGCCGGGAAGCTTGAAATGCAGGAGATGACCCGCCTGCACGGCCGATTCCCACGGATTCATCATAAGTTTTGATGATGAGCCGTGACCGAAGTGGCCTGAATCCTGCTGCTCAGATTCGACGCAATTGCCGCGGGCAAGGGAAATTCACCTTACGCTCCTGCAGTGGCTTCAGATCTACTACCGGCAACTCGCCAATCAGACCACCGCCGTGGCGGGCTAGCTTAAACCAAACAGCTTCCGCGAAACCGGGGCGATTTAAAATCCATTTTTTCTTGTTCGCAGGAATGGGCGCTTGAAAGAGCTACGATCAAGGATGCGCGAATTGCCCTTGCAGCCGAGGAGGCTCCTGCCTCCGATCACAGGCCGAAAAGGCGGTGGCGAGTCGCGCGTGTGCTAGATCCAGCGCCCATCGAAAGGTCGAAGAGTCCGAATCGAGCGACGGGGCGCCGTGTACGACCACTGAACGCTTGGTTTGGAATCGAGCAAAAGGCTCGATCCGATCGCAACGAAGGAGAGTTGATTTGTCGAACAAACTGGAGCCAGATCAGGGTGCTGCGCACCAACTGCTGACTGAGATGCGTACGCGGATCGCATTGCAGCCCCTTCCCTATCAGTATGGCGTTGAGGCCCGTGCGCTAGAGAGCCTTTGGGAGTTGTTTGGTCTTGCGCGCGAGGCAATGAAGGCCCACCCGGGCTGCGAGAACTTCGCTCGCATCGCGACATGCATGCTCAATGTGCATATTCGGCCTGTCACCGCAAAGTGGCACCGCGCGCACAAAGCGGGCGTGCTCGACTCGAGGGACGGGGCCAATGAGTTCCGAGCAGAGCTCGCGCTCCTACGAAAGAAGCTCACCGAATTCGCTGCGCAGTTCCAAGTGATGGCGTATGGCACCAGTCAGCCTGATGACGAAGCGCCGCCGGTTGTCTCTGATGGCGAGATTGACGCGTGCTTCAAATCTATGCAGTACGGCGTGGTGCCTTCAGACGCGCAGGCTCTCGCTGATGCCGAGGCGATCAACTCGTCCGAAAGGGGCGAAATTGCGGCTCGGCGCCGCATCTATGGAATCCAGAGGGATGAGCGCCAGGACGCGGTCGGACTTGCCCTGTCAGGGGGAGGCATTCGCTCAGCAACGTTCTGTCTGGGCGTCGTGCAAGTGCTCGCAGAGCGCGGGTTACTCAAGGATGTCGACTACCTGTCTACCGTCTCAGGAGGTGGCTACGTGGGAAGCTTTATCACCTCCCGGGTGGACGGAGCGGCTGGTGTGGGCTCTCTGGGACAGCCCTTCGGACCAGATACTGATGAAGTGAGGCACTTGCGACAGAACGCGAAGTATCTCGCGGCCAAGAATTTCGCGGGTCAATGGGGCATGGTGGCTAGCATGGTTGCGGGACTGCTGTTGAACCTGTCTGGTCCTCTTGCATTGCTGTGCGCGCTCGCCTTGATCACCGCGGCTCGATTCGATGCGAACTGGTTCCTGATCGCCTCCCAGTTGTGCGCAACGGCGAGTTTCGCTCTTCTTTTCACATATGCAGTGGTGCTGCGGTATGAGGCCGCAGCAAGATGGATCAAGAGAATCTTCGCCTTTTTCCTGGCGTTGTCGGTTGGATTTCTCGCAGGATATTGGCTAAGTTTGGCCATCAGCACGCTCGGTTCGATGACTTGGTCGCCCGGCGTCACGGCTGCAGGTGTTGTTGCGATGGTGATTGCCCCCGGGATAGTCGTAGCGCTCATGAGGCTGCCATCCGTTTCGACCACGCGCAAGGTGATTTCGAACGCGCTGCTGTTTGCGGTCGGTTTGCTATTCCCGATTCTTGTTCTGGTCGCTTTTTACGCGCTGCTGCATCTCGCAGTGCTACCACTGGATGTGAGCGCGTCCTTTGGGAACCCGTTGCGGTACATGAGCGGTCACACGACCTTAATCATCGCGCTGGTTGTGTTCGCGCTCGTAGCCGTCGTTTTCGTCGACGTCAATCACACTGGGCTTCACCGACTGTACAGGGATCGGTTGGCAAAGACCTTTATCGATGCTCCTGGGCGAGATCACTTGCCGCTTGAAAGGGTCAATGAGCGCTCAAGAGCGCCCTACCATCTGATCAACGCTACGATCAATCTATCCTCGAGTGAGAACAGAGCGTTTAGGGACCGCCGCGGCGACTTCTTCCTCATGTCCAAGCACTGGATCGGATCGCGGGCTACGGGATACCGTCGTACCTCAGAGTGGAAGAATGGACGTACTCCGCTGTATCTTTCGACCGCGATGGCTGTATCCGGCGCGGCAGCATCACCACAAATGGGACTTTTGTCAAAGCCGGGCTTGGCACCGTTGCTGTCCTTGATGAACGTCCGTCTCAACTATTGGCTCAAGAACCCTGACTACCGATGTACATCCCGGCCTGGCTTCTTGTGCTTGTTGCGAGAGATGTCTGGGGTGGCCATGTCCGCCACGAGCAACTGGTTCAATCTCTCCGACGGAGGTCACATCGAGAATACGGGCGTGTACGAGTTGCTGCGACGCCGGTGCAAATTCATCATTTGCGTGGACGGGGAGGCTGACCCCAAATTCATGTTCGCGGGTCAAATGACTCTGGTGCGCCATGCCCAGATTGACTTGGGCATCAGGCTTGAGCCAAGGCTCGATGAGATTCGATTTAATCCTGAATCGGGCGTCAGTAGATCGCACATCCATCTGTTGCGAGTGCACTATCCAGCCCGCCCCGGTGGTCACGCAGCAGAGATTGGCTTGATGCTCTACCTGAAGCTTTCAGTCACCGGTGACGAAGCGGAACTCCTGAAGCGCTATCGAATGCTCTATCCCGAGTTCCCGCATCAGTCGACAGTCAATCAGTTTTACGATGAAGAGCAGTTCGAGGCATATCGACAACTTGGTGTTCACGTCGCTGAAGGGGCGTTCTCGCCAGCGCTATTGACATCGGGAACGCACCTCACAAGTGTGAGAGATTGGTTTCGGGACCTGGCCGGCAACCTGCTAGAACCGTCGCACATGAAGTAGTACATCACCCCTTACGACGAAGGGCGTAACTTATGCGGACCCGCGCGCCATTGGTCAAACGGCAGGTAGTCTCCGGCATCACGATGAATCCAAAGAGTCGGTGTTGCACTTAGCATTGTGAAGTCAACATACGGGTAAAGGCCGACAAATTCATGGCCGGCATACCCTTCGGACGGGTTGTCCACAATAGGAAGAACAGCCACGTTTCCATTGAATCCATCGAAATACCCAAGTTCCCATGGCATCCAGTTCGAGCGCTTCGCATTGGGCGTGAACAAGTACATCAGAGACGCGGACTGGTCCATGCGTTTTCGCAGTTCAGCAGCTGTCTTTGATGTTACGTTCGTACGATCCAGCATTGGATCATCGATCCAATCTACATAGACTCTTTTCTTCGCATCTTCTAAAAGCAACTTTACGCCGAGCACCAGCTCTTCGTCGACCCGCGCATGTGACAGAAACACGTCGAATGAACCCTCCTTCACAGAAGCGGCTTCCATTACGAGCGAACGAGCGGTCTTGTTGCGTGCGGAGGTCTGCGCCTTAGCGCGCGTACGAACCTGACTCTCAGTTAACAAAGCCATTTACCATCCTCTGATGAGAGCTGTTGCGCGAAAGAGCTGCGACGGGGGAATTAAGCATTGGGAGTTACTCCAGGAGCTAGAGCACTATCTCCCTGCGCAAGCCACAGGACATCTTGCGCGCGCGCAGTGCACATACAGCGAGCCACGTCTCGCCACAGGCCCTACTTCCCCAGGCGGTAGTATAGGCAGTTAAGTTCTTCTATAGCGTCAGCGTGGACGGACGCTTCGGGCGCTCGCCCCCCATTTTTGGATCAGAGGAGCGGACTTGAAAATTTTCGTCATCGGAGGCCTCCCGTCCGACCGGCTGGAGTCTTCTTCGGAGGATCAGAAGACACTTGTACGGACGTGTCATGCGCTGGGCAAGGATCTGGCGCGTGCGGGACATGAAATCTTGTTGTGCAGCCCCTTTGAAGATTCAGCTGACATCCATGTTCTACGCGGGGCCGCTGAACTCGGATGTGATCTTGACAATAAGGTGCGCTTCTTTTTCATGGATTCGCCGCTTGTCAGAGAACGGCTGAATGCGGAAGTGTCCTCGCTTGGGCTCCAAAGCGTGGTTAGAGTGCCCAGTCCACCGCCGCAAACGGAAGATCGACAGGCCCAGCGTTACGCTTGGCTCCTTTGTCAATTGAATGCAATGGAATCCTGCCAAGTAGTCATTGCGCTGGGAGGCAATCCCAGTGGCGCGGCGAACATGCTTTTGCTGCTCGCCGACGGTAAGCAGAAGACAATGCTGCCGCTTCCATTTCTCGGTGGTGCGGCCAAGCTTGCGTTCGATCGCCGTCGATATGAACTCAGAGACCGGCTAGGCGAAACTATTGAGGAACTTCACGGCGAGGCATGTGTTGCAAAGGCTTCCGATCTGGTAGAGGCCATTACAACACCGAGCGGTGCCGGCGGAGTTTCTGAAACTGACTCCCCTTTGTTCTTCATAAGCTATGCGCGAGATCGGCAAGGCGAGGCGGACTTTGTAGAAACACTCCTGCGACGCCGAAACCAGCGTGTGTTCCGAGATGAGTCGGACTTTGGAGCTGGTCACTCGATCCCTACTCTCATTCGCGAGGCAATCTTCGAAGCAGATGTTTTCGTCGTCCTCTGGTCCTCCGCCTATGCATGCAGTCCATGGTGTTTTGACGAGATGGAACTGGCTCTAGACAGGCACGAGGAAGGTAAGCTAAAGCTGTGGATCCTGAGGGTTGACGACACCAGGATCGTGCCGAAGCGCGCTCGCGACCTACTCTTCTATGATTCTTCCAGCCGCGCGGAGGTGGAAGGCCGGATGCTCCAACTTCTCGCGCAGTACGTTCCTGGAGGAGGGTTACTCAAGTGAGCTATCAGTTTGGTCTCGGGTCTCTACTCAGAACGCCTCCTAAACGACGGTGCTTCATCTCATACCACCACGCTGACGAACAGGCTGTTCGCAACTTCATTCAAGTGTTCTCAGTAGCCGGAGAAATCTTCAGCCATCGTGCTTTGGGACTGGAGATGGAACCGGACATCGTAAACAGTCACGACACTGATTATGTGATGCGCAGAATACGCGAGCGCTACATGGCCGATACGTCAGTCACGATAGTCATGTTGGGGCAAAGCACTTGGAAACGGCGCTATGTTGACTGGGAAATTGCAGCCTCATTACGAAATGCACCGAATGCACCCGCCAACGGATTGCTTGGCGTCCACCTTCCAGGCTTCTCCAGAGACCTTCACCAATATCCATCCCGGTTCGACGCCAATCTCACACCTCTCGGCTCGGCTCAGGTGGACTGCTATGCGCGATGGATCGACTATCCAGCCAATGACTTCGTTCTTACGGAGGCTATCGAGGCCGCCTTCCAGCGGCGACGCACTCACGCACACTGGATCGCCAATTCTGCCCCCCGCTTCGCGTACAACAGGCAGTGACTCACCAGAAAGACCCAGATAAACCGATCGTAGTTTATCTGCCCGGTCAGGGCGCGGAGCGTATGGTCGCCGCACCACCAACATCCGTGGCACGAATGACAGGTTTCGAATGCGACAGCCGTTCAGCTTTGAACCTCGACCGACCGCAACCAGTCTGAAGCGGTCCGGAGAGCAGATCAGTCTGGCCGTGGCAAAGGGGTCAGTGCCTGCCCCCGAGTCAGTTGCGCAATGAAGTCCGTGAACGGCCCGATCTCGCCATAGGAACTGGCGCGCTCCAGAGTCTGCATGTAGCGCTGCCGCTGCTGCACCGGGATGATGGTCCAGACATAGCCGCCGGTGACGAGCATGGCGTTCATCAGGAAGCGGGCCAGACGGCCGTTGCCATCCATGTAGGGGTGGATGAAGACGAACAGGAAATGCCCGAGGATGGCCCGAACGGCGGGGTGCGGTTCGTTCTCGATGAGTTCGAACAGCACGGGCATGCATTCGCGCACGGCTTCCTTGGCGGGAGGAACATGCAGGGCACCGCGAATGAACACCTGATGGTTGCGCCATCCGGCCAGGTCCGAAGGCTTGAGCAGGCCGGCTTGCACGCTGGGGCTGAAGAGCGCTAGGTACCACGCGCTGAGCGCCTCGCGCAGGCCTTGAAGCCCGGCTTGTTGCGTTTGCTGTTGCAGCGTCTTGGAGATGAAGTCCTTAACGAGTTTGTAGGTCTCGAAATATCCCTTGGCGGCCATGGCGTCACGTTGTTGGCGATCAACGCCTTCCGGGTCCCAGGCGCCGTTGCGGATCTTCTCGATCAAGTCCGCCGTGACGTGATAGCCCTCGATGGACAGCGAGTGATAAGCGTCTGCCACGTAGCGCGCTTCGATGTCCATGAGAACTTGCGCCTCATCGGCGGGCATGGGGCCGGGTACAGGAAAAGCTGTAATGACCGCTTCGCGCATGGCCTCCCAATTCAAGCGCAGGCGTTGCACGTGAGGAGAAACAGGGCGGCTGGTGAGCAGCGGCGGTGGCGGCGCATCGAACGGAGAGACTTCTTGAACCGTGTAGCCGGCGCCGCGCATGGTGCCGGTGATGCTGTTCGCAAAGTCGGCCCGGCTCACCGCGCGAAACGCGCCTGCCAGGCGGCCGGCGATGACGGAGTGGGAGCCGTCGAGCAGTCGCTGCAACAGCGGCGCGGTGTCATCGACCATACCCAGGGCAATGCGTGCGGCCAGAGGCTGTTGCACGAAAAACGTCGGCGATACGGCCACGAGTGCATCCGCGAGATTCACAAGACGGATGCCTTGATCCTCCGCATGAGGCTCGGCGGGCAGGAGTTGGGGCGCTCGATAGAGGAACAAGGAACACCCGTGGGGCAACTGCACCAACTGGTTGTTGCTCGCGACGGACCAGACCTGCAGCTGCCGGGGGAGGGTGCGCTCGCCCGATCTCAGCAATAGGGAGAGCTCGGGGCCTAGGTGCCAAGCTTCTCCGAAACGAGCGTCACAGTAGCCGGCGACGAAGTCGCGCATGCCGGCGAACCAGGCGGCGGTGCTGCCTTCGACGCTGCCGGCGGAGAGATCAGGGCGGGCAGGGAGGTACCAGCCCTTGATGACTTCCTGCAGGTAGCCTGCCTTGCTCAGACGCTCCCGATGGGTGCGCGACAAGGCCGAGCTTTGAACGACGCGTTGGCCGCCGTCCTGTATGGCCTTGAGCTGTTCGAGAGAGGCTGCAAGCTTTTCGTTGGGCGTCGCCATGGTCCGATGGTTGCACTAGCATTGCGGTTTATTATTTCACTACTATTGAGTTAAGTCAATGCACTACTTTTGCGTCTTTCATGTGCACTAATTTCCTGTGACCTCCAGTACTTGAGAGGCACTCGATCTCTGTACGGGCGCCGTGCGGGCGGCAGCGTCGCTCGCGACATCCAACTGCAGGTCACCGGCTGATGCATGGCTTTGCTCCAGCAAATGCAGGTACCCAGCCCACTTGGTAAGTGCCATCCGGCGCTCCAGCAGGTAGTCGTATTGGTTGTAGATCCCCTCCACGGACTGCAGCGCGTGGTTCAGCGCTCGCTCAGCGATGTCGGAGGCGATGCCCATGCGCGCCAGGTGGGTCCGGGCCGTACGCCGCATGTCGTGCACCGTAAAGTGGGCGATCTCCAAGCTCGTCAAGCGCCCCAGCGCGACGTTAAGCGTGTCGGGCGAGACGTGAGGAAAGCGGTTCTTGACGGGCTTGCCCAGCCGCGACCGCACCCGTCGCCGGGCAGGGAAGAGGTATTCGCTGTTTTCCGAGAACACCATGACCTCCTTCAGCCAACCCAATACGACGTCGGGTAGGGGGACGATGATAGGTGCCCGGGTCTTCGTGTCTTCGCTCATCAGCGTCCACTCTGCACGCTCAAGGTTGAAGGCGGATTTCTTGGCGGACAGCAACTCCATCTTGCGCACGCATAGCGCCAAGAGCAGCCACACTGACAGTTCGTTGATCCGTCCGAAGTTCTCCGTCTCGCGCATTGCCGTGGCAAGCACCGCCAGTTGATCGCAGTCGAGCCACCGTGTGCGTGGGCGCTCCGTTCCTCCGGCGTCCAGCAGCGTGAAACCTGTCGTGGGATTGTTCAGCCGGTAGCGCTTGCGGATGGCGAAGTTGAACATCCGGACCATGTACCGAAGCAGATCATTCGCGACGGTCGGGGCTCCCGCCTTCACCGCTCGGTCGAGAATGCGCTCGATGTGTTCCGGCTCCACTTGGTCGACCATCAGGTGTCCGATGATGGGATCGACGTAGCGGATGAAAGAGGATTCGATCCGTTCCGGTTTGGCGTAGTTCGGGACGATGTAGCGCGTGTACCAGACCCTGCGAAGGGCAAGACATGGCCGCTTCCGCTGGTTGACCAGCTTGAAGTGCTGCTTCTCCGCGGCGACATCCACGCCTTGCTGAATCTTCGCCCGATTGTTTCGAGCGAGTTCGCGGGCAGCCTGCAGAGAGATGTCCGGGTATCGCCCGAGCGCCTTCTCCTTGCTCTTGCCCGCGAAGCGGTAACGCAGGATCCAGGATGCCTGGTACTTGCGGGCCGCGGAGGCCGAGGCCACGAAGGTCAGCCCACCTCCGATTCCCTTGTCGACCGAACCGGCGCGCAGCCACGCACGCAGGGTCAGGTCGGTCACGCGTTTTACGGCTTCATAGTTCATCACTGACATCACGCAATCTCCTTTCCAAGTGCTTTGGAACATGGAGTGCGCGCCAGTCAGGCGAACGCGACAAATCGCGTAGAACCAAGCTTGGCGCGGCTCTCCGGGGAGCTTGTGGGGGTCGGTGCGGAAAAACGACAGGGGATCGGGCGCTTAGCCCGAAAAACCCCCACAAACCCCCACAAACAGCATGCACTGGGGTGAGACGCCGTGCGACGGCCTGAACCTACTTACCAACGGGAATCAACGACTTAGGCGGCGGTTTGAGGTGGCATGAGACCACCTGAAAACCTACTCTAAATTTTGCGCCTGTTCCCGCATCTGCTCGATCAACAGTTTCAGATCCATCGCCGCCCGCGTCACTTCCAGCCCGCCCGCCTTGGACCCCAGCGTGTTGGCCTCCCGGTTCATTTCCTGGAACAGGAAGTCCAGCCGCTTGCCGGCACTGCCCTTGTCGGCCTTCTTGCCCGCGCCGCCCTTGCCGATCAACTGCTTGAGCTCGGCCAGGTGCGAATGCAGGCGCGACAGTTCCTCGGCCACGTCGATGCGCAGGCCGAACAGGGTGGCTTCATGGGCCAGGCGTTCGGACAGTTCCTCGCCGCGGATGTTCTGGAAGCCGCCGGGGAAGGCTGCCTCGACCGTGTCGCGCAGCTTGCGCGCGAGCCGTTCGCGGTATTCCTGCACGAGTTGGGGCATGCGCTGTTCGACCTCGCCCACGATGGCCGCGACCGAGTCGGCGCGGTCGGCGATCATGGCGGCCAGGCGTTCGCCTTCGCGGTCGCGCGCTTCCTGCATCTGGGTCAGGGCCTCGCCGGCGGCGCGCAGGGCGGCCTCGCGCCAGGTGTCTTCCGATTCCTCGGCGGCCTGCACGCCGGGCCAGGACAAGAGTTCGGACAGGCGCGGCGGCTGGACGCCCGGGAGCACGGCCTGGACTTTGCGGAACAGCGTGGCGGCCTGTTCCAGGGCGGCGACGTTGATGGATTCGGGGTCGGTGCTGAGGCGGCGCTGGATGGAGGCGCGCACCTCGATCTTGCCGCGCGCCACGGCCTTGGTCAGCAGCTCGCGCAGCGGCGATTCCAGCGCGCGCAGTTCGTCCGGCATGCGGAAATGGAGGTCGAGGAAGCGGCTGTTGACGCTGCGTAGTTCGATGGACACCGAACCGTGGTCGGTGTCGGCGCGCGCGGCGCCGAAAGCGGTCATGCTACGGATCATGGCGAAGGCCTGTCAGGACGTGGGCAAGGCCGACGAGCACGGCGACATGGCCGGTGCGTTTGTCGGCATGAGTCAGCATGATAAATCGCACGGGAGGGTTCGTGGGGCCTTGCCCGTACAATGTCCGCATCCGGCCGCCGCGGCGCGGCCCATGCGTCCTGGGCGCCGGCGCGCCGGTCCGCCCGCCGATCTGGAGTTTTTTTCATGAGCATTGCCCCTTCCGCACTCGCCCGGCCGTCCGGCCGCGGCCTGGCCTCGCTGCGTCCCGTTTCCCTGCAACGCGGCTATACCCGCTATGCCGAAGGTTCGGTGCTGGTGAGCTTTGGCGACACGCAGGTGATCTGTACCGCCAGCGTCGAGGACAAGGTGCCGCCGTTCCTGAAGGGCATGGGGCAGGGCTGGGTCACGGCCGAATACGGCATGCTGCCGCGCGCCACGCATACGCGCGGCGGCCGCGAGGCGGCCAAGGGCAAGCAAACCGGCCGTACGCAGGAAATCCAGCGCCTGATCGGCCGCAGCCTGCGCGCGGTGTTCGACCTGGAAAAACTGGGCGAGCGCACGCTGCACCTGGATTGCGACGTGATCCAGGCCGACGGCGGTACGCGCACGGCCAGCATCACCGGGGCCTTCGTCGCGGCCAGCGATGCGATCGCGCTGCTGATGGCGCGCGGCGCCCTGGCCGCCTCGCCCATCCGCGACCACGTGGCCGCGGTATCGGTGGGCATCTATCAAGGGCAGCCGGTGCTGGACCTGGACTACGCCGAGGATTCGCAGTGCGAGACCGACATGAACGTCGTGATGACGGGCAGCGGCGCCTATGTGGAAGTCCAGGGCACGGCCGAGGGCGTACCGTTCTCGCGCCAGGAAATGGATGCGTTGCTGGGGCTGGCCGAGGCCGGCATCGCCGATCTCGTGCGCCTGCAACGCGAGGCGCTGGCGCAGCCGTATCCGGGCCGTTGATGCCTGGGGGAGCGGAGCGAACGATGGCAAGAAAACTGGTCCTGGCTTCGAACAACGCGGGCAAGCTGCGCGAGTTCTCGTCGCTGCTGGCGCCGCGCGGTTTCGAACTGGTGCCCCAGGGCAGCCTGGGCGTGCCGGAGGCGGAAGAGCCCCATGTCACGTTCATCGAGAACGCGCTGGCCAAGGCTAGGCACGCCAGCCAGCTGACCGGCCTGCCCGCGCTGGCCGACGATTCCGGCGTGTGCGTGACGGCGCTGGGCGGCGAGCCCGGCGTTTATTCGGCGCGCTACGCGGCGCGCAATGGCGGCGAGAAGTCCGATGCCGCCAACAACGCGCTGGTGGTCGAGCGCCTGCGTGGCGCGCAGGACCGCCGGGCCTATTACTACGCCGCGCTGGTACTGGTGCGTTCGGCCAACGATCCCCAGCCCTTGATCGGCGAAGGGCTGTGGTGGGGCGAGATCATCGAGCAGCCGCGCGGCGGTGGCGGCTTCGGCTACGACCCGCATTTCCTGCTGCCCGGCCTGGGCCGTACCGCGGCCGAGCTGTCCGCCGACGAGAAGAACCGCATCAGTCACCGCGCCCAGGCGCTGGCGGTGCTGATGAGCAAGCTGGATACGTTCTGATGGCCCGGTCCATTGCGATCCGGCCGGCGGGGCAGGGGGCGCCCGCGGCGCGCGCGGCCATGCCGTTCGCGCCCGGCCCCAGCCTGCTGACCAGCCTGCCGCCTCTGTCGGTGTATGTGCACGTGCCCTGGTGCGTGCGCAAGTGCCCGTATTGCGATTTCAATTCGCACGCGGCGCCCGATGAGTTGCCGGAGGATCGCTACCTGCAGGCGCTGACCGCCGATCTCGACCAGAGCCTGCCGCAGGTGTGGGGGCGCAAGGTGGTGTCGGTCTTCATCGGTGGCGGAACGCCGAGCCTGTTGTCGGCCGCCACGATGGACGCCATGCTGGCGCTGCTGCGCTCGCGGCTGCCGCTCCTGCCCGACGCCGAGATCACGATGGAAGCCAACCCCGGCACGGTCGAGGCCGGGCGCTTCGCCGACTTCGCGGCCAGCGGGGTCAACCGCATTTCGCTGGGCATACAGAGCTTCGACGACGACCGCCTGCGCGCGCTGGGCCGCATCCACGACGGCCGGGCCGCGCGCGAGGCGATCGCCATCGCGCAGCGCCACGTCGAACGGGTCAACCTGGACCTGATGTTCGCGCTGCCGGGGCAGACCCTGGACGGCTGTCTGGACGATGTCGAGACCGCGCTGTCGTTCGGGACGGAACACCTGTCCCTGTACCACCTGACGCTGGAACCGAACACGGTCTTCGCCAAGTACCCGCCGGAACTGCCCGACGACGATACGGCTTTCGAGATGCAGGACCGGATCGAGGCGCGGCTGGCCGGGGCGGGATACGACCACTACGAGATATCGGCGTACGCGCGGCCCGGCGCCCGCTGCCGCCATAACCTGAACTACTGGGAGTTCGGCGACTATCTCGGCATCGGCCCGGGCGCCCACGGCAAGCTGTCCTTCCACGATCGCATCCTGCGCGAGGCGCGCGTGCGCAATCCCCAGTCCTGGATGGATGCGCTGCTGGACCCGGCGGACGGCGCGACGCACCTGGCGGAATCGCGGCTGGTGGGGCCCGAGGAATTGCCTTTCGAGTTCATGCTGAACGCGCTGCGGCTGGCCGATGGCGTGCCGGCGGCCAGCTTCGCCGAACGGACCGGCCTGAACCTGGCCACCATTGCCCGGCCGCTTGCCCGTGCCGTGGAGCGGGGGCTGCTGGATGAGGATCCGACCCGCATCCGCGCGACGGCGCTGGGCCGGCGCTTCCTGAACGACCTGCAAAGCCTGTTTCTTTGATCTGACGGAAAAGCAGGGCATTGCCCGTAAACGTGCGTGGCGCGCCATTGCGCAGCACATATGCACTTTTATGGTGCAAAATGAGCCTGTTTTCCCTATTCGCACCAATATGGGGAATTCGTCGGTCAGGTTTGCTTCATGGTGGTGCGGGGCCTGACATCTTCGCCTGCCTGCCGATGTGCGAGAATGCCGCGCCGTCCTGCGCAAGCGGGTCGGAAAGCAGCCCCGGCCAATGTTGGCACGGAAACTGCTTTATTTGATGCGCAACCGTTCAGCCCAGATCGCTTCCGGTCGCGCTGTATGCATTATCGAGAACGCTTGAGCCTCCGGGAGCCGGAGGCGGTTACGAGACTATCAGGAGCCCTAATGGCAACGCCCAAAGACGTCCTCAAGATGATTGCGGACAACGAGGTCAAGTTCGTTGACTACCGTTTCACCGATACGCGTGGCAAGGAACAGCACGTGACGGTGCCGTCCCACACCGTGGACGATGACAAGTTCGAAACGGGCCACGCTTTCGACGGCTCCTCGATTGCCGGCTGGAAGGGCATCGAAGCCTCGGACATGCTGCTGATCCCTGAGCCCTCGACCGCCCGCATGGATCCGTTCCGCGAGGAATCGACCCTGATCATGACCTGCGACGTGGTCGAGCCTTCCGACATGAAGGGCTATGACCGCGATCCCCGCTCGCTGGCCAAGCGCGCCGAAGCCTACCTGAAGTCCTCGGGCCTGGGCGACACCGCCTACTTCGGTCCCGAGCCCGAATTCTTCGTGTTCGACGGCGTGACCTGGAACGTCGACATGTCCGGCTGCTTCGTCAAGATCAAGTCGGAAGAGGCCTCGTGGTCCACCGGCATCGACTACGACGGCGGCAACCTGGCTCATCGCCCCTCGGTCAAGGGCGGCTACTTCCCCGTGCCTCCGACCGATTCCTTCCAGGACCTGCGTTCGGAAATGTGCCTGCTGCTCGAACAGCAAGGCGTCGAAGTCGAAGTGCACCACCACGAAGTGGCGGGCCCGGGACAGCTGGAAATCGGCACCAAGTTCGGCACGCTGGTGCAGCGCGCCGACTGGAACCAGATCATGAAGTACACGATCTGGAACGTGGCCGCCGCCTACGGCAAGACCGCCACCTTCATGCCCAAGCCCGTCGTCGGCGACAACGGCTCTGGCATGCACGTCCACCAGTCCATCTGGAAGGATGGCCAGAACCTGTTCGCGGGCAACGGCTACGCCGGCCTGTCCGAATTCGCGCTGTACTACATCGGCGGCATCATCAAGCACGCCCGCGCGCTGAACGCCATCACCAACCCTGGCACGAACTCGTACAAGCGCCTGGTTCCGCATTTCGAAGCTCCGGTCAAGCTGGCCTACTCGGCCCGCAACCGCTCGGCCTCGATCCGCATCCCGTACGTGGCCAACCCGAAGGGCCGCCGCATCGAGACGCGCTTCCCGGATCCGCTGGCCAACCCGTACCTGGCGTTCTCGGCCCTGATGATGGCCGGCCTGGACGGCGTGATGAACAAGATCCACCCTGGTGATCCGGCCGACAAGAACCTGTACGACCTGCCGCCCGAGGAAGACGCGAAGATCCCGACCGTGTGCTCGTCGCTCGACCAGGCGCTGGAAGCCCTGGACAAGGACCGCGAGTTCCTGACGCGCGGCGGTGTGTTCAGCAACGCCATGATCGACGCCTACATCACGCTGAAGATGGATGAAGTCACGCGTTTCCGCGCCACGACCCACCCCGTCGAATTCGACATGTACTACGGCCTCTGATCAGGACCTGATCAGTCGTCAGCAAGGAAAAACGGGGCGTTCGAACGCCCCGTTTTCATTGGACATGACTCATTTGCTTCCAGATCCTTCCTCCTATCCGGTCGACGCCTTCGCCGCGTTCGAGCTGCTGTCCAGCGCCATCCTCGTCATCGACGACGACGGCCTGATCCGCTATGCCAACGCACCGGCCGAGGACTTGTTCGAAGTCTCGGTGCGGCAGTTGTACGCGGTCAAGGCCGGCGACCTGTTCCGCGATGGCGAGCAGTTGCGCCAGTCGCTGGAAGAGGCCCGCCAGCACCTGTTCGCCGACAAGCGGCAGATACTGGAGATCGATCGCCTGGGGCGCGAGCCGACGCAGGTGTCGGTAACCGTGGTCGCGCTGGACGGCCAGCCGTGGCCGGCGCTGATCGAGCTGCGCGAGATCGAGCAGCAACTGAAGGTGGACCGCGAGGAACGCCTGCTGGAACAGGCGCAGGCCAATCGCGAACTGCTGCGCAACCTCGCGCACGAGATCAAGAATCCGCTGGGCGGGCTGCGCGGCGCGGCGCAATTGCTGGAAGCTGAGTTGTCCGATCCCGCGCTGATCGAATACACCCAGGTCATCATCCAGGAGGCCGACCGCCTCCAGACCCTGGTGGATCGCCTGCTGGTGCCGCACCGCGCGCCGCGCATCGTCGGCGACGTCAACATCCACGAGGTTTGCGAGCGCGTGCGGTCGCTGGTGCTGGCCGAGTATCCGAACGGGCTGCGCATCGTGCGCGACTACGACGCGGCGATTCCCGAGTTCCGGGGCGATAAGGCGCAGTTGATCCAGGCCGTCCTGAACGTGGTGCGCAACGCCGCCGAGGCCCTGTCGCCACGCATCGCGGCCGGCGATGCCGAGATCACGCTGCGCACCCGTGTGGCGCGCCAGGTCACCTTGGCCAAGCAGCGTTTCAGGCTGGCACTGGAATTGCATGTGATGGACAACGGCCCGGGGATTCCCCCTGAATTGCTGGACCGGATCTTCCATCCGCTGGTGTCGGGACGTGAGGGCGGCAGCGGACTGGGATTGACCCTGGCTCAGACTTTCGTGCAGCAGCACGAGGGTGTGATCGAATGCGACAGCCGGCCCGGCCTGACCGATTTCCGCCTGCTGTTGCCCTTACCTTGATCGAAGAATTGGATGGATTTTTTTTCCCGAGCGTACCTAGGAAGGCAGCGATGAAACCGATCTGGATCGTAGATGATGACCGTTCGATCCGCTGGGTGCTCGAAAAAGCCTTGGCCCGCGAGAACCTGCCCAGTCGCAGTTTCGGCACGGCGCGCGAGGCCCTGGACGCCCTGAACGACGACGTGCCCCAGGTGCTGGTGACCGACATCCGGATGCCCGGCGCCGGCGGCATCGAACTGCTGCAGGCGGTCAAGCGGCGCTTTCCGGCGCTGCCCGTCATCGTCATGACGGCGTATTCCGACCTGGAGAGCGCGGTGTCGGCCTTCCAGGGCGGCGCCTTCGAGTACCTGCCCAAGCCCTTCGACGTGGACACCGCGACCGAACTGATCCGCCGCGCCGTCGAGGAAAGCCTGCGCGAGGAGGCCTCGGCCGACGAGACCCTGGTCGGCACGCCCGAGATCCTGGGCCAGGCGCCGGCCATGCAGGAAGTGTTCCGCGCCATCGGCCGCCTGTCGCAGTCGCAGGTCACGGTCATGATCACCGGCGAGTCGGGCAGCGGCAAGGAACTGGTGGCGCGTGCACTGCATCGGCACAGTGCCCGGGCCTCCGGCCCCTTCGTGGCGATCAACACCGCCGCGATCCCGCGCGACCTGCTGGAGTCCGAACTGTTCGGCCACGAGCGCGGCGCCTTCACCGGCGCGCAAAGCATGCGCCGCGGCCGCTTCGAGCAGGCCGACGGCGGCACGTTGTTCCTGGACGAGATCGGCGACATGCCCGCCGAGTTGCAGACGCGCCTGTTGCGTGTGCTATCGGACGGTAGCTTCTATCGCGTGGGCGGGCACAGCCCGGTGCACGCCAACGTGCGCGTCATCGCGGCCACGCACCAGCCGCTGGAAGAGCGGGTCAAGCAGGGCTTGTTCCGCGAAGACCTGTTCCACCGGCTCAATGTAATCCGCCTGCGCCTGCCGCCGCTGCGCGAGCGGGCCGAGGACATCCCGCTGCTGGCCCGCCATTTCCTGGCGCGCAGCGCGCGCGACCTGGGCGTCGAGCCCAAGCGCTTCACGCCCGCCGCGCTGGCGGCCTTGTCGCGCTTTCCGTTTCCCGGCAACGTGCGGCAGCTCGAGAACGTCTGCCACTGGCTGACCGTGATGGCGCCGGCGCAGACCGTGGATGTGCAGGATCTGCCGCCCGAACTCCTGGAGAAGATGCCGGCCGAGGGCGATAAAGCGCCGGCACCGGGCGGGGTTGCCGCGACGATGCAGGCGCTGACGCCGGATCGCGGCGTGCTGGCGGCGCCGAACGCCGAAGCGGCGCGCGCCGCCGGCGACGTGGTGGTGGCCGAGCGCCCGAACCCGTGGCTGGGCGGCCTGCAGAGCGACGTCGAACAACGCCTGCAGCGGGGCGAACCCGACATCATGCAGACCCTGACCCGCCAGTTCGAAAGCATGCTGATCTCGACCGCGCTGCGCGCCACCCGGGGCCGCCGGATCGAGGCGGCGCTCAAACTGGGTATCGGGCGCAACACCATCACGCGCAAGATCCAAGACCTGGGCCTGGACGACGATTGACGCCGGCGGCGCCGGGCGGCGTCCTTGCCGTCAGCCCAGCGCCGTGTCCAGCAGCATCATGATGACGAAGCCCACCATCAGGCCGCAGGTGGCGTAGACCTCGTGCCCCTTGCGGTGCGACTCGGGGATGATCTCGTGGCTGATCACGAACAGCATCGCCCCGGCCGCGAAGCCCAGTCCCCAGGGCAGCAGCATCGCGGAGTAGGAGATGACCGAGGCGCCGATGACGGCGGCGATCGGTTCGACCAGCCCCGTCAGCGCGCCCAGCACGAACGCGAAGCCCCTGCTGTAGCCGATGCCCAGCAGTGCGACGGCCACGACCAGTCCTTCGGGCACGTCCTGGATGGAAATGCCGGTGGTGAGCGCCGAGGCGCGCAGCGGGTCGGTGCCGGCGAAGGCCACGCCTATGGCCAGGCCCTCGGGCAGGTTGTGCAGGGCGATGGCGAACACGAACATCCACGTGCGGCGCACGGCCAGGGTCGTGTGCTTGCCTTCCACGCCCTTGATGAAGTGCTCGTGCGGCAGATAGCGTTCCATCGCCAGCAACAGGGCGGCACCCAGCAGGATGGCCCCGCCCATCAGCAGGCCCGCGCCCCAGGAGCCGGCACCCTGCAGCTTCGCCGCTTCTATGCCCGGCACCACCAGCGAAAAAGCGCTGGCCGCCAGCATGACGCCGGCGCCGAAGCCGAACAGGCTGTCCTGCACGCGATCGGACAGGCGCTGGGAGAACAGCACGGGCACGGCCCCCAGCGCTGTTGCGCCGGCGGCCATCATGCCGCCTATCAGGGCTTCCAGCACCACCGGATCGGTGGCCATCCGTACCCACAGCTGCCGTCCGAGCACCGCCAGGCCCAGCAGCACGATGGCGGCGCCCAGGGTCCTGCGCAGCACTTGTCCCGGGGAGGCGGTTCGGTTGGCCGTTGTCATGGGGGCCTCAGCTTTGGGCCTGTCGGTAGCGCCGTTCGACTTCATCCCAATTCACCACGTTGTAGAAGGCGGCAATGTATTCGGGACGCCGGTTCTGGTAGCGCAAATAGTATGCATGCTCCCATACGTCCAGACCCAGTATCGGCGTGTTACCAGCCATGAGCGGGCTGTCCTGGTTGCCCGTGCTTTCCACGGCCAGCTTGCCCTGGGGTGTCAGGCTCAACCATGCCCAGCCGCTGCCGAAGCGCGTCAGCGCGGCTTGCGTGAACGCCTGCTTGAAGGCGTCGAAGCCACCCAACTCGGACTGGATCGCCTGCGCCACCTGGCCGTGCGGCGCGCCGCCGCCCCGGGGCGACATCACGGTCCAGAACAGCGAGTGATTGGCGTGTCCGCCGCCGTTGTTGCGGAGGGTCGTGCGCAGGGCTTCCGGTGCCCGATCGATGCCGGCCACCAGTTCTTCCACGGGCAGTTCCTTCAGCGGCGAGTTCTCCAGCGCGGCGTTCAGGTTGTTGATGTAGGTCTGATGGTGCCTGGTGTAGTGGATCTCCATGGTCTGCGCGTCGATGTGGGGTTCCAGGGCGTCGTAGGCGTAGGGCAGCGGGGGCAGGGCATGGGTCATGAGGCGCTCCATCTCTAGTTTCAGTGATGGTAATGATAATGATTTTTATTCAAAATAAAAACCGAAGAGATGAAAGCGAGACAACAGGCGGGCGCTTCAACCGGCGGGCGCTTGCATGCCTTGCAGTACGCCCACCACCGCGTCAATCAGGAAATCCAGGTCGTCCTGGCCAATGGTGAAGGCCGGCGTCAGGTAGACGATGTTGCCGAAGGGCCGAACCCAGACACCGGCGTCGACCAGCCTGGCCCGCAGCGCATCGCGGTCGAACGGTCCGGCCAGTTCGATCGCGGCGATGGCGCCCAGCACGCGCACGTCGCGCACCCACGGCAGCTCGCGGCAGGGGGCCAGGCCGGCCTCCAGCGCGCGGGACAGGGCCGCTACCTGCCGCAGGCGCGGCTCGCGTTCGAACAGGTCCAGCGAGGCGTTGGCGGCGGCGCAGGCCAGGGCGTTGCCCATGAAGGTGGGGCCGTGCATCAAGGCATGTCCCGGGTCGTCGGACCAGAAACCGTCGAACACGCGCTGGCTGGCCACGGTGGCGGCAAGCGGCAGGGTACCGCCGGTCAGCGCCTTGGACAGCGTGACGATGTCGGGCCGCGCATCGGCCTGCTCGAACGCGAACATCGTGCCGGTGCGGCCAAAGCCGGTGAAGATCTCGTCGTAGATCAGCAGCAGGCCGTGGCGGTCGGCCAGCGCGCGCAGGCGGGCCAGCACTTCGGGCGGGTGCATCAGCATGCCGCCGGCGCCCTGGACCAGCGGCTCGACCAGGATGCCGGCCAGTTCGTGGGCGTGCCGGCCCAGCAGGGCGTCCAGCTCGGCGGCCGAGGCGTCGTCGCGCGGCAGCGGCGCGATCACATGCGCGGTCAAGAGGCCGCGGAACAGGCTGTGCATGCCGTCTTCCGGATCGCAGACCGCCATCGTGCCGAAGGTGTCGCCGTGGTAGCCGCCGCGAAAGGCCAGGAAGTGCGAGCGTTGGCGCTCGCCCTGGTTGAGCCAGAACTGCACGGCCATCTTCATCGCCACCTCGACCGCCACCGAGCCCGAGTCGGTGTAGAACACGCGGTCGAAGCCGGGGCCCAGCAGCGCGCACAGGCGCTGCGCCAGCCGCGCGGCGGGCTCGTGCGTCAGCCCGCCGAACATCACGTGCGGCACCGCATCCAGCTGGTCGCGCACGGCCTGGGCGATGGCGGGATGGTTGTAGCCATGGCAGGCCGTCCACCACGAAGCCACGCCGTCCACCAGGCTGCGGCCGTCGGCCAGTTCGATGCGGCTGCCGTGGGTGCGCACCACCGGCAGCGGCGGCGCGGCGGTTTTCATCTGTGCATAAGGCAGCCAGACGTGGCGGGCGCCGTCGGCGACCCAGGCGGGCGGGGATGTGTGCATGATCGTCCTGCGCCGGCCGCGGCGCCAGGCCGGACCGGTCGTTCCTCTACAATGACACGCATTCTACGGTGCGGGCGTCCTCGGGCGCATCGCCGGACCATGTCCATATTCGATTCCCTGTTTTCCCAAGAGCTCGACCGCGCCGCGCAGCGCCAGACGCGGCGCCGTTTGCGCACTGTCGCCGCGGCGCGCGGCGGGCATGTGACGTTCGACGGCCGCGACGTCGTCGATTTCTCCAGCAACGACTATCTCGGCCTGGCCGGGCATCCCTTGCTGGCCGAGCGCGTGGCCGACTGGACGTCGCGCCATGGCGCCGGCGCGCGCGCCTCGCGCCTGGTGTCGGGCAATCTCGACCTGCACGAAGCCGTCGAAGCCAAGCTGGCCCGCTTCAAGGGGACCGAGGCGGCGCTGCTGTTCGCCTCGGGCTGGCAGGTCAACGCCGCCGTGCTGCCGGCCTTGCTGCGCGTACCGGGCCAGGGCGACCCGCTGGTGTTCTGCGACCGGCTGAACCATGCCAGCCTGCATCACGGCTGCCAGGCCGCGGGCGTGCGGCAGATACGTTTCCGGCACAACGATCTCGACCACCTGGATGCGCTGCTGGCCGAGCGCGCCGGCCAGCCGGGCCCGCGCCTGATTGTGACGGAAAGTGTGTTCAGCATGGACGGCGACCGCACCGACGTGGCCGCGCTGTGCCGGGTGGCCGAACGCCACGGCACCTTCGTCTACCTGGACGAGGCCCATGCGACCGGTGTGCTGGGGCCGCGCGGGGCCGGGCTGGCCAGCCAGGGCGAAGGCAGGGTGGACCTGGCCATGGGCACCTTCAGCAAGGCCATGGGCAGTTTCGGCGCCTACGTGGCGGGGTCGCGGCAATTGTGCGACTACCTCGTGAACACCTGCTCGGGATTCATCTACACCACGGCCTTGCCGCCGCCGGTGCTGGCCGCCATCGATGCCGCGCTCGATCTCGTGCCCGGTATGGACGACGAGCGGCGGAGGCTGGCGGGGCTGGGCGACGGACTGCGGCGAGCGCTGGCGGACCAGGGACTGGAGACGGGTGCCTCGTCGACGCAGATCGTGCCCGCCATCGTGGGCGAGGCAGGTGCGGCGCTGGCCCTGAGCGACGGCCTGCGCGAGCGCGGCCTGCTGGCAGTGGCGATCCGTCCGCCCACGGTACCGATGGGCACGAGCCGGCTGCGGATCGCGCTCAGCGCCGCGCATGATGAAGCGGACGTGGCACGCCTGGCCGGCACCATCGCCGAATTGCGCGCGCGGGCCTCGGGCGCGAACGGAGGCCGGCCATGATCGATGGCGCGCGCTTGCCGCTGGTGTTCCTGCATGGCTGGGGATTCGATGCCTCGGCCTGGGCGCCCATGCGTGCCTACCTGGAGGGCTGGGAGATCCACGCCGACGACGCCGGCTATTTCGGCCGGCGCTCCGCGCCCGAACGTCCCTCTGCCTACGTGGCGGTAGGGCATTCGCTGGGCGCCATGCTCGGCCTGGAAGAAGCGGGCGGTGGCTGCCACGGCCTCGTCCTGATCAACGGCTTTGCGCGTTTCTCGGCCGCCGGCGATTTTCCCGCGGGGGTGGCACCCAGGGTGCTGGACCGCATGCTGACCCGCCTGGCGGCCGATCCCGCCGGCGTGGTGGGCGAGTTCCGCCGGCGCTGCGGCGCCGATGATCCCATCGACGCGGGCTCGCTGGACGGGGCCGCCCTGGCCGCCGGCCTGCGCCATCTGCGCGAAGGCGATGCGCGCGGGGCCTGGGCGGGCCGGCGCGTGCCGGTCCGCATCCTGGCCGGCGATGCCGATCCGGTCGTCACGCCGGCGCTCACGGCGGCCTCGTTCGGCGGCGAGGTCGCCTGGTGCGCCGGCGGCGGGCACCTGCTGCCCTTGACGCACCCCGAGTGGTGCGCCAGCCAGATTCGCGCGTTCGTGCGCGAGCTGGCCGGCGCTCCGGATCCGGCATGACTGGGCGGGTCCATGGGCGGGCCGTGGCCCGCCGCTTCGGCGATGCGGCAGGGCGCTACGAACGGCATGCAGGCTTGCAGCGCGAGGTGGCCGAGGAACTGGCTGCGCGCATCGCCCGCCTGCCGCTGCCGGATCGCCCGCGCATCCTGGAGATAGGTTGCGGCACGGGGTTCCTGGCCGAGGCCCTGGCACGCCGGCTGGGGCCCGCGCAGTGGACGCTGACCGATGTCTCGCCCGCCATGCTGGAGACCGCGCGGCAACGGCTCGCGCTGCCCGGCACTTGCCGTTTCCTGGCCATGGATGGCGAGCATCCCGATGCGGGGCTGGGCGAGTTCGACCTGATCTGTTCCAGCATGGCCGTGCAATGGTTCGGCGATCTGGATGCCGGGCTGGCGCGGCTGGGCGGCCTGCTGGCCGAAGGCGGCTGGATGGCCGTGGCCACGCTGGCCGACGGCACCTTCTCCGAATGGCGGGCCGTGCACGCGAACCACGGCGTGGACGCCGCGGTTCGCGACTATCCCCGTCCGGCGGACATCGGCGTCGCGCTGCCCGGCCTGCGTCGTGTCATGCAGGCCGAACGGCGGGTACAGCCGCATCGCGACGGCATGGCGTTCCTGCGCGGGCTCAAGGCGATAGGCGCGGACGCGCCCGCGCCGGGCCGCCGGCCGTTGCCGCCCGCCATGTTCAAACGGATACTGCGCAGTTTCGATACACAGGGGGCAAGCGTGACCTACCATCTGGCCTACGGCACCTGGAACAAGGGTGAGACGCCGCGCGGCGTGTTCGTGACCGGCACCGATACCGGCATCGGCAAGACGCTGGTGTCGGCCGTGCTGGCGCGCGCCTGGCAGGCCGACTACTGGAAGCCCCTGCAGACCGGCGTGGCGACCGAGCCTGACGACACCGGCACGGTGGCGCGGCTGGCCGATCTTGCGCCCGAGCGCATCCATGCGCCCCACATGGTGCTGCAGGCGCCGTTGTCGCCCTGGGCGGCCGCGCGCGAGGAAGGCGCGGCGCTGGACGCGGCCGACATCGCGCTTCCCATCACGCGAGCGCCGCTGGTGGTGGAGGGCGCCGGCGGGCTGCTGGTTCCCATCGACGACCGGGCGACCATGATCGACCTGATCGCCCGCCTGGGGCTGCCGGTGGTGCTGGTGGCGCGCAGCACGCTGGGCACGCTCAATCACACGCTGCTGTCGCTGGAGGCGCTGCGCGCGCGTGGCATCCTGGTGGCGGGCGTGGTGATGAGCGGCGAGCTCTCGGCGGGCAACCGGCTCGGCATCGAACAGTTCGGCAAGGTCCGTGTGCTGGCCGAGATCCCGCACCTGCCCGCGGTCGATGCCGACGCGGTGGAGGCCCTGGCGCGCGGCATCGAGCCGCTGGAGCGGGTGCTGGAAGCGGCCGCAGCCGCGCGCGTTTGAGGCCGGCCTTCAGCGCCTGCCAGTGTCCTGGCCGTACAGCGTGCGCACGTGCTTGCGCATGTGCTGGAGATAGGCGCTGACCGCCTGCGGCAGGCGCCGGCGGCCCAGCACGCAGACGTCCACGCAGGTCTTGCCCAGGATGGGATGCGACAGCGGGATGCTGACCAGGTCGCCCGCATCCAGTTCATGGTGGATGGACATGTGCGACAGGATGGTGATGCCGCCCTGGTTGCGCGCGTAGTTCCTCATCGCGGCGATGGAGTTGGTCACCATCGCGGGCGCTACCCGCAGGCGTTCGCCCGCGCAGATGGAATCGATCAGCCGGCGTATGCCGAAGTCCGAGGCCGGCAGCGCCGTGCGGTGATTCAGCATCTCGCGCAGCGAGATCGACTTGCGGCGCGCCAGTTCGTGCGTGGGCGCCATCACCGCTTCCAGCGGCGCGGAAATGCGCAGGGCGCATTCGATGGCGTCGTGCGGCGTGGGCGTGAAAGCCAGGCCCAGGTCGGCGTCGCCGCAGCTGACCGCGGCCAGGGTGGTTTCCGTGCCCGCCACCACGATCTCGAAGGTCACGCCGGGATAGCGTTGCTGGAAACTGGCCACGGTCTGCGTGACGAACTCGATCTGACCTTCGGTGGAATACAGCTTCACGTGGCCATTGCGCAGGCCTTTCAATGCCTCGAGTTCGGCCAGCATGCGCCGCTCGCCGTGCAGTACTTCTTCGGCGTAGTGCAGGCAGACTTCTCCGGCGGGCGTCAGGACCACACCGCGGCTGGAGCGGTCCAGCAGCTTGATGCCCAGTTCGCTCTCCAGGCGCTTGATGTGCTTGCTCAGGGCCGATGGGGCGGTGTCGAGCCGTTCGGATGCGCGGCGTATGCCCTTGCATACCGCGACTTCATAGAAGCTGGCCAGATCAGCCTGGTTCATGGATGTTCCCCATACAGGTGTTCTCGATCCGAGAACATAGTGTGCGTGCCCTTCGTCTTGTTGGGGTGGAGGGATCTATCGATAATTTTTCAGCGCCCGGCAAGGCTGACGCCACGGTGGCACAGCAGCCGGCGGTTCGAGCGTTTCCCGCCAGTCATTATCGAGGCCCCTCATGTCCACAAGCAAGATTTTCATGTCCGACGCCGTCGCCAAACCCAAGGCGCCGCTCTCGCACGCGGTCGTCGCCGGCGACTTCGTCTTCGTCTCGGGCACCACGCCCTTCGATGCCAACCGCGCGCTGGCACCGACCTTCTCCGAGCAGATGCACCAGGTGATGAAGAACCTCCAGCAGATCCTGGGCGAATGCGGCAGCTCGCTCGACAAGGTCGTGAAGGCCAACGTGATCCTGACCGACATCAGCCGCTTCAACGAAATGAACGAGATCTATCGCGGCTATTTCCAGGAAGGCAAGTTCCCCGCCCGCACCACGATCGAGGCACCCCTGGCGATCGCCGGGATGATGCTGGAGATCGAGGTCGTGGCGACCCGCTAAGCCGGCTGGCGGCGCGCGGACCGTGCGCGCCGCCGATGCTTCTTTTCCCCTCTCTTCGCTCAAGGTATCGAACATGAAGATGTCGTTGAGTTCATCGCTTTTCGCGCGGCGCACCGCCGGTGCCGTGCTTGCCTGCGCCGCCGCGGTCTGTGCCGCCACTGCCACGGCGGCCGACAACTATCCCAGCCGTCCCATCAAGATCATCGTGCCTTTCGCCGCCGGCGGCGGCAGCGACGTGACGGCGCGGCTGATCGGCAGGAAACTGCAGGAAGTCTATGGCCAGGCCGTGGTGATCGAGAACCAGCCCGGCGCCAGTACGCAGATCGCGACCCGCAACGTGATCCGGTCCGCGCCCGATGGCTACACGCTGCTGCTGGCGACCACCTCGGTCGTCAACAACGCCCACCTGTATCCCAGGCTCGACTACGACGCCATGAAGGAACTGGTGCCGGTGGTGGGCATCGTCGACGTGCCGCCGTTCCTGGCCGTGGGGCCCGGCATCAAGGCGACCAACGTCAAGGATTTCATCACCGAGATCAAGGCTAAGGCCGCCACCGAGAAAGGCGTGACCTTCGGCTCGGCGGGCCCCGGCAGCACCCTGCACCTGGCTTCCGAGTGGCTGGTCAAGCAGCTCGGCATCAAGGCCGTGCATTCGCCCTACAAGGGCAGTGGCCCGGCATCGGTGGCACTGGCCCAAGGCGATATCGATTTCAGCTTCGACAACATCCCGCCGTTGCGCCCCATGGTGGATGCCGGCAAGGTACGTCTGCTGATGGTGGGGGCGCGCAACCGCTTCCCGAGCACGCCGACGCTGCCGACCCTGAAGGAATCGGGACTGCCCGACGAGGAACTGTCGAGCTGGTTCATCCTGATGGCCCCGGCGCAGACCCCGCCCGCCGTGGTGGCGTCCATCAACAGCGAAGTGAACAAGATCCTGAAGAAACCGGACGTGCGCAGTTCGCTGATCGACCTGGGGCTTGCGCCCATGGATACCTCGGTGGACGATCTGAAGAAGCGCATGCGCAATGACTTCAACATGTGGGGCGGCATCATCAAGGATGCCAAAGTGACGCTGGAGTGAGCATGGGGGAAAGCAAGGTCGACGGTGGCTACGCCCATATCGGGCGGCCGCTGGTCCGGGTGGAGGACGCCCGCCACCTGGCCGGCGGGGGCGCCTTCGTGGCGGACATCCAGGTGCCGGGATGCCTGGAAGTGGCGTTCTGCCGCAGCCCGGTGGCCCATGGCCGCCTGAAGGGCGTGACGCTGCCGCCGGAACTGCCGGCCGGTACGTTCTGGACCGCGGCCGACATCGCCGGCCTGGCCTTGCCCATCTACTGCGCGCTGCTGCGCCCGGAGTTCAACGGCGCCCCGTATCCGCTGCTGGCCGACGGCAAGGTGCGCTTCGCCGGCGAGCCCGTGGTGCTGGCGCTGGGCGCGACCCGCGCCGAGGCCGAGGAACGCGCCGAGCAGGTGCAACTGGACATCGAGCCGCTGGCCGCTGTGGTCGATGCCTGGAACGAGGTCGACCACCCGGGCGTGCCGCTGCACGACCACCTGTCCTCCAACCTGGTCATGCGCATCGGCCGCGCGCTGGGCGAGGCGCAGGCCATCATCGACGATCCGGCCGCGCGCGGCCTGCGGCAGGTCACGCGCCGGTTGTCCATGGGCCGGGTGCTGGCCAGTCCGCTGGAGTGCCGGGGCTGCCTGGCCTATCCCGATCCGGCCGGCGGCGTGGTCGTGCACGTGTCCAGCCAGCGGCCGCACCTGATCCGCACCTTCCTGGCCGAACAGATTCCCGGCCTGACCGAGGCCGACATTCGCGTGGTCGTGCCGGACGTGGGCGGAGGCTTCGGCTCCAAGAGCAATCTTTACCCCGAGGAAGTGCTGGTGACCGCGCTGGCGTGGAAGCTGCGGCGGCCGGTGCGCTGGATCGAGGACCGCTACGAGCACTTCGTCGCCAGCAACCACAGCCGGCAGCACGAGCAGCGCATCACCGCCTACTTCGACGACACGGGCAGGATCCATGCGCTGGACGCGCTGGTGGTGGTGGACGCCGGGGCCTATTCGGCCAAGACCTCCACCGGCGCGATCGAGGCCAACATGGCCACCAACGTCATGCTCGGGCCCTACGACATCCGGAACTATCGCTTCGAAGCCGTCAGCATCCATACCAACAAGAGCCCCCTCGGGCCTTACCGTGGCGTGGGCCGGCCGGGCGGCTGCTTCGCGATGGAGCGCATCATCGAGGAGGTCGCCCGCGAACTGGGCGCCGACCCGCTGGACGTGCGCCGGGCCAACCTGATCTCGCCGGCGCAGATGCCCTACGTGTCGGCCACCGGGCTTGCCTACGACTCGGGCAACTACCGCGAGATCGTCGATGCAGCCGGCCGCTTCGTGGCCGAGAACTGGCCGGCCGCGCGGCAGGCCGACGACGGCGCCCGGGTGGGCGTGGGCTATGCGATGCTGGTCGAGCAGGCCGCGCACGGCGCCGAGGAATGGCGCCGTCGGGGCTCGCCGCTGATCTACGGCCACGAGTCGGCGCGCGCCACGCTGAACATGGACGGCACGCTGGTCATCGAGGTCGGCACGCTGTCGCACGGGCAGGGGCATTTCACCAGCCTGGCGCAAATCGCGGCCGAGATCACCACGCTGCCGGTCTCGGCGATACGCATACGCCAGGGCGATACGTCGGCGGCGCCCTACGGCCTGGGCTCGGTCGCCTCGCGTTCCATCGTGATGGCGGGCGGGGCGGTGGCCATGGCCTGCCGCGACATCGTCGGCAAGGCGCGCGCCATCCACGCCGTGCTGCACGAGACGGACGACGCGCAGGTCGAGGTGCGCGACGGCGCCTGCGTCTCGCCGCAGGGCACGACGTCGTTCGGCGACCTGGCCCGCGTCGCCTACGTGGGCGTGAGCAAGCTGCCGCGCTCCATTTCCCCCGGTTTTTCGTTCCAGGCCGACTACCGGCCCAGCGTCGAGACCGGAACGTTTTCCTACACGCTGCATGCCGCGCGTGTCAGCGTCGACCCGGACACCGGCTTCGTCAGGATCCTGGACTACTTGGTGGTGGAGGACTGCGGCACCGTGGTCAACCCCCTGATCCTGGACGGCCAGATACGCGGCGGCGTCGCGCAAGGCATCGGCCAGGCCCTGTATGAAGAAATGATCTACGACAGCAACGGCCAGCCGCAAACGGTGACCTTCGGCGACTACGCCGTGCCCAGCGCGGTCGAGGTGCCACCGATTTCCATCCTGCACTTCAGCACGCCGTCGCCGCATTCCGAGTTCGGCATGAAGGGCATGGGGGAAGGGGGCGCCGTGGCGCCGCCCGCCGCCATCGCCAATGCCGTGCGCGACGCGCTGGCAGAACTGGGTGTGGACGTGTGCCGCACGCCCATCACGCCCGATTACCTGCTGCGCCAGTTGCACGAAGCCGGGCAGGGAGGTGCGCGATGAAGCTACCGCCTTTCGCGCTGCACGTGCCGCGCACGCTGGACGAGGCGCTGGCGCTGCGCGCCGCCCTGGGCAGCGATGCCAAGGTCCTGGCCGGCGGGCAGAGCCTGCTGCCCATGATGCGCTACCGCATGCTGCGTCCCTACGCGCTGATCGACATCACCCGGGTGGAATCGCTGGCGCGCCTGGACACCGCGCCGGCCGTGCGCATCGGCGCGGCCGTCACCCATGCCGACGTCGAGCGGTGTACGCAGGCCGGTGCGCTGTTCGACCTGCTGCGGGCGCATGCCGCCGAAATCGCCTTTCTGCCGGTGCGCGGCCGGGGCACCGTGGTCGGCAGCCTGGTTCACGCCGATCCGGCGGGAGACTGGCCGCTGCTGCTGACCGCGCTCGATGCCACGGTGGAACTGGCCAGCCTGCGGGGGCGGCGTGTCGTTGGCCTGCGCGATTTCATCCGCGGTGCGATGGACAGCGACGTGCAGGTGGACGAGATTGCGCTGGCGGCCGTGCTGCCCGAGCGGGCATCCGGCCTCGTCAGGTGGGGACGCTGCAAGCTCATGCACCGGGCCGGCGAATTTGCCTCGGCCAGCGCATTGGCTCTGCAAGGCGCCGACGGCCAGTGGGCATGCTGGCTGGGCGCGATCGACCCCGGTCCGCTGGCGCTGCCGGCCACGGCGGCACGCCTGCCGGCCGCCGGAGGCCCGACGCCCGCCAGGCGCGACATCGCGGCCTCGGCCCTGGACGAGATCCTGGCCGCCCGGCCCCACATCGATCCGCTGGCGGCATCTCGCCACGCGCAGGCGATGGCCCGGGCGGTCGAACAGGCATGGCAAGGAGTGACTGCATGAACATCACATTGACCGTGAACGGCCGCGAAACCGGACTCGACGTCGAACCCTCCGCGATACTGGCCGACGTGCTGCGCGAGCAGTGCCGGCAGACATCGGTGCACCTGGGCTGCGAGCATGGTGTATGCGGCGCCTGCAATGTCATCGTCGACGGCCAGGTCGTGCGTGCCTGCCTGACCCTGGCCGGTTCGGTGGACGGCTGCTCGGTGACGACGCTGGAGGGGCTGTGCGACGCCACGGCCGACCGGCTGCGCCGCGCCTTCAGCGAACACCATGCCCTGCAATGCGGCTTCTGCACGCCGGGCATGGTCGTGAGCGGATACGACATCGTGCGGCGCGGCCAGTTGCGCGACGAGCCGGCGATCCGCCAGTGCCTGTCCGGCAACATCTGCCGCTGCACGGGCTATCACGGCATCGTCGCGGCGGTCGTCGAAGTTGCCAACGAAGAACCACCCATCACCGAGGTGCAAGCGTGAAATCCTCCAACCCTTACGGCATCGTCGGGGCGGCGATCGTGCCGCATGCGCCGCAGTTCCTTTCCTTGCCCGAGAGCGAGGACCTCGAGCAGGTCGCCCGCGTGCGCCGATCGCTGGAAACCATAGGCGAGCGGCTGCGGGCGCTCGAACCCGATTGCATCGTCATGGTGTCCAACGACCACGGCGACCATTTCGTCACCCACGGCGTGCCGCCGTTCTGCGTGCACGTGGCCGACGAGGCCGACGGCATGCACAAGCATCGCGGCATGTGGGCGATCGACGGCGACACCGGCTACGCCCTGGTCCCGGAAATGGAGCGGGCCGGCTTCGACCTGGCGTTCACGATGAACGCCAAGCTGCAGACGGCCTTCACCATTCCCTACGAATTCATGGGCTTCGGGCGCGACGTGCCGCTGGTGGCCCTGTTCGTCAACGCCTACGTGCCGCCCCAACCTAGCGGGCGCCGCTGCCATGCCTTCGGCGCCGCCCTGCAGACCGCCTTGCAGCGCCTGGGCAAGCGGGCGCTGCTGATCGCCAGCGGCGGCCTGTCGCATTACCCGGGCACGGTGCACTACCCGCATCCCGACCTGGAGACCGACCAGCGCATCTTCGCCGAAATCCAGGCCGGCCACCTGACGCACCTGCTCAGCTACGACGACTGGGAGCTGGACCGCACCGGCAACGTCGAGCTGCGCGCGCCGCTGATCCTGGCCGGGGCACTGGGCGAGAATCGGCCGCCGTTCACGGCGCTGCTGGAGCCGTCGTGGCACCACATCTATGCCTCGGCGGGATGGGACCTGACCGAACCCGCGCCGGCGCGCGACCCGCTGCGCTATCCCGCCATGCCGCCGGCACGGGCCAGACTGGCCGAGGCGGTCCTGACCCTGCGTACGCGGGCCGAGGCGGCGGAACGTTTCCTGGACGACCCCATCGCCTTCTGCCAGCCCTTCCTGCTGGCCGACGACGAACGCGAGGCGCTGTGCGCCATGCAATGGGAAGTCCTGCGTGACCGGTTCAGCATCCATGCCTTGCTGACCTCGGGCGCGGCCATGCAGATCAGCCTGGCCGTCAAGCGTCGCCAGGCCGGATAGAGATTCTTCGCTTCAACATTTTCTTCGGGTATCGGGTATGAAACGCAAAGTAGAAATCGCCGGGGGCGGCATCGCCGGCCTGAGCGCGGGCGCGCTGTTCGCGCGCCGCGGCTGGGAAGTCAACGTCCATGAACAGGGATCCGAGATCCGCGAAGTGGGGGCGGGCATCTATATCAAGAACAACAGCCTGGAAGTGCTGGAGAAGCTGGGCGTGTTGGACCGCATCCGTGGCCAGGGCACGGTGCTCGAGCGCGCGCAGATCCAGTTCGCCGACGGTACGGTCAAGCAGGAGCGGCCGCTGCGGGACAAATCGCGCGTCCATACCTTCGCCCGGCAGGTGCTGATCGAGGGGCTGCGCGACGCGGCGCTGGCAGCCGGCGTGAACATCGTGACCGGCTCGCGCGTCACCGGCGCGCTGCCCGGCAAAGGGCTCCTGACCGCCGACGGTGGGTTGCATGAGGCCGACCTCGTCATCGCGGCCGACGGTGTGCATTCGGCGGTGCGCAACTCGCAGAAGATGGGGGGCGGCTTCACGGAGCTGCCGACCATCATCAACCGCTACCTGATCGAAGGCCGCGCCTTCACGCCCCAGCCCAAGACGGTGGAGCACTGGTCGGGCAACCGGCGCATAGGCGTGACGCCGTCGGGGCCCGACCACACCTATGTCTACATGGTCGCTCCGGCCTGGGACGCCACGGCGGCGCGCTTTCCCATCGACGTCGAGGACTGGAGCCGGCGCTTTCCCAAGATCGCCGACCTGATGGCGGTGCTGCATCCGGCCGAGGGCACGCAATACCACTACGGCCTGGTCAAGTGCCCGAAGTGGAGCGTGGGCAACATCGCCATCCTGGGCGACGCCGCCCACGGTCTGCCGCCGACCTTGGGGCAGGGGGCCGGCCTGACCCTGATGAACGCCTACGCGCTGGCGCACCTGGTGGCCGACGCCGACGACGTCGCCGCCGCGGTGTCGGCCTGGGAGCAGCGCGTGCGCTTCATCAGCGACCGCACGCAGGCCTGGGCCGTGCGCTACGACTGGTTCACGCGGCAGTGGCCGACCTCGCTGGACTTCGCGCGTCCGCTGGTAGCCTGGAGCTTCGGCCAGTTCAAGTGCCTGAACGAAAGGATGCGCGTGGCCGACCGCGGCCTGGCGCAGGCGGGCATAGACATGATGGGAGAGGTGCGGCCATGATCATAGACGGCACCAAGACGCTGGCGGCGCCGCGCGCCCGGGTCTGGGAAGCGCTGGACGACCTGGATTTCCTGCGCCGCACGATTCCCGATTGCCGCGCCATCAGCCGTACCGACGACGGCGGCTACCGGGCCACGATCTCGGCGGGCGTGGGGCCCATACGCGCCAACTTCGACGTGGCTTTCGCCCGCGCGGTCCAGGCGCAGCAGGAGCGCTTCACGTTGACGGGCCAGGGCTCGGCCGGCGTGGCCGGCGCCGCCACCGGCAGCGTGGCCGTGACGCTGGAGGACATCGCCGGCGGCACCTTGCTTGGCTACCGCGCCGAGACCGAGGTGACCGGCAAGGTCGCCCAGTTGGGCGCGCGGATGATAGACGGCGCGGCGCGCAAATTCTCGGAACAGTTCTTCGCCAACGTGCAGCGGGAACTCTCGGGGGCCGGGGCGCAAGCCGCTGCCCCCGCATCCGGGTTCGCGGCCCCGGCCGGGCCGGCGCCCGCGCCATCCGCCGCGCCGGCGGCGGGACGATGGCAGGGCTGGTGGCTGCCCATCGCCTGCGGGGTGGGCTGCTTCGTGGGCACCTTCTGCGCCAATTTGCTGCGATGACCCGCATGCCCAGGCCCGTTCCCCGCGCCACCGTGTTCGGCCGGCGCCGCGCCATCGTCACCGGCCATCACCTGGCCAGCCAGAGCGCGCTGGACACCTTGCGGGCCGGCGGCTCGCTGGTCGATGCGATGATCTCGGCATCGGCCGTCATGGCCGTCGCGCTGCCGCATGCGACCTCGCTGGGCGGGTGCGGCATGATGCTGTATTACGACGCGGCCTCGGGCGCGGTCCAGGCCCTGAACGGCACGGGCCGGGCGCCCGGCCTGGCCCGGCCGGATGCCTTCGGCGACGGCGGCATCGGTCCGCGCGGGCCGTCGACCTGGGTGGTGCCCGGACTCGTGCGTCTGTGGGAGCAGGCGTATCGGCGGCATGGGCGCCTGCCCTGGGCCTCGCTGCTGGAGGACGCCGTGCGCCACGCGGCGGACGGCATAGGCTGCTCCAGCGAAATTCATCGCAACCTCGGGAGCGCCAAGCCGGCGGTGGTCCGCCAGCCCGGCTTCGGTACCCTGTTCGCGCCCGGGGGCCGGCCGCTGGCGGCGGGGGATCTCCTGCGCCAACCCGCGCTGGCCGACACCTTGAAACGTATTGCGCGCGACGGCGCCGACGCTTTCTACGAAGGGCCCATCGCCCGCAGCCTGGACGCCTTCGCGCGGGAGCAGGGCGGCCTACTGCGCCTGGACGACATGCGGATGCAGCGCGCCGACTGGATGCAGCCGGTCGGCCTGGATGTACGGGGCCGGCACATCCACGTCATGCCGCCGAATTCGCTGGGCGTGCTGATGCTGGCCCAATTGGAGGCGCTGGCGCCGTACCTGGACGAGCCGGACGGCCAGCGCGCCTACGCGCAGATCCAGATCGCCCGGCTATGCCTGGAAACCTTCCAGCGCAAGGTGGCCGACCCGGCCGCGACCTGGCCCGCGACCCTGGATCCGGCGCGGGTCGCGCGGCGCCTGGCCAGCGTGGCGGATGCGGCGCCCTCGGGCGCGCGGGATCCCGGCGACACCGCCGGCATCGTGCTGGCGGACGGCCAGGGCAACGCGCTGGCCATGCTGCAAAGCGTGTTCCAGCCTTTCGGCAGCGGCTGCGTGGATCCGCAAACCGGCATCCTGATGAACAACCGCCTGATCGAATTCGATCTCGACCCCGCCAGCCCCAACGTGCTGGGTCCGGGCAAGCGGCCGGTCCACACCCTGAACCCCTACATCGTGATGGAAGGCGGCCGGCCGGCCATGCTGGGCGTATCGCCGGGCGGCGTGAGCCAGACCACGACCGGTGTGCAGGTCATCGCCCACGCCTGCTTCGAGAACATGCCGCTGGCCGGGGCCATCGATGCGCCGCGCTGGAGCATCACGCGCGGCGGCGACATCCTGCTCGAGTCCGGCTTCGAGGCGGGCGTGGCGCAGCGGCTGCGCGAGGCCGGCGTGCCGGTGGAAGAGGATTCCCTGCACGAGTTCTACTTCGGGTCGGCCAAGGCCATCCGCATGCGCTCCGATGGAACGCTGGAGGCGGCAGCCGACCTGCGCCGCCAGGCCTGCGCGCTGGCGGACTAGGCTAGCTCCAGCGTCGCCATCACCGGCGCGTGGTCCGACGGCTGTTCGTTCTTGCGGATCTCGCGTTCGATCACACACTCGCTGCACACGGCCTTCAAGGTGTCCGACAGCAGGATGTGGTCGATGCGCAGGCCGGCATTGCGGCGGAATCCCAACTGCCGGTAGTCCCACCAGCTGAAGGACTTGGGCGGCTGCTCGAACAGCCGGAAGGCGTCGTGCAGGCCCACGTCCAGCAGCGAGCGGAACGCGGCCCGTTCGGGTTCGGACACCAGCACGCTGCCTTCCCACTTCACCGGATCGTGCACGTCGCGATCGTCGGGCGCGACGTTGTAGTCGCCCAGCACCGCCAGGCGCGGATAGCGGTCCAGCTCCTTTTGCAGGCCGTCGCGGAAGGCGGCGAACCATTTCAGCTTGTAGTCGTACTTGTCGCTGTCCACCGACTGCCCGTTGGGGCAATAGGCGCTGATCACGCGTACCTCGCCCGCGGGTGTGTCCAGCGTGGCGGCGATCACGCGCTGCTGCGGGTCCTCGAAACCGTCGATGTTCTTGGCCACGTCCCGGACCGGCTGGCGGGTCAGGATGGCCACGCCGTTATAGGTCTTCTGGCCGGTGAACGCCGCGTGATAGCCGATTTCCTCGAAGGCGCCGACGGGGAACTTGTCGTCGGTCAGCTTGAGTTCCTGCAGGCACAGCGCGTCGACCGGCGTGGCCTGCAGGTAGGCGATGACTTGCGGCAGGCGCACGTTCAGGGAGTTTACGTTCCAGGTGGAGAGTTTCATGGTACGGAGGGACTCTTTTTATTTATTTCCAGTGAGTCAGGCAGGGTGAACAGCCTGGACGACAAGGCGCACGCCCAGCGCCTTGCACACTTTGGCTATGGTATCGAAACGCGGGCTGGCGTCAGCACGCAGGGCTTTGTAGAGGGATTCCCGACCAATGCCGGCGGCCTCGGCGATTTGAGCCATGCCACGCGCGCGCGCCGCGACACCCAGCGCCTGTGCAAGCTCGCCGGCGTCGCCGTCCTCGATCACTTGCGTAAGATAGGCAGCGATGTCCTCGTCGTCGCGCAGGTAGCGAGCGGGGTCGAAGGTAGGCAGTTCGGAAACCTGAATCGTCTTCTTGCTCATGACTGGTTTTCCTCGTTGTTTCTCAGGGCGCGCGCCAACTCCTTGGCGCGTTTGATGTCGCGGCTTTGCGTGGCTTTGGAGCCTCCGCCCAGCATGACGATCAGCACGTCGCCCTGCTCGATGTAGTACATGCGCCAGCCAGGGCCGAAGAACTCGCGCATTTCGTTTACCCCTTCGCCGACCGGCTCCACGTCGCCCAGCAGGCCTCGTGCAGCTTTCTCAAGCCTGCGGATGAGGCGGGCGCGAGTAGCCGGGTCCTTCAGGCTGTCGAACCAGGCATCGAACTCCGGCAGGGGTTTTATCGTGTACATGGGGTATTGTATTCGATCGAATACTCCCCATCAAGAGCAATGAGGTTTCCGGTCCGTTGTGGACGGAGCTTCCGACTGTTCTTCGTGGCCTATTTCGTCACCGCCACCGTCCCCTTCATCAGCGCCGCATGACCCGGGAACGAGCAGAAGAACGCGTAGTTTTCCCCGGCCTTGAGCTTGCTGGTGTCGAAGGTGACGGAATCGGATTCGCCGCCGCCCACCACCTTCGTGTGCGCGATCACGCGCGGATCGTCCGGCTTGAGGTAGTTCTTGTCCAGCCCCGCGGAAATGCCGTCGGCCGCGATGCCCTGCACGTCCGCGGCTTTGCTCAGCACCCAGTTGTGGCCCATGACGTTCTTGGCGAGCTTGCCGGGGTGCGTGAGCTTGACCGTGAACTGCTTGCAGCTTTGCGGCACGTCGATGCTGGTCTTGTCGAATTTCATGGCATCGTTGCCCGCGATCTCCACGTTGCAGGTCGCGGCGAAGGCGGGGCTGGCCAGGGTGGCGGCCAGCAGCAGCGCCGGGGTGGTATGCAGGATCTTCATCAGGTTCTCCTTCAGGAACGTTGGTCGAAACGAGGACGGATCAGCAGCGGGAAGAAGCGCCACAGGTACAGCGCGAACCCCAGGATCCAGGCCGCCGCCGATGCGTGCAGGGCGCCCATGGTCCAGGCCGTGGGCAGCAGCGCGGCCAGGCGCAGCGCCGCCGCCGCGATCACCAGCGCATAGGCCGCCACCATGCTGCGGTCGGTGCGCAGCGGCCGCCCGAGGTGGCCCAGCGCCGTGCGGGTGACCATGCCGATGATCAGCACGGCAAAGCCCGCCGCGCCGATGACGTGCGCCGGCCAGGCCAGGCGCGGGACCCAACCCGCCGCGTGCGCCGCGGCCACCAGCAGGCCGATGCCCAGTGCGGCGTAGCCCACGTACAGGATCCACAGCAGCGGCACGCGCCGAACCGCCCAGGGGCGCCATGCCAGCAGTTGCCAGCAGGTCAGCACACCGGTGGCAGCAAGAGCCAGGCCCGCCCCAGGCATCCAGCCCGCCAGCAGGAGCGCGATCGCCAGCACGCCCGCGCCGAGCTGCCACTGGCCGCTGCGGGTGTGCATGGGGATGTCCAGGCCGGCCACGGCGCGCATCGCGAAGAAGGGGATCACGCGCCGCGCCACCAGCAGCGCGATCACCGCCATGCATAGCAGCCCGAGATTGAAGCGCGCCAGCAGCAGGGCGTAGTCGCCTTGCAGGACCGTATGGAGGTAAAGGACGTTCGCCGCGCCCAGCCCCAGGAGGAGTACGGGTATGCCGTAGTTGCGCTTGCTGCGCGCCTGGTAGATGGAGCGTCCCAGGGCCACGGCGGCGGTGGCGAAGAACAGGGTCTCGCCGCATGCGGCGAGCCAGAAGCCCGCGGTGTCGGGCACCAGGTAGCCGATCCGCGCCAGTAGCCACAGGACCGTCAGCGTGCCCAGGGCCTTGCCGTGCAGCGGGTTGATGCCGGTCCAGTTGGCGCCGGCGGTAAGCAGGAAACCCACGGCAATAGTGGCGATGAAGCCCCAGAGCATTTCATGGGCATGCCAGGCCACGCCGCCCAGCGGCCCGGTCAGGGCCCGCGGCGCATACACCCAGAGCAGGACGGAAATGGCGGCCCACAGGCAGCCCGCCAGATACAGGGGGCGGAAGCCCAGCTCCAGGAAAGCGCGCCACTGCGGAGGCGGCGGGGTGGGTGGCACCGGTTCTTCGACTTCCAGCAGGATGGCCATGGGCCGGCTCCGTGGGGTGGGTGGACGTCTGGCTTGAAGATATATATTAAATGAATCTTATAGGGGGAACCCCAATACCGTTGACGACGCCGGGGATTTTCAACAGGGATCTTGCGAGCGGGCGCGGGCCGATGCATCGGCGGCCGGGCTGGTCCAGGTCCGGTGGTGCCATTCGGAGGGCAGCAGGCCGAAGCGCAGCCGGAACAGCTTGCTGAAGGCCGATTGGTCCGCGAAGCCGCAGCGCCACGACAGCGAGCCGATGTGCAGCCTGGGGCTGCGCTCGATCAAGGCCTTGGCGCGTTGCAGGCGGATTTCGCGCAGCGTTCCCATCACGGTTTCGCCTCGTGATGCGAAGGCCGCGTAAAGGCGGGTGCGCGAGCAGGCGGCGCCACGGGCGACCGCTGCGACGTCGAGGTCGTGGCGGTGGGCCTCGCGTTCCATGAAGCGCAGTGCCGCTGCATGGCGGCCCGCGTTCAGGTCGTCTTCCAGGTCGGATTGTTCCTCGCGCGATCCCTGGCGCCCCAGGTTGCGCAGCATCAGCAGCGCGAGCGAGCGCGTGCCTTCCAGCAGGCTCGCATATTCCACGCCGTCGAGCTTCTGCGGCTGGCGTGTCAGCAGGGCCAGATGATTCAACTGGCTGGCCAGGGCGGGGGCCAGCGCGCAGTGTTCCAGCGGGATGGGCACGTTGCCCGGTTCGCGTCCCAGCGCCGCGCGCACCTCGCCGCGGGGCAGGGCCAGGAATACCTCGCGCGAGCCCTGGCTCCAGCGGTAGTTCCCGATGCGCCAGGGGTCGTACAGGCCCAGGTTGCCCGGGCCGACGCGTTGAGGCTCGCCCGGTGCTGCGTCGCGTATCAGTTCGCCGGCCTGGATCAGTGTGACCACCACCATCTCGGGCGCATGGGCCAGGCGGCGGGACGCCGCCCGCATTTCGTAGGCGGATGAACGCATGGTGCCGAAGATGCAGGTGCTGCTGCGCAAGGTGAGCAGTTCCGCATCCAGCTCGGTACCGGGCGGCGGCGGCAGCATTTCCACCCACTGGTGGGCACGTTCGCGCCAGGCATCGAAACGCAGTCCCGGCTCCACGTCGTGGGAAGACAAATGCTCCGGTACGCAAGGAGGCGGGGTGGTCGGCATGACACAAAATGATACACCTGTGGCGCGCAATGCTACATCCGGGACGATTTCCCGGTACTCGGGACGCTTGCCCCAAACATGTCTGCCTCGCAAAAGAGGCCCTTCTCTAACATCTGCTCATCCTTTCCATGCGAATGACGCGGTATTGCGAATGTCAGGGCGTCGGTTCGTTTCACGGGCCATGGGACCGATTTCTCAGGAGCGGCAGTATGAAAACAAAACGATTTGTCATGTCGGCGCTGGCTTTGGCCTCGGGTGCGATGCTGGCCGGTTGCGGGGGAGACGGGGCCAAGAGCGACGGCGGTTCCGGCACTAGCTACTCGCCCCGTACCTACATGTTGGCGGCCGGGTCGGGGCAGTTGTCGGCCGGCACCGATGGGGCGATCCGGACCCTGACCTTGAAGAACGTCGAGTCCGACGTGCTGTGGTACGTCGGCGGCCAGAGCCTGGAGGTGGGGAAGTCTCCGGTCAAGGATTACACGGGCAGCATCTGGCGGGACGCCTACGGCGGTGTCGATCCCAATGCGACCGTCCAGTTCCAGCTGCCGGGCGGCGGCATGGAAGGCATCTATGCGGCGCTTTCCAAGCCCGCCTACGACGAGAAAACCGGGACGATGACGTTCCAGGCGCAGTTGCAGAACGACACGCTGGACCAGGATGCCGGTGCCGCGCTCGCTTTCGACAATGTCACCGTCAAGGTGCTCAACAACCTGGCGGACGACAAGGAGGTGGCGGAGTACACGCAGTACGCCTCGAAGGCGGCCTTGCAGCTCACCGCCACGGCTGGCCAGTACAAGGTGGTGCTGAGCCAGGCGGGCGAGGACATGTTCCTGGTGGACAACGCCCCGGGCATGTACTCCGAGGCCCGGCCCGTTTCCTATTTCCTGCCGCAGTGGTCCTACGCCTACGGCGAGACGGCGCCAACCGCCACGCTGTTCGGCACCACGGCCAAGGGGGCCCCCAAGCTGTACGCCATGAAACTGTCCAATCCCGCCTATGACGCGGACACCGACGAGATCAGCTACACGGCGACGCTGCAGGGCTCGAATGCGGGCGCGCTGGAAGCCGTCGACGATGCCGTGCTGAGCATCGCCGCAGGCCGCTTCACGCGCTTCCCCATCCCCGGCAAGGGCACCGCCTACCAGGCTTTCGGCCACGGCTACAACCCTTCGCAGGCCAACGATACTTACATCTATTTCGGCAGCGACATCGCGCGCAAGCAGGCAGGATCGCTGTGGGGCAAGCAGTCCTATCTTTCGCAGAGCTGCGGATCCGATTGCCGCGACGACCTGAAGACCATCAAGAGCATGGGGATCAACTTGATCCGGCTCTACGACTGGGATACCCGCAACGACCACAGCCAGTTCCTGGATTATGCGAACAGCCTGAACATCAAGGTCGTCGTGCCGCTCAGCAACTGGATCTCCACGCAGGGCTCGGTCGTCTGGAACAGGGACGTCGGCGCCTATTTCTCCAGCAGGAACTTCGGCAACAAGGCTGGCACCGACTGGCATCCCGCGGTCGCCGGGGTGATCATCTCGAACGAGCTCGATTTCAGTGGCTATCCCGGCAACTACAACACCGCCATCGGTCTGGTCGCGCGCTTCATCGAAGAAGCCGACAAGCGGAAGTTCAGCAAGAGCGTGCCGGTCGGCATGCCGGTGACCTTCGTGCCGCGCGGCGAACCTTACCTGGAAGGGAGGAACATGCCGGGTTGGAACCAGTTCAACCGCCTGCTGACCGATCCCAGGACCGCCAAGTACAGGGACCGCCTCATGCTTGCCCCGCAAACCTACAACAACGAGAACTATCTGCTCAGGGACGCGGAAAGCACGGGCCAGGGCTGGATTCCGGCGACGTACAAGCAGTTCGGCGTGCCTATCCTCTTCACCGAGATCGGCTATAGCCGCGCCAAGCCGGACTACACCGCGAACTATGTCCAGCGGCAGTTGAAAGGAGTGCTGGAGTACCAGAAGAGCCATCCCGGCCAGATTCTCGGCGTTGCCCACTTCCAGTTCGATGACAAGGTCTGGAAGCAGACCAGCAACGATACCGATACGGAAGGGGCGTTCGGGGCCTTCCACCATGGCGATGTAGTCAGGACGCTCCAGACCGTCAGGGCCGACTACGATTTCACCAACGACGAAGCCAAGACGTTCGGCTCGCTGACCATCGACAAGCTGGTCAAGACTTCCGTCTATGACCCGGTGGTCGAAGCCTACAAATAAGCAGCAGGAACCCGCGCGGCGCTTGTAACGGCCGCGCGGTACGTATCGAAACAATCGCGCAATTTACGCACGGCGAGCCCGGGGGCTACCATCCCCGCTCGTCCAGCATCGCCGGACCTTCACGCGTGAACTACGGAGGGGCAGGTGCGCGTCGCATTCGGCAAACTCAGGGCTCGTCTGGCCGCCGGCATCGGTTCGACCATCGCGGTCTGCGCCGCGACGGTCTACGGCATCCTGGGCGCCGCGCCGCTGCCGGCCGTGACCGGGTACACGGCCGGCAGCCGGATCGAGGCCGGGCAATGGCTGGTGATACCCAGGCGGGCCTGGGTCAGCGAAGAAAAGAAAGTCCTGGGCGTCCGGCTGCAGGAAGGTGAACGGGCGCTGGTGGTCGAGGCCGACCTGAGCAACCGCACGCAAGCCTCCACCCGCGACTACGCGAAGCTGCTGAAACTGCAGTCCGTGGGCGGCGTTTCCGTGCCGGATCCCGAGGTGGCGCTGGTACGCGAGGCCCGGCCGCTGCCGCTGCTGCATCCGGGGCTGGCCGAGCGCGTGGCTTTCGTCTGGAAACTGCCGGCCTCGGCCGTGTTGCCCACGAGCCTGGAGGCCGATGTCGTCGCCAAGACCTACAAGCCCGTCGACAATCTCTACGGCACGCCCGGCTGGTTCAACCCGCGCGTGGTGGGACGAATCACGATGGCGGTCGAGATGACGGAAAACCTGGCGGGGCGGGCCTCGTGAGGCGGCCGTTCGCTACCGTGGCCATGGTTGCGATGGCTGCTGCCGTGCTGTTCGCGATGCAGCGCAGTACGCCGCGCTATCAGGACCTGACCGGACCCATCCCGGCCTACGGAAATATTGGGAAGGCGGCGTCCACGCGCCTGTTCGATATCGAGGTCGAGCGCGTGGAGTTCGCGCGGCAACTGGTCGGCAAGCGCTTCGGCGGCGAGACACGGCATGAAAGCGCGGGGGTGTGGGCAATCGTCACGGCGCGGATGGTCGCGCGTTCGCGGTCGGTCAACGTCACGCACGCCGTGTGGGAAGGGCCGACGGGACTGCGCTACGAGTTGTCGGATCGGCCGGAGTTCCTACCGGACCTGCCGCCCCATACGCTCGAGCCAGGCCTGCCGCAGCGTGGCCGCTTCGTCTTCGAGATCCGGCCCGACCAGATTCTGGGCGCTACCTTGCTGGTTTCCGAAGGCCCGTTTCCCCGGCTGGATTCCGAGGCGCATGTCGCGTTGAACGCGCTGCCGACCGCGGCGGACGGCCTGCCGCCGATTGCCGAGGCCTTCGATCTGCAGCAGGCGGGAGGCCGGCCGTGAACGCCCGGGACCCGGCCGCTGCGCGGGACGCTACGGAGCGCCGATGGCGCCGGCACAGCCTGTGGCTGCTGGTGCTCCTCTTGCCCTTGGCCATGGTGGTGGTCATGCATGACAGCGCGCGAACGTGGTGGAGCGGGCGCGCGCTCATCGCGCGCGAGGTTCCCACGGGCGGCGAGGCCGATCTTGGGGGAGCGAGCTGGCGGCTGCGGGCATTGCGGATGGCGCCGCTGCCGGCGGGCAAGCGCATACCGGAAAACGCGATGGGCGTGGTGGCCGAATTTGCCGTGCAGGTGCAGGATGCCGACGTGCGCAAGAACTGGGCGGGCTGCGAGATCGCGCTGGAGGACGGCCAAGGGCGGCGCTGGATGCCGACGCGCGTCTTGCCGCTACCGCGTTCGGAAGCGCGGGAATGCGTGCTGGCCGCGGGGTCGGGGCCCAAGGCTGGCGACACCGTGCGCATTCGCCACGCCTTCCTGGTGCCGCGCGATGCCGCCGCGGCCCTGCGCGCCACGGTGGCGTTGGGACCGCAGCGGCCGCGCTACCTGCGCTTTGCTCAGCCGCCGACGCTGGTGCAATAGGCGCTGGCTTTCAGGCGGGCCGTTCCAGAGGCGCAGTGGGCGCCGACGCCGACTCGCGCCTGGGCCGCGCGAACGCGGTTTCCAGGATCGCCGCCAGAAAGCAGATGCGCAGCGGTTCGATCAGGAGCCCCGTGGATGAGTCGCGGAACGGGCTGCCCAGCAGCAGCGTCAACCCGTGCGCCCAGAGCTGCCAGGCGTCCAGGTCGTGGGGGCCGATCAGCCGCGTCGCGCCTATCCACAGCCAGGCGCTGCCCCAGTCGATCAGCCGGTAGCCGACGATGAGCGTGATCAGCAGCAGGACGCCCGAGTTCAGCGTCAGGCGGATGCCGTTGGCGATGGGCAGGTAGCGTGAACGGTAGCCGCCGATGAAGTGGGCGGCGAAGTCCCGCAGGAATTTCGGTATTGCCCGGTAGCGTTTGCCGAAGCGTTCGATGCGGCGGTGGATGCGCATCAGTTCGGTATCGTCGCGCACGTCGTAGCCGTAGACCAGCGCCGTCATGACCAGCCAGACCACCGGCAGCAAGGCGTAGAAGAACAGGTTCGCCAGCAGTTTGCCGGGCGTCTCGGCAAGCGCTTCCACTGGCACCATCGCCGCCGCCTGCGCGTTCGCCAGCGGCGTGGCCAGGGCATTCAGGAGCGAGGCCAGGTAGTCCCGGATGCCCAGGCCGGTGACCCAGGTCCAGACGTCGTCCTTCCAGCGGCTGATGACGTACAGGCCGATCAGGATCCAGTTCGTCTCGCAGATCACCATGACCACCTGCCACGCCGGCCGTCCGGTGGCATCGCGGCGCCGCTTGGCCAGCTTACGCACCAGCCACGACACCGCGACCGAGACGAACAGCCAGCGCGAATCCAGGGCGTCAAGGATATTGCCATGCGAGCCGAACGGGTCCAGGGACAGCGCCAGGCGCGAGTACTGCCGTACGGTGTCGCCCAGGAAACCCCACGCGGCGTAGTAGGCGAAGAAGGGCAGCAGGGCCACCGTGATGGCCGAAGCCAGCCGGTCCGAGCCGCCGGCGGCCGGCGAGGCCTGGCCACGGGCGGCATCCTGGGCGCTGCGCACGGCGGGCAGGCCGGGCAGCAGCACCTGGAACATCAGCACCGTCACGATCAGGTGCGCCAGCGCCACCAGCGTCAGCACGGCCAGCCCCGCCAGGTGGTTGGCGAAGCCGGTGTGCACGGCCAGCCGCAGCAGCAACTCGTTCGCCAGCACGCCGGCAAGCACCAGGCACATCAGTTGCGGCCAGAAGCGCAGCCACAGGCGGAAGGTCAATGCGAAGGGCGAGGCGATCGATTCCGTCATCCCGGCTCCCCATGGGTGGCACGCGAGCGATCCTAGCAAGCGAGGCGCGCGCGTGCTGTATCTTTTTCCTTCGGAATGCGACCGCCGCCGTACTGGCGTATAACGTCAGGTACGACAAGGCAATGCGCTCGGCCTGGAGACGGGAGCGCCCACAGGTTCAGTCGGTGCGATCATGGCCCTCAGACACGCAAGTCCCCTGGAAGCGATCGACCTGCATGCCAGCGACGAACAGCGGGGAACCCACGCCAGCAGCAGCCTGCTCCGCACGGACGGCTTGCAGCTCATGCAACTGGTGCTCCCCGCGGGACACGAACTGCCGCAGCACCACGTGCCCGGCGAACTGACCATCCAGTGCCTGGCGGGCGAAGCCGTCGTCACCACGCCGCACGGCACCTGTGGACTGGGTCCCGGCCAACTGGTCGCGCTGCTCGGCCAGGAGCCGCACGCGGTGCGGGCGCTGGCCGATACGACGCTGCTGGTCACGCTGGTGCGCAAGCCCGGCGATGCGGGCCCCGGCGCCGCCTAGGGCCTGTGCGAGCCTCCTTTTAGCGGGAACAGGCCCTAACCATCATTCTGGAGAAATCATGGAGCCCAAATCCGATCGCGCATCGCCGGTGTGCTACGCCGAGCAGGCCGATGCCGCGTACATGGGCCAGCTTGCGCGCGAGGAACTGCTGGCGGCGCTGGACGAATTGCTGGAAGCCGAGCGGGCGGGTGCCCGCGTGGCCGAGGAAACCGTGGCGCAATTGCAGGATCCGGCCGAGCGTGCGCTGATGGAGGACATCCGGCAGGACGAAGTGAAATGGTGCGGCATGCTGATCGCCGCCATCAAGTCGCTGGACGCCAAGCCCGGCTCGCGTACGGGCGCCTTCCACGGCAAGGCCATGGCCATCGCCGACCTGCCCGCGCGGATGGCTTTCCTGAATCGCGGCCAGGCCTGGGTGGTCAGGAAGCTGGAAGCGCTGGTGCCCAAGGTCAAGGAGGCCGGCATCCAGGACGATTTGTTGGCGATGCTGGTGGCGCATCGCGAGAATATCGATCGCGTCGAGGTCCGGTTGGCCGTGGCGGGCAAGCCCTGAAGATCGCCGTCTACGCCATCTGCCGCGACGAAGCCGGTTTCGCCGAACGCTTCATGGCGTCTTGCGCGGACGCCGACGTGGTCGTGGTCGCGGACACGGGATCGACCGACGGCGGCATCGAGCGCCTGGAGGCGCTGGGCGCGTGCGTACATCGCTTGTCCATCGAGCCCTGGCGCTTCGACGATGCCCGCAACGCCGCGCTGGCGCTGGTGCCGGGGGAGGTGGACGTGTGCGTGTCGCTGGACCTGGACGAGATCCTTTGCCCGGGCTGGCGGCGGGCCCTGGAGGCCGCCTGGGTGCCGGGCACCACGCGCGCGCACTACGATTTCGTGTCTGCCTTCCATGCGGACGGCAGTCCGGCGATACGCTTCCTGAACAACCGCATCCATGCCCGCCACGGCTACCGGTGGCGCCACGCCTGCCATGAAGGCATCTATCCCGACCGCATCGCCGAGCAAGGCGTGCTCGCGCCCGGCATGCGCGTCGAGCATCATCCGGACAGAGCCAAGCCGCGTGCCTCCTATCTGCCGCTGCTGGCCGCCGCGGCGGCCGAGGAACCCCACGATCCGCGCATGGCGCACTACCATGCGCGCGAGCTGTTCCATGCCGGTCGCCACGAGGAGGCCGCGCGCGAGTTCGAACGCTGTCTGGCTCTGCCGGGCAATCTCTTCCGGCCCGAGCGGTCGGCCGGCATGCTGTACCTGGCCAAGTGCGAGATGCTCCAGGGCGGCGACGGCCTGGACTGGGCGCTGCGCGCCGCGGTCGAGTGCCCAGAGCGCCGCGAGCCGTGGGTCACATTGGCCGACATCCGTTACCGGCGCGGCGAGTGGGCCGAGTGCCGGGCGGCGGCGGTCCGGGGGCTGTCGCTGGCGGGCGAACCCGACGGCTACATGAGCGATCCGGTATGCCACGGCGCGCTACCGCACGATCTTGCGGCCATCGCCAACTGGCGGCTGGGCCGGGCCGGCGAGGCGCTGGCCCACGCCCAGGAGGCCGTGCGGATGGCCCCTGGCGACGAGCGGCTGCGTGCGAACGTGGAGCTGATCCGCCAGACCCTGCGGGAAGGCGGCGTCAGCGCCAATACAGCCGGTCGGGATTGTCCACCAGGACAGCCTGACGCAGTTCGGGCGTTGGCAGCCAGCGCGCCAGATCGTCCAGCAAGCGGCTCGGGCCGATCGGGCGATAAGGGCTGACTTCGTGCGCCGCCTTGCCGGGCGCGCGGGCGGTGTGGGGCCAGTCGCTGCCCCATAGCAGCGCGGACGGGACTTCCCGGCACAGTGCCTGGGCCCAGCGGGCGGCGTCTTCGGGGTCCGCCAACCGATAGGGGGCGGACAGTTTCAGGTGGACGCGCCCCGAGCGCAGCAGGCCGGCCAGGGCCGCGGCGGCCTCGGGCGACCAGGGCGCCATGGCGAAATGGTCCAGGACCACGGGGCAGGGCAGCGCGGCCAGCCGGGGCGCCAGCGCCGCGATCACGTCGTGGGCCGCATACAACTGCACGTGCCAGCCCAGGCCGGCCACCTGCGCGGCGACGGCGGCAAGCGCCCGTTCCGCCGCACCGATGTCGTGCAGGCCGGCGCTTTCCAGGTTGACGCGCACGCCCCGTACGCCGCCGTCGTGCAGCGCCCGCAACCGCGCGGGCGTGAAGCCGGCATCGATCACCGCGATTCCGCGCGCCCGTCCGTCCATGTCCACCAGGGCGTCGAGTAGGCAGCGGTTGTCGGTGCCGTAGACGCTGGGCTGCACGATGACCACGCGCGCCATGCCCGTCTGTTCCAGGTGGCGGCGCAACTGGGCGGCCGAGGCCGGACCCGGCGTGTAGTGGCGGTCCGCGACCATGGGATAGGACGCGGCGGCGCCGATCACGTGGGTATGGCAATCGCACGCCAGGTCCATGCCTAGGCCTCCAGCAGCCGCTTGGCGAAGGCGCGGCCGGTCGCGGCGGTGCCCAGGTTGCCACCCACGTCGCGCGTGGATTCCCCGGCTTCGACGACGGTGGCGGCGGTGCGCGCGATGGCATCGGCCGCGGCGACGTAGGCGGGCTGGTTCGTGCGGCGGCCATGCCAGTCCAGCAACTGGCCGGCCGACAGGATCAGCGAGAACGGATTGGCGATGTCCTGGTCGGCGATGTCGGGCGCCGAGCCGTGCGCGGCCTGGCCCATCGCGTAGCGCGCGCCCATGTTGAGCGAGCCTCCCAGCCCCAGGCTGCCGGACAGTTCGGCGGTCAGGTCCGACAGGATGTCGCCGAACATGTTGGTGGTGACGATGACGTCGAAACGCTGCGGGGCGCGGACTACGTGCGCCATCATCGCATCGACGATGAAATCGTCCACGGTCACGTCGGGGAAGTCCCGGGCGGCCTTGTGGCATTCGTCGATGAACATGCCGTCGCCGATCTTGAGCACGTTGGCCTTGTGGACGATGCTGACGTGCTGGCGCCGCGTGCGCGCCAGTTCGAAGGCGGCGCGGGCGATGCGGGCGCAGCACAGGCGCGTGATGCGGCGCAGGGACACCACCACGTCTTCGGTGATCAGCATTTCGCTGCCGCCCGAGGCGATGTTGCGGTCGGCATAGAAGCCCTCGGTGTTCTCGCGCACGACCACGAGGTCGAAGGCATCGACCTTGTGCGGCACGCCCTGCCAGGTGCGCGACGGGCGGATGTTGGCGTACAGGTCGAGTTCCTTGCGGAAGAACATCGACGGGTTGATCTCGCCCTTGCTTTCGTCCTTGAAGTCGAAGGTCGCCATCGGGCCGAGCATCAGGCCATCGGCGGCGCGGACCTTGTCCAGCAGCGCCTGGGTGACCGTGGCGCCGTGGCGCCGCAGGCTGTCGTGGCCCGCGACGTCGTGCTCCAGGGAAAGCTCGAAACCGAAGCGCTGCGATGCCGCGCGCAACACCTCGATGGTCGCGGCCATGGTCTCGGGGCCGATGCCGTCGCCGGGAAGTACGATGATTTTCATGATGTTCCAGCCAGGAAGGTAAGGGGGGATAGGTCGGTCAGTCGATGCGTGCCTGGGTACTCTTGACCAGGGCCGCGTATTTGTCCATTTCCGCGCGCACGAATTTGCCGAAGCGCTCGGGCGTCATCGGATCGACCGCGCTGCCTTCCGCTTCGAAGCGGCTGCGCAGTTCGGGTTTCTGGGCGATCCGGTTGATGTGCCCGGCCAGCAGCTCGACGATCGCGGGCGGAGTGGAAGCCGGGGCGAAATAGCCGCCCCACAGGCTGAACTCGAAGCCGGGCAGGGTCCGCGCGACGGTCGGCACGCCGGCCAGCGCCGCGACCGGTTCCAGCGACGAGACGGCCAGCGCGCGCACGCGTCCGCCCTGGATGTGCGGCATGATCGACGAGGCGCTGGCGAAGAAGCACTGCACCTGTCCGCCGATGAGGTCCGAGATCGCCTGGCCCGCGCCCTTGTACGGAATGTGCGTCATGTCCGCCTTCGAGCGGGCGGCCATCGAGGCGGCCGCCAGGTGGCCGGGCGTGGCGGTGCCCGACGACGCGTAGGCGACGCTGCCGGGCTTGTTCCGCGCGGCCTGCAACAGTGCCTCGACACTGCCGTAGGGGGAGTTCTGCGGCACGGCGAGCACCAGCGGCGCGTTGCCGACCAGGGCGATCGCGCGCAGGTCCTTGAGCGTGTCGTAGCCGGGGGTCTTCATGGCGAAGCCGTTGATGGCGATTTCGCCGGTCTGGCCCAGCAGCAGCGTATGGCCGTCGGGGTCGGCGCGCACCACCTGCCGGGTGCCCAGCGCGCCGCTGGCGCCGGGCCGGTTCTCGACGATGACGGATTGTCCCAGCGCCTGTCCCAGGTCCTGGGACAGCAGACGGGCGAACACGTCGCCCTGGCCGCCGGGGGCGTAGGGCACGATGACCGTGACGGGCTTGGTCGGATAGGCGCCGGCGGCGCGGCCGGTGCCGCCGGCCGCCAGCATGGCGGTGGCCGTGCCGAGCCGGACGAATTCGCGGCGGGACAAGGAGGAAAAAGCAGTCATGGAAACAGTCTCGTGGTGATTTTCTTGGCCGGCCCGGTCATTGCAACTGCATGCCCGGCTTGGCGACGACGCCGCGCCAGAGCGCCAGTTCCTTGCGCAGTTCCTCGCCGAAGGCGGCGGGGCTGAGCGCCAGCGGCGTCGCGCCTTCGTGGCGCAGCCGCTCCTGCACGGGCGCGGCCGCGGCGGCGGCGATCACCGCCTTGTTCAGCGCCTGCACCACGGCGGGCGGCGTGGCGGCGGGGGCCAGCACGCCCCACCAGGTGGTCACGTCATAGCCTTTTACACCCGCCTCGGCCAGGGTGGGAACCTCGGGAAACAAGGCCGAGCGCTTGTCGCTGGTCACGGCCAGCAGGTTCAGCTTGTTTTCCTTGATGTGCGGCAGGATGGTCGGCACCGTCGCGAAGAACACGTCCACGCGTCCGGCCAGCAGTTCCATGCTGGCCGGGGCGCTGCCCTTGAACGGCACGTGGGTCATGGCCGCGCCGGTCTGCTGGCGGAACAGTTCACCGGCCAGGTGGTTGATGCTGCCCGGGCCGGCCGAGCAGAAGTTCAGGCCCTCGGCGCGGCCGCGGGCGGTGGCCAGCAGTTGCGGCACCGTGGTGGCGCCAAGCTGCTTGCTGGTCACCAGCAGCAGGGGGCCGCGGCCGATCATGGCGACAGGGGCGAAGTCGCGCTCGGGGTCATAAGGCAGCTTGGGCTCGAAGGCCGCGTTGGTGGCGAAGGTCGAGGTCGCGAACAGCACGGTGTAGCCGTCGGGCCGCGCCTTGGCGACCGCGTTGGCACCCATGGAGCCGCCGCCACCGCCGCGGTTTTCCACCACCACGGCCTGGCGCAACTGGTCGCTCATCTGCTTGGCGATGTCGCGGGCGATGCTGTCGGTGCCGCCGCCGGCGGCGAAGGGGACCACGAGGGTGATCGGGCGCTGGGGCCAGGCCTCGCCGGCCTGGGCCGCGGGGGATGCCAGCGCGCAGGCCGCCGCGGCTGCGCCGGCCAGGAGTATGAAGCGTCGCTTCATGGAAGTGCCTCCGAAAATGTTCTGCAAGGCACTCATCGGTGCCTTGCCGGCATCGTCATCCATCCCGTTCCTGCTGTAAATTGCAAAAATCCTTTCAATTGATACGGTAATCGTATGAATTTCGATCTGTCGGACCTGCGGGCCTTCGTGACGGTGGCACAACTGGCCAGCTTCCGCGCCGCGGCCCAGGCCCTGCACGTGTCCCAACCGGCGCTGTCGCGGCGGGTCGACAAGCTGGAACAGGCGCTGGGCATGCGGTTGTTCGAGCGCAGCACCCGCAAGGTCGAACTCAATGCCATGGGCCGGTCGTTCCTGCCGCGCGCCCAGCATGTGCTGTCCGAACTCGAGGGCGCGCTGCTGGGCATGACCGAGCTGTCTGAACGCATACGCGGGCTGGTCACGGTGGCGTGCATCCCGTCGGCCGTGGACAACTTCGTCGCCCGGGCCGCCCGCATCTTCCATACCCGTTTCCCGCGCATCCGGCTGCGGGTGCTGGACCAGCCGGCGCCCGACGTGCTGCTGTCGGTCTCGCGCTCGGACGCCGATTTCGGCATCAGCTACCTCGGCACGCGCGAACCCGACCTGGAGTTCGAGGAACTGGCGAGCGAACCCTTCGTCCTGGCCTGCCGGCCGGACCATCCGCTGGCCCGGCGCCGGCGCGTGCGCTGGGAGGAACTGGCCGAGGTGGAGTGCATCGGCTTGGCGGCAGGCGGCGGCAACCGCCTGCTGATCGACCAGGGGCTGGCCCACCTGGCCGCGCGCCCCAAATGGATAGGCGAGGTGCTGCACGTGCCGGCGCTGCTGAGCCTGATCCAGGCCGGGGTGGGGGTTGGCGCGGTGCCCAAGCACGCGCTGTCCGGCTCGGCGGGCCAGGGATTGGCCAGCGTGGAACTGGTCGAACCCGTGCTGGGCAGGCAGGTCGGCCTCATCTGGCGCCGTGGGCAGCCGGCCGCGCCCGCGGTGCAGGCCTTCCGCGACGTGATCGTTGCCGAGGCGCGGGTACGCAAGGAAGACCGTACCGGAGGAGTATGCTTGGCGGCAGCCGATCGACACAGGGAGGGGACGCCATGAAGTGGCCGAGCCAGCAAGAGCCGAAGAAACCCGCGAATACCCCCGCAGGCAAGGGCGGACTGCCCGACGGCCGCGGCGCGGGCCGCCAGATGTCCATGCCCCCGCGCCGGATGTGGCTGATCTTCCTGGCGGTGCTGCTGGTCAACTACTTCCTGGCGCGCTACTTGTCGGGTGGCGGCGCCGATGCGCCCATCACCGTGCCGTACACGGTCTTCAAGGAAGAGGTCGCCAAGGGCAACGTCACCGCCATCTACAGCCAGGGCGAACGCATCGAGGGCCGCTTCGTCAAGGCCGTCACCTGGCCTACGGCCGCCGCCGAGGCGCCCGCCAAGGCCGGCGCGCGGGCCCAGCAGCCGCGCACGTCCACGACTTTCGAAAGTACGCTGCCGGTATTCGTGGGGCCGGGCTTCGAGCAGTTCCTGATCGACCACAAGGTCGAGATCAGCGCCGAGCCTATCCAGAGCGGCAATTGGCTGACCACGTTGATCTTCGGTTTCGGGCCGGCCATCTTCATCATCGCGTTCTACGTCTGGCTGTACCGGCGGGCCTCGCGGCAGGGCGGCATGGGCGGCAGCATGTTCGGGCTCGGCAAGAGCAAGGCGCGCCGCTATGACCTGGAGGGCGGCGAAAAAGTCACGTTCGAGGACGTGGCCGGCATCGACGAGGCCGAGAACGAACTGGTCGAGGTGGTCGACTTCCTGAAGAATCCCGCCAAGTACACGCGCCTGGGCGGTTCGGCCCCCAAGGGGGTGCTGCTGGTGGGCGCGCCGGGCACCGGCAAGACGCTACTGGCCAAGGCCGTGGCGGGCGAGGCCGGCGTACCGTTCTTTTCGATGAGCGCGGCCGAGTTCGTCGAGATGATCGTGGGCGTGGGCGCGGCGCGGGTGCGCGACCTGTTCAAGCAGGCGCGCGAGCAGGGGCCGTCCATCATCTTCATCGACGAGATCGATTCCATCGGCCGGGCGCGGGGCCAGGTCGCGATAGGCGGCTCCAGCGAGCAGGAGCAGACCCTGAACCAGATCCTGACCGAGATGGACGGGTTCTCGGGACGCGAAGGCGTCATCGTGCTGGCCGCCACCAACCAGCCCGACGTGCTGGACAAGGCCTTGCTGCGGCCGGGCCGCTTCGACCGGCGGGTGGTGGTCAACCTGCCGGACAAGAACGGCCGCGAGGCCATCCTGAAGGTCCACACGCGCAAGACGCCACTGGCGGGGGACGTGAACCTGCCGGAGCTGGCCTCCACCACGCCGGGCCTGTCGGGCGCCGACCTGAAGAACCTGGTGAACGAGGCGGCCCTGCTGGCGGCCCGCCGCGACCAGGACCAGGTGCATCAGAAGGATTTCAACGACGCGCTGGAGAAGATCGTGCTGGGCCCCGAGCGGCCGCTGATCCTGAGCCACGCCGACCGCGAGCGGATTGCCTACCACGAGGGCGGCCATGCCATCCTGGGGCTGCTGGTGCCGGGCGCCGATCCGGTGCACCGGGTCACCATCGTGCCGCGCGGCCAGGCCCTGGGCGTGACCTACCAGCGTCCGCAGACCGACCGCTACAACTATCCCGAAGCCTATCTGCTGGCCCGCATCGTGGGCATGCTGGGCGGCCGGGCGGCCGAGGAAGTGGTCTACGGCACCCGCACCACCGGTGCCGAGAGCGACATCGAGCAGGCATCGAACCTGGCACGCAACATGGTCATGCGCTGGGGCATGAGCGACCGGCTCGGCATGGTGCAGTTGGCGCCGCGCCAGAATCCGTACCTGGGCGGCGCGGGCGGCAGCCTGCCGTACAGCGAGGAAACGGCCCGGGCCGTGGACGACGAGGTGCAGAAGATCATCCACGGCTGCCACGACCGCGCGCTGAGCCTGCTGCGCGAGCACCGCGGCCAGTTGGACGCGCTGGTGCGGGCGCTGCTGGAGCGCGAGACGCTGGACGAGAAGGAGATCCTGGAGGTGACGGGCCTGCCGCCCGCGCCGAGGCTCAACGAGCTGCCCGAAGGGATCCGGCCGCGGGACGACGAGGACAAGCTGCCGCTGCTGTAAGGCCTGTAACGCGGCAGCCGGGTCCGACGCGTGTGCATCACTCCTTCTGGATGCCCGCCTTGGCGATGATCTGCGCCCACTTCTGTGATTCGGCGGCTTGGAAGCGGCGCAGTTCGTCGGGCGTGCTGGTCACCAGTTCGGTGCCGGTCGGCCCGTAGAACTTCGCCGCCGTCGGCGTCTTGGCCGCGGTCACCAGCAACTGGTTCAGGCGGTTCACGATGGCCTGGGAGGTGCCGGCGGGCACGTAGGCCGCGAACCAGTAGGTCGATTCATAGCCGGGCACGCCCGATTCCGCGATGGTCGGCACGTCGGGCGCGAGCGGGCTGCGGGTGGAGGTCGTGACGCCGAGCGCTTTCAGGTTGCCGCTCTTGACCTGGGGCAGGCCGGTCGTCATGTCGGTCCACATGACCTGGATCTGCCCGCCCAGCAGGTCGGTGACGCCCATGGGGTTGCTCCGGTAGGGCACCGACACGATTTCCGTTCCCGTCAATTGCTTGAAGAGTTCTCCGGCCACCCGGCTGGACGAGCTTCCGAAGCCGAACGACAGTTTGCCGGTCTGGGCCTTCGCCAGCGCGATGAACTCCTTCACGTCCTTGGCGGGCAGGCTGGGCGGCACGACCATGATCTGCCCGCCCTTGCCGAGCAGCGTCACCGGTTCGAAGTCCTTGACGGGGTCGTAGGGCAGTTTCTTGAACAGGTGTTCGTTGGCCGCATGGGTGGTGTTGGTCGTGATCAGCACCGTGTAGCCGTCGTTCTTGGCGCGGGCCACGGCCTGGGCGCCGATGAAGGAGTTGGCGCCCGGCTTGTTCTCGATCACCACCGGCTGTCCGCTCGCTTCCGAGACGGCCTGGCCGATCGCTCGCGCGATCTGGTCGGTGGCGCTGGCGGCGGCGAAGGGCACGACGAAGGTGATGGGCTTCTCGGGAAAGGCCTGGGCGCTGGCACCCCAGGCGCCCAGTAGCGCGAGGCTGAGTGTGGCAAGGCGCCGGCGGCGATGGGTGTTCATGATGTCTCCTCCTTATTGTCGATGGAAATGGGAAGCGTCAGTAGCAGGCTGGAAAGCGTCTTCCCGTGCGTGTCGAGGTTCAGCGAATCGTTGACGCCGCCGTCGAGCACATCGTCCAGCACGAAGTTCATGGCCGCCAGGCGCGGCAGCAGGTAGCGCTTGACCTGAGTCGGCGAGCGCGAAGCGAAGAGGCGGGCTACGCGGGCCTCGGTGACCTGGTCGACCAGCAGCGGCCAGTCGGCGGGATCGTAGGCGATGACGCTGATGGAGGCGCGGTTGCCTTTGTCGCCGGTGCGGGCGTGGGCCAGTCTGTGCAGGAGAATCGTGCGGGGGCTCATCGTGTCTTTCATGCGGCGAACTCCCACGTCGGCGCCAGCCACTCGCGCGGTACCAGGCACGAGCCGCTGCCCAGCCGGGGCGTGACGGCCGTGCGCACGCCGCCGCCGCCGGCCGGTCCGCAGGTATACAGAGCCAGCACCTCGCGCGCGACCCGCTCGGCATCCTGGCGGGTCGCGGCTGCCGCCGCGATGCGCAGCCGCAAGTCGTCCGCCGGCGAGGCCGGGACATCCGCCGCGGCCGTCCAGCGCCCCTTGTCGTCGCCGAATACGCTGGCGACGCCGATGAAATCGGCACGCATCTTCAGGTCGCCCAGGCCGAGCGCATGCAGGCGCTTGCGCACGACGTCGGCTGCCAGCGCGGCGCGTGCCGCCGCATTGGGGCCGGCATAGGAGATTTCTCCTTCCGCCAGCCACGGGCCTTCGTAGCAAAGCGTGGCCTTGAGGGTGGCGGGCCGCGCGTGGCCCCGCACGCCGGTGATTTCCACCCGGTCGGCGCCGATCTCGCGCACCTCGGCCTCGGTGATGTCGGCCACCACGTCGGGCGTCAGATAGGCGCCGGGGTCGTGGATCTCGTACAGCAATTGCTCGACGACGGTCCGGCGATCCACGCAGCCGCCTGTGTGCGCGGCCTTCGTGACGACGAAGCGCCCGTTCTCGTGCATCTCGATGATGGGAAAGCCGAGTTCGGCCAGGTCGGGCACGTCCTTGAAGCCGGGATCGGCGAAATAGCCGCCGCATACCTGTCCGCCGCATTCGAGGATGTGTCCGGCCATGGTGCCCGCGGCCAGGCGATCCCAGTCGTCTTCGGGCCAGTCGAAATGGGCCAGCATGGGGCCGAGCGCCAGGGCGGGATCCGCGACCCTGCCGGTCACCACCACCTGCGCGCCGGCCCGCAGCGCCGCGGCGATTTCACGGGCTCCCAGGTAGGCGTTCGCGCTGACAAGGGGGCGTTCGATCGACGATTGGTCGAGCAGCGCGCGCATCTGGCCGGTGGTCAGCGCTGTCAGCAGATCGTCGCCGTTGACGATGGCCACGCGCAGCGCGGGCAGGCCAAGGGATGCGGCCAGCCGTTGCAGTTGCCGCGCCGCGCCGCGGGGGTTGGCCGCGCCGAAGTTGCCGATGATGGGTATGGCGCCGTGCACGCAATCGGCCAGGATGGGAGCGACGAAGTGCTCAAGGGAAGGTTCCCAGCCCGAGTCCGGGTTCTGCCTGCGCTGCAATTGCGCCAGCGCCAGGGTGCGTTCGGCCAAAGTCTCGAAGATCAGGGCGCGAGGGCCGTCGTGCGCAAGCAGGGTACGAACCACGGGGACGGCGGCATCCCAGCGGTCTCCGGAAAAGCCCGCGCCGGCGCCGATGTGCAGGCTGGGCGCGGCGGATGTAGAAGATGAATGCATGCACACCCGGTCATGGTCGTGGAAGTGGGGCCGGATCGGGACCCACGGATGAGCGGCACGATAAAGGTGCGCGGAGTATTCCGGGAAATGGATTATTTGGGATGACTGATTGAAAAATCAGATTACCGGCTCCGGCCGCGCGGGAGCGCCGCCGCGCGCCGGCTTCCCCGCTTTTCCCCGGGCTGCGGCCGGCGCTGCATCATGAAGGCAAGCAGCGCCTGAGCGCCTATGGACAGGCTGCGGTCGCGGCGCCGGATGACGAAGACCTCCCGCGTCAGCCCCGGCGTTTCGACCGGCAGCGCGGTCAGGTCGTCGCTGTCGAAGTGGAACAGCGTCAACGCCGGCACGACGGTGATCCCCAGGCCGGCCCGCACCATGCCGGCCACCGTGCTCAACTGGTCCAGCTCCATCATGCCGTTCATCTTGGCCGGATGGATGGCCGCCTCGATGTGCTGGCGCACGCTGCTGTCCTGGGCCAGATGAATGAAGGGCTCGCCGCTGAGCGCCGGGAGCGTGAGCCGCCGCCGGCGTGACAAGGGATGGTCCTTGCGGCAGACGAGGTAGAAGCCGTCGCGGCAGAACGGTTCGGCCTGCAGGTCCGGCCCGACGGAGCGCATCGAGGCCAGGGCGAAGTCGGCCCGGCCGCTGCGCACGAATTCTATGCAGCTTTCGGACAGGACGTCCGCGACGTCCACCTGGATACCCGGATATTCCTGGTGGAACGCCGCCAGCACCCCGGGCATCCAGCCGGCCGCGAGCGAGGGCAGCGCGGCGACGCCGGCGCGGCCGCGCCGGCCGGTGGCGTGTTCGCCCAGGTCCTCGAGCGCGTCGCGCAGGCTGGCCAGCACGCGCGTGGCGCCTCCCAGGAACAGCCGGCCTTCGGGCGTCAACTCGACGCGGCGCGTGTCGCGATCGAACAGCCGGACGCCCAGCGAGTCTTCCAGCGTGCGGATCAGGCTGCTGAATGCCGATTGGGACAAATGGCATTGCTCGGCGGCGCGCGTGAAGTTCCTGTGCTCGGCCAGGGCCGTGAATGCGCGGACCTGGCGTGTGGAGAGATTCAGATCGGTTATCTGCATATTCGATCACTCCATCAAAAAAAAGCGATGCCCTCGATGATTGGCAAATCTTACTATCCGGTCGCTGTGGGTGACACAAGAACGCTAACGATGATGAGGAGACTCCAATGAAAAGGGCATCATTTGCGCTGACCGGCATATCGCTGGCGGCGGTGCTGGCGGGTTGCGGCGGTGGCGACGGGGGAACGTCGGGCGATGGCGGCCCCATGGCGCCAGGCGAGCCAAGCCTGCAGGTTTCCGTGCTGGGAAACCGCGCCGACCTCGTGTCCGGCGGGCAGGCGCTGGTCGAAGTCAAGGTTCCCGAGGGTTCCTCCACACGCTTCGAACAGATCCGCATGCTGCTCAACGGCAAGGATGTGACCAGCGCGTTCGCCGTGCGCGAGAATGGCCGCTACATGGGGCGGCTGGAGGGGCTGGCCGACGGCGACAACACGCTGGTGGCGCGGACGGACGACGGCGCCACGGCGCATCTCGCGATCAACAACCATCCGAACGGCGGGCCGGTTATCTCCGGCGCCCAGGTCGGCTATTGGGAATGCACCACCAAGGTGGCGGCGCCGACGCCGACCAACCCCGATCTGGGCGCTCCGCTCGACGAGCAGTGCAACATCGCCGCGCCGGTGTTCCGCTACCAGTACCGGACCACGGCCGGGCGGTTCGCGGTCTACGATCCCGCCAATCCGCCGGCCTCGTCGGAGATCGCCAGCGCGACCACCGACGAGGGCAAGACCGTGCCCTACATCGTCCGCATCGAGCGTGGCGTGGTCAACCGCGGCAAGTACGACATCGCCTACCTGGCCAACCCGGCCGATCCGGCCAAGGGCTGGACGCCGTATGCCCGTCCCGCGTCCTGGAACGGCAAGCTGCACTGGAAGTTCGGGTCGGGCTGCGAATACAGCCGCACCCAGGGCAATCCGGGCAACGTCCTGGACGACGTGGCCCTGAGTCGGGGCTTCATGGTGGCTTCGTCCGAGATGACGCAGTACGGCACGCATTGCAATGACATCACGTCGGCCGAAACGGTGATCATGCTCAAGGAATACATCACCGAGAACTACGGCGAGATCCGCTACACCATGGCCGACGGCGATTCCGGCGGTGCGCACCAGCAGCATCTCCATGCCTCGAACTATCCCGGCCTGCTGCAAGGGCTGCTTCCCGGGCAAGGGTGGCAGGACACCTGGACGACCGGCCGGGAGTTCGCCGACTGCGGACTGCTCAAGCGGTTCTACGACGCGCGCAAGACCGCCGGGCTCCCGTTCACGATCATGGAGAAGGCCCACATCAACGGCCACGTTTATGACCAGGTGTGCGAAGGGCCGGCCAATACCAACATGGCCTCGCGCACGCCGTACTATCTCGACCCTGCGGTGGGTGGCGGTGGTTGCGGAACGCACTGGAACGTCTGGTCGGCGGGAAATACCACCGGCATCCGCTGCACGCTACAGGATTTCAACATCGCGGTGTTCGGGCCGCGGGACGCGACCGGCTACGCCAAGACGCCGATCGACAACATCGGCATTCTCTACGGCTTGAAGGCGGTCAACACCGGCAAGGTCTCGCCCGAGCAGTTCGTGATGCTGAACGAACAGGTGGGCGGCTACGACATCAACGGCCAGTGGCAGGCCGCGCGGATGGCGGCCGATCCCGGCGCGGCGGAAATCGCGCACCAGTCGGGGCGCGTCGTGCACGGCCGCTTCCTGGGCGACGTGGCCATCATCCAGTCCATCAACTTCAACGTGCGGGAAGAGCACTACGACTTTCGCGGCTACGTGATCCGCAACCGCATCCTGCGCGAACACGGAGACTACGCGAACCACGTCATCTGGCGCTACAAGTCCACACCGCCCGACTATGCCGCGCGCCGCTTCGACGCGATGAACGAATGGCTGGGCAAAGTCGAGGCCGACACTTCCGGCAAGACGCTGCGGGAAAAGATCATCGCCAACAAGCCGGCCATCGCGGCGGATGCATGCTGGCGCGCCGACGCCGCCACCTGGAGCACCGATCCCGACTACTGCAACACCGGCGCCGATCCGACTTCGGCATCGAGCGTGGCCGGATCGGGAGCGATGGCGGTCTACAGCCCCGAGGTGGATGAGTGGCCTGTCTTCCGGGATACCCGGGTGGCGGCGGGCGAAGGCCTGGCCAGCGACATCATGAAGTGCGCGCTGAAGCCGCTGGCGCGGGCCGACTTTGCGGTGGCCTTCAGCGGATCGCAGTGGGCGCGCCTGCAGGCCGTGTTCCCGCGGGGCGTGTGCGACTATGGCAAGCCCGGCGTCGGCCAGGTCGCGCCCGAACCGTGGCAGAGCTTCATCGACGGCCCCGGAGGCAAGCCGCTGGGCGCCGCGCCGGCGTCGGAGGCGGGCGAGGGGGCCTGATTCCGCCCTGGTTGCCGGTCCTGCGGCCGGCGCTTGACTTTGCCATCATGGGAAGCTTGATACTGCGAAGCATCACCCCAGTATCGCGAGGAAACCATGAGTGCACAGTCAACGCCGGCAGCGGCCGGCCCGGGCGATGCCCCGGTAAGCTGGACCCTGCCCATCGAGGGCATGACCTGCGCCTCGTGCGTCGGGCGGGTCGAGCGTGCCCTGTCGCAGGTGCCCGGCGTGCGGCGCGCGAGCGTCAACCTGGCTACCGAAACGGCCGAGGTCGAGGCCGATGCCCCGGTGGAGGCCGCCACGCTGCGCGCGGCGGTCGAGAAGGCCGGCTATGAGATACCCGCCGGGTCGGTGGACCTGAGCATAGGCGGGATGACCTGCGCCTCGTGCGTGTCGCGGGTGGAGAAGGCCCTGGCCCGGGTGCCGGGCGTGGCCGGCGCCGAGGTCAATCTCGCCACCGAGACCGCCCGGGTCTCGCTCGTCTCCAAGGTCGAGCCGGCGGTGCTGATCGCCGCGGTCGAGAAGGCCGGATACGAGGCGCGCCTTGCCGCCCAGTCCGCGCCCGCCGCTGCTGCTGCGGGACTGCCGACGTGGTGGCCGATCGCCCTGGCGGCGGCGCTTTCCCTGCCGCTGGTCGTGCCCATGCTGCTGATGCCCTTCGGTGTCCATTGGATGCCCAACGGCTGGGTGCAATGGGCGCTGGCGACGCCGGTGCAGTTCTGGCTGGGCGCGCGTTTCTATCGAGGTGCCTGGAAGGCCTTGAAGGCGCGCACCGGCAATATGGACCTGCTGGTGGCGCTGGGTACCAGCGCCGCCTACGGCCTGAGCGTCTACCAACTGCTGCGTCACGGTACTCACGGGGCCACGCATCTGTATTTCGAGGCCTCGGCGGTGGTGATCACGCTGGTCCTGCTGGGTAAGTGGCTGGAGACCCGCGCCAAGCGGCAGACCACCGAGGCGATCCGCGCCCTGAACGCTTTGCGGCCCGAGGTGGCGCGCGTGCGGCGCGAGGGCGGCGAGGTCGAGGTGCCGGTCGCCTCCGTGCATCCCGGCGACCTCGTCGTGGTGCGCCCGGGCGAGCGCGTACCGGTGGACGGCGAAGTGGTCGAGGGCGCCAGCCAGGTCGACGAATCGCTCATCACCGGTGAAAGCCTGCCGGTGGACAAGGAGCACGGCGACCGCGTCACCGGCGGCTCGGTCAATGCGGAAGGCCTGCTGGTGGTCCGTACCACCGCCGTCGGCGCGGAATCCATGCTGGCCCGCATCGTGCGGCTGGTCGAGTCGGCGCAGGCCAAGAAGGCACCCATCCAGCGCCTGGTGGACCGGGTGAGCGAGGTGTTCGTGCCGGTGATCGTCGCCATCGCCGCCGTGACCCTGCTGGCCTGGGGCGGCGCGACCGGCGATTGGGAGCTGGCCATCCTCAATGCGGTGGCGGTCCTGGTCATCGCCTGCCCGTGCGCGCTGGGACTGGCCACGCCCACCGCCATCATGGCCGGGACCGGCGTGGCGGCGCGCCACGGCATCCTGATCAAGGACGCGGAGGCGCTGGAAGTGGCGCACAACGTCAAGGTCGTCGCGTTCGACAAGACGGGCACGCTGACCGAAGGCAAGCCCGAACTGGTCGCCGCCGAACCGGCGCAGGGCGAGCGCCGCGACCTGCTGGCCGCCAGCGCCGCCCTGCAGGCGGGCAGCGAACATCCGCTGGCGCGCGCCGTCATGGCCGAGGCACGCCGCGAGGGCATCACGGTAGCGGCCGCCACCCAGGCGCGGGCGGTGGCCGGGCGCGGCATGGCGGCGTCGGTGGACGGGCGCGAACTGCGCCTGGGCAGCGGCCGCTACATGCAGGAGCTGGGGGTCGAGATCGGGCCGCTGGCGCAGCGCGCCGCGACGCTCCAGGGCGAAGGCCGCACCGTGTCCTGGGTGGCGAGCGTGAGTGGCCCGCCCGTGCTGCTGGGGCTGCTGGCCTTCGGCGATACGCTCAAGCCGACGTCGGAGGCGGCGCTGCAATCCCTGCGCGAGCAAGGCATACGCAGCGTGCTGCTGACCGGCGACAACGCCGGCGCGGCGCGTGCCATCGGCCAGGCGCTGGGCGTGGACGACGTGCGCGCGGAAGTGCTGCCCGAGCACAAGGCCGAAGCCATTGCCGCCCTGCGTGCCGAAGGCCACGTGGTGGCGATGGTGGGCGACGGCATCAACGACGCACCGGCGCTGGCGGCCGCCGACGTGGGGATCGCCATGTCGACCGGCACGGACGTGGCCATGCATGCCGCGGGCGTCACGCTGATGCGTGGCGATCCCGCGCTGGTCGGGGACGCGATCGACATTTCCCGGCGTACCTACGCCAAGATCCGCCAGAACCTGTTCTGGGCCTTCATCTACAACGTGGTCGGCGTGCCGCTGGCGGCCCTGGGCCTGCTCAGCCCGGTGTTGGCCGGCGCGGCGATGGCGCTGAGCAGCGTCAGCGTGGTCTCCAACGCCTTGCTGCTGCGGCGCTGGAAGGGCCGCGCCTGACGGCCCGGGTTCAACATTACACAAACGTAATCTTCGGGTCAGGCTGGGGTGGGGGGCCGCTGGCTAGAGTGGCGGCCTGACCGGATTCATCGGATATCGCATGCACATCAAGACTTCAAGGCGGACATTCGTCACCGCCCTGGCCGCGGGCGGCGCACTGGGCGCGCTGGGACTCTGGCGCAAGCCCGTGTGGGCGGCCATCGGGCCGGGCGATCTCCACGTGCTGACCGGCACCGAGTTCGACCTGCAGATCGGCGAGACGCCGGTGAACTTCACCGGCAGCGCCCGCACCGCGATGACCGTGAACGGCGGTATACCGGGTCCGCTGCTGCGCTGGCGCGAAGGCGACACCGTCACCTTGCGCGTGCGCAACAAGCTGAAGGAGGCCACCTCCATCCACTGGCACGGCATCCTGCTGCCCGCCAACATGGATGGCGTGCCCGGGCTGAGCTTCGAAGGCATCGCGCCCGACGGCATGTACGTCTACACCTTCAAGGTGCGCCAGAACGGCACCTACTGGTACCACAGCCATTCGGGATTCCAGGAGCAGTCGGGCGTCTACGGGCCGCTGATCATCGACGCCAGGGAACCGGAGCCGTTCGCCTACGAGCGCGAATACGTCGTGATGCTGTCGGACTGGACCGACGAGGATCCGGCGCGACTCATGCGCACGCTGAAGAAGCAGTCCGACTACTACAACTTCCACAAGCGCACCGTTGGCGATTTCTTCCGGGATGTCCGGGAGAAGGGCTGGTCGGCCACCCTCGCGGACCGGAAGATGTGGGCCGAGATGCGGATGAACCCGACCGACATCGCCGACGTCGGCGGGTACACCTATACCTACCTGCTGAACGGACAGGCGCCGGACGGCGGCTGGACGGGGCTGTTCAAACCGGGCGAGCGCATCCGCCTGCGTTTCATCAACGGCTCGGCCATGACCTATTTCGACGTGCGCATCCCCGGCCTGAAGATGACCGTGGTGGCGGCCGACGGACAGCACGTCAAGCCCGTCGCGGTGGACGAGTTCCGCATCGCCGTGGCGGAGACCTACGACGTGATCGTCGAGCCTGCCGCGGACGAGGCCTACACCATCTTCGCGCAGTCCATGGACCGCACGGGGTACGCGCGCGGTACGCTGGCCGTGCGCGAAGGTGCGCGGGCGCCGGTACCGGCCCTGGATCCGCGGCCCATCCTGGCCATGGAGGACATGGGCATGGACCACGGCGGCATGGCGGGCATGGACCATGGCAGCATGGCCGGCATGGATCATGGCGCCATGTCCGCCATGCAGTCCCATCCCGCTTCGGAGGCGGGCAACCCCCTGGTGGACATGCAGACGATGAGTCCCACGCCCAAGCTGGACGACCCCGGCATGGGCCTGCGCGACAACGGCCGCCGTGTGCTGGCCTATGCCGACCTGCGCAGCACCTTCGAGGACCCCGACGGGCGCGCGCCGGGCCGGACGATAGAACTGCACCTGACCGGACACATGGAGAAATTCGCCTGGTCGTTCGACGGCATCAAGTTCTCGGACTCCCAGCCCGTGGTGCTGAAGTACGGCGAGCGGGTCAGGATCGTGCTCGTGAACGACACCATGATGACCCATCCCATCCATCTGCATGGACTATGGAGTGACCTGGAAGACGAGAACGGCAATTTCATGGTCCGCAAACACACCATCGACATGCCGCCGGGGTCGCGGCGAAGCTATCGCGTGACCGCCGACGCCCTCGGGCGCTGGGCTTATCACTGCCACCTCCTGTACCACATGGAAGCCGGCATGTTCCGTGAAGTCCGGGTGCAAGAGTAAGGGGCCGGCCATGATCTTTTCAATTCATCGCAACGCGCCGGCGCTGGCCGCCGCGCTCATCGGCCTGACGCTGGCCGGCGCGTCGACCGCGCGGGCCCAGATGCAAGGGATGGACCATTCGCACATGGACCACTCCCAGATGCAGGGCATGGACCATTCCAGCATGCCGGGCATGGACCATTCCAGCATGCCGGGCATGGATCACTCGACCATGCAGAACATGGACCTCGCGCCCATGCAAAGCATGGATCAGGCGCCGATGCAGGGCATGGACGCCGCGCCAACGGAAAGCCGCACGCCCATTCCCCAACTGACCGATGCCGACCGCAAGGCCGCCGCCTTCGATACGGCGGGCCACGCCGTGCACGACAAGGGCATCAATTCCCTGTTCCTGGTGGATCGCCTGGAATGGCAGGACGCGCGCGGCGGCAACGCGCTGAACTGGGATTTCAAGGGCTGGATAGGCGGCGACATCAACCGCCTGTGGCTCAGTTCGGAAGGCGAGCGCTCGGGCGGCAAGCTCCATGAGGCCGAGGTCCAGGCGCTGTGGGGCCGAGCCATCAGTCCCTGGTGGGACGTCGTGGGCGGGGTGCGCCACGACTTCAAGCCAGGTTCGTCGCAAACCTGGGCCGCGGTCGGCCTGCAGGGAATGGCGCTCTACAACTTCGAGGCCTCCGCCATGGTCTTTGCCGGCGAGAACGGGCAGACCGCCGCGCGCCTGAAGGGCGAGTACGACATCCTCTTCACGAACCGGCTCATCCTGCAGCCCGCCGCCGAAGTCAACTTCTTCGGGAAGAACGACCATGGGCGGGGCGTAGGCTCCGGCCTGTCGAGTACCGAGGTGGGCGTCCGCCTGCGATACGAAATCCGCCGCGAGTTCGCCCCTTACATCGGCGTGACCTGGAACCGGACCTACGGGACCACCGCGGACTATGCCCGGGCGCACGGAGAACGCCGCAGCGACACCCGCTTCGTGGTCGGCGTGCGCATGTGGTTCTGATCCTTCTTCATTCTTTTTTCTACCCGTTTCAAGGTCCATCATGTCCAACGCTCGTACCGCCCTGAACGCCGCCTTCCTGACGGCCGGACTGTTTTTCGCCGCCGCGGCCCAGGCCCATCCCGAACTGTTGTCCTCGACCCCGGAGGCCAAGGCCGAGACCACGGCGCCCGCGAGGATAGAACTGCGTTTCTCCGAAGCGCTGGTCACCCAGTTCTCGGGCGCCAGGCTGCTGATGACGGGCATGGCGGGCATGACCCACGCGCCCATGCCGGTGGAAGCCCGGGTCTCGGGCGACGCCGATCCCAAGACGATGCTGATCACCCCGGCCAAGCCGCTGGCGGCCGGCACCTATCGCGTGGAGTGGCGGGCCGTGTCGTCGGATACGCATCCCATCACCGGCAATTTCTCGTTCAGCGTGAAGTAGGCGATGGCCGACGGGCTGGGCGTTGCCGTCCGCTTCGCGCTGTACCTGGACCTGGCGCTGCTTTGCGGCGTGCCGCTGTTCCTGCTGTACAGCTTTCGAAGGGAATGGGAAGAGGGCGAACCCGGCCTGGGGTTCGGCGCCTGGCCGGCCGCCGCCGCGGGCGCCGGGGTCCTGCTTGCCGCGCTGAGCCTGGCGCTGCTGGCGCAGTCCATGAGCGGCGCCGAATCGCTCACAGCGCTGCGATTCCCTATACTCGCCATGGTGGTCGGCGGCACGCACGCGGGGCTGGCCGGCGCGATACGGATAGGCGCGCTGTTGCTGGCCCTGTGGTGCGCGCTGAGAATGAGGCACCGGCGCGTCGCTGGCCTGTGGGCGGTGGCTGGCTGCGCCTTCGTCGCGCTCGCCAGCCTGGCCTGGGGCGGGCATGGCGCCATGGACGAGGGCGTGCAGGGCTACGTGCATCTGTGGGCCGATATCGTCCACTTGCTCGCGGCCGCCGGCTGGGTGGGCGCGTTGGCGGTCTTCGCGAAGATGTCGTGGCCGTCCGCGGGTGCCCCCAGGCGGCAGGTCCGCCTGTTGAGCCGGGGACTGGCGGGCTTCGCGAGCCTGGGCACCGTCATCGTCGCGGCCTTGACGCTCACGGGGGCGGCCAATTATGCGTTCATCGTCGGTCCGAATTTCAACGGCCTGCTGTCCAGCCCCTACGGCCTGCTTCTGTTGGGCAAACTGGGGCTGTTCGCCATGATGCTGGGCCTGGCGGCCGCGAACCGGTTTCGCCTTGCCCCCAGGCTGGAGGCGGCGATCGCCGCGGACCGCCCCGGCGCCGCCCTGGTCCTGCTGCGCCGGAGCGTGGCGCTGGAGGCCGGCGCGGCAACCGCTATCCTGTTGTTGGTGGCGTGGCTGGGAACGCTCGGCCCGCCCACCGGATCTTGAAGGAAACCATGCATGATGCACAAACACGCAAGCCTGTCGCGCCGTACGCTCCTGATCGGGGCGGCCTTGCTTCCACTGGGCGCCTGGGCGCAGAAGACGAACACCGTGGAGGTCTGGAAGACGCCGACTTGCGGATGCTGCAAGGATTGGATCAAACACCTGGGCGACAACGGATTCCAGGTGGTCGCCCACGATGTCGACGATACCTCCGCGGCGCGGCGCCGCCTGGGCATCCCGGACGACAAGGGCTCGTGCCATACGGCCGTGGTGGACGGCTATGCGCTGGAGGGGCACGTGCCCGCGAAGGAAATCAAGCGGCTGCTGCGCGAGCGTCCCTCGGCGATCGGCCTGGCCGTACCCGGTATGCCCCTGGGATCGCCCGGCATGGACGGGCCCGAGTACGGCGGCAGGAAATCCGCCTACGATGTCCTGCTCGTGCGGTCCGGCGGGAGGTCCAGCGTCTATCAGGCCTATCGCTGATGCATGACGGGGCGCCACTATGAAACTACTGGTCGTGGAAGACGAGGCCAAGACGGGGGAGTATCTCCGGCAAGGGCTGACCGAGGCCGGCTTCGTGGTCGACCTGGCGGACAATGGTCTCGACGGCCAGTACCGGGCGTTGAGCGAAGCCTACGACCTGGTGGTGCTCGACGTGATGCTGCCCGACGTGGACGGCTGGCGCATCCTGCAAACCCTGCGTGCGGTCGAGAACAACGTGCCCGTCCTGTTCCTGACCGCGCGCGACAGCGTGGCCGACCGGGTCAAGGGCCTGGAGCTGGGCGCGGATGATTACCTGGTCAAGCCCTTTGCCTTCTCCGAACTGCTGGCCCGCGTGCGGACCCTGCTGCGCCGGGGCAGCGGACAGATCGCCACCGACCGCATCCAGGTCGGCGACCTGGTGCTCGATCTCGTCCGCCGCCGGGCCACGCGCGCCGGCCGGCGCATCAACCTGACGAGCAAGGAGTTCGCGCTGCTGGAACTGTTCGTGCGCCGGCGTGGCGAGGTGCTGCCGCGTTCGCTGATCGCCTCCCAGGTCTGGGACATGAACTTCGACAGCGACACGAACGTCATCGACGTGGCCATACGCCGGCTGCGCGCCAAGATCGACGACGCGTTCGATGCCAAGCTCATCCAGACCGTGCGCGGCATGGGCTACGTTTTCGAAGAACCCGAGGACCAGGGCTGATGCGTCCGTTTTCCCTGACCACGCGGCTGACGACTTTCTTCTCGCTGTCGTCGGCCACCGTGCTGCTGGGACTGGGGGCCTTGATCGCCACCTCGATGGACCAGCACTTCGCGTACGAGGACTTCGCCGTGCTCGAAGAAAAGGCGAACCTGGTCCGCAAGATCGCCCAGGATGCGGCGCCCGACGCGATGCCGATACGCCTGGGCGCGGCGCTCCAGAATCATCCCGGGCTGGTGGCCTTGATCGCGACGGGACAGGGGACCAGCCTGTATGCCACGGACGGCTTCGAGTTCCAGCAGGCCTTGGCCGCGGCGCGCGCCTTGCCGGCCGGGAAGGAAGAATTCACCTGGCGCCAGGACGGAGCCGAGTACCGGGGCCTGCGCACCACGGTAGGCGGGGCGGGGGGCGAGGTCCTGGTCATTGTCGGGCTGGCGACCGAGATTCACGCGCACTTCATGCACGGCTTCCTCCATTCGCTGGTGCTGTACGTGCTGTTGTCCGCGCTCGTGAGCGGCGTGTTCGGCTGGTGGGCGGCCCGCAGCGGACTCGCGCCGCTGCGCACGATGGCCGCCCGGGCCCGTGCCGTCACGGCGCAGAAGCTGGACGAGCGCATGCCCGTGGACGCCGTGCCGCCGGAGATGGCCGATCTGGCATCGACCTTGAACGCCATGCTGGCGCGGCTGCAGGACGATTTCCGCCGGCTGTCGGAGTTTTCGTCCGACCTGGCCCACGAACTGCGCACGCCGCTGACGAACCTGCTGACGCAGACCCATGTGGTGCTCGCGCAGCCCCGCGAGGCCGGGAAGTATCGCGAGATCCTCGCGTCCAACGAAGAGGAGTTGCAGCGCCTGTCGCGCATGGTGTCCGACATGCTGTACCTCGCGAAGATGGAACATGGCATCACCTTGCCCGACGTCGGGGCCATCGCCGTGCAGGACGAGGTCAACGCCTTGTTCGAGTTCTACGAGGCCCTGGCCGAAGACAAGGCCGTGGCGATGCGGTTGACGGGCCGGGGCAGGATCGTGGGCGACCGGCTGATGCTGCGGCGCGCCCTGAGCAACCTGCTGTCGAACGCCTTGCGCCATACCCCGCCGGGCGGGGCGATAGACGTGGTGGTCGCCAGCGAGGCGAAGGCCGTCACGATCGCGGTCGAGAACGATGGCAAGGAAATACCGGCGGAACTGCTTCCCTCGCTGTTCGACCGCTTCTTTCGCGGCGACAAGTCCAGGGCCCGGCCCGACTCGGAAAGCTCGGGCCTGGGGCTGTCGATCACGCGCGCCATCATGGTGGCGCACGGCGGCGACATCACCGCAGGCTCGGCTTCCGGCCGGACCCGGTTCACACTGGTTTTTCCGGCCAGGGACCTGCCGCCGGCGTCATTGGCCCCAGGTGCGAGGGGGCAATGACCACTCACCGTTCTCGAATACCCAGCCGTCCGAGGCGATGAACTTGTCGCTGCGGGCCGAGGGGGTGTTTCGTGCCTTGGGCGCGGCGGGGCGCGCTTCCTTCGATGCGTGGGGCAGGGTGTCCGTATGGACCAGCCTGCCGTCCTTCATGGCGTAGGCGTGGTCCTGGCGGACCCATTCGCCGTTGACGAAGGCCCAGCCGTCCGCGCTGGCCAGCAGAGCGGGAGCGGCGGTTCGCGGTGCGGCGCTGGATATATCCGGACCCGCGGCGTAGGCCGGGGAAGCGCCGCCCACCAGGGCCGCGACGAGGATGACCATCTTGCCGTTCAACATATCGATCTCCAGAAGTGCCGGGCACCGCAGGGTGGCGCCCGGTTGGCTGTGCGTGGGTTTGCACAGGAGCCTTCACTTTAGGAGTCCGGCACGAACAGCAAGATGGCCGGGGAATTACATGTCGGTCATTTCGCGGCGGCGGGTTCGCCCCGCATGATGCGGTCGATCCCGTCCAGTGCCCGCATCGCGGGCAGTACCGAGGCAATGTCGCAGCGGCTGGGCCGGCCTTCGCGCAGCGCGGCGATGAACTCGGTGTCCTGGGCCTCGAAGGCCGGCTGCGCGCCGGGCATTTCCACGACATTGCCGTCGCCGTCGGTCAGTTCGTCGCGGAAAGCGCGGTAGGTGTCTTCTTCGCCGATGTAGCGGTAGAAGCCGCCGAAGGGTCCCTTGTTGTTGAACGACATGGCCATGGTCAGCAGCGTGCCGCGCTTGCGCGAACGCATGGCCACCGTGACGTCCATGGGAATGCCCAGTTCGGGATGGTCGGGGCCGCGCTGGCCCCAGACGTCGAACTCCGACTCGTCCAGCAGCCAGCAGAACAGGTCCACGGTGTGGCAGGCGTGGTGCCAAAGCAGGCTGTCGACCCAGGTGCGCGGCTCGCCGAACATGTTCAGGTTGTTGCGGCGAAAGAAATAGGTTTCGCAGACCAGGTGGTGCAGCGTGAAATCGCCGCTCTGGATGCGTTCGCGCAGGCTGGTGTGCGGCGGCGCGAAGCGGCGGCTGTGCGCGACCATCATGGGGACGCCGGTCTCGGCCTGCACGCGTGCCAGGCGCTCGGTGTCGGCCAGGGTCAGCGCGGCGGGAATCTCGATCAGCATGGGCTTGCCCAGGCGGGCGGCCAGTTCGGCGTGTTCGGCATGCAAGCCCGAGGGCGTGGCCAGCACCACCGCGTCCACGTCGGGACGGGAGAGTGTGGCGGCCAGGTCGTCGCTGCAATCGGGAATGCCGTATTGCGCCGCCAATTGGCGGCCGCGCGTCATGTCGGCCGCAGCCAGGGCCACGATCTTCACGCCCGGCATGGCCGCGAAGATGCGCGCGTGGGTCGAGCCCATGGCGCCTTCGCCGGCGATGCACAGACGGATGGGGGAAGAAGGGGCAGGCATGGGTTGGAATCTCCGGGGCGAAAGGATTGCCGCCGGCGGCGGCAATCTGTTGTTCGGACGCTTCCGGACATTCTAGAGGGACAAACACGGGCGGGCCACCCCAGCGGTGTAGCGCGCGAGCCCGATGCGCGGAGCGTCGATCACTCGACTGTCGCGCCTGAACTCTTGACCACCTTCTGCCATTTCTTCGTTTCTTCGCGTATCAGCGCTCCGAACTCCCGGGGCCCGAGGGCCGTTGCCTCGCCGCCATTTGCCGCGACCCGCTGGCGCACGCCCGGGTCTTCGGCAATGGCCAGCAGCATGGAGGACAGCGATTCGGTGACGGCCTGGGGGGTCTTGCCGGGCGCGACGAAGCCGCTCCATACAGACGACTCGAAACTCGGCAGCCCTTGTTCGGCGATGGTGGGGACATCGGGAAGCAGCGGAGAACGCTGCGCGCCGCTCGTGCCCAGGACCTTCAATTGATTGGCCTTGATCGCCGAGAGCAAGGAACCGTCGATGGCGCGGAACGCCATGTCGATGCGGCCGGCCATCAGATCGGTCTGAACGGTACCGGCGCTCTTGTAAGGCACATGGACGATGTCGATGCCGGCCTCGGATGCGAAGAAGGCGCCGGTGATGTGTCCGGACGTGCCGGAGCCGGACGAGCCGTAGGTCAGTGTGCCGGGCTTGGTTTTCGCCAGCGCGATGAGTTCCTGAACGCTGGTGGCGGGAAACGCGGCGCGGACGACCAGCATGAAGGGCTGGGAGGTGACCATGGCGAGTGGTGCGAAGTCGCCGATCGGGTCATAGGACAGCTTGGAAAACAGAGAGGGGTTGACCGCTAGTGTCGTGACGGAGGCAAAGAGCAGGGTGTAGCCGTTGGGGGCCGATCGAGCCACGGATTCCGCGCCGATGATGGTGCTGCCGCCCGGCTTGTTCTCGATGTACACGGGTTGTCCGGCCGACAGACTCAGCTTCTCCGCGAATATTCTGGCATTGGTGTCGCCGGGGCCGCCCGCGCCTTGCGGGACCACGATCTTGAGCGGATGGTTGGGAAACGTGTCGGCGGTGGCGGCCAAGGGAGCAAGGATGGATACGGCCGCGCAGATTGCCAGTTCGGATAGTCGCTTCATGTGTCACCTCTTCTAGGGAGTGTCGGCAGGGCCGCAGACAGGTTTCTCTACCGGCGTGCCTGATCGGGAAGTCTGAACAGCTTCAATGCGTTGTCGCGCATGATCTTTTTCCTGGAGACGGGGCGCAGGCCCAGGTCGTCCATTTCCCTGACCGCGCGTCCGGGATCGATGACCGGCCAGTCGGTGCCGAACAGGAATTTGTCCTGACCGTACGAGTCGGCGAATTTCACGACGGATGCCGGCCAATGCTTGGGGGCGTAGGCATCCCCCGCCATGTGGATGTTCGGATGCTTCCACGCCATGGCGATCATTTCGTCCGTCCATGGGTAGCCCAGGTGGATGCCGATGAGCTTGAGATCGGGGAAGTCGATCGCGACGCGGTCCAGCATGATGGGTTGGGCGATCGTCGGGAGACGCCGGTCGCGCTGGTAGATCAGGCAGTTTCCCATTTGCATCATGATGGGGATGTCCAGTTCGCAGCAGCGTGCGTAGTACGGGTACATCAAGGCGGCGTCGGGAGCGATGCCGAACCAGTGGGGATAGTAGTGGGCACCGACGAAACCGTATTCCTTGACGGCCACATCCAGTTCGCGCAGCCCCTGGACGCCTCGGGTGGGATCTATGCCGGCGAGTCCCGAGAAGCGGTCCGGATGTTCCAGGCAGATTTCCCTGACCCGTTCATAGGGAATCTCGACGGATCCGCGGATGCGAAGATCCCCCATGCGGACCGCGATCAGCAGCGATCTGTCGATATGCGCGGCATCCATTTTCCGGATGTAGTCGGGAATCTCGATGCCGCGATGGAAGGCGTCGGCTTGCCGCGTCTTGGCACGGAAGGCATCGTCCGTCGCTATCCTGCCCTCCGCGAATTCCCTGGGGGTGAACACATTGACGACGATATCGATCGCGCCGTATTCGGGGGCTGTTTGGCTTTGCTCGCTCATGATTGGCCTGGTGTGGTTGCCGGAGCGCGGAGACCCGCACGCCTGGGACGATTCTTGTGGAATCGCCGGCGCGGCACAATGCAAGAAAACTGAGCGACCCTTGAGAAAAAGTGAGGCTGGGCGCGAGAGTGCTTAGCCGCAGAGTTCCAGCACCGCTTCGTACGATGCCTGCCCCTCTTCCTGGAGCCATTCGAGGAATCTGGAGACCGGACTTCCGGGGTCGTAGGCCGCACCGACGATGGCGCGATATTCCGCGTCGTTCTCCGCTCGATGGTGGGGAAACGGCAGACAGAGCCTTTCCGCCAGCAGGTCGTCAACCAGGATGACGGCGGGCGCGACGGCGATGCCCATCTTGTTGATGCACGCCTGTACGCCGAAATAGAGTTGATCGAAATAGAGGGCGTTGGCGGGCTGCAGGCCTTTCAGGTCCATGTCGTGCAGCAGGTTGGGCCAGGAGTGAGGGGACGTGGCCGTATGGATCAGCGTATGCCGGACCAGGCCGGCAGGTGTGATCGTGGAGATGCCCGGTAGGTCTGGACTGCCGATGGGCATCGACATGGCCGGGAACAAGGATATCGATTGTTGCGACGGCGCCGGCGGGGCGCGGCGTATCGCCACGTCGTAGCTGTCTCGCGAGAAGTCCGCGGGCTCCAGGGACGAACTCAGGCGTATGTAGATGTCGGGGTGTCGGTGGGTGAACCGGTTGAGCCGCGGGATCAGCCAGTGCATGCTGAAGGTGGGCGTGGCGCTGACGTTGAGCGTGGATGTCTGTACGGGCCGCCGCAACAGCGTCACCGCGAGCTCAAGGCGGTCAAACGAGGCGCTGGCCTCCTTGAGAAGTTCGCGCCCTTCGGCGGTGAGGAGGGCTTGCCGCGCCCCGCGCCTGAAAAGGGGAATCCCCAGCCATTCTTCGAGTAGCGCGATCTGTCGGCTGACGGCCCCGTGCGTCACGTGGAGCTCGGCGGCGGCGCGCGCGAAATTTTCGTAACGCGCGGCTACCTCGAAGACCCTCATGGCATTCAGTGGCGGAAGCCTTCTCATCGGGGCAAGAGCCGTGTCGCCTGAATCAGGTTAGGCTGGGCAAGGTCGACTCAGCATGTCTGGCGATCTCTCCCGGAGTCGTGAACCAGACTTTATCACGGTGGTCGGCGATATGCTGCAGGACCCGCCGCAGCTTTCTCAGCCTGTGCGGCTGGCCCGTCAGAAAGGTATGGAAAGACGCGGCATAGACCAGCGGGAAGCGTTGCGAGTCCGCAAGCTGCTCGTCGAAGGCGTCGGTCAGCATGCATTCGAACTCCTCGTCGCTGGCGCCGCGGTTGATATATGCCGGCAGATCGTTCAGCTCCATGGCGGGATAGGGGACGGCCAGGATCGGTCCGTTGTCGGTCTTGAACCAGACCGGCTGTTCGTCGAAATACCAGTCGAGCATATATCGGAACCCGGCTTCCTTGAGCAACTCCGGGGTCCTTGGGCTTTGCGACAGGAAGGGCCCCAGCCATCCGTCAGGCCGCTTGCCTTCCTCCTTGGTAATCCGCCCCACCACGTTGGAAAGCATGGAGCGTTCCGCCGCGGCATCCATGTCGATCTGGCGCTCGGAGTTGGTCCAGCCATGTGCCACCAGTTCGTAGCCGTTCCGGCGGCATGCCGCGAGCACCTCGGGACAGACGTCGTAAACGGACGCGTTGGCGATGATGGTCAGGGGAATGTCGAACTCTTGGAAAAGCCGGAGTATTCGCCAGACGCCCACACGGTTGCCGAAGTCCCGGTAGGCGTAGCCGCGCTGGAAGGGCGGAGAGGGCATCGAGGTGAAGTCGTTGCCGGGGTTGCGGCCGAACTCGAACGCTTCGATGTTCAGCGCGAAATACACGGCAAGCCGTTTGCCGCCGGGCCAGTCATAGTTCGGGCGGCTCTCGATGGGAGAGAACGGATATCTGTCGAGCTTGGTTTCAAAACGCTGCATGGGGATGTGCCTCGTTTGCGGAATCATGCGCGGGCCGGGATGTCGGCCAGCCTGGTGAGCAGTTCGGCGGTCGATGCCACGTCCGCGTACTTTTGCGAAAGATCGAACAGGTTGACCGCGTGCGGCACGGTTCCCCGGTCATAGACGGCATCGTGGGGCACGACGCACCGGTAGTTGTACGAGAACGCATCCACCGCGGTGGCGCGGATGCAGCCCGAGGTCGTGCACCCGGTGATGATCAACGTGTCCACGCCGAGGTCGACTAGGTGGCTCGCCAGCGGCGTGCCGAAGAACGCGCTGGGATGCTTCTTCGGAATGATGAGCTCGTGTTGCCGCGGGGCGGCCTCGCGGACGAACTGATAGCCGGCTTGCGAGATGCCCATGGCCACGGGGATTTTCGCGGCCAGGCGGCCGCCGTCGTAGGGCCGCTTCGGCGCGACGTGGGGAAATATGACGGGATGGCCCATTTGTCGACATGCCGCGATCAGCGAAGCGATGTGCGGGATGGCCTGCCAGGCCGCGTCGCCACAGGCGGTCGGGTACTCCTCGATCGCTTCCATGAGCGGCCGGGCGGCCGTGCCGGTCGTCCGGTACTGGACATCGATGACCAGGAGCGCCAGGCGTGTTCCCATTCCCGATGGATTTCCCCAGCCCGCCGCGCGATAGGCGGCCAGGTCGTTTTCGGGGATGATTCCCTGCCAGATATCTGCCATTTCTTGACTCGATCGCGGCGGGCCGCTCAGCGGAGGCGGGCCGAGCCAACCACGTTGATGGTCTCGCCGGCCTTGGCGACGACGTTGCCTCCGTCATCGATGGACACGACCAGTTCCTCGTTGGGATAGGTGGGCGCGACGAACTTCACCTCGATCTCCCCGCGGCGATGCCAGGCGTCCCCGTACATGCGCGCCGCGAGCTCGGCCGCATACCCCATGACCATGGGACCGTGGGCGAGGGTGTCCTTGTAGCCGCGCTGCCGCGCGTAGTCGATGTCGTAGTGAATGATGTCGTTGTCGCCGTTGAGTACGCCGTACTGATCGATCATTGCTTGGGTGATGAAGATCCGCTTTTCCATGCCTTACTCCGGGAAGTGGCTGACGTTGAGCGCCTGGGCGATCAGGCGGCCTTTCGTGTCCTTGAAATCAGCCGAGAAACTCACGTATCGCTTGTTCCGCTTGACGAATTTCTTCTCGATGCGGCCGGTGCCGATGATGTCGATGCTTTCGTCGGCCCAGATCGGTTCGAAGAAGCGGAACTGGTTGGCTCCCATCACCCCGCCTTGCTGGGGGGGGTACTTGCTGTACAGGACGGCCATGAAATAGACCTGCAGGACCGAAGGCAGTGCCGCCTTGCGGGTTCCCACGTCGTAACCGCCGGCCGAGCCGTCGACCACGCTGGCGTACTCCCGCATGATCTCGGGCGTTACGGTGAAACGTAGGGGCGGCAAGGTGTCGCCAATGACGTAATCCTCGTAGGTGGTGCCGCGCTGCTCGTCTTCACGCGGCTTGATGTCGCTGGGTCTGGTCACTGTCTTCTCCTGTGTAAAGAACCTGCGATTGCACTAACTGATCGATCTGCTCCGGGGTATAGCCGCACAGATCCCGGAAGACACGTCGGGTGGCGCTGCCCAGGGCGGGCGGGTAGTCCAGGGGCTTTTGCCGGTCGTACTTGAACGGGTTGCCCAGGAAGTCCAGGGCATTGCCGGTTTCGGGTTTGCGTACGCTTTCGACCATGTTGCGCAGCCGCGCGAGGGGCTGGCTGACGGCTTCGGCGACGTTCAACACCTTGCCGGCGGGCACGCGTGATTGGAAAAGCAACGTGGCCCAGTGGTCGCTGCTCTGCTTCTGGAAAACCTCGGACAGTTCGGCGATGAGCGCTTCCACGTTCGCCACGCGGCTGCCACGGTCCGCGAACCTGGGGTCGGCCGCGAGGTCGGGCCGCCCGATCACCTCGCATAGCCTGGGCCAGAAATGCTCACCGGTCGGCGATATCGCGAGATAGCCGCCATCGCCGCACAGGAACGCCTCGCTGGGTGCGATCATGGGATTGCGGCTTCCGAGCCGTCCGGGGACATCGCCGGAGATGAAGTGATTCTGGGCTTGCCAGGTCAGCAGCGCGAGCTGGCAGTCGAGCAAGGAGATCTGCGCCAGTGCTCCCTTTCCTTCGCGTGCGCCCTGGTAGAGCACGCCGCAGGCGGCGAGAGCCAGGTACAGGCCGCCCGCCAGATCGGCGATCTGGTAGCCGACCCGGCAGGGTTCGCCCGATGCGGAGCCGGTGATGCTCATGACGCCTCCCAGGGCTTGGACGATCAAGTCGTAGGCAGGAGCCCTGGCATATTCCCCTGAGTCGTGCAGCCCGATGAGCTGGGCCACGCCGATGCGGGGGTTGACCCGCCGCAGGCTGTCGAAGTCAAGGCCCAGCCGGGCGGGGACATCGGGGGCAAACCCATAGATCACGGCATCGCTGATGCGGACCAGGTCATAGAAGGCTTCGCGGCCCCGGGGATGCTTCAGATCGATGCAGACGCTCGATTTGCCCCGATTGACCGAGAGAAAGAAAGAGCTGTCGCCGTCAAAGCGATAGACGGGTACGCCACGCGAGGAGTCCCCGGCGGGGGGTTCTATCTTGATGACCTCCGCGCCGAGTTGCGCGAGCGTCTGTCCCGCAAACGGACCGCCCAAGACCCATGTGAGGTCCAGTATTCGTGCTTGGCTTAACAAGTTGTCCTCGCTGAAATGCCACTATTCGGGTAGTGCCATTCTTGGTCAGCGAGGGCCGGGCCACAATCGACATATTTTTCGCCCAGTATGAAAAAAACTGGTGGCTTGCGTAGGCGATGTTTGTCAGTTGCGGGGTGTTGGTACCTGGAACGCCTTGCAAGGATCTTCGCGCTTCGCGGGCGGGATCACGATGTCGCGGTCGTAGGCCCCGGACGCGGCAGGCTGCTCGGTGTAGCCCACCGACAGGATGGTGCCGGGCTTGAGCCAGCGCGGCACGCCGATGTCGCGACGGACATGGCCGTTGCCGGCCAACAGGACGACAGGCCGTTGGGCGGAAGCGCCGGGCACGCGCGCGGCACCGGCGACCGCGCCGGCCATCACGGCATCGCGCGCGAGCTGGGCCATGGCCATGCCGCCCAGCATGGACGGGGGCAGGGCGCCGCAATGGGCCTCGGCCACTTCCTTGCGCTGCGCCGCCAGCAGGTCGGGCGGGGGCGCGAGCAGGCCGAGCCGGCGCAATTCGTTGGTATCGAACAGGGCCGCGGGGCCTTGCTTCATGACGGTGCCGGCATCGGCCCGCGACAGGTTGGCGGCGACCACGGGCAGCTTCTCGCGCAGCGCCAGTTCCAGCACGGGGCGGTAGTACGCCCAGTCCCAGCCCGTCTTGGCCGGTGCCGCGGCCTGGATCACGCAGTCGGCGGTCGTACAGGTACGCAGGGCCCGATCCAGGTCGGCCTGCCGTTCACGATCGAACTGTTCCATCGCGATGGCCGGCCGCCAGCCCGCGCGCACCGCGCGCGTGAGCGCCTGCAGGCGCAGGCGATGGCCCTGGGCGTTGTCATGGACTTCGCCCAGCAGTACGACCTCGTGGCGCGGCAGCTCGGCCGCGAGCGACGCGACGGCGGCGTCGCGGCTGCCGGGCAGCCACGAGCAGCCGGCCAGCAGCAGGGCCGCGGCGGCGCCGGCCAGCGGTGCGAGCGTGCCGGCCTTCATGCCGCGGGCCGGGGCGTGTCCGGCGCGATGGCGGCCAGTCCGTCGGCCAGCGCCGTCCACGCCGCCAGCTCGGGCTTGCCCGGTTTGCGTTCGCCGAAGAACTGCACGATCAACGAGCCTTCGGCGTCATAGCATTCCAGCGAGGTCACGATGCCGTCGACCGTGGGCTTGCGCACCAGCCAGGCCTCGGTGAAGAGATCCATGCGCAGGTGCAGGTTGAAGCCCGGGTCCAGCACGTTGAGCCAGGGACCCATGGGCGCGATGCGGTGGACCGGTCCGGTGTGGATCTGCACGCATCCGGCATTGCCGACGAAGACCATGATGGACAGGCCCGATCCGGCGGCCGAGTTCAGCACGGCATCCACGGCGCCGATGCCGACCTGCTGCGCGAATTCCGGCGGCGCCAGCCGCAGCGCCTGCGTGCGTTCGACGCCATGCCGCCGCAGCAGGCCGAAGAACTCATGGGTGTCGCGCAGCTCGCGCCATTCCTGGCGGAAGGCATCGACGTCGACGTCCTGGTCGGCCTTGAGCTCGGGCGCGGGCCGCGGCTCCGGCGTGACGGGCTGCGCGCTGTCGGCCTGCGCCGCCAGCAGGGCTTCGAAAGCCGCACGGTCGGTGCCTTCGACCACATAGATCTTGTGCACGGCCTCGCCCTGCTGGTCGAACACCTGCAGGCTGGGGCGCTCGCCGCCCACGGCGTAGGCGTGCCGCCATTGCGACAGGAACAGGCGCAGGTCGATCTCGGGGTTCAGGGCCAGCCCCATCCTGCCTTCTATCTGGACGTGGTCGTAGACCCCGGTCTTCTCGTGGACGGCGGCCTCGTTGCGGGTCAGCGCCAGCAGCGGTCCGGCCGCCTTCAACCCGCCCAGCAGCGCGCTCCAGTCGGGCTTGAGCCGGGTCGAGGACGGGTCGGCGGCGACCAGTTCGCCTTCGCTGGCGCCGATGCTGGCGGCCGCGTCGCGCATGCGCAGCTTGGGCTGCTCGGCCTTGAGGGCCAGGTAACGTTGCCAGAGAGTGGTTGCTGTCATGCCGGAAACCTTGGGTGCGGAGGGAAATGGTTCGTAATGATAATGATTTTTATTAATAAACGTAAGATATGCCCCCGTATGCATCGCGAGAGCGGGGCGGGCAGGTCCGTTCCGCCCTATACTAGAGTGTTTCGTCATTTTCTTTGCGAGTCCCGCCATGCCGCAATACCGTTCCCGTACCTCCACCCATGGCCGCAACATGGCCGGGGCACGTGCGCTATGGCGCGCGACCGGCATGAAGGACGGCGATTTCGGCAAGCCCATCGTCGCGGTCGTCAATTCCTTCACCCAGTTCGTGCCCGGCCACGTGCACCTGAAGGACCTGGGGCAGATGGTCGCCCGCGAGATCGAGGCCGCCGGCGGCGTCGCCAAGGAATTCAACACCATTGCCGTGGACGACGGCATCGCCATGGGGCACGGCGGCATGCTGTATTCGCTGCCCTCGCGCGAACTGATCGCCGACTCGGTCGAATACATGGTGAACGCCCATTGCGCCGACGCCATGGTCTGCATCTCCAACTGCGACAAGATCACCCCGGGGATGCTGATGGCCGCCATGCGGCTCAACATCCCGGCCGTGTTCGTGTCGGGCGGCCCGATGGAAGCGGGCAAGGTCATCGAAGCCTACCACCCCGCCCAGGACGTGAACGGCCAGAAGATCATCAAGGTGGACCTGATCGACGCCATGATCAAGGCCGGCGACCCCAGCGTGTCGGACGAGGACGTCGAGAACTACGAGCGTTCGGCCTGTCCCACGTGCGGTTCGTGCTCGGGCATGTTCACCGCCAACTCCATGAACTGCCTGACCGAGGCCCTGGGCCTGTCGCTGCCGGGCAACGGCACGCTGGTGGCGACCCACGCCGACCGCAAGGACCTGTTCCTGCGCGCCGGGCGCGTGGCGGTCGAACTGTGCCGCCGCTACTACGAACAGGAAGACGCCTCGGTCCTGCCGCGCAACGTCGCCACCAAGGCGGCGTTCACCAACGCGATGGCGCTGGACGTGTCCATGGGCGGCTCGACCAATACCGTGCTGCACCTGCTGGCCGCGGCGCAGGAAGGCGGCGTCGACTTCACGATGAGCGACATCGATCGCATCTCGCGCCACGTGCCCTGCCTGTGCAAGGTCGCGCCCGCCACGCAGCAGTACCACATCGAGGACGTGCACCGCGCCGGCGGCATCATGTCCATCCTGGCCGAGCTCGGCCGGGCGGGCCTGCTGGATACCTCGGTGCCCACCGTGCACAGCAAGACCCTGGGCGAGGCCATCGCCGCGCACGACGTCAAGACGAACGCCGACGAATCCGTCCACGCCTTCTTCCGCGCCGCGCCCGGCGGTGTGCCCACGCAGACGGCCTTCAGCCAGGACAAGCGCTTCGACAAGCTGGACCTGGACCGCGCCGAGGGCTGCATCCGCGACAAGGCTCATGCCTATTCGCAGGACGGCGGCCTGGCCGTGCTGTACGGCAACGTGGCCGAGAAGGGCTGCATCGTCAAGACCGCGGGCGTCGATGAAAGCATTCTGAAGTTCACCGGCAAGGCGCGCGTCTTCGAAAGCCAGGAAGACGCGGTGGACGGCATCCTGGGCGATACCGTGCATGCCGGCGACGTGGTCATCATCCGCTACGAAGGCCCCAAGGGCGGCCCCGGCATGCAGGAAATGCTCTACCCGACCTCGTACATCAAGTCCAAGGGTCTGGGCAAGGCCTGCGCGCTGCTGACCGACGGCCGCTTCTCGGGCGGATCCTCGGGCCTGGTGATCGGCCACGCCTCGCCCGAGGCGGCCGAGGGCGGCGCCATCGGCCTCGTGGAAGAGGGCGACATCATCGAGATCGACATCCCCAACCGCAGCATCAACCTGCGCGTGGACGCCGCCGAGCTGGCCAATCGCCGCCAGGCCATGGACGCCCGTGGCGGCAAGGCCTGGCAGCCGGTTGACCGCCAGCGCGTCGTGACGCAGGCCCTGCAGGCGTATGGAATGATGGCCACGTCCGCTGACCGCGGCGCCGTGCGCGATATTTCGCAATTGGTGCGCCGGCCTTCCTGATCGCGGGGCAGGCAGCCGCGAAACGCCGGAGCGGGACGGTCAGGCCGATCCCCGCCCGGCATTTTCTTCTTTCTGCAGGCGGTTGAGCAGCTTGGCGAATTCGATCACGAGCTTGCGGTGGTGGGTGTCCAGCGCGGCGAAGCTGCGGCGCAGGACCTGTGTGTCGTCGGTATAGGAGGTGTCGTCGCCGTCGCGCAGCGGGGGAGGCGGAGCGGGCTGCACTCGGACATTCTCGATCAGGGCGTAGAGATCCGTCACGCCCACGTTCATGGCCCGGGCGATACTCTCCAGGCGTCCGATGGACGGCTTCTGCTTGCCCGTTTCGATGCGCGACAGATTGCCCGCATCGGTGCCGGCTTCCATGGCGACGGCCTCGAGCTTGAGCCCGAGCTGTTCCCGCATCTGCCTGATCGCCGAGCCTATGTCCATGAGGTGATTGTCCGAACAGCTTGCTTGCTGCGCAAAGCGTACGGCGCAAATTTTTTGGTGTATATTTTGCGTTCAAGGCAAAATAAGGGAGGCCGTACAGGAGGAAAGCGACTATCCAGCTGCTTGCACCATCCTGGAAATTGCGTGCTATGCAAACAACACACCAAGGAGTCGTTGAACTGCTCGTGCTCAGTGGCATCGATCACGAAGGTCATCTCGCCTGGATCTTTGTCCCCAGCGGGTGGGACATCTCCAGGCTGGAGCGCAAATTCCCTTTCTCGGGTCACGCCAGGGCATCGCGTCGTCGTGCGCTGGTCACCGTGCAGATCGCCCGGGAGCTGATGCACCGATACGGAACCAATCCGGTGCTGGAACTCCCGGGCAAGTCCTCGCTCGCCGACCTGCTTTCCGACGACCTCTCGGGCGTCAGAATGCTGATCTCGCGCGATTAGGACTCGGCGGTTTCGGACATGCCGCTATGGCGCAGCAGGGCCTCGATGCTGGGGTCGCGGCCGCGGAACGCCCGGAAGGACTCGATCGCGGGCCGGCTGCCGCCCATTTGCAGGATCTCCCGCAAGAAGCGTTCCCCGACTTCGGGCCTCAGCGTGTCCTCGGTGGCGGCGTCCTCGAAGGCCGCATAGGCATCCGCCGACAGCACCTCGGCCCACTTGTAGCTGTAGTAGCCCGCCGAGTAGCCGCCGGCGAAGATGTGGCTGAAGGTGTTGATCCAGCGTGAGACCTCCGGCTGGGGCAGGACGTGCATGCGGTCGTTCACCGCGCGCGACAGGGCCAGCACGCTTTGCGCGCCGTCCGGGTCGTAGTCGGTGTGCAGGTGCATGTCGGTGGCGGCCAGCACGACCTGGCGCAGCGTCATCAGCCCGCCCTGGAAGTTCTTGGCGGCCACCATCTTGTCGTACAGTGCGCGCGGCAACGGTTCGCCGGTTTCCGCGTGCGCGGTCATCTGCTCCAGCACCGCCCATTCCCAGCAGAAGTTCTCCATGAACTGGCTGGGTAGCTCGACCGCGTCCCATTCCACGCCGTTGATGCCCGATACGCCCAGGTCTTCCATCTGCGTGAGCATGTGATGCAGGCCGTGGCCGCATTCGTGGAACAGGGTGATGACTTCGTCGTGCGTGAACAGCGAGGGCTTGCCGCCGTTGGGCGGCGTGAAGTTGCAGATCAGGTAGGCCACCGGCGTTTGCAACTGGCCGCCGGGGCGGCGGTAGCGGGTGCGGGCGTCGTCCATCCACGCGCCGCCGCGCTTGCCCTCGCGCGCGTACAGGTCCAGGTAGAACTGGGCGAGCAGGGTGCCCGCGGCCGATTCGACACGGAAGAAACGCACGTCGGGATGCCAGGCAGGGGCGCTGTCGGGGCGAATGCGGACTGAGAACAGCGTCTCGATCACCTTGAACAGACCCGTCAGCACCTTGGGCTCGGGGAAGTATTGCTTGACCTCGTTTTCCGAGAAGGCATAGCGCGCCTGGCGCAGTTTCTCGGACGCGTAGGCGATGTCCCAGGGCTCGAGTTCGGCCAGGCCCAGCTTCGCGGCGGCGAATTCCCGCAGTTCGCGCAGGTCGCGCTCGGCGTAGGGATGCGCGCGTTCGGCCAGCTCGGCCAGGAACGTCTGCACCTGCTCGGGCGTGTCGGCCATCTTGGGCACCAGCGATACCTGGCCGTAGTTGGCGTAGCCCAGCAGGCGGGCTTCCTCGCGGCGCAGGCGCAGCAGGTCCAGCATGATGGCCGTGTTGTCCCACTCGGCCTGGCCCTGCCCGTATTCGGGACCCAGCTCCGAGGCGCGCGTCACGTGCGCCTTGTACATGGTCTGGCGCAGCGCGCGGTTGTCGGCGTATTGCAGCACCGGGAAATACGACGGGAAGTGCAGGGTGAACTTCCAGGCGGGCGTGTCGTCCGGGGCTTCGCCTTCCTTGGCCGGTGCCTTCCTGGCGGCCTCGCGCGCCGCTTCCTTCACGTCGTCGGGCAGGCCGGCCAGCTCGGCTTCGTCGCGGACGATCAGCGCGTAGGTGTTGGTGGCGTCCAGCACGTGGTCGGAGAAGGCCTTGGACTGCGTGGCCTGCTGTTCCTGGATCTCGGCGAAGCGCGGCTTGTCGGCCTCGGGCAGCTCGGCGCCGCCCAGGCGAAAGCCGCGCAGCTCGTTCTCGATCAGTTTCTTGCGGGCCGGCGTCTGTTGCTGGAACGCCTTGCTGGCCGCCAGTTTCTTGTAGCGTTCGTATAGCGCCTGGTTCTGGCCCAGGCCGGCCCAGAACTCGGTCACGCGCGGCAGGTTCTCGCCGTAGGCGGCACGCAGCTCCGGCGTGTCGGCCACCGAGTTCAGGTGCCCGACCACGCTCCAGGCCCGCGACAGTCCTTCGGTGCCTTCATCCAGCGTCTCGACCACGCTTTGCCAGGTGGCCGGCGCATCCGCGGCCTGATCGGCCTCCAGCTTGTCCACCGCCTTCTGCGCCCGCTCCATCAGGGCCGTGATGGCGGGGGTGATGTGCTCCGGACGGATGGCATCGAACGGGGCCAGGCCCGACAGGTCCATGAGCGGGTTGCCGGCCAGGGCGGCGGTGGACGGCTGGGAAGCGGATGACGTCATGGGCAGACTCCAGAAAGGCAATGTGTGACCCGGCCCGTCGGGCGCCGTAAGGCGCGCCGCAGGCTCGTATCAGGCATGTGGGGACATTCTCGGCGAAATCCAGGCCGAGAAGGGCGGAGCAGGGCGCTTTCGGCGCGAACCGGCGCTTTTAGCCTTGGCCGGCCACGCGCTCTGCGGATTCCAGTGTGTTGGCCAGCAGCATCGTAATCGTCATGGGGCCGACACCGCCGGGGACCGGGGTGATCCAGCCGGCCACTTCCGAGACGCTGGCGAAATCGACGTCGCCGCACAGTTTGCCGGCCTCGTCGCGGTTGATGCCCACGTCGATCACCACCGCGCCGGGCTTGACCATGTCGCCCGTCAGCGTGTTGCGGCGGCCCACGGCGGCCACCACCACGTCGGCCTGGCGGGTATGGTAGGCGAGGTCGGGCGTACCGCTGTGGCACACCGTGACCGTGGCGTTGGCCTGCAACAGCAGCAGCGCCATCGGCTTGCCCACGGTATTGCTGCGGCCGATCACCACGGCGTGCTTGCCGCGCAGGTCGTAGCCGGTGCTTTCGATCAGCTTCATGCAGCCGTAGGGCGTGCACGGACGGAAACCGTCCAGCCCGGCCATCAGTTCACCGGCGCTCAGCACCGAGTAGCCGTCCACGTCCTTGCGGGTGGAGATGGCCTCGATCACCTTGTGCGGGTCGATGTGCTTGGGCAGGGGCATCTGCACCAGGATGCCGTGGATGGCGGGGTCATGGTTGAGCAGGTCGATGCGGGCCAGCAGCTCGGCCTCGGTCATCGTGGCCTCGTATTTTTCCAGCACCGAATGGAAGCCCGCGTCGTGGCACGCCTTGACCTTGTTGCGCACGTACACGTGCGAGGCCGGGTCCTCGCCCACCAGGATCACCGCCAGGCCGGGACGCGTGCCCTGGCGCGTGAGTTCGGCGGCGCGCTGGGCGATGTCGGAGCGGATCTGCTTGGAGAGTTCGTTGCCGTTGATGAGGCGTGCGGGCATGGCGGTCTGGAGGCAAAGAGGGGTGGAGGAACGAGGGCGCGGACGCCTGGGACATTTTAGCGCACGGGGGAGGAGCGGGCAGGGCGAGATATTCCTGTCTCGCAACGAATAGGCAGATGCTGTTGCCGGAGGCAGCATGCGAAATCAATCCCGGAAGTTTGTGATTTATAAGTTACTATTGCCATGTTCAGTCTGGTTGACGTCCTTCGCTACCAATGTCCCGATGGCAGCGTGCCTTTCGATGATTGGTTGATTCATGTCCGTAGCGATAGAGCGCGGGCACGTATGGCGATACGGGTTCGTCGATTGTCAATGGGAATTTGGGGGGACGTTCGGCCAGTCGGACAGGGTGTCGTGGAACTGCGCGAGGATGAGGGCGCGGGATATCGCCTCTATGTGGGAAGGCATGGTCCTGCTGTTGTCGTCTTGCTGTGCGCGGGCGACAAGCGGACCCAGCAGAAGGACATCTTGCGGGCGCACCGTTTTTGGGCCGATTGGAAACAGAGGAATTCATGAGCACGGCAAAATTCGCGGCATCGGTATCGCACCGGGATGCGCTGATCGCTGAATTGCGCGCGGACCACGACTTCGCCGCCGAGTATCTGAAAGCGGCGTTGGAAGAAATGGAGGATTCCCGGCACCGGGCTGTGGGCTTGCTGGCATTGCGCGATGTGGCCGAGGCCTATGGTGGCCTGGCGGCCGTCGCACGGTCGGCGGGCATCACGCGCGAGGCTCTCTACAGGGCCTTGTCGCCCAACGGCAATCCCACGTTGAAGACCCTCATGGCTGTTCTGGATGCGGTGGGGATGCGTCTTTCGGCGTCGCCTGCGCGGGCCTTGTCCAGATAGCCACTCGTCCTAGTCTGCCGGCGAGGCTTTTTCCGCCGCTTTCATCGCCGCCGCAACGGCCCTGTCCCCATCCCGCCCGGACGCATCCAGGCCCGCCACCACGCCCTGCCGGTCGGCCTCGTTGCGGTTCTGGCTCATTTTCCACTTGGCCTGCAGCCGCGCGATGGGCATTTCCAGCCCGACGATGGCCGACAGCCTTTCTTCCAGGAAGGCGGGCGGCGCGTCGCTCATCTTCCACGGGTCGTCGCGTCCCTGCTCGAACATGCGCGTCAGCCGGCCCACCACGCCCGCCACCCAGCGCGGATCGTCATGCACGATGATCCGTCCATGGGCGTGCACGACGGCGTAGTTGTAGGTGGGCACGACTTCGTGGGTCGTGCGCTTGGTCTCGTACAGGCTGGGCGATACGTAGGCGCTGGGACCCTGGAAGACGGCCAGGCTTTCGGCCTGGGAATCCGCCAACTCCCGCCAGACCGGATTGGTTCGTGCCACGTGGCACAGCAGCGTGCCGTGCGGGCCGCGGTCGGGGTCGAGGATGAAGGGCAGGGGGTTGGCGTCCAGCCCCTGCGGTCCCGCCGTCACGAGCATGCCGAGTGGACAGGTGCGTATCAGGTCGCGGATCCTGTCCGGGTCGGCCTGCTCGAAATGCGGCGGCAAATACATAGTTGGCTGGGTATCGGGCGGCGGGCTATCCCTGCGGCCGATGGTGCAGGGCGACCTTCATCAGATCGGCCACGGTCGTGACCTGCAGCTTTTCCATGATGTTGGCGCGATGCGCCTCGACGGTCTTGATGCTGATGCCCAGGTCGTCGGCGATCTGCTTGTTCAGGCGGCCGGCCACGATGCGTTCCAGCACCTGTTGTTCGCGCACGGTCAGCCGGGCCAGCAGGGCCTCGTGGCCGCGCCGGGTGGCTTCGTCGGCCGCGCGGGAATGGGCCTGTTCCAGCATGTTGGCGATGATCTGGCGCAGGTCCGCTTCGTTGAAGGGCTTTTCCAGGAAATCCACCGCGCCTTTCTTCATGGTGGAGACCGCCATGGGCACGTCGCCGTGGCCGGTGACGAAGACGATGGGCAGGGTGGACTTGCGGGCGAGCAGTTGTTCCTGGAGCTCGAGCCCGGTCATGCCCGGCATCCGCACGTCGGCGATCAGCACGCCGATCACCTCGGGGTCGTACTCGGCCAGGAAACGTTCCGAACTCTCGTAGGCCCGTACCCGGTAACCGTTGGCTTCGAGCAGCCATCGGAGAGAATCTCGCACGGCTTCGTCGTCGTCGACTATGAAGACCGTGCTGGATGGGGGCGTATTGCTCATCAGGTAAGCTCCTTGGGTGCGGATTCCAGTTCGGGGGCGGGTCCGGCGGGCAGGATCGGACGTACCCACGGAAGCGTGAACTTGAAGATCGTGCCTCCGGCGGGATTGGCTTCGGCCCACAGCCGGCCGTGGTGGAATTCGATGATCGTGCGGCAGATGTTCAGGCCCATGCCCATGCCTTCCGACTTGGTGCTGTAGAAAGGCTCGAACAGCCGTTCGGGATCGGCCAGACCATGGCCGGTATCGGTGACTGCCACTTCTACCATGTCCTCGCGCACGTTTGCTTCCACCAACAGTTCCCGCCCGTCCGAATCCTGCATGGCCTCCAGGCCGTTTTTCATCAGATTCAGGGCCACCTGTTCGATCAGGATCGGATCGGCAAGAACGTCCGGCAACTGTTCGGGTATTTTTTGAATGATATCGATCCGCCGGGTCCGGGACTCGATTCCGGCAAAACCGGCCGCATTATCCACGATTGTGGCCAAGCTTACCCGCTGGCGCTTGGGTTCGCTTCGCTTCACGAATTCGCGTATGCGGCGGATGATCATACCTGCACGCTGGGCCTGTGCGGTGGTTTTTTCCAGGGCCGGAAGCAATTTGGCCGGGTCGGTATCGCCGGCGCGTACCAGCGCCACCACGCCCATGCTGTAGTTGTTGATGGCCGTGAGCGGCTGGTTCAGCTCGTGCGCCAGCGACGAGGCCATTTCGCCCATGGTGATCAGGCGGCTGGTGAGCTGGATCTTCTCCTGCTGGGCGCGGGAGGCTTCCTCGGAGGCCCGGCGCTCGGTGATGTCGCGCGCCACCTGCATCCGCACCCGGCGCCCGTCCACCCATTGCAGCATGCGGTGGCGCACCTCGAACCAGCGGTGGGTGGACGAGGAATACACCTCGATCGCTTCATCGGTGAAACGGCCGCGCCGGCCGGCGGACAGTTCGTCGTGCCCGGTAGGCTGCGAGCCCAGCACGCGCCGGTAGGTCTTGTTGGCGAACAGCAGCTCCGAGCCCTTGGGGGTCTCGGCGGTGACCGAGATGGCGTCGTCCAGGCCTTCGAGCACCGTCATGAAGCGTTCGTGGGCGGCGGCCAGGGCCTCGCGGATGCGCTTGGGCTCGGTGATGTCGGTCATGGACGTCATCCAGCCCGTCTGCACGCCGCGCTGGTCGAGCAGGGGCGAGACGTACATCCGCGCAAAGAAGATCGAGCCGTCGCGCCGCTGCGCCTCCATCTCGAAGCCGCTACTGGGGGCGTTGCCCGACAGCAGCATCTCGGTGTTGCGCCACTGGGCGGCGTGGTCGCCCTGGGGCCAATAGGGGTAGGGCGGGGGCCGGCCCAGCAGGTCGGCCTCGTCCCAGCCCATCATCCGGCAGAAGGCCGGGTTCACATAGGTGATGCGGCCTTCCATGTCCAGCACCCGCATGCCGGTCAGCATGGAGTTCTCCATCGCGCGGCGGAAGGCGGTCTCGGCGATCAGGGCCTGCTCGGCCTGGGAGCGGAAGCGGGTGTGGCGCCACAGCGCGAACAGGCTCCATATGATGACCGCCGACAGCGATACGACCACCCAGACCAGCATGGTCTGCGAGGTATCGGTTTGCGTGCGGTAGCCGCGCGCGCTCAGCATCATGCCGTTGCCCGGCGGGTCCAGCGGCACTTCATAGGCGTTGATGGCGCCCTTGTCCGCGCGCGACGACGAGGACACCAGCGGCATCTCGTTGCCGTCCAGGATGGACACCTTGTACTTGTGCTGGGTCTCCTGGGGGATCAGGTGCTGCAGGATGGCGTCCACCGAGTACACCGTGGCCAGCGTGCCCAGGAAGCGTTCGTCCTGGAACACCGGTACGTACAGGTCCAGGTAGACCTCGTTGTACTGGCCGCGATAGGGGCGGGAATAGGCCGGCCGGTGCTCGTCGCGGGCGATCTCGAAGGCGCGGAAGGCCTCCGGCTCGGCCGCGCCGGGGGCGCTCATGCGGAAGGTCTGGCCGGCGCGGCGGTCGGGCGTCGAGATCCAGACCGCCTTGCGCTCGGCGTTGATCCAGGCCACGTGGATGATCTCGGGGTGCTCGACCTGGAGCTCGCGGGCATCGTCCAGGAAGCGGCCCTCGGTCATGTTGGTGCGCACCAGGTCGCGCCCCAGCGCCCCCATGCGGTCGCGCGCCGCCAGCATGCGCAGGCGCATCGATTGCTGTGCCCAGTCGACGTCCCGCACCAGCGTGCCGTAGCGCTGCGCGTCGTCGCGGGCGTCCAGCCACCACAGGATGGAGCCCATGACGCAGACGAACAGCCCCAGCGCGATGGCCGGCGTCAGCCAATACCAGCTACGGCGGCGCAGACGCCCCAGTTCCTTGAACGGGGCGGGAATATTGGAAGGATGAACAGTAGACATGAAGAAAGTTTACGCACAGTGTGGTGCGTTCGGAGGCCCGCTGTTTTATTGCAGCGCAAAATGCTTTTATCCAGGTTTCGTGTTAGATTTCACATTGTGGTAAATGATATCGTAAAGCGAAATTTTTATTGCATGGAAGGCTTCCTGCCTTCTAGAATCGCGCCGGAGTTGCGAGGGCCCTAGTTTTACATAGGCGAAGGCCGCCAACAGCGACTTAACCCTCGGATGGCTACGAGCCGTCCGGATGTCACAGAGACTCAGGAGACAGGCATGTCCGCTCTTCCTCAGGTCGGGGCCGGTATAACCGCCGCCAACGACGAAGATACCCTGGAAACCCAAGAATGGCTCGACGCCCTGGAAGCGGTCCTGGATCGCGAAGGTCCTGAGCGCGCACATTACCTGCTGGAACGCCTGATCGACGTGGCCCGTCGCTCCGGCGCCTACATCCCGTTCTCTCCGAACACCGCCTACGTCAATACCATCCCGCCGCACATGGAGCCGGCGCATCCGGGCAAGCTCGACCTGGAAGCCCGCATCCGCTCGTACATCCGCTGGAACGCCATGGCCATGGTGGTCCGGGCCAACCGCCTGCATCCGGCCGACGGCGGTGACCTGGGCGGCCACATCGCCTCGTTCGCCTCGCTGGCGACCATGATCGAGACCGGCCAGAACCACTTCTGGCACGGCGAAACCGAAAACCGCGGCGGCGACCTGGTCTATTTCCAGGGCCATTCCTCGCCCGGCGTCTACGCCCGCGCCTTCCTCGAAGGCCGGCTGTCGGAAGACCAGCTCAACCATTTCCGCCAGGAAGTCGACGGCAAGGGCCTGTCGTCCTACCCGCATCCGAAGCTGATGCCCGGCTTCTGGCAGTTCCCGACCGTCTCGATGGGCCTGGGCCCCCTGATGGCCATCTACCAGGCCCGTTTCCTGAAATACCTGCACGCCCGCGGCATCGCCGACACCAGCAACCGCAAGGTCTGGGTGTTCTGCGGCGACGGCGAAATGGACGAACCCGAGTCGCTGGGCGCCATCAGCCTGGCCTCGCGCGAGAAGCTCGACAACCTGGTGTTCGTGATCAACTGCAACCTGCAGCGCCTGGACGGCCCGGTGCGCGGCAACGGCAAGATCATCCAGGAACTGGAAGGCGAATTCCGTGGCAGCGGCTGGAACGTCCTCAAGCTGATCTGGGGCGGCTACTGGGATCCGCTGCTGGCGCGCGACAAGGAGGGCATCCTGCGCCAGATCATGGAAGAGACCGTCGACGGCGAATACCAGGCCTACAAGGCCAACGACGGCGCGTTCGTGCGCGAGAAGTTCTTCGGCAAGCACCCCAAGCTGCTGGAGATGGTCAGCCGCATGAGCGACGACGACATCTGGCGCCTGAACCGCGGCGGCCATGATCCGCACAAGGTCTTCGCCGCGTTCGACGCCGCGCAGAAGAGCGAAGGCCGTCCGACCGTCATCCTGGCCAAGACCATCAAGGGCTATGGCATGGGCGCCGCCGGCGAGTCGCGCAACCCCGCGCACCAGCAGAAGAAGCTGGACGACGACATCATCCGCGCCTACCGCGACCGCTTCAACATCCCGGTGCCGGACGACAAGCTGTGCGACCTGCCGTACTTCAAGCCGGCGGACGAATCGCCGGAAATGAAGTACCTGCACGAGCGCCGCGCGGCCCTGGGCGGCTACCTGCCGCACCGCCGCCAGAAGGCCGACGAACACCTGCCCGCGCCGGCGCTGTCGGCGTTCCAGGCCGTGCTCGACCCCACCGCCGAAGGCCGCGAGATCTCGACCACGCAAGCCTTCGTCCGCATCCTGACGCAACTGCTGCGCGACAAGACCCTGGGTCCGCGCGTCGTGCCCATCGTGCCCGATGAATCGCGCACCTTCGGCATGGAAGGCATGTTCCGCCAGATCGGCATCTACGCCCACGAAGGCCAGAAGTACGTGCCCGTGGACAAGGCGCAGGTCATGTACTACCGCGAAGCGGAAGACGGCCAGATCCTGGAAGAGGGCATCAACGAAGCGGGCGCGATGAGCTCCTGGATCGCCGCGGCGACGTCCTACTCGTCGAACAACCGCATCATGGTGCCGTTCTACATCTATTACTCGATGTTCGGCTTCCAGCGCATCGGCGACCTGGCCTGGGCCGCCGGCGACATGCAGGCCCGCGGCTTCATGCTGGGCGGCACCGCCGGCCGCACGACGCTCAACGGCGAAGGCCTGCAGCACGAGGACGGCCACAGCCACCTGATGTCGGCCACCATCCCCAACTGCGTGTCGTACGACCCGACCTTCGCGCACGAACTGGCGGTCATCATCCAGAACGGCCTGAAGCGCATGGTGGAAGACCAGGAAAACGTCTTCTACTACATCACGGTCATGAACGAGAACTATGCCCAGCCCGGCCTGAAGACCGGCGACGAAGCGGGCATCATCCGCGGCATGTACCAGTTGAAGAAGAGCGAGGCCAAGGCCGAGCACCGCGTCCAGCTGCTGGGTTCGGGCACCATCCTGCGCGAAGTCATCGCCGCCCAGGAACTGCTCGAGAAGGACTGGGGCGTGGCCGCCGACATCTGGAGCGTGACCAGCTTCACCGAGCTGCGCCGCAACGGCCTGGACGTCGACCGCCACAACATGCTGCATCCGACGGAAAAGAAGGCCCAGGTCGCCTACGTGACCGAAGCCCTGGAAAAGACCGAAGGCCCCATCGTCGCCTCGACCGACTACATGAAGTCCTTCGCCGACCAGATCCGTCCGTTCATCCCCAAGGGCCGCACCTACAACGTGCTGGGCACCGACGGGTTCGGCCGTTCCGACTTCCGCGCCAAGCTGCGCGAGCACTTCGAGGTGGATCGCCACTTCGTCACGCTGTCCGCCCTGAAGGCGCTGGCCGACGAAGGCAAGATCCCGATGAAGAAGGTGGCCGAGGCCATCAAGAAGTACGGCATCAACCCCGAGAAAGCCAACCCTCAACACGCGTGATCGATGGCCGGGATGGGTAAGATGGGGACTGCCCCTGTCTTGCCCGCCCGGCCGGCGCGCGCCCGCCTGCGGCGGGGGCGCCGGTGGGGTCCGGCTTTCTGGAGACTACAGAATGAGTAATGTGAGCGAGCTGAAAGTCCCCGACATCGGTGATTTCAGCGAAGTCGAAGTGATCGAGATCCTGGTTTCGGTGGGCGACACCATCAAGGCCGAACAAAGCCTGATCACCGTCGAGTCCGACAAGTCCTCCATGGAAATCCCGGCCGCGCAGGGCGGGGTGGTCAAGGCCATCAAGGTCAAGGTGGGCGACAAGGTCAGCGAAGGTACGCCGCTGGTCGAGATCGAGGCCGCCGGCGGCGCCGAGGCGCCCAAGCAGGAAGCGGCGCCGGCCAAGGCCGAAGCGCCGGCCGCGCCTGCGGCCAAGCAGGAAGCCGCGCCCGCGCCCCAGGCCGCGCCGGCCGCCGCGCCAGCCCAGGGCGGTGCCGAGGAAACCGTGGTCGTGCCCGATATCGGCGACTTCAAGGAAGTCGAAGTCATCGAACTGCTGGTCAAGGTGGGCGACAAGGTCTCGGCCGAGCAAAGCCTGATCACCGTCGAGTCCGACAAGTCTTCCATGGAAATCCCGACCTCCACGGCGGGTGAAGTCACCGCCGTGCTGGTCAAGGTGGGCGACAAGGTGTCCATGGGCAGCCAACTCGTCAAGGTCAAGAGCGGTGGCGGTGCCGCCGCCGCTGCGCCGGCCGCCCAGGCCGAGAGCGCCCCGGCGCCCGCTGCGAAGGCCGAGGCGCCCGCCGCCGCGCCGGCTCCGGCCCCTGCGGCCAAGCAGGCGCCCGTGCCGGCCGATCCCGCCGCCGAACACGCGCCTTCCAAGGCCCACGCTTCGCCGTCCGTGCGCAAGTTTGCGCGCGAACTGGGCGTGGACCTGGCCAGGGTGCCCGCCACCGGTCCCAAGGGCCGCATCACGCCCGACGACGTGCGCAACTTCGTCAAGCAGGCCCTGGCCGGCGGCGCCACCGCCGCGGCGCCCGCGGCCGCCGGCGGTTCGGGCTCCGGCCTGGAAGTGCTGGCCTGGCCCAAGGTCGACTTCGCCAAGTTCGGCGAGATCGAAGCCAAGCCGCTGTCGCGCATCAAGAAGATCTCCGGCGCCAACCTGCACCGCAACTGGGTGATGATCCCGCACGTCACCAACAATGAAGATGCGGACATCACCGACCTGGAAGCCTTCCGCGTCCAGCTCAACAAGGAAAACGAGAAATCTGGCGTCAAGGTCACGATGCTCGCGTTCCTGATCAAGGCCGTGGTCTCGGCGCTGAAGAAATTCCCCGAGTTCAATGCCTCGCTGGAAGGCGACAGCCTGATCCTGAAGAAGTACTTCCACATCGGCTTCGCCGCCGATACGCCCAACGGGCTGGTGGTGCCGGTCATCCGCGACGCCGACAAGAAGGGCGTCCTGGACCTGGCCCGCGAGACCACCGAACTGGCCAAGAAGGCGCGCGACGGCAAGCTCTCGCCGTCGGAAATGCAGGGCGGCTGCTTCTCGATCTCGTCGCTGGGCGGCATCGGCGGCACCAGCTTCACGCCCATCATCAACGCGCCCGAAGTGGCCATCCTGGGCGTCAGCCGCTCGGCCATGAAGCCCGTCTGGGACGGCAAGCAGTTCGTGCCGCAACTGACGCTGCCGATGTCGCTGTCGTACGACCATCGCGTCATCGACGGTGCCGCCGGCGCCCGCTTCAACGCCTACCTGGCCTCGGTGCTGGCGGACTACCGCCGCATCCTGCTGTAAGGAGCAACGGATGGCGATAGAACTGAAAGTACCCGACATCGGCGACTTCAAGGAAGTCGAGGTCATCGAAGTGCTGGTGGCCGTGGGCGACACGATCAAGGCCGAGCAAAGCCTGATCACGGTCGAATCCGACAAATCGTCGATGGAGATCCCGGCCTCGCAGGGCGGGGTGGTCAAGGCGATCAAGGTCAAGGTCGGCGACAAGGTCAGCGAAGGAACCGTGCTGCTCGAGATCGACGCCGCCGAAGGCGCTGCCGCCGCCAGCCCGGCGGCCCCGGCCGTGGACACCAAGTCCCGCACCGGCTTCCCCAAGGTCGAACTGGCGCCCGCCGCCATGCACGAACTGGGTGAACCCACCTCCGACAAGCCGGATCCCGATCCCGTCCCGCTGCCCGCTGCCGCTCCGGCCGCCGCCAGCTTCGGCGGCAAGGCCGACCAGAGCTTCGACGTCGTGGTCCTGGGCGCCGGCCCCGGCGGCTACTCCGCCGCCTTCCGCGCCGCCGACCTCGGCCTGAAAGTGGCCCTGATCGAACGCTACGCCACCCTGGGCGGCGTCTGCCTGAACGTCGGCTGCATTCCCTCCAAGGCCCTGCTGCATACCGCTGCCGTGGTCGAGGAAGCCGCCAAGATGGCCGAACACGGCATCACCTTCGGCAAGCCCGAGATCGACCTCACCAAGCTGCGCGCGTTCAAGGACGGCGTCGTCGGCAAGCTGACCGGCGGCCTGGCCGGCATGGCCAAGGCCCGCAAGGTCACGGTGGTGACCGGCGTCGGCGCCTTCGTCGGCCCCAACCACATCGAAGTGCAGGGCAAGGACGGCAAACAGGTCATCCAGTTCGCCAGCGCCGTCATCGCCGCCGGCAGCCAGTCGGTGAAACTGCCGTTCGCCCCCGAAGACGAACGCATCGTCGACTCCACCGGCGCGCTGCTGTTGAAAAGCGTGCCCAAGAAGATGCTCATCATCGGCGGCGGCATCATCGGCCTCGAAATGGGCACGGTGTATTCGACCCTGGGCGCTCGCCTGGACGTCGTCGAAATGCTGGACGGCCTGATGCAGGGCGCCGACCGCGACCTGGTCAAGGTCTGGCAGAAGATGAACGAACACCGCTTCGACAACATCATGTTGAAAACGAAGACGGTGGGCATCGAGGCCAAGAAAGACGGCATCTACGTCACCTTCGAGGGCGAAAAGGCCCCCAAGGAACCCCAGCGCTACGACCTCGTCCTGCAGGCCGTCGGCCGCAGCCCCAACGGCAAGAAGATCGGCGCCGACAAGGCCGGCGTGCAAGTGGGCGACCGCGGATTCATTTCCGTGGATTCCCAGATGCGCACCAACGTGCCGCACATCTACGCCATCGGCGACATCGTCGGCCAACCCATGCTGGCCCACAAGGCCGTGCATGAAGGCCACGTGGCGGCCGAAGCCGCGGCCGGCCAGAAGAGCCACTTCGACGCTACCGTGATCCCGTCCGTGGCCTACACGGATCCGGAAGTCGCGTGGGTGGGCCTGACCGAAGACGAAGCCAAGAAGCAGGGCCGCAAGGTCACCAAGGGCATGTTCCCGTGGGCCGCTTCGGGGCGTGCCATCGCCAATGGGCGCGACGAAGGGTTTACCAAGCTGCTGTTCGATGAAGAGACGCACCGGATCGTGGGCGGCGGCATCGTGGGGACGAATGCCGGTGACATGATTGGCGAGGTCGCCCTGGCGATCGAGATGGGGGCGGATATGGTGGATATCGGGAAGACCATCCATCCTCATCCGACCTTGGGTGAGTCGATCGGGATGGCGGCCGAGGTGGCGGAAGGGGTGTGTACGGATTTGCCGCCGGTTAGGAAGAAATAGGACTAGTTGTAGTCTAAAAAGGGCCGCACTTTGTGCGGCCTTTTTTATTTTGGAGAGTGGGGAAGGGGGCTCTGTTGACTCGGTGAGTTATTGGAGTTACAAAAGTTACTAAAATAACTGGATCGATAGTGCTTTTCATATCCAATATTCGCTGTATACGTTGCGGCACCACGCTGATCTATGAAGCCGAAGGGCATTCGCGCGCATTCAAAGGGGGGCGCTGGCGCTGGACCGTCGCATGTATGCAGGTATCGGCGGTGTCCTTGGTTTGGCTGTGGCGTTGGCGCTTATCAACACTGTTTTGCAGGGTTTTTATTTTGATGGTTTTACCAAGGGACTTATTTGTGCTGGAGGCGGTGCGCTAGCGAGTGGGGGTGGGAGGATGGTGGCATGGTGGAAGTGGCGTTCTTTGTAGAGTGAGTTGGTGACAGTGTTCTTGCTTTTTTTGTAAGTCAACGGTACGGGGTATCGAGCGGGCGGATTTTAGACGCTAGATGCCAAGCTCTTTTTCTTTGGTGGGGGGCTGTAAAAAATCGTTGTCAAACGATAATGGCTGATATCGGCCAAAAGCGGCCATCTCCACGTAAACTATAGCTAATCACTCGGAGCGCGTTGTGTATCCAATACAAATGCAGGACGGCAACCGAGGCATCGGCATGGGTTACGGCCAGTTCTTAGAGATTTTTAATTCAGTCTGCCTCGAGCATATACAGCGTGGTCGGGCCCGGGCATTTGCGTTTGTATTCTACGACATGACGCACGGAGTGGTTCGTGAGGCGCTGAAGAAGGATTACGGTTTTCAGCGACTTCACGATAGAACGGCTAAAGATGTCACGCTCTTTTATTTGCATGCCAATGCAGTAAGCTCGCATTGGCAGAACTTCAATCTGAAATTCATGGAGGCACTCGGGATCGAAGATCAAGCGCAGACTCCGTGCATGGTCTTTTTTCACGTGACCGGCGAAAACATCGAAAACGTGTCGATCTACGCCATTGATGAAAGATCGACAGACCCTGTTCTGATGGTTGCGGAACTCGAGCAGTATGTTGACGAGGCTATCAATAAATTGAACGCTGAAGGAAATTTGTCGGCGCTGACATCAATCGGGAAGTCCTTGGCCTCGTTTGGCAGCCTGATTAGGCTCGCTGAGTTTTTACTAAAGCTTAAGGGAGCAGCATAGCTGCGCGATACTCTTGTACAAAACCAAAATTCGTTTGCGAGTTTGAGGTAAGAAAACAATCGACCGAGTTGCATCTGTTTTCGGTGGAACGTCCACAATGGGTCGGAAGCAGGCGCTTGAGCAAGCCCGCTTCCGGCCATGAAGGGCCATTCAAGGAAAAAGAGTTGTGTCGCTGGAACGGCTACATCAATTCGAAAAATGGACAGACGAGTATGCCGGACATCCGGCATACTGCAATGGTCCTGGACTGCTGATGCTTGTCCGGTGGAGGTTTCCATTTCGCTTTATCTTCTGATTGACGATGAAAATTTGCTTTTCCCGGAAAGGCTTCGATTCGCAATATGGGCGGATTGCCAGTCCGATTCTCCCTGATGGCCGTCTACTGCCGCTCCCGATCCCGGCCGAACATGACAATCTCACGATGAAAGATCTCGAACAGGCCAACGTGGACGTGGACATGGTCGGCCTGATCCATGACCTGTCGGGCGGCCGCTTGTCTATGGAGACCCGTATACATCTGGATCCCGACCTCGCTCGGGCATCAGACCAGCGACTGCCTGGGTGGCGGCCGGCGCTGGGTCAGACCGGTGCGGCGCACGGACATCTAGCCCGTCAAAAATTCGGTGCGGGAGACGTATTCCTGTTCTTCGGGTGGTTCCGAAAAGTCGAACGAGTCGGCGGTCGCTGGCGATATGCGACTTCAGCGCCGAACCTTCACGTAATGTTTGGCTGGCTCGAAGTCGCAGAAGTGCTTCCCATTGTGACTCAACGAGAAGATTGCCTGAGGCGGCATCCGTGGATCGCGGACCATCCTCACGTGGCAAAACCCGACCATTACGACAGCGCTTTGAACAATTTGTATGTCGCCGGTACAGCTTCACGATATGTAAAACGCGCCTCGTTTGGTGCTGGGCAGTTCCCGCAGTTCAAGGACGCTATTCGTCTGACAGCAGCCGGTGGCACGCGGACGCTGTGGCGCCTACCGGGTTGGTTCCTGCCTGACAGCACTCGGCCTCCGCTGTCATACCACCCTGCGGGTTCACGATGGGTGCATGATGACCACGGCGTGCTGTTGCGCTCCGCCGCAAAGGGGCAAGAGTTTGTGCTCGACGCCGACCACTATCCAGAGGCAGAGCCCTGGTTGAGGAACCTGCTGGAGGAAGCTATCTAATGCTCTACTTCGTCTATCTACGTCGACCCTCTCGCGATAGCGATCTACGCCGAGATCCATTCTGGGAATTTGGCAGCTTCGGACAGACTGGCTGTCATGGAACTAACCTGATGCATCCCACCCGAAGTCCGCTGACGACTGGCGATAGGCTCGTTTTTTTGCAGGGCGGCAAGAGCGAAATACGTGTTGTAGGGCTGACGCCACCGATTGCGGTCAAGCGCGGCCAGCAACCGCTCAACGTGACGTGGGACAGGGGCTATAGGCCGTTACCTTATGCGATGGCACCGGTGTTCATGGACAACAGCGGGGATACGGATTTCCCAGCTGCCGCGCGCATTCTCGAAAACACTAATCGAAGCACCAATTGTGCGAAAATGGCGAGTCGCCTTCGTAGTCGCAACTCTCCAGTCGATCGGGACCTGCAGGAGCAACTGCTCAGGTGGTTCTCTCGAGATTCGCTACCAACGATCTCTCATTACCTGGAGGCGATCGATATGGTCGAGTCGAAATGGGTGCAGCACGGTCTTGCTGCGGGATGGGCCTCGACACGGGAAAGGGCACTTCGATTCGCTGAAGCAAGTGGCGTCTATCCAGACGTCAACGAGAGCGACAAACAAGCGCTTCCTATCGCAAAAATCGGCGCTGCCCGAAATAGTTGCAAGGCGGCCGATCCACAACGCAAGAAATTGCGAACTGGGTGCAGGTGAGCAGTTCCGGCGCCAAGCGCAACGTTAAGTGCCCACACATTTCCGAAAGCTCAAAGAACCCGCTGCGCGGTTTGCCTGCGTAGTTTCTAGGGAATGAGAGCACATTGCCTTCTCGGCGCGAACCATAGAGGGTGCAGGATTTCGAAATCGTCGAGTCAGGACATTCGTTCGCCCTTGCAGCAAACCGATATCGTGTCGGTACGGAATCATCGCTTGCGCACTGGGTGACCAACGGGCGCTCTTCTCTGCAGACGACGTACACGCGCAACTGCCGCTTGTGCGTCTTCAGGCGGCCGGGTCCGTAGCGCGGGCACCTAGGAGCACTGCGATGCGAGAAGCTTCTGGGCTCTCATGTAGGCAGGTGAACTCATTTGCGCCCCGCCGTCGGCTCGTTGGTGCCCGCTCCGCAATCAAGACCTGCTTTGAAAAGCGTACGGGGTGACCGGCAGCAATGGGTCGAAAGTAGTCATTGGCAAGGCAGGATTCTGTATTGATCCATGTGTGCTAGAGCGTTCCCCCTTGCTCCTTCAGTAGCGTCCCTACAGGCAAAAACCGTATTACCATTGGCCGGCGTTCATGTATACGATACGCATCGCAGCACCGATCGACCATCAGATGAAAAACTCAGACATTGGAGATTCCTATGAGCGGTTACTACGACTTGAAGCGTAGCGGTGATCAGTACATGTTCAATCTAAAAGCTGGCAACCACGAAACCATTCTTACCAGCGAGCGTTACACCACCAAAGCGAACGCCTTGGGAGGTATTGAGTCGGTGCGGAAGAATTCCCCGAGCGACGCAAGATATCAACGTAAGACGGCATCCGACGGCTCGCCCTATTTCACCTTGACAGGAGCAAACGGGGAGGCCATCGGGCGCAGCGAGATGTACTCGAGCACGGCGGCACGGGATAATGGCATTGAGTCGGTTAAAACCAACGGGCCCACACCCACCGTAAAAGACAATACTTGAGTGGTTGCTGCGGCAGCGTCGACTTCTTTTCATGGAGTCGGCGTTGCCGCAGGGTCGATCTGAGCAAGCGGGTATGGCCGGACTCTGCCGCTCTTGATCACTGTCTTGGCCCAGTGAAATCCTGCTCACGTCATGATCGAGGAGACAGCGTTGAGCACGAAGGGGGAAGAAGACATCAAACGCTGGACGGCCAAGCGCAAAAGCGCGCTGGTGCTGGACATCACAGGGCAAGCCGGACGGAGCTAAACGAGTAGGGAAGCGGAGCGCGAGAAAGGTGCCGATTCTATCTCGGCCCTGTTGCAGCGTTGGAGTGCAATCGCGAGCAGGATCCTGATTGCCGCCGGGTACGAAACGGGCCGCTGTTGAGCCATCCCGCCCGGCCGGCGCAGCCGTCATCGGTGCCGTACCATGAACATGGTATATCCCCGGCGCCACGCCCAGGCTCAAAATGTGCCGAAAGCGCCGCACGCTCCGGCTCGCCGGCAGCGGGCATCGTTCCCGCCACACCATTTTCTGCCAGAGAGCCCCTGCGTGCGTCCAGACAAGATGAATTACGGCATCCATGACACTTGGTCTGGGGCGGCCGGCCTGAATCGGTTCATCGCTCATGCCGCCATGGCGCTGGCGCTGGTGGCATGCGGTGGCGGCGATGACGGTGGTAGTGCCGGCAACGACCCGTCCTACCCCGATCCCAGCGGGGGCCTGGTGTACAGCGAACTCGCCGTGCCGTTGCAGGAGCATCTCGCGGCGGTCAATGACGACCAGGTGCCGAGTTCGCCGGCGCTGGCCACGAATATCGTGCTGGGGGCGGATTTCTACGGCGGGCAGCCGCGCATCATCACGGCCAACTATGGTTTCGACGGCTACATGGGCGTGCCCGGGCTCGTCGGCACCGACAGCGCGGCGCGCCTGGCCGCCCAGGCCCACGGCGTGGCATGGGCGGACCTGGACCCCGCGCTCGATGCGCCTGCCCGCGCCCATTATTCGGCGGTAGGCGTCGCCGCCTTTCGCGCCCTCTATGGTGTGGAGGTGCTGTTGGCGGACACCATCCCGGTGGTGTTCAGCCATCCGGTGCTGCCTGCCTCGGTCAGCCCCGAGGCGTTCCGCATCACGCTCAACGATGGCAGCACGGTCACGCCCATCACCGCCAGCTTCATCCCCAACCTGGAATACAACGAACGGCAGACCGTGGTGCTGACCGGCTACTGGGGCAACCGCGTCGCGCCGGGGCAGCCCGATGCGCAGTATCCGACGCGGGTGGACGTTGTCGACGCCGAGACACCGATGATGTTCATCACGCCCCTGGGCCTGGTGCCGGCGGCGGGGCTGGGCATCGAAAGCGCCAATCCTTATGTGCCGGGCAACGGCCCGCGCGTGGTGGCGGCCAAGCTCAATCTCTATTCGAGCCTGGGCGAGGGTGGCCCGCAGTCCCAGCCCAACTCCAGCGCGAACAGCGGCGAGGATCTGTACGGCGCGCAGGCCGAATACCGTCTGCGTATTTACACCAGCGCGGGTTTCTCGCCCGACGGCATCGGCAGCATCCGGCCGGTCGACTACGAGCGCTTTTTCCTGTTGAAGGCGAAAGACAGATCCGGCGGCGTGGTGGAGCTGACGGAGGCGGGCAAGTCCTATGCGATAGACGGCTACGGCGCGGTGCGCGTGGTCGGGCTGGCGGATACCGGCTTGCAGCAGGAAAGCTACGATGCCGGCTACGTGGAAGACCACGACAATCAGTACGACATCATCTTGTCCGGCGACCTGGCGGCCGTGGCTCGTATTTTCGAGGCCCGGCTGCCCTCGTCGGGCGCGTACGCCGCCGTTTACAACCCCGGCGGGCCGGGCAGCTCGTCGGCCGCCGATTCGTCCGGCGCCGTGTTTACCGTTCCCAGCCAGGACCACGGCGTGGCGGTGACCGATGATCTGGCGGCCGCGTCTTTCGTGTCGTATGTGGAAATCGATGGCGCGGTGGCCCGCGATTCCGCCACCGGCCAGCCGCAGGGCCGGCTGCTGGGTCCGGCGATCATCGACACCAAGACCGGCTACACGGTGAACGCCTACGAGGACCCGGACGGCAAGCGCTTCTTCGCCTCGTTTCCGGTGAGCCCGGCGCGCTGAGGTCCCGGATAGTTCGCCTTAGCCGGCCACCGCTTCCACCTTTCTTCCGGGAAGCGGCCGGAACGCCATCAGGATCGGCATTGCCGCCAGCCCCATGCCCTACGAGCCCACATACATCAGCGTGTAGCTGTCCAGGCGGTCATAGATCAAACCGCCGAGCATCAGAGCCGGATCACTACTGCATATAAATCCAACGCCGCGAGTGCGGTGTTCAGAAACAGCAGCCCGCGCTCGCGTAGTAGGATCGCGTATAGGCCAAGGCAGATATGGCCGGTCAGGAATCCGCCGAATATCAGCGGCGACGATGCGCTCTCTGGTTGTACGGAAATCGCGATAGCCCCGCCGATCAGCAGGAGGTTTGCTATATAAATCGTGAGCTGCGAGGGGCTGGCGAATGTTCGCCGGGGAGCGGTTTTCTCGCCGGCGGCGTGGGCGATCCTCTCGAGTCCGCAATTCGGGCACGGTTCTGGAGGGGCGAGATGAATGGTCTGGGCGGAGGGCGATGCCATGTGTATCCTCAAAGCAGTCGAATAGACAGCGCATGGCCACAGGGCGGTACGCCGTTTTACCTGCATTGAGTGGCGGGAATGCGGACGTCGGTTCCTCCAAGGAGTTCTTGCCAATGAAACCCGCTCAAGCCGATTTCTTTGCCGACCAAGGCTACGTCCGGTTGGAGGGTTTTCATCCGCGCAAGCGGATGATGGCTGTCCGGCAGAAGCTGCTTGATGAGCTCAAACGCGTGTCCGAGGGAAAGGGCATGCCTGCTTTGGTGCGTGGCCTCCCTGTCTTCCAGCAGATCGGCAAGCTGTCTTCGCTGGTCAGGCTGCCCGGCCTGCATGAATCTCTGGTCACGCGGGAATTGCTGGCCGAGGTGGCTCGATTGGCCGGACGAGCGCCGAACCTGGTCCAGGATGTCGAACTGCTGCTGTCGCCGCCCCGTCAAGGCGCCTGGACGCTGCAAGGTTTGAACTGGCATGTGGACGTGGCGGCGAAGCCGCCAGGCCGCTTGCCGGGGATACAGGCATTCTTCCTGCTCGACGACGTGGCCAGCGGTGGTGGGGGAACGCTGACACTGGCCGGATCCCATCGTGTCGATACGCGGCCGGGTGTGTCGTCAGCACAGTTGCGCGGGATATTGAGAACGGCGGAGGATCTGGAGCGCCAGCTTGATGACCTGGGGATCGGGATCGTCGAGATGTCCGGGCGCGCAGGCGATGTCTTTCTCATGGACATGCGCCTGCTGCACACCCCGTCGATCAATTCGACGCAGCAGGTGCGGATGATGGCGACATCTCGCTGTTTCCTCGATACCTGATGCCGTGTGTCTACTCGATCTTGATATTGGCTTTCTGGATCACCTCACCCCAGAGCCGATAGTCGTCCTTGATCATCTTCTCGAACGCAGCAGGCGGTCCGCCGATCTTCTCGGCTCCCAGCGCCGTCAGTCGCTGTTTGAATTCCGGGGTTTCCATCACCTGGTTGATGGCTTGATTCAGTTTGGCGACGATGTGGTCCGGGGTTCCGGTGCGTGCCACGATGCCGAACCATGAGTACAACTCGAAGCCCTTGATGCCCTGTTCATCCAGTGTGGGAACGTCGGGAAATTGAGGGGACCGTTTCAACGCGGTGACGCCCAGGGACCGCAGCCGTCCGGACTTCAGCAGCGGCTGCACCGAGAATTCGATGTCGAAGTGAACCGGCACGTCGCCCGCCACCAGCGCGACGTTGGCCGGTGCAGAACCCCGATAGGGAATGTGCTGCATCTCCACGCCGGTAACCTGCTTGAACCGCTCCGTGCCCAGGTGCGGCATGGTGCCGGATCCCCCCGAGCCGTAGTTCATGCGGCCGCCTTCGCGCTTGGCCAGGGCGATCAGGTCCTGGATACCCTGGCCCGGAAAGTCCGGCGCCACGGCCACCTGGTGCGGGCTGCGGAACACGCCGGCCACGGCGCGGAAGTCGCGCACCGGCTCGAAGCTCATGGAGGGGTAGAGCCATTTGCCGGTGGAGATCACGTTGCTGGCCATCAGCAGCGTGTAGCCGTCGGCGGGCTGGCCCAGCACGACTTCGCTGCCGATGATGGCGCCGGCGCCGGGTTTGTTCTCGACCACGACGGGTTGTCCCAGCACCTTGCCCAGGCCTTCGGCGATGGACCGCGCGGTGGTGTCGGACGGGCCGCCGGCGGGGAAGGGCACGATCAGGCGGATGGGCTTGCCGGGATAGTCTTGCGCCCAGGCGGGGAAGGCGCCGCCGGCCGTGATGGCGATCAGCACGGCCGCGGCCAGGGTCTTGCGTCGAACGATGTTCTGCATGCTTGTCTCCTTTTTCAATCTGTTCAGGCGGGGCGTGCGTCGACCGCGTTTTCATCCGCGTTGGCCACTGCCTCGTCGGCCGATATCAGGGCGCCCTGGCTGCGCAGCACCTGGCGCAGCTTGTCGATCGCGGGGTTCTCCAGCGTGCCCTGGCCGCTGGCCGCCAGGGCGGCGTAGGCGCCGGCGGCATGGCCCAGGCACATGGCGGTGCCCATGTGGCGGGCGCCGCCGTTGGCCTCGCGCGTGGCGGAGATGGCCCGGCCGGTCACGACGATGCCTTCGGTGGATTGGGGCAGCAGGCAGGCCAGGGGGATCTCGAAAGGGGCGGGCGGCATCCACAGGTCGACGCCGGTACCGCCGGCTTCGTGCAGGTCCATGGGGCCGGCGCCCAGGGCGACGGCGTCGGCAAAGCGTTTGCCGCCGACGATGTCGTCGGTCGTCAGGGTGTAGCGGCCGACGATGCGGCGTGTCTCGCGTATGCCCACGCGTTCGGCGATGCCGGCGAGCACGGATTGCTCGAAGCCGGGCACGTGTTCGCGCAGAAAGGGCACGATGGTCTTGATCTGTTGCCGCCCGATCTGTTCGGCCTGGGTTAGCGCCGCGCCGTCCAGCGCGTCGATGCCGTGGATGCGGCTCATCAGGCAGATGGCGTCGGTGTCGCCGGGCGTGCTGCAGAAGGACAGGCTTTCCCAGGCGAGCTGGCCGCGCCGCAGGCCGTCCAGGGCGATGGCGCGTTTGCGCTCGCGCGGGGTGGCGCGGAAGGCGCGCACGTCCACGTTCGACATGCGGAACACCAGGGTCAGCGGCTGGCGCTTGTCGCGCAGTTCGGGTTCTTCGCCAACGCAGGGGACGCCGGCCGCGGCGGCGATGACGGCGTCGCCGGTGGCATCCACCAGCATGCGCGAGCGCAGGGCGCGGCGGCCGGAGACGTTTTCCAGCAGCAGGCCGGCCACGCGGCCGTCTTCCATCAGCGGCCCGACGACGCGTGTGTGCAGGAGCACGTCCACGCCGGCTTCGCGCGCCATGTCGTCGGCCACGATCTTGACGACTTCGGGGTTGAAGGGGAAGTTGGTGATGGTGACGGGGTTGGCGCTGGCCTCGGCCAGGGTGTAGCGGCGAAAGCCGTCGCTGCCGCCGGCGGCTTCGATGCGCTGCGTGAGTTCGAAGCCCAGGCCGCTCACGCAGCGCACGGTGCCGTTGAACAGGCCGATGTACTGCGCGACCATGCCGGAGGTGGCGGTGCCGCCCAGGCAGCCGGCGCGCTCAATCAGCGCCACGCGCGCGCCGCCACGGGCCGCCGCGACGGCGGCAATCAGGCCGGAGGCGCCGCCGCCCGCGACGATGACGTCGTAGCGGTCGAGTACGGGCGTGTTCAGGGTTTCGGTAATGACCGAAGCATTCATGTCGTGTCTCCTTGCGGATCAGAAGGGCAGCGGCTCGGTCCAGCGCAACTGCTTGGGACTCACGCCTTCGCGGACGGCGCGCGCGGCGGCGTGGCCGGCCACTTCGCCGGTCTGGCAGCACCAGGGGAAGTTGCGCATGACCATGAAGAGGGTTTCGAAGGTGAAGGACAGCGAGGCGCCGGTCAGCAAGAGGTTGTCCACTTCCTTGGGCAGGAAGCAGCGGTAGGGCACCTCGAAGCGGTACTTCGTGTACTGGTCCCAGAAGAAGGTCTTGGTCATGGGGTGCGTCACGGCGTCGGGGAAGCGCCGCTGCTCGCGTGCGTCGTCGATGGAGAATACGTATTCGCCCACGGGATGGCGGCCGTCCCGCACGCCCACGTAGCGGCCGACGTGGGAGATGAAGGCGTCCTGGAAGCCCGGTACGTATTTGCGCAGGAAGGCGGCCTCGATGTCGATCAGCCGGCGCAGCTCGCGCTTGGCGCGCGAGGCGTGCTCGGTGTCCTCGTCCATGTGCAGCGCCCACTCGTAGGGCACGTTCTGCCACAGGATGAAGGTGCCCGGGCCCTGGATGGGGCTCATGTCCACCGTCGGGTGGCCGATGTAGTGGTCGCCGTAGACGCCCTGGTCGGCCAGGCGCGGGCGATACAGTTCGGGCGGGATGTCTCCGGCCGCGCGCGCGGCGTTGATCAGCTTGCTCAGCGCCGGGTCGTTCTCGCGCTTCTGGTAGGCGGCGGTCTGGGCGAAGTCGATGCCGCTCATGATCCACAGCAAGCCGCCGGGTATTGGGCGCTCCTGGGCATCCCCGGCCACGGTCTCGGGCTGCCGCCCGCCGCCGCGCACGAAGGGGGCGCCGGCGCGGGCCACCACTTCCGCGGTGCCGCTGCCTTCCACGAAGACGCGGCCCCCGATGGCCTGGCGGCCTTGCACCGTTTCGATGATGGCATGGGTGATGCGGCGCTGATCGCCCTCGGCCTGCATCTCGACGTCCACGAAGGCGGCGCCGTAGATGGCGTGCACCCCGGCCTCGTCCAGCATCCGCAACATGATGTTGCCCGCGGCATCCGGGTTGAAGGAGGCGCGCCGGAAGGGCGATCCCGGCTCCAGGTAGTGGTCGTAGTGGGACAGTGCATTGCCGGCCCAGTCGGGCAGGTCTTGCTCGGTGGCGGTGTAAATGGCGCCGGCCGAGGCGAAGCGCTCCATCAACTCGGTATGGATGCCGCCGACGCCGGTATTGGCGGCGCCCTGGAGCCCGGAGGTATGGACCCCGCCCGGCATGTCGAACTTCTCGACCAGGACCACGCTGCAGCCTTCGCGGCGCGCGCGCAGCGCCGCCGCGAAGCCGCCCGGACCCGCGCCGATGACGACGACGTCGGCTTGCGCCACGATCGGCACGCCCTGGGTGGTGCGGCCCAGGGGCTGGTTGCTACGGCTTTTCACTTCTCGTTCTCCGTTTCACTATTCGGCGGTGATCTTGTTGTCGACGATCACGGGTTTCCAGCGAGCCAGTTCTTCCCGCATGAAGGCCTTGAACTGCGCGGGCGTACCGGGCGCGGGTTCCATCAATTGCTGGCGCAGCAGCTCCACCACCTGGGGCTGGCGCAGCACCTCGCCGATCGACGCGCTGATGCGCGCGGCCAGCGCGGGGGCCATGCCGCCGGGCGCGACGAACCCTATCCAGGCGCTGCCGACGATCTCGGGGTAGAACTCCCGCAGGGTCGGCACCTCGGGCAGCAGCGCCGCGCGCTCGGCGGTGGAGACGGCAATGGGCACCACCTTGTCGCCGCGCACCTGCGCCATCGTGGCCTGGGCGGGCAGGCAGCCCATCTGCACCTCGTTGGTCATCACGGCGGTGGTGGCCTGGACCGCGCCGGCATACATCACCGGAACGATCTGCGCGCCGCTCTTGTTGGCCAGCAGCGTCATGACCAGGTGGCCCAGCGAGCCGTTGCCCACGTACGAGTAGTTGTATTTGCCGGGATTTTTCTTCAGCACGTCGACCAGCTCCGGCACGGTCTTGACGCCCAGCGTCTTGGACGCGATCAGCAGGCAGGGCTGATGCACGCCCAGCGTCAGCGGCGTGAGGTCCTTGTCGGGGTCGTAGGCCATGCTCTTGTAGAGCAGGGAGTTGTGCACCAAGGGGCCGGCGATGCTGACGCCGAAGGTGCTGCCGTCAGGGTGCGCGCGGGCGACCAGGGTGGTGCCTATCATGCCGCCGGCGCCGGGCCGGGAATCGACGATGAAGGGCGTGCCGAATTTCTTCTGCAAACCTTCGGCGACGACGCGCGCCACGGTGTCGGTGGTCGTGCCGGCGCTGAAGGGGTTGATCACCGTGGTGGCGCGGCTGGGCCAATCCTGGGCGGCCGCCACGGTGGCGGTGGCCAGCAGGGCGAGGCAGGTGGTGGCCTGTCGTGTTCTTCTCATGGATGTCTCCTGGGGAATTTCAGGCGGGCAGGTCCTGGGGCGCGACCTGCTCGCGGTGGAAAAGGGCGTGGGCCTGTGCCAGGCGCTGCTGTACTTCCGAGGCGGGAACGGCCGAGGGGCGGCGGCCGCTGGTGGCGGCGATGGCGCCCAGCGTGCCGACCGCTTGCCCCATCGCCATGGAGGTCGCCATGTGGCGCGCGCCGGCCATGGCCTCGCGGGTCGCGCTCAAGGTGCGCCCGCACACCAGCAGGCCTTCCACGTCCACGGGCAGCAGCGCGCGCAGCGGTATCTCGAAGGGCCGGGGCGGAGCATACAGGCGGATGCCGGTGCCGCCCGGCTGGTGGCGGTCCATGGGGCCGGCGCCCAGGGCGACGGAATCCTCGAAGCCACGCGTCTGCATGATGTCCTCTTCGCTCAGCGTGTACCGGCCTTCGATGCGGCGTGTTTCGCGCACGCCCACGCGTTCGGCGACATCGGCCAGGATGGCGTGCTCGAAGCCGGGAATCTCGCGCTGCAGGAAGCCCACGATGCTGGCGATCTGCCGGCGGCCTTCCTGTTCGGCGCGCGAAGCGTCGCGGGCATCCAGCGCGTCGACGTCCTGGATGCGGCTCATCAGGCAGATGGCGTCGGTGCCGCCCGGCGTGCTGACGAAGGACAGGCTTTCCCAGAACAGTTCGCCGCGCCGCAAGCCGTCCAGCACCCGGGCGCGGCGTTCGTCGGAAGGCATCGTCTTGAAGCGCGCCACGTCCACGTTCGACAGCCGGAAGGACAGCGTGCAGGGCTGGCGCTCGCCGCCGTCGTCCTTGGACGGCACGCCGGCGCTGGTGCACACGAGCGCGTCGCCGGAGGCGTCGACCACCACCGGCGCGAGCAAGGCCAGGCGGCCCTGGACGGTCTCGACCGTCACGCCGGTGATGGCGCCGTCCTGCATCAGCGCGCGCGCGAAGCTCGTATGCAGCAGCACCTCCACGCCCGATTCGCCGACCGCGCCGTCGAGCACCCATTTCACCGTTTCGGGATTGAAGGGCAGCACGCGCAGCGGGAACGGCGTGCCGGCGGCCTCGCCCATCACGTAGCGGTGGAAGCCGTCCGAGCCGCCGGCGGCCTGCACGCGCTCGGCCAGCTCGAACGGGATGCCGCCGACCACGCGTGTCTCGCCATGGAAAAAGGCGACCCATTGGGCCACGAGATTGGCGGTGGCGGCGCCGCCCAGGCAGCCGCCGCGCTCGACCAGCAGCGTGCGTGCGCCGGTGCGCGCCGCGGCGATGGCGGCCACGGTGCCGGAGGCGCCGCCGCCGACGACGATGACGTCATAACGGCCCGCGATGGGCGTGTTCAGGGTTTCCTGGATGGTGTTGGATTGCGGCATGCATGTCTCCTGGACACCCTGCGCGGGTGTCTCCTGTCATGCCGTGCAGTGTTGCGCTCAGCGCCGCTTGCCGCCAGACCGTGTTCTCATATGTGAACACTTTTCGCTTCGGCGTATCACGCCCTGTCCATGGCCGCGGTGATTTCCGCGGCGGCGCTGCGCAGGGCCAGCTCCAGCTTCAGCTTGCGCGCGTCGTCCAGGCGGCTGGCCGGCAGGGCAAGGCCCAGGGCCGCCAGCGCGCGCCCGTGCAGGTCCAGGACGGGTACGGCCAGCCCCACGATGCCGACCGTGAATTCGCTGTGGGACCAGCCGACGCCTTCCTCACGGATCTGGTGCAGTTGCCGCCGCAGGACCGCGGCCGAGCGTATCGTCCGCTCGGTGCGCGGTTGCAGCCTGACGCGCTGGAGATAGGCTTCGCGTTCGGCCGGCGGCAGCCACGCCAGCAGCACCTTGCCCGCCGAGCTGGCGTAAAGCGGCTGCATGACGCCCACGTGCACGGAATACAGCACGGCCTTGGGCGACTGCGAGGACGCGATGCGCTCGGCCATGTCATTGCGCAGCACGCTGAGCCCGCCCGATTCCCCGGTGTCGTGCGTGAGCCGCTGCAGCCACGGCTCGCTGGCGCGCAGCAGGTCGCGATTGTGCGCGCCGCGCCGCGCGAGCGCATAGGCGCCTTCGCCCAGCTGGAACTGCTGCGTATCCCGCAATTGCTCGATGTAGCCGCGGCCGACGAGGTTGTGCAGCAGCGCGGTCAGGCTGCTTTTCGGGATGCCGGTGCGCCGCGAGATTTCGGCATGCGTCATGGCGCGTCCCGTGCTGGCCAGCAGCTCCAGCAGATCGAGGACGCGGTCCGCTGATTTGACGCTGGACCGGACGGGGACGGGTTTGCCGCGCGCGGTCGAGGCCACGCGGCGCGGCTTGGACGGGGGGGCGGAGTTCACGTGGGGATTTTAGGGCAGGGGACCGAAGCGCCGCCTGTCAATGCGGTGTCGCTTTGCCAGCCGGCACGCCGAGGCTTGCCGACGGCCTTCCCGTCAGCGTGTCCAGGAATGCATCGAAGTCCGTTGCGCCGCCCGCGGCCGCCAGCACGTAGTCGGCGGATTGCTGCGCCCCCAGGATGCTCAGGTGATTGTCGTCCACCATCAAGGGCACGTGGTCGCTGGTCTGGTAGCTGTCCTTGAACAGCATGGAACGGGTCAGGATGTACAGGTTCGGTTTGTCCTTGGCAAAGTCATCCAGCGCGTGGTGGGCGTCCGCGTTCATCGCGTCGTGAGTGGCGGGCAGCCGGTCCGCGGAAAACTCCAGGCCCAGCAGCAGGCTTCTTTCATAGGCTGAACGGAGGTTCTTGTCGAAGCGTTTCGGAGCTTCCATGATGACGATTTTCCTGTCCAGGCGGTTCATGGATTCCAGCGTCTCCAGCATCGAATCCATGAGCCCCCGCTTGTACACCGGCCCCCAGTTCCCGGCCAGGAGGATGTAGTCGTACCGCGCAAAGTTGTCCTTCACGTAGGCCCTGTCGAGCAGGCACTGTTCGTAGGCCTTGTGCGAGGTCGGGCCGATGAATGCCTTGCCCAGCGTCGGGAAGCACCAGCTCGTGGCGACGACATGCACGTTCAGGTGGAAATGCTTGCCGACCTTGTCCCAGAACGGCAGATTGTGGCCGGCGAAGGAGTCGCCGAACAGCAGCGCGGTCTTGGGGGCGCCGGTTTCGCCGACATGGCAGTCCAGGCCTTGTTCGCCGACTTCCAGTGTCTTGACCGCATCCAGGCTGTAGAAGCACCAGCCGTTGGGGGGCAGCGGCATGGACATCAGCACGGCCTTCTCCGGACTGATTCTTCCAGCCAGCCGCGCCGGAAAGCCTTCCTGGTTCGCCGTGTAGATGCTCGCGGCGGCCAGGCACAGCACGGGCAGGACGATGGCCACGAATTGCCGGGCTTGCGGTTGCCGGGCCAGCGATTGCCGGCTGGTGTTTTCGACCAGCTTCCAGGACAGCCATCCGAGCGCCAGGCTCAGGACGATGGCCGCAGCCGTGGGCACGGCCTGGCCTTGGGTGCCCGTATAGAGCAGCGCCACGCACAGCGGCCAATGCCAGAGGTAGAGCGAATAGGAGGTCTTGCCCAGCCACTGTGCGACCGGTGTCGCGCTGAGCGGGGAGTCGTCGTTCCCGGCCAGGATGACCAGCGCCGTCCCCAGGACGGGAACGATGGCCTTCCATCCCGGCCAGAGATCGGCGCCATCGAACGCGACGATGCTGGACGCGATCAGCAGAAAGCCCAGGATTTCCAGGACCCTGTTACCGGTGCGGACAAGCGTGTTCCTGTCCTGGTGCAGGTAGACCAGGGCGCCCGCCAGCATTTCCCAGGCACGGGTGGGCAGGAGGTAGAAGGCGGCGCTGGCGGCCCGGGGCGTGAAGGCCACGGACAGGAGCAGCGATGCGGCGAACCCGGCCAGGATGGCCAGCCCAAGGAATTTCCTGCCGGGGCGGATTTTCCAGACGAGCAGCAGCGCGAGCGGAAGGGCAAGGCAGAATTGCCACTCCACCGAAAGCGACCAGGTGTGGAGCAGGAGTTTTTCATGGGCCTGGGCGTCGAAGTAGCCGGCTTCGCGCCAGAACTGGACATTCGACAGGAACAGCAGCGCGGCGGCGGCATGGGTGGCCAGTTGCGCGTAGTCCAGGGGGCCGAGGATGAACCCGCCCGCGGCGATCAGTGCCGCGCACAGTACCGCCAGCGCGGGCAGGATCCGCCGGGCGCGGGCAAGGTAGAAATCCAGGACGTCGAATTTCCAGGACGCGGTCCGGCCCGGTTGCTCCATTTTCCCGACGACGATGCCCGTCATCAGGAAGCCGGAAATCACGAAGAAGACGTCGACGCCGACAAAGCCGCCTTCAAAGCCGGGGACGCCGAAGTGATAGAGGACGACGGCAACGACGGCCCAGGCGCGCAGGCCATTGATGTCTTTTCTGAAACGGTTCAAGGCGGTCCCTGGCTGAGCGGATTCGTTTTTCCGCCCGAACTGTACGCGAAATCGGACTCAGGGACCGCGGGGCCGGACGTCAATAGGGTTGCGGCCTGGTGAACAATACCGGCAGGCCCACTTTCGCGGAGGGCAGGGCGGCCTTGAGCGCGCGCAGCGCTTCGACCGCCTGCGCGAAATCGGCATAGGTCGCTACCGTGATGCCCGTGGCCTCGTAGTGCTTGACCGAAACGGGGCGGGGCTGGGTCTGCTCGATCACGGCCTGGACGCCGGCGGATGCCTCGGCCACGACGATCTCGTTGGCGCTCTTGCCGACCACCCCTTGCTCGTTGAGTACCAGGGTGTCCTGGCTGTCGGAATACTGGGGAGGGATCACCCGGATGTGGCTGCCGTCGATGTCGTAGACGGTCAGGGTGCCCCATTGGGCGATCTGCGACTTGGGAAGCTTCTGCCCCGGGGTCAGGGCGAACGCCGCGCCGCTGGCCAGCGCCAGCGACATGCCGATCAGCCCGATGTAGCGTCGAAAATTCTTTTTCATGTCTCAAATTCCTGGAACGGGTGACGGCCCGGCTTATTGGGCGATGATGCGGGCTTCGACGACGAGCCTGAAATTCCGGTCGGAGCCGTCGTCGTTCGTCGAGGGGCAGGGCTCGGACAGGCGCTTGCGGGGGTTGCCGTCGGGATCGCGGTCGGCCACGGTGATCCGCGTGTCGGAGTTGGAAGCGATGGTGAAGAATTCCCAGGCCCCCTGTGCCGCCTCTCCATGGAAAGCATAACTTCCCAGCGTGTAGCGCCGGAATGTGTCCCAGCCGTCCGCCTTGAAGTGGTCGTTGGGCAGCTTCAGCAGGGAAACCGTGCCCGCGGGCGATCTGGCGGCGATGCCCAGCGATCCCAGGCACACCGATTCGCCGGACAACCGGATCTGCAACTGATCCACCGTCTGCGCATCGACCTGGAACTTGCCCAGCGACGTGACGCGCCGGTAGGGGAAGGGGCCGATACGGACGGTCACGTCTTGCAACTGCTCTCGGTCGAAGTCTTCCGCCAGCTCGTTCAACTGCCAGTAGGCCATGGGCTGGAAGTCCGGTATCCGGACGTCGCCGGAACGGCTCAGACCGGGGTTTTCCTTGTACTTCAGCGCCAGGGCCACCGCCTTCGCGGCATCCGGCACGCCGAAGCCATACCAGTTGGAGTACTCGTAGCCCGCGGCGTTCTTCTGCCAGCCCAGGTCCATGGGGAAGGCCGTGGCGCCGTCGCGGATGTCGGCGGGGCTGCCGATCCGGTCGGTGGGCTGGTTGGTGGCGAGGTCCTGCAGGGCACCGAAGGGTTTGTCGCCCCGGAAGGGGATGTGGCGGATGTAGTCGGCATCCACCTTGCGGGCGGAGGCGCGGAAGATGTCGCGTACGTCGCGCCACGTGAGCGCGGGGTTGGCGCTGAGCACCAGGGCGGCCACGCCCGCGAGGGTCGGGGTGGCGGCCGAAGTGCCGTTCATGTAGGTGTAGTCGCAATCGACGTTGTCGGGCTGGCCGTTGCGCACGGTCTGGCCGCGCAGGAAAGGCGTGCCCGCGCCGGCGCGGCTGTAGCCGTGGACGCAGCCGCGCAGGTCCGTCGAGAAGATGGTGGGACCGTCGTCGCCGGCGCCCGCGCCTTCGCCATAGGTGCCCTGGCTGCCGTATTCGCCGCCCATGCCCGTGACCCACACCACCGAGCCCGAGCTGCTGTAGCTGCTGGCGCTGCCCTTGGCGTTCAGGGCCGCGGTGGTGATGATGTTCGGTTCCAGGTTGGTCGTGTCGTTGGTGGGGTTGGTGCAGTCGAAATAGGCGGCCTGGATGCCGCACAGGCCCGGATCGAAGGAGTTCCCGGCGGCCTTGAGGAAGACGGCGCCCTTGCCGCCGCGCAGTTTCTTCAGGCCCCGGATCGCCACGGTGTTGCCGATGCCGGTATCGGATTCATACGGCATCGCGAGCGTGTCCGCGCCGTAGGACGCGTTGAAGACGTCCGCCTTGCTGGACCAGGGCGCGCCGCCGTAGGCTTCGAATATCTTGCCTGGCTTGCTGATGAAGTTGGCGCCGCCGACGTTGGCCAGCGGCGCGATGCCCATGACGCCTTTCCCATTCTGGGCCGCGGCGATGATGCCCGCGACGACGGTGCCGTGCGGTGCGGTGTCGGGGGCGGTCAGGTCGGGATAGGGATCGTCCGTTTCCGTCAGGAAGTTCCACGACATGCTGAAATCGGCGTTGGGCGCCAGGTCTTCGTTGCGCAGGTCGGTGCCGGTATCCAGTACCAGTACGTTCACCCCCTGGCCCTTGATGCCTTGCCGGTGGACCGCCTCGACGTTCAGGTCCAGCCCGCCGCCGAACACGGCGGCGAAGTCCTTGAAGTAGCTGGCGGCGTAGTTCAGCGCCCATTGGAAGGTGTAGAGCGGCTCGGTCTCGCCCGTCTTGCAGGCATAGGGGCCGGTTTCCACGCAGGCCACGGGTTGGTCGCCGTTCGAACCGCTGCCGCCGCAAGCGGCCAGCAGGGCGGCGAGCAGAGGCAGCAGGGCAAAACGCACTGTTCTTATGTTCATGGGTCGTGATAGGGATGATTGCCAGGCCATGGCGGGGGCACATGGAGGAACGTCGCGAACCGACCCTAATATTATGAGTCAAAACATTTCAAATGTGACCATATGATTCTTGATTTCAACGAATCGGTGTGAAGATCCGATGCTTGCCGACATCCTGAATTCGGTTCCGCGCCGCTATCGCCTGCCGGCGGATATGCCCTCGTTGCCCGGCAAGCGCGCCGCCAATCCATCGGCCGCGCTTGCGCTGGCGATCGAGCAGGCTCGCCAGGCGGTCGTGCGTGGGGACCGGCCGGACACGAAGCTGGCACGGGCCTTCACCGAGGCCCTTGCCCGCCTGATCGGCGAAGCGGTGCATCCGGGGACCGGCGACCCGGTCATCCAGGCCATGGTGCTCAGGCATCGCCATGCGCACGTGCGCGAATATGCCTCGCTGGTCGCGCGGGCCGGCCAGGACCGCCGGCAGGTCCGGACGGCGGTCGATGCCGTGGCGCATCCGGCCAGGCTGCAACGCATGCCCGATGGGCCCGTGCGGGAAGCCCTGGCGCAATGGCGCGCCGCCGCGTTTCGCGAGTCCTGGCGCGACGTTCACATGGCCCTGCCGCACCTGTTGGCCATGCCGGACATCGCCGGCGGCACGCCATTCCAGACCAGCCTGGCCAGGCTGCTGGACAACCCGGCACTGGCCCGCCTGCAGCGTCTCGACGCCTTGGCCTCGGACGAACTCGTGCGCCACTACCAGGCGCTGTGGGATGGCCATGGACCGCGCCCGGGAAGCGCCGAGGCCGCCGCGCAAGGGGGTGTTTCGCAGCAACGCGGCAAGGCCGTCGAGGCGTCGGCCGCCCGGGCGCTCGGGGCGCTGGCCGAACACCTGGAACGGGAAGCGGGCGCCGGGGCGGCCTACCGGGTGGTGACGTCGATGCGGGTGCCGTCCTCGATACCCGCCAGCCACGAACGCGCCAAGACCGAGTGGGACGCGGTCCTGCTGCGGCGCGCGCCGGACGTGCAGGGCGACCCGGCCTGGGACGTCCGCCTGCTGGTCGAGGCCAAGGCTTCCATCGAAGCCGCGACGACCGACCTGCCGCGGCTGCAGCGCGGCGTGTGTCTGCTGGCGCACGCCGAGGCGGGTGTGGTCTATCCGTTCCAGGCCAGCGAAGGCGTGGTGCGTTTGCGCGGATCGTCGCTGCGCGCGCTGTCCGCCGATGAGGCCGGCCTGGCCCGTTCGGTGCTGTATTGCTGCGACATGCCCGCCGAGCCCACGCCGCGCCTGCTGGGCGCGGCCGGCCGCATGCAGTTGCTGTCGGCGCTGGCCAGCCTGGCGTTCGCCAGCGCGCTGGAGGAAGGGCGCGACGCGGATCCGCGGGAGCTCGAACCGGTCTGGAACGAATTGCTGCATGCGCCGGGCTGGGCGGCGGTGCTGGAGCAGTATCCGAGGCTGCGCCAGGTGCGCGGGCTGATGGTGCACATCGACGATCTGATGGCCGCTCCAAGGAATTTCCTGCCCGGCTGATTTGCCAGATGGCCAGATGAGGCCCGCCATGCGCCAGTCTTCGCCCCTTAATTTACTTATTGGTAAATTAAGGGGCGAAAAAAGAATGCCGGCAGGGGAATGGCAGAGGACTCCGGACTATCGATATCCCCTCATTCCGCCTTGATGCCCACCGTCCGTACCACGGTGTCGAAGCGGGTGATGTCCGCCTTCACCTGTGCACCGAACGTTTCCGGCGTGCCGCCCACCGGTTCCGCGTAGCGGGCGCGCAGTTGTTCGACGACCTCCTTGTTTTGCAGGATCCGGTTGATCTCGCGGTTGAGGGTGGCGACGACCTCGGGCGGGGTGTTTCTGGGAGCGAACATGCCCTGCCACGAACCCGAACTGGCGGTCTGCGGGAAGCCCGCCTCGGCGGCGGTGGGGACGTTGGGCAATTCCGCCAGGCGGCGGCTGCCCGCCACGGCCAGGATCTTGACCTTGCCGGCGGTGACCAGGGCCCGCGCGGCGCCGTAGTCGGGCAGCACGAACTGCACTTCTCCAGAGGCCAGCGCGGTCAGGGCCGGGCCGATGCCCTTGTAGGGGATATGCGTGGCCGTGATTCCCGTGGCGGCCAGGAAGGCCTCGGTGGTGACGTGGGTGATACTGCCGGCTCCCTGGGTCGCATAGTTCAGTTTGCCCGGATTGGACTTGGCGTAGGCCACCATTTCACCGAGGGTGTTGAACGGCGTGCCGGCGTGAGCCGCGAACACGGTCGATCCGACCACCATGTTGATGACGGGCTGGACGTCGTTGGCGGCGTCGAACGACATTTTCATCAAGGCCGGATTGACGGCGTAGCTGGCCGAGGCCACCAGCAGCGTGTAGCCGTCGGGCGGGGAGCGCACGGCGGCTTCCGCGCCCACCACGCCGCCCGCGCCCAGGCGGTTCTCGACGATGAAGGGTTGGCCCAGCGCGGGTGCCAGTTTCTCGGCGACCAGGCGCGCGATGTAGTCGGTGGGGCCGCCGGCGGCGAAGGGCACGATGATGCGCACGGGCTTGGCCGGGTAGGCGCGGGGCGCCTGGGCCATGGCGCCGCACGAGGTGAACGCCGCGGCGGCGATGAACGCCGATGTCAGGATCTTCAAGGTTGTCTCCTCATGGATGGTCATGGACGACGCCTGTCCCGGGGGGAGTGACGGCGGTGCCGCTCGGCGGCGGCTTGAGCCCTCTCTTGGTCGTCTTCCGGCGAAATGTCGCGTTGACACTTCGCGCTCAGTTAATTTACCATGAAGTAAGTTATTCGCCAGAGGTCGGCGAGCGGTATCGTCAGGTTTTTCTCTTTTCCCATGTCCATGGCCCGTACCCGCAATGCAGAAAAAACCCGCCGCGCGATCGTCGACGCGGCCCGCCACGAGTTCTCGCACAAAGGCTTCGCCAGTGCCCGCATGGAGTCGATCGCCCGCGCGGCGGGGGTGACCAAGGAACTGATCTATCACTATTTTCGCGGCAAGGAAGACATCTTCAACGAGGTCCGCGCGTTGCAGCACGCCGATGCGCTTGCGGCCTCCAAGGCCGACGACAGCATGCTGGCGGCGGCCGATCCGCTGGCGCAGCCCGAACTGCTGTTCGTCTGGCGATTCCACCGGGCCTTGAGCAACCTGGAATGGGTCAGGTTCCTGACCTGGGAGGCGGCGCAGGGAGAGGAAACGGGCATTCCCGGCGAGGCCGAGCGAGAGCGCACGATCCAGCGCAGCATCGGAGCGATCAAGGCCGCGCAGGGTGACCATAGGCTGGCCGACGACCTGGATCCCCAACTGCTGCAATTGGCGGTATTCGCGCTGGCGAACTATCCGCTGGCCTATGCGCAGATCACCAGGATGGCGACGGGACGCTCGCCCTCGGACCCTGGGTTTCGCAAGGATTGGGCGGCTTTTCTCGCCAAGCTGGGCCAGAAGCTGCTGGCGGTGCCGCAGGATGGCCCGTCCAGGCCCTCGAACGCATCGGACTGACGACCGGAGACCCGTATGACCGAAAAAATCCTGACCGGGAAGATTGCCCGGGACCGTATCGCCGATCTGGATCCGCCACGGGTACCGGCAGCCATCCTGCAGGGGTTCCGGGATCTGGGCGACGTGGTGAGCGCGGTTTCCGATGCGCTCGACGAGTTGGGCGTGCATGGCCAGGTGGCCGCATCCTTGCTGGCGCCGACCTTGCCCGGCACGAGCGTGGTGGGGTCGGCCCTGACCTTGCTCAACGTGGCCAGGGCGGAGGATCCCCTGGTCTATGTGAAGCAGGGCGACAACCGCATGGGAGAAATGGAGGCGCACAACCTGGCGCGGCCTGGCGACATCCTGGTGATCCAGGGCATCGCGCACGGCTCCAACCTGGGCGGGGTGGGATGCACGATAGGCAAACGCCAAGGGGAACTGGGCGCGATCATCGACGGTGGTATCCGTGACCTGGGGCATTCCCGTTCCATCGGCTATCCGATCTGGGCGTCGCTGCGCACGCCGCTGACCGGCAAGTGGCGGCTGGAGACGATGCGGATCAACGGCCCGGTGGATATCTGCGGCGTGCGGGTCCATCCCGGCGATGTCGTGGTGGCTGACGACAGCGGCGTGTGCTTCATCCCACGCGTCCACGCGCAAGCCGTGCTGGCATTCGCGCGCAGGAAGGCGGACTCGGAGGCCGCGCAATGCGAGCGCGTGGCCGCCGGCGTTTCCGTGCCGGAGCTGGCTGGCGCGAAAGCCGCGCGAACGCCGGCCGCCTGAGTGAACCGGCCGGGCGGAGAACCCGGCAAGATATTTCGAGGAGACAGCAGATGGCCATGACCATGACGGAGAAGCTGCTGGCGCGCGCGTGCGGGCTGGATAGTGTCAAGCCGGGCGACGTGATTTCGCCCGAGCCCGAGTTGGTGATCATGCATGACGGCTACGTCGAGACCGCCCACAAGCAACTGAGCGACATCGGCTACCGGCGCATCACGAACGCCGGACGGGTGATGATCATCACCGATCACAATACGATCCAGACCACCCCGCGCTCGATCGAGCAGAGCCGGGCCAACCGGCGCATCGCGGCCGAGTGGAAGGTGGGGCATTTCTTCGACGTGGGGCGCGGCGGGCACGGGCACATCTATCCGATGGAAGCGGGCATGGTCCGGCCCGGCATGTTCCTGTTCGCCTACGACATGCACTGCACGAATTTCGGCGCGGTCGGAGCGCTGGCGCTGCGTGCCGGGCCGGACGTGCCCATGGTGCTGGCGACCGGCTCGATGTGGACCGTGGTGCCGGAGACCCTGCGTGTCGAGCTGCGCGGCGGGTTCGCGCCGGGCGTGCTGGCGCGCGACCTGGGGTTTCGTTTGTCCGCCGACCTGAGTTCCGGCCGCCACGGACTGGAGTTCGACCATCGCATCGTCGAGTTCGGCGGCGACGCGGTCGAAGCTATGCCGCTGGCCGAGCGCATCGCGCTGTGCAATACCTTGACCGAGATCGGCGTCAGCGGCGTCATCTTTCCGCCGCTGTCGCCGACCGGCGCGCCGCCCGACGGCAGTTGGGTGCGCAGCGACGACGATGCCCGGTTCGAGAGCCGCCTGGAGCTGGACCTGAGCAAGCTCGAGCCCCAGGTCGCGCTGCCGGGTCGCCCCGACAACGCCGTGCCGGTGGGGCAGGCGGCGGGACGCCTCGTCGACCATGCCTACCTGGGATCGTGCGGATCGGGCATGTTCGAGGATTTCGCGCTCGCGGCCGGTATCGTGCGCGGCCGGAAGATCGCGGACCGCGTGCGTCTGTTCGTCGTGCCCGGCACCGTGGAGATCGCGCGCCGCATGGCCGAGCAAGGCATCGGCCAGACTTTCCTCGACGCCGGAGCGATCCTGCTGCCGGCCGGCTGCGGTCCTTGCGCGGGCGGAGTGGGAGCGCCATTGGGCCCGGGCGAGGTGTCGATATCGACGGCCGCCACCAACGGGGTCGGCCGCATGGGGTCGAAGGAAGCGGAATGCTATCTGGGCAGTCCGGCCACCGTGGCCGCGTCGGCGCTGGCTGGCCGCATCGTCGATCCGCGCGCCTGGGCGGGCGCCTTGCAGGCCGATCCGAATTCGACACTGGTTCACTGAGGAGACGACACATGGCCCTGGAAGGCGGTTGGAAGACCCGCGCGCGTTGCCATGTCCTGGGGGATGATGTGCCCCACGACGGCGGCGTCATGCGCTTCGACTTCATTACCGGACGGGTGACCGATCCGGCGTTGCTGATTCCCGAGTTGTTCAACGAAATCGATCCGGATTTGAAGACGCGCATCCGGCCCGGCGATTTCATCGTCGCCGGCAAGAACTTCTTCTGCGGCAAGGCGCACAACAACGGCATGATCGCCATGAAGGCGCTGGGCTTGCGCGTCCTGTGCGAATCGATGCCGTTTCGCTCGTTCCGGGCGGCGATAGGCGTTGCCCTGCCATGCCTGACACAGTGCAAGGGGATACGCGAGTTCGTGCGGGACGGCGATGAACTCGAGGTGGATTTCGAGACCGGCGAAGTCGTCAACCTGACGCGGGGCGAGGCGCGCCGCTACCCCGCCGTGGCGCGCGACATCAAGACGATCGTGGAAGAGGGCGGCATGCAGGGGCTGCTTGCCAAATGGCTGGCGGACCATCCGGAGCTGGCCACGCCGGCCTGATGCCCCGTCGGCATCCACGGGCACCTTGAGCTACTTGTAAGAAGTTGTATATAGTTCAACAGGAACCCCTTTCCTGGGGTATTCCCTAGGACCTTGCGGGTAGCAGGAAGTGTGCGGGATGGATGACGAGGAAAGGAACGGGCGGGCCAAGGTTCCCTTGGGCGGCCTGGACAACCTGATGCTGGACGCGGTGTGCGCGGTGACCGCCGAAGGGCAATGCGTGTCGGTCACCGGGGCGTGCGAACGCATCTTCGGCTATACGCCGGAAGAAATGGCCGGCAAGTACATGCTGGACCTGGTGCATCCGGAGGATCGCGACCGGACCCAGGGCTCCATCGACCGCGTGATGGGCGGCTATCTGCAACGCTATTTCGAGAACCGCTACATCCGCAAGGACGGATCGGTGGTCTATATCAGTTGGTCGGCAGCCTGGTCGGAAGCGCATCAGTTGCGTATCGGCGTGGCGCGCGACATCACCGAGCGCAAGCTCGGCGCCGGCGCGCTGGTCGAGCCGCAACTGCTGCCGGAACATCCGTCATGCTGGCGGTTGTCGGCGCGGCCCCGGCGGCTGGTCTCGTCCAACGGCGTCGTCATTCCCCTGTCCGAGCAGGACCACGTCGTACTGCGGGCGCTGATGAGCGGCGGGCCGTGCGTGACGCGCCGCGCCGTCATCGAGGCGCTGGGGGAGGACTATCTATCGTACGACCAGCGCCGCCTGGACACACAGATGCGGCGCCTGCGCACCAAGGTCATGGAAGCCTGCGGCCAGGCGTTGCCGGTCAGCACGCTGCGGGCCAAGGGCTATCGTTTCTACGAGCAGGCCCGGATCCAGGATTGACGATCCGGCCGAGGCAATGGGCCGAGGATGGCCGCCTGCCTCAGTTGATGGTGATGCCGCTCTTCTCGACCACGTCCCGCCACTTTCGGATCTCCGCGCGGCGGAAGGTCTCGAGTTCGGCGGGGCTGGAGCCGACCAGTTCGGCGCCGATGCCTTCGAGCTTGGCCTTGACGTCCGGATCCTTGAGCACGTCGGCCAGCGCGGCCGACATCTGGTCGATGATGGCCTTGGGGGTGCCGGCGGGCGCGAACACGGCGTTCCACTCGTAGGAGGAGAAGCCGGGCACGCCGGATTCGGCGATGGTGGGAATCTGCGGCAGCACGGTCGAGCGCTTGTCGCCGCCGACCGCGATGGGCCGCAGCTTGCCGTTCTGGATGTGGCTCCACGCAGAACCGAGGCTGGCGAACATGACGGGCACCTGGCCGGACATCACGTCCACCATGGCCGGACCGCCGCCTTTGTAGGCGACGTGGACGAGCGAGGTACCGGCCATGACGTTGAACAGTTCGCCGGCCAGATGCTGCGCCGAACCGGGACCGGCCGAGGCGAAGTAGGCGGGGGTCTTGGACTTGCCGTTGCGGATCAGGTCCTGCACCGAGGACATCGTGCCTTGCGGCGAGGTCACCAGTACGTTGGGCACGCGCAGCAGCAGCGAGACGGAGTCGAAGGCCTTGAGCGTGTCGAAGCTCATCTTGCTCTGCAGCGCGGGGTTTTGCGCGTGGTTGGAGGCATCGAGCATGAAGGTGTAGCCATCGGGGGCGGAGCGGGCCGCCGCGGCGCCGCCGATCATGCCGCCGGCGCCGCCCTTGTTGTCGATGATGACCGACTGGCCGAGCCTGGCCGACAGCTTGGGACCCATGATGCGGGCCACCGTGTCCACCGTGCCGCCGGGCGGATAGGTGACGATCAGGGTGACGGGTTTCTCGGGCCAGGCGGCGTGCGCGGCCGACAAGGGCAGGGCGAAGGCCAGCGTGGCCAGGAAGGGAATACGGATCATGGTGTCTCCTTAGAATGTAAAGCAGCGGCTCGGATTGGCCGCGAGGATGCGCAGGCGTAGATCGATGTCGCCGATCCAGTCGGCGAGTGCCTGATAGGTTTGCGCATAGGTCACGCCGGGGTGCTGGGTATGGGGCCAGTCGCTGCCCCAGACGAGGCGGTCCGGGCCGGCGTGTTCGACCAACAGACGTGCGGCCTGGCGCGCCGCCGGGCCGATCGGCTCGGACCAGTTGCGATAGGCGCCCGAGAGCTTGACCCAGACGCCGTCGTCGCGGGCGGCCTCGAGCAGCCACTGGAAACCGGGGTCGGTCTCGCCCAAGGCCGGGTCAGGCCGGCCGAAGTGGTCCACCATCACGCGGCATTGCGCCGCGCGCAGCGGGCCGACGATGTCGGACAGGCGCGCCGCTTCCACGTGGACTTCGACATGCCAGTCCAGCGCCCGCAGGCAGGCCAGCAAACGGGGCCAGCCGCCCTGATCCAGCATGGGCAGCGGCTGGCCGATCAGGTTCAGCCGGATGCCGGCGATGCCGCCATGCGCCAGCCGCTCCAGGTCGGCGGGCGAGACATGCTCGTCGACCACCGCCACGCCTCGCAGGCGGTTCGGCGCCCGGCGGATGGCGTCGAGCAGGTAGCTGTTGTCCGTGCCCAGGAAGCTGGGCTGGATCAGCACGCCGCCATGCAGCCCATGGGCATCCAGGTGCCCGAGATAGTCTTCCAGCAGGGCATCGGTTGCCGGCGCGTAGCGCCGGCCCGGCGCCAGCGCCAGCGAGCGGGCGAAGACATGGGCGTGGGCATCGATCGGCAGGGGCGTGGGGTCGGCCACGGGGTGTCTCTCCAGTATCGCGTCCGGCTTGGGCAAGGGTGCCGGGTGGGCCGATTCTAGGAAGGCTTGTTATATTTATCTATCCTACAAAGCATGTTTTTGTATAAGGTTTTGTGATGGATATCCGGCGCCTGGAAGAATTCATCGCGGTCCTGGACACAGGCAGCCTGAGCAAGGCGGCCGAGAAGCTGGGCGTGGCCCAGCCGGCCCTGAGCCAGTCGCTGGCACGGCTCGAACGCGAGCTGGGCGTGAAGCTGTTCCAGCGGTCGCGGCGCGGCGCCGAGCCCACGCCGGCGGCGCGGCAGATCGCCGAGGAAGTGCGGCGCGGCGTGTTCCGCATCGTCAACGCCATCGACGCGGCCCAGGCCATCGCGGCGGGGCGGGCGGGGGTGCTGCGCGTCGGCCTGGTCTCCAGCGCGCTGATCGACATCCTGCCGCGCGCCCTGCGCGTCCTGCGCGACGAGGCGCCCGGCCTGCGCATCGCGCTGCGCGAGATGAGCAATGCCGAACAGGCGCAGGCGCTGTCGCGCGGCGAGATCGACGTGGCCCTGGTGCATACGCCGGTGGCCCTGTCCGGCGTCATGCACGAGAAAGTGCTGATGCGCGAACGCCTGGTGGCGGCGGTGCCGCAAGACCTGCTGCCCGGCGGCCAGGACCGGGTGTCGATGGCGGATATTGCCCGCGCCGGCCTGGTGATGTTTCCCCATGCGCAGTTGCCGACCTTCTACGAGGCCGTCATGGACGCGTTCCGCAAAGAGGGCCTGGATGCGGAAATCGTGCAGGAGGCGAACCGGACCCTGACCGTGCTGGCCTGCGTGGCCGGCGGCTGCGGGATCGCGCTCCTGCCCAGCTGGATACGGTCGCTGGATTTCGCCGGCGTGCGGTATTGCGAGGTCGCGGACGGCGCGAGGCTGCCCAGCTTCGATGTCAGCGCGATCTGGCCCAAGCACGCCGTGGCGGGGCTGGCGGACGATTTCGTGCGGGCGTGCGGGGCGGGGCAATGAGCGGCGGGCGGGACGTCACAAAACCGGCCGCTCGTTCGTCCTATCTGCATGGACAAGCACTCATTCCCGGGGCCCGACGCGCTGGCCTCCAGTTTCGCCACCAGCCATGCCGGCGTGGTGGCCTTCATCGCGGTGGCCTCGGAAGGCAGCTTCGCCAAGGCCGGCGGCCGCCTGGGCATCGGCCGGTCGGCGGTCAGCCGCAGCGTGCAGAAGTTGGAAGACCAGTTGGGGGTCCGACTGTTCGTGCGCACGACGCGCAGCACGTCGCTGACGAGGGAAGGGGAGCGGTTCTTCGAGAACTGCCAGCCCGGCGTGGCGCGTATCGCGCAGGCGCTGGACGAGATGCGGGCGCTGCGGGAGGGGCCGCCCTCGGGGCTGCTGCGCATCAGCGCCACGGTGGGTTTCGGCCGCAAGGTCGTCGCACCGCTGCTGAACGGTTTCCGCGCTGCCTATCCGGAGGTGTCGGTCGACCTGCTGCTGGACGACAGGCCCACTGATTTCACGGCGGACCGGGTGGACGTGTCGTTTCGCAATGGCCGAATGGAAGACAGCCAGATCATCGCCCGGCAATTGATTCCCATGCAGATGCTGCTGTGCGCATCGCCCGCCTATGCCGCCGAGCGAGGGGTGCCGCGCGGCATCGATGAGCTGGCCGATCATCGGTGCGTGAATTTCCGCCTGGCCTCCGGACGCGTGGCCGAGTGGGAGTTCCAGGTGGACGGCCAGTTGCGCAAGCTCGCACCGCGGGCGATGCTGGCTTTCAACGATGCCGACCTGGTGCTGCAGGCGGTGCTGGACGGACAGGGGATCGCGCAGATGGCGGGCTATCAGGTCTGTGAACATGTGCGCGCCGGCACGCTGCTGGCCTGCCTGCCGCAGCATGCGCCCGACGGCCGCGGCCATTACCTGTGCTATCTCAGCCGCCAGCACCAGCCGGGACGCATGCGTGCCTTCATCGACTACATGACGGCGCATATCCGCGCGTTGAACCTTCAGTCCAGCTTGGCCCGATCCAGGCCGTAGGCCTTGTCGGCCGAGCCCGGCGTGGTCCGGAAGCCCACGTTCAGGCGGTTCCAGCCGTTGATGGCCATGATCGCGAAGCTCAGGTCGGCGAGTTCCTTTTCCGACAGCTGGGCGCGAACCTGTTCGTAGATGTCGTCGGGCACGCCGTGCTCGGGCAGGCGGGTCAGCACCTCGGTCCAGGCCAGGGCCGCGCGTTCGCGCGGCGAGAACAGCGAGGACTCGCGCCAGATGGCGACGTGGTGCACGCGCAATTCCCGTTCGCCGTCGATCTTGGCTTCCTTCACGTGCATGTCCAGGCAGAAGCCGCAGCCGTTCATCTGCGAGGCGCGGATGTCGATCAGGTGCAGGATCGAGGCTTCGATGGTGCCGGACTTCTTGACCAGCATGCCGAACTCGACGAACTTCTTGAACAGCTCGGGAGACTGGGCGAAGGCGTTGATGCGTTGGGTCATGGTGCTTTCCTCGACGGCTGGTGACGTTGGTTGGGGAACGGTTCCATCGTAGGCTCGGCGGCGGCGGGGCGGTAGCCCCGCGCAGGGGACCGCCGTGTTGCCTGTCCGGCACCAATGACCGGTACACTGCGCGTTGCCGAGTCCCATCGACGACACGTATGCCTGATCCCTCGCCCCGCAAGAAGCCACGAATCAAGCGCTCCGCCGGCCATCCCACGGAGAAGACCATGGTGGGGAAGGCCGCGATCATCGACGCGGCGATCGCGCTGATGAAGACCAAGACGCCGCAGGAACTGAGCGTGCTCGAAATCGCCACGGCCGCCGGCGTCGATCCCGCCTTGATCCGATACTACTTCACCAACAAGCAGGGGCTGATGCGCGCCGCGGCCACGCATATCATGGACCAGCTCCAGGCCAGGAGCCAGGTCATGCTGGGCCAGGATGCGCCGCTGGAAGCGCGGATCCGCAAGCGCCTGGTGCTGCTGATCGAGGCGTTGAAGGACAACCCGCGCTTTCTGCAGCTCGTGCTCAACGAGATCTATAGCCACGTCGACACGCCCGAACGCATCGACACGCTGCAAGGCGTGGCCTCGCGCGGCCTGGCGCTGAGCGAGGCGCTGCTGGTCGGGCGCGAAGGCGACCCGCCGCTCGATGCCATCGACCCGCGTTTCCTGCATGTCGCCTTCCTGGGGCTGTGCACTTTCTTCGTCGATGCCCAGCCCATGCTCAAGGTGTTGTTCAACGGCGAGCAGGGGGCCGAGGACCTGACCGGACGCTACCTGGATTTCGCCACGCGCCTCATCATGCACGGCATCGTGAAGTAGGCGTTTTCGCTAGTCTGAAAATTCTTGACACCTTTTTTCGCGGTCGATAATCTGCTCTCTATTCCTAGTTTTAGGAATAGAAGAAACTCAATGCCAGCGCCGTTTCTGGCCGACTCATCGCGAGGAAGGTATGCCCGAGCAATTCAACGTCCACCTGAGCAGTTGGAAGGGGAACGAACCCAGTCCACACGCGGGCCTGGGCATGGTGGAAGCCCCCGGCGAAGGGGTGAACCTTCGTTGGCAGAGCAGGGAGTCGGCCCCCACCGATTACGAAAACGCGTTGGCCGACGCGATCGAAAGCGCCTACCTGGCCGGCGCCAGGACGTCGCAGCAGTTCGCCGACCACCTGAACACGGCCGGCGTCGCCAACCTGTCGGGACGGGCCTGGAGCGCCGCGAGCCTGGAACAGGAAATGTCCCGCCTCGGCTACTGAGCCACCCACGTTCACCCAAGGAAGCCGCCATGAGCCTGCTGTCCGCCGCAAGAGCCGTCGCCTGTATCGCCGCCGTGTCCCTGATGCTCCCGCAGGCACGGGCGGAAAACCTCCGGGACGTGACCTACCTGCTGCCGGCCCCGCCCAGCCTGCCCGCGTTCGCGCCGTGGATGATCGCGCAGCAGAAGGGCTACTACGCGCAAGAGGGCCTGAAGATCAATTTCGTGGTCGGCAAGGGCGGCGCCGACGTCGCCAAGCAGGTGGGCGCGGGCAATGCGCCGCTGGGCGGCGGCGTGGGCGATACGCCCATCATCGTCCGGCCCAACGGCGTACCGGTCAAGGCGGTCGCGGTGCTGGGCGGGGCCTCGCTGATGCACCTGGCCATCAACCGCGCCGCCGCGCCGGGCGGGATCCCCGACCTGAAAGCCAAGACCATAGGCGCGATGTCCTACGCCGACACGACCTATTACGCGCTGCTGGGCATGCTGCGGGCGAACGGCGTGGCGAAGTCCGCGGTCGACATCCAGGCCAGCGGTCCCTCGGTCTGGCAGCTCTTTGCCGAGCAGAAGATCCCCGCGCTGGCCTCGGTGCCCGAATGGACGGTCAGCGCGCAGGAGGCGGGCGTGAAGGTCGAACTCATTCCGGCGGACCGCTATTTCAAAAGCATGGCCCAGGCCATCCTGGCCTCGGACGAGACCATCAGGAAGGAGCCCGAGCTGATCCGCAAGTTCGTCAAGGCCACGCTGCGCGGCCTGGCCGACATCTCGCGCGATCCGGTCGCGGCCACGGCCGACTACGTCAAGGCGGTCCCGGCGTACCAGGGGCGGGAGAAGTACGTGGAGTCCGTCCTGCGGCTGTACAACGCCACCGTCTATCAAGGCCAGCCCCGTTTGGGCGCCATCGATCCGGACCGCGTCGCCACGCTCCAGGCGTTCTACCTGAACGAAGGCATCATCTCGCGCGCGGTCCCGCTGAACGATTTGTTCACGAACGACTTCGTGCCGGCGAAACAGTAGGAACACACCATGAATCCCATCGTCCAGGACGGCCTGGCCCTTGCCGCAGCGTCCCGCGTGGAAACCGGCCTGCGCAATCTCTGGTATCCCGTCACGCCCAGCTATGCCGTGCGCGACACCCCGCTGGGCATCACCCGGCTTTCCGAGAACATCGTGCTGTGGCGCGACCGCGCCGGCACGGTGCGCGCGGTCGAGGATCGCTGCCCCCATCGCGGCGCCCGCCTGTCGCTGGGCTGGAACCTGGGCGAGCGCATCGCCTGCTGGTACCACGGCGTGGAGGTCGACGGCGAAGGCAAGGTGGCCGACGTGCCGGCGCTGGAAAGCAGCCAGCTCGTGGGCAGGAAATGCCTGCGGTCCTATCCGGTGGCCGAGTACGGCGGCGCCGTCTTCCTGTGGTTCGGGTCCATGGAGCATGGTCAGCCCAGGCCGTTCGCGCTGCCCGAGGAAATGACGAACGACGAGTACTCCGGCTTCCTGTGCATGCAGAACTGGAAGTGCAACTACCGCTACGCCATCGATAACGTGATGGACCTCATGCACGGGACCTACCTGCATTCGAACTCGCATTCGATGGCCGAAGGCGACAAGAAGGCGGAAATGGTCATCCGCCACACCGACTGCGGCCTGGTGTTCGAGAAGGTCGGCCAGCGCGGCGTGAACTTCGACTGGGTCGAGTTCGGCCATACGTCCTCGCTGTGGATCCGCCTGTCGGTTCCCTATCGTCCGCAGTATGGCGGCGGCGAGTTCTTCATCGTGGGCTTCGTCACGCCCGTCGACGACGGCAATTGCCAGGTGTACTTCTGGCGCATCCGCAAGTCCCAGGGCTTCGAGCGCAACGTCTGGCGCTTCCTGTACCGCAACCGCCTGGAAGGCCTGCACTGGGACGTGCTGGAGCAGGATCGCGTGGTCATCGAAAGCCTGGCGCGCCACGCGCGCAGCCAGGAGAACCTCTATTCCCATGATCTCGGTCTCGTGCGGGTAAGGCGCGTGATGGAGAAGCTGGCCAGGGAACAGGTCGAGGCCGAACAGGCCGCGGCCGTCCACTGAACGGCAACGACGAGTAGTCCCCTCGGGCGGGCCTGCCCGATATCCTCCTTTCCTCAGGAACGACCATGAAACTCGGACTTTCAGGGGGGCTCGCGCTCGCCCTCGTTTCCCTGCCTTGCCTGGCCCAGTCGCCCGCCGGCAACGTGACGCTGTACGGCGCCATCGACACCGGCGTCGAGTACATCACTCATGCCAGCGCGAGCGGCGGATCGGGCATGCGCATGCCCACGCTGACCGGCGGACAACTGCCGTCGCGCTGGGGCCTGCGCGGCAGCGAAGACCTCGGCAACGGCTGGCGCGGCATCTTCAACCTGGAAAGCGGCTTCTTCGCCGACTCCGGTTCGTCCGGCCAGGCGGGCCGCCTGTTCGGGCGCACCGCGATCGTCGGCGTCGAGGGGCCGTGGGGCAGCTTCACGCTGGGACGCCAGTCGACCATGCTGACCTGGTCGCTGATGGATGCCGATGTGATCGGACCGTCGGTGTTCAGCATGGCGAGCTTCGACAGCTACATCCCCAACGCGCGCGCCGACAACTCGCTGGCCTACCGCGGCAGGTTCGGCGGCCTGACCGTGGGCGCGACCTATTCCCTGGGCCGCGATACCTCCGCGGCGGGCAATTGCGGCGGCGAGCGTCCCGGAGATGCGCAGGCGTGCCGCGGGTGGTCGGGGCTGCTGAAGTACGACGGCGGCGGCTGGGGCGTGGCGGCCGCCATCGACGAACAGCACGGCGGTCCCGGCGCGGCGCCGGCGGTGGTGGTGCCGGGCGTGGCCGGCGTCGCGATCGCGTCGTCGGACAGCCGCGACCGGCGCTACATGGCCAACGGCTATGTGCACATAGCCGACCTGAAGCTGGGCGCCGGCTGGCTGCATCGCCGCATCGAAGGCAGTGCCGCCGACGCTTCGACCAATCTGTATTTCGTGGGCGCGACCTACCCGATAGGAAGCTGGACCCTGAACGCGCAGGCCTCGCGCATGATCGCCAACGCCTACCAGGCCAAGGGTACGATGCTGGTCGGCCGCGCCAGCTACAGCTTCTCGAAGCGCACCGCCGCCTACGCCATGTTGGCCCACATGGGCAACAGCGGCGCGGGGGCGGTGTTCTCGGTGTCGAGCAGCAGCATCGTGCCGTGGTCGCCCAAGGCGGGGCAGGGGCAGATGGGGGTGATGGTGGGGTTGCGGCATTCGTTCTAGCGGGCGGGACGCAGGTCGCGGGCCCGGCGTCCCGCGGCCTTCAGCAATCCGGTCAACCATAGCGAAAACAGAGCGCTCGCATAGCGAAAAGATTCTGGATGTCCCGGCGGCTCCGTCATCTAATGGCGTGCATCGACCCGACCAGGACGAAGCAATTGATCGATATTTCGCAGCATCCCGACTACGCCTTCTTCCGCGAACGCGGCTTTGCCGTGCGGCTGGGGTTCGGCCGGCGGCCCGCGGTCATGGTGGTGGACCTGACCAACGGTTTCACCGACCCGTCGCGTCCGCTGGGCGCCGATCTCTCGGCCCAGGTCGATGCCACCAACGCCTTGCTGGACGCCGCCGCCGGGAAGGGCGTGCCGGCCATCTTCACCTGCGTGCGGTACGACGATCCGCTCATGCGCGATGCCGGCCTGTGGGCGATCAAGCAGAAGGGATCGATGTCGCTGGCGGCCGAGGGCGATGGCCACCACATCGATGCGCGGTTGCATCGCCGGGAACACGACATCGTGCTGGTCAAGAAGTATGCCTCGTGCTTCTTCGGCACCGACCTCGCGTCCCGCTTGCAGAACCTGGGTGTCGATACGCTGATCCTGACGGGCACCTCGACCAGCGGATGCGTGCGCGCCACCGCGGTGGACGCCTGTCAGTTGGGATTCCGGCCCATGGTGGTGCAGGAGGGCGTGGGGGACCGCTCGGCCGCGGCGCATACGCAAAGCCTGTTCGACCTCGACACCAAGTACGGCGACGTGGTGGGCCTGCAGGAAACGCTGGCCTACCTGCGGGGACTGGCCTAGGCGGGCGGGGCGTCGGGTACGGACCGGAGACTGTCGTATCGGCATGAGATCATGGGGCTTTGCCACGCCTTGCCCGAAGGAGTCCCATGACCAGCATGTTCGCCATCGTCGTTTCCCTGGCGCTGTTGATGTACCTGGCCTACCGCGGCGTTACCGTGCTGCTGCTGGCGCCGCTGATGGGCGCGCTGGCGGTGGTGCTGTCGGGCGATGCCGCGCTGCTGCTGCCCATCTATACCGGCACGTTCATGACCGCCCTGAGCGGCTACGTGTTGCAGTTCCTGCCCATTTTTCTGCTGGGCTCGCTGTTCGGCCAGTTGATGGCCGACTCGGGGGCGGCCAATACGCTGTCGCGCTGGATCGTGGCCAGCGTGGGCGAGAAGCATGCCATCGTCACCGTGGTGCTGGCCTGCGCGCTCCTGACCTATGGCGGCGTGTCGCTGTTCGTCGTGGCCTTCGCGATCTATCCGGTCGCGGTCGACCTGTTCAAGGCGGCGCGGATTCCCAAGCGGCTGATCCCCGCCACGATCGCGCTGGGGGCCTTCACTTTCACCATGACGGCCTTGCCCGGCACGCCCGCCATCCAGAACGCGATTCCCATCCCGTACTTCGGCACCAACGTCTTCGCCGCGCCGGGGCTGGGCATCATCGCGGCCGCGATCATGTTCGGCGGCGGCACCTGGTGGCTGCGCCGCCGCGCCGCGGCCGCCCATGCCGCGGGCGAGGGCTACGGCGACCACGACGACGCGCAGGCGGGCGTGCCCACGGACGCGGAACAGGACGCCCGGTGGTCGGTCATGCCCGTGTCGCTGGCCCTGTTGCCGCTGCTGCTGGTGGTCGGGATCAACGCCCTGTTCACCTATGTCGTGTTCCCGGCGGTGGATTTCTCGTTCCTGGCCCAGCGCTTCCCCGACCTGGCGCCGCAGAAGATCGTTGGCCTGTGGGCGCTGATCATCGCGCTGGCCACGGCCTGCACGGCGCTGGTGCTGCTGAGGCTCAAGCACTGGAGCAACCTGAAGAACACCATCAACCAGGGCGTGTTCGGTTTCATGCTGCCGCTGTTCAACACGGCTTCCGAGGTCGGCTATGGCGCGATCATCGCGGGCCTGGCCGGGTTCGCCATCATCCGCGACGCGGTGCTGAACGTGGCGCCCGGCAATCCGCTGATCTCCGAGGCGGTGGCGATGAACGTGCTGGCGGGCATCACGGGTTCGTCCTCGGGCGGCTTGAGCATCGCCTTGCAGACGCTGGGCCAGGACTACCTGCGCATGGCCCACGAGGCGGGCATCAGCGCCGAGCTGATGCACCGCGTGGCCGTGATGGCCGCCGGCGGCATGGACACCTTGCCGCACTGCGGCGCCATCATCACGCTCCTGGCCATCTGCAAGCTGACGCACCGGCAGTCGTATGGGGATATCGCCGCGGTGACGATCCTTTTTCCGCTGCCGGCGCTGGCCCTGGTCATCGCGCTGGGCACGATGTTCGGCGGGTTCTGAGGAAGGCTCAGAACTTGTACTTCAGGCTGACCGTGACGTTGCGCGGCGCGCCGTAGGTCAGCTGGCTATAGGCCGCGAACATGCCGTAGTACCGCTTGTCGAACAGGTTGTTGATGTTCAACTGCGCGGTCATCTGCTTGTTGATCTCGTAGCGGGCCATCAGGCCGACCAGGGCATAGTCCTTCTGTTCGACTTTCTCGACCACGCCCAGCGGGTTCGTGGCGTGCGTGTAGGTCTTGCCCTGCCAGCTCAGGCCGCCGCCCAGCGTCAACCCGTTCCATGCGCCGGGCAGGCGGTAGGTGGTGAACAGGCGGAACAGCCGGCGCGGATACAGGCTGTTCACGTCCGTGCCGTCGGCGGCCTTGGCCCGGAAATGCGTGTAGCCGGCGCTCAGGTTCCAGTTGGGGGCCAGTTCGCCCGCGACTTCCAGCTCGAAGCCCTTGCTGGTGGCCCCGTCCACGGCGCGGTAGGCCATCTCCGGAGGATTGGTTCCGGGCACCGTGTCCGTGGTCTGTTGCGCCAGGTTGTTCTGCTTGATGTGGAACACGGACGCGGACGCGTTCACCCGGCCATCCAGGAATTCGCCCTTGATGCCGGTTTCCATGGCCTTGCCCTTGACGGGATCGAGGTAGCGCCCGGTGACGTCGCGCGCGTTCTGCGGCAGGAAGATGTTGGTGTAGCTGGCGTAGAGCGAGTACGTGTCGTTCAGGTCGTAGATCACGCCGGCGTAGGGCGTCACCTCGTTGTCGCTCTTGAGCTCGTAGGCGCCGCTGTACGCCACGTCGCCTTTCTTCCGGTAGTTGGTGACCCGGGCGCCGAGGATCACCTTGAGCGGATCGGTCACGTTGAAGCGCGCGACGCCGTAGATGGCCTGCTGGGTGGTCGTGCCGTTCTCGTAGAAGGTGGGGGCGCCCCAGCTGGGTTCCGGGAAGGATCCGTTCCAGGCGTTGAAGTCCGGCGCGAGACCGCCCGCTGGATTGGCCGCGCGGGCATCGGCGTTGAACTTCTGGTTGGCGTAGACGTAGCCGAAGGCCAGTTGATGCTTGCGTCCCAACAGTTCGAAGGGACCGTCGGCCTGCACCGCCACGTCGTCCTGCGTCGTCTTGACGTCATAGGAACCGGCGAAGGTGGTCATGCCCAGCCCGGTCGTCCGGTCGGGCGCGCCCGACAGGTAGAGCAGATAGGAGTCGGCCTTGCGCTCGCTGCGGTTGTAGCTGAGCTTGACCCGCCAGTCGTTGTCGAAGCGGTGCTGGAGCGAGGCGAAATAGGTCTGGTAGGTCGTGTCCCAGCGCGTCCAGTCGGCCGCCGCGCTCTTGGAGCGGTCCCAGTTGGCGGGGGTGCCGTCGCTGTACCATAGCGGCAGTCCCCCCCACATCGGCCCGCGCGCCTTGCTCTTCTGGTAGCTCAGGCCCGCCGTCAGCAGGGTATTGCTGGTCAGGTCGGCTTCCAGCGTGGCGAACAGGGTCTGGTTCTTGTTGCTGAGCCGGTCGACCCAGCTGTCGCGTTCCGCGTGTTCGCCCACCACGCGCAGCCGTACCGTCTTGGCTTCGTTGACCGGCGTGGACAGGTCGACCATGCCGCGGCGCTGGTTCCAACTGCCCAGGTCCAGTTCCGCGGCGCCGGTGAATTCCTTGCTGCTGGCCCGCTTGCGGACCATGTTGATGGCCGCGGAAGGGTTGCCCGAGCCGGTGGTCAGCCCGGTCGCGCCGCGCACGATTTCCACCCGGTCATAGGTGACCAGGCTGCTGAAGATCTCGCCCGAGCTCCAGGGCTGGTCCCAGGTGGTCGGCACGCCGTCGACCATCAGCGCATTGATGTCGAAGCCGCGGGCATTGAACTGGGCGCGATGGGTCTCGTACTGGTTCACAGAAACGCCCGTGGTGTTGTTCAGCACGTCCGTGATGGTCTGCAGTCTCTGGTCTTCGAAACGCTGCTGCGTGACCACGGTCACGGACTGGGGCGTGTCGCGCAGGCTCAGGCCCAGCGGGGTGGCGGTGCGGGAAGGGCCCGTCGTGGTGTACGAGCCGGTGCCTTCGGTGGTAGCGGCGTCTTCGCCCTGGGGAGAGGCGTTCACCGTGATTTCCGGCAGCACGGCTGGCGTTTGTTGCGCCAGGGCGGACAACGGCAGGGCTGCGGCGAGGCACAGGCTGAGTTGCTTGAGTCGAACGGGTACGGTTGGGCGGGCTGCCATTTTCTCCCTCGTGATGGTCGGTTTGAGTTCCCCAATTTATTAAATAATAATTGTTTTCATTTGTACTTATGTTTACTTTTTGTTCGAATGTTTGCTGGAGGCAACAGCGGGGCCTTGGGCGGAGTGCGGCCTGCTAGCTGATGACGCGCCGTTCCCGCAAGGCCTGGATCGCAGCGTCGTCCAGTTCCGCGAGGCCGTGCAGGACCGTGTCCGTGTGCTCGCCCAGGTAGGGCGCACGTACGATGTCCACCTTCGAGCCGGACAGCCGGATGGGCATGCCGACGGTGGCCCACGGGCCGCGCCGGGCGTCGTCGATGGGCACGTACATGCCGCGCTGCCGGACGTGTTCGTTGCCGGCCAACTCGCCCGTGCCCAGTACGGGCCCGCAGGCGACGCCCAGCCTGGTCAGGGCCTCGAACATTTCCGTCTTGGTGTGGCGCCGGGTGACGGACTCGATACAGGACCAGAGTTCGTCCTGGTTGCGATGCCGCGCGGCCGGCGTCGCGAAGCGCAGATCGCGCGCCAGCGCCTCGCCGCCCAGGAAGCGGGCCAGGGGTTCCCAGGTGTCGTCTTGGAGCACGATGTAGAGATAGTCGTTGGGGCCTTCGGGACTGCACCGCACGGTGTTGCCCGGCAGGGCGCCGCCCGAGTGGTTGCCGGCGCGGGGCAGGTCGCCGACGCTGCCGGGCGGGGAGCCGTCCTGCCCGTGGGCCAGCCGCTGGTGGTCGCGCCACTTGATGCGGCCCAGGTTCATGACGGCGTCCATCATGGCGCATTCGACCCGCTGGCCCAGGCCGGTGCGCGTGCGCTGGTGCAGGGCGGCCAGCAGGCCGATGGCCAGGTGCAGGCCGGTGCCCGAGTCGCCGATCTGCGCGCCGCTGACGGTGGGGGTGCCGTCGGCCGTGCCGGTCACGCTCATCGCGCCGCCCATGGCCTGGGCGATGTTCTCGTAGGCCTTGAGGTCCTTGTAGGGGCCGGTGTCGCCGAAGCCCTTGATGGAACCGACGATCAGCCCCGGTTGGGCGGCGTGCAGGGTTTCCCAGCCCAGGCCGAGCCTGTCCATGACGCCGGGCGCGAAATTCTCGACCAGCACGTCGCAGCGTTCGGCCAGCCGCAGCAGCAGTGCCACGCCTTCGGCCTGCTTGAGGTCGATCACCACGGATTGCTTGTTGCAGTTGAGCATCGAGAAATACAGGCTGTCGATGCCGTCGGCGTGTCGCAGGTGGTGGCGCGTGATGTCGCCCTGGGGCGGTTCGACCTTGATGACCTCGGCGCCCAGCCACGCCAGCAACTGGGTCGCGCTCGGGCCCGCCTGGACATGGGTCAGGTCGAGTATCCGGACGCCATGCAGCGATGTCTCCATTCTGGAATCCTTATCCATGGGCCGGGCGAAAAAAAACAGGCCGCAGCCTGTTCGAAGTGTATTGCAGGGCGGTTCGCCTAGCGCGACCCGGTGTAGCGCTCGACGTGTTCGACGAAGCGGGCGGGATCCTCGATCATGGGGAAGTGTCCGCAGCCTTCCATGATGGCCAGGCGATCGGGCGGCAGCGCCTGGCGCAGCGCGTCCAGGCCGTCGCCCACCGGGCCTTTCGAGCCCAGGATCGCGAAGGTGGGCACGCGGGAGCGGGCCAGTCCCTGCGGGGCGTCGTAGCCGCGCAGTCCCCACATCGCGTCCATCATGGCATGCGCGCCGGCCTTGCTGCGGTCGATGTTCCAGCGCTGGTGCAGCGCCGGCGTCAGGTTGCCGACGCGGGCGGCCACGTTATCGAAGGTCTGGATGGGCAGCGCGAAGTTGCTTTCCACATAGGCCCAGCGGTCCGCCCAGGCCTGGGCCGAGCGGATGGGCGTTTCCACCAGGATGACGGCGCGCATCCGCTCCGGATGGTGCTCGGCCAGGGCCAGGCAGATGACGCCGCCTATGGAGGTCCCCAGCACGGTGGCCTGGGCGAGCCCATGCTCGTCCATGAAGGCGGCCACGGCGCGGGCATACATGGGGTAGGTCCAGTGATGGACGAGCGGATCGGAATCCCCCTGGCCGGGCAGGTCGATGGCGTACACGTGGTGGCGCCGGGCCAGGTCTTCGATCACGAACTGGAACTCGAAGACGGAACTGCCGTTGCTGTGCAGGAGGATCAAGGGCTCACCCTGGCCGGCCTCGACGTAATGCAGCCGCGTGTCCCCCAGTGCCGTGAAGCCTTCCTTCCATCGAGGATCCGAACTTCCAACCATATTTGTGCCTGCTCCAGGTCCTTGTCCGCCGGATGCTGGCGGGACGGGTTGATCGTGCGGCCAGTCTAGCGAGCGGGGTCCGGCGCCATCAACGGCGTTGCGGGCGATTTCCCGCGGTCCTGCCAAATATTCCGTATCATGGAAATATTCTTCAAGATAACCCACGAGACATGGCCACGACGAGATCGACGACGCGCATGGAAGGCGCGCAAAGCACCGCCCGCGCGGCACTGCTGCTGCGGACGCTGGCGACCTTCGGCTCCATGGGGGCGCCGCTGATGGACATCAGCCGGCTGACCGACCTGCCCAAGGCCACGGTGCACCGCCTGCTGGCGGCCATGGTGGACGAGCGCCTGGTCGAGCGCCCGGCGGGCACGCGCAACTACCGGCTGGGGCCGGACATCTTCGCTTTCGGCATCGCCGTGCGTTCCTGCTTCGACCTGCAACCGCTGGCCGGCGCGTCCCTGGCCCGTCTGGCCGAAGGGACGGGCACAGCGGCGTATCTGGGCGTGCGCAGCGGCTACGACATGCTGTGCCTGGACAAGCACGTGGCCGTGGCCGACGAGGCCGGCCTGCTGCTGGAGGTGAACGACCGCTGGCCGCTGGGCATAGGCTCGTTCAGCCTGGCCGTGCTGGCCTTCCTGCCCGAGCCGGAAATCCAGGACGTCATCGGCTTCAACCGCCGCCGAGTCCGCCCCGAGGACACCCTGACCTTCGAGCACATCGCCGAGTCCATCGTGAAGACCCGCCGCAACGGCTATGCCCGGCGCACGATGCGCTCGTACAAGGGGAACGCGGGCGTGGCGGTGCCGATACTGGACGAGCGGAGCTATCCCATCGGCTCTTTGTGCGCGGTGGCCGAGGCCAGCCGCATGAAGGGCGGCTACCTGCAGGAACTGGTGGGCAGGCTGCGGCACGAGGCCGCGCTGATCGCCAAGCTGTACGAAAGCGCGCGCCTGCAACAGCAGCAGGAAGAGAAGTGGCGCGTGGCGGTGCGCGGTTCGGGGTCGCGGCACCTGCTCGGGTAGGCGATTCCGGACTTGTCCCATCGTCGTCCATGAATTCCATGATATGGAACCTGGACCGTTCTTTCTGGTGATCCTCCTGCCTATACTGGCGTCCATCAAAACGACAGGAGGAGATCACCATGTCCGTGCACCGCTGGCTCGCGGGATCGATGCTGGCCATCGCGGCAATCGCCGCGCCCTGGGCCGCGCATGCCAACGACACCTACCCGGACCGCCCCGTGCGCCTCGTCGTGCCGTTCGCGCCCGGCGGCTCGAGCGACATCGTCGGACGCGTGTTCGGCGAATACCTGCAGAAGAAGACGGGGCAGCCCGTGGTGGTCGAGAACCGCGCCGGCGCCAACGGCATCATCGGCACGCGCTACGTCAAGGAAGCGGCGCCCGACGGCTATACGCTGGAATTGAGCACCAACACCACGCACGCCGCCAACGTCAGCCTGTACAAGCAGCTTCCCTATGACGCGATGGCGGACTTCGAACACATCGCGCCCTTCGGCCTCTCGGCTTCGGTGGCCATGGTCGGCAAGGAGTCGGGCATCACCTCCGTCCGCCAACTGGCGGACTACGCCAAGGCGCACCCCGACAAAGCCTTCTTCGGCTACTACAACTCCGCCTCGCAGATGTCGGGGGAACTGTTCCGGCTGAAGTCCGGCGCGCCGCTCAAGGGCGTGTCCTACAAATCCATCGGCAACGCCACCTCGGACCTGCTGGGCGGCCACATCCAGGTGATCTTCATGGAGTACCTGCCCGCAGTCGGCCAGATCCCGGGCGGCAAGCTGGTGCCGCTGGGCGTGACGGCCGCCAAGCGCTACGGCGCCTGGCCCGACGTGCCCACCATCGCCGAGACCTACCCGGGATACGAGCTCGACTTCCACCTGGGGCTGGTCGCGCCCAAGGGCACGCCCGCGCCCATCCTCGCCAAGCTGCACGCCTGGATGGACGAGGCCGCCCACGACCCCGCCTTCGTCGCCAAGCTGAACGAACTGGGCATGGAGCCGCTGCCCATGAGCCGGCAGGAATACGTGCGCTTCTCGCGCGAAAAAATCGACTACTGGGCCCGGCAGGTCAAGGCCGCCGGCGTGCCGCCGCAATGACATCGCAACGAGATAGGACATAGACATGCGCCTGGGTTACTTCACGATGCCGCTGCATCCCTTGCATCGCAACCCCACCGAAACCCTGCAGGAAGACCGCGAGGCCATCATCCTGGCCGACAAGCTGGGCTTCTACGACGCCTTCGTGGGCGAGCACCTGACCGACCAGGCCGAGAACGTTACCAACAGCCTGCTGTTCCTGGCGACCCTGATCCCCGTGACCTCGCGGATCAAGCTCGCCTCAGGCACTTCGAATCTTTCGCACTCGCATCCCACGCTGCTGGCCGCCCACGCGGCCATGTTCGACCACCTGGCCAAGGGCCGCTTCATCTTCGGCATCAGCCCCGGCGCGCTGGCGTCCGACGCCGAGGCGCTCGGCATCCTGGACCAGGACCGCAACCGCCTGTTCGCCGAAGCCATCGACGTCATCCTGGCCATTTGGGAAAAGAACGCTCCCTACGACATCGACCTGCCCGACAACCGCTTCAAGGTCACCACGGCCGGCACCTGCGCCTTCGAGATCGGCCGCGGCATCATGCCCAAGCCCTACCAGCGGCCGTATCCCGAGATCGTCGGTACGGTGGTGGCGCCGTTCTCCAAGGGTGTCGTCGCCATGGGCCGGCGCGACTTCCACCCCATGTCGGCCAACTTCCTGCTGTCGCACTGGCTGCGCAGCCACTGGGACAACTACGCCGAGGGCAAGCGCTCGGTGGGCGTGGCGCCCGACGTGGCCGACTGGCGCGTCGCCCGGACCATCTTCGTGGCCGACGACGGCGCCACCGCCCAGGCCTACGGCAAGCACGACGCCAACAGCCCCTACCGGTACTACTACAAGCAGATGTTGACCAAGATGAAGATGTCCAACCGGCACGTCATCTTCAAGAAGCACCGCGACGAGGACGACGGCGCCGTTACCCTGGACCGGCTGGTCGACGAACTGGTGATCGCCGGCACCGTGGACGAAGTCGTGGACCAGATCCTGGCGCTGCGCGAGACCGCGGGCGATTTCGGCGAAATCGTCTACGCCGGGATGGACATGGTGGACAAGAACCTGGCCAACCGGTCGATGGAACTGATGGCCACCGAGGTCATGCCCCGGGTCAACGCCGCCATCGGCGGCCGCTAGCGGAGAGAGGCCATGGCGCTGAGCGCGGAAGAGTTTCGGCGGATGATGCGGCGCTATCCGGCCGCTGTGACCGTCATCACCACCGGCCAGGCGCCTGACCGGGCCGGCATGACGGCCACCGCGGTGATGTCGCTGTCCATGGAGCCGGTGCAACTGGTGTGCGCCATCAACCGGTCCACCTATACGCACGAGCGGCTGGTGCGGCACGGCCGGTTTTGCGTGAATGTGCTGGAGCGCGGGCAGATCGCCGTGGCGAAGCTGTTTTCGGGGCAGGGCGGCATGATGGGCGATGCGCGTTTCGGCGATGAGGCCTGGACCGTCGCGCCGTCGGGCGTTCCCATGCTGAAGGGGGCGGTGCTGGCGTTTGACTGCCACCTGGCGCAGTGCGTGGACGCGGGCACGCACACCCTGGTCATCGGCGAGGTGGAGGCGGGTTGCGGGACGCAGGCCCTGCAACCGCTGCTTTACCTGGACGGAGCGTGGGCGCGGGCGGAGAAGGTGGCCGAGCCGGCTTGAGCGTGGGCGGTCAGACCGGCTCCGGATGCACGTCATGCAGCGACGTACGCCGGAAAATATCGAGCAGTTCAGCGGCGATTTGTTGCTTCGATCCCCCGATGGCCTCGGCAATGCCAATGCGCCGCATGAGGGGCGGCGTTCCCAAGGGCATGACGCGCAGCCCGTACAACTGCGAAAGCCGGGGGTTGCCATCGGGAACGATGGATACCCCCAGGCCGTTCAGGACTAGCAGCTTGATGGCGTCCACGGATTCGACATCCATCGCATCTTTCAACTCCAGTTGGCGGGCCGCCAGGTGTTCTTCGATGTCGCGGCTGACCAGGAAGTTGCTGCCGAACCGGATGTAGGGGAACTCGCGCAGCAGGGCCTCGTCGGTGTGGCCGCGCGCGTGCGGCGGAGCGATCACCACGATGGGCTCCAGCGCGCACATCGTCCATTTCACGCCTTCGAGCTGGGTCCTGGGTTCGCTGATGAACGCGACGTCGATTTCATCGTGTTCGAGCCGTTTGATGAGAAAGGCCGGGCGTCCATACCGCATCCGCACCTGCAGGCGGGGGTAGGCCTTGCGCAGGGCCGCGAGCGAACGCGGGATGATGCTGGTGAGCACGGTGGGGGAGGCGCCGATGCGCAGCACGCCGCTGAAATTGGATGAATCCGCCACCGCGTTGTGCAGTTGGTCATGCAGCCTGAGTATCTCCCTGGCCCGTTCGACGATGACCAGCCCCGCTTCGTTGAGCCGGGCGGGCTTGCGTTTGCGGTCCAGCAACTGGACGCCGAATTCCCGCTCGAGATTGGCCACATGGGCGCTGACCGCGGGTACGGTCAGGAACAGCGCTTCCGAGGCGGCGGTGATGCTGCCGTGATCGGCTATGGAAACCAGAGACCGCAGTTCGCGTGACGACATGGAGGGCTTCTCCGACTGTGCAGGACGGTCCGCAAAGGACGCAGTTACATCCTAACAAAAGAAATCCTTAAGTTTTCCTTCAGAAAATACAGAGAAACCCGCGGGCATCCGATGCTAGGCTGAACGACATAACGAGACCACCCGCGAGGTGCAAGCCATGTCCCCGTTCTTCCGTGCAATCCGATTCCTGTTGGGGCTCGCCGTCCTGTCGGCGTCGACATATGTGCATGCGGCGTATCCCGACCGGCCCGTGCGGCTGATCGTGACGTATCAGGCCGGCGGATCCGCCGACGTCCTGGCGCGCATCTTCGCCAGGTCATTTTCCGACCAATTGGGCCAACCCGTGGTGGTGGAGAACAAGCCGGGCGGCGCGGGCGTCATCGGCATCAGCGCGGTGACCCAGAGCCCCGCGGACGGCAACACGCTGCTGTTCTGTCCGCCCGGTCCGCTGGTGAACCTGCCGTTGATGGGCATGAAACTGCCGTTCGATGTCTACAAGGACCTGACCTACATCACCCTGTTGACCGATACGTCGAAGGTGATCGTCGTTCCCGCGAGCCTGGGCATCAAGACGCTGGAGGAGTTCGTGGCCCATGTGCGCGCGCATCCGGGAAAGCTCTCGTTCGGGTCGGCCGGCACCGGTTCGATGACTCACCTCACGGCCGAGCTCATGATGTCGCTCGCGAAGATCGACATGGTGCACGTGCCCTACAAGAGCGGCTCGCCCATCGTCATGGACATGCTCAACGGCAATCTGCAGATGTTCATCGGCGAGATGCCGAACGTGCTGCCGCAGGTCCGCGCCGGGAAACTGGTGGCGCTGGCCGTCACGGACGCGAAGCGCAGCACCTTCCTGCCGGACGTTCCCACCACGGCGGAGGCGGGATATCCGGAGCTCATCGGCGGCGGCGGCGCCTACGGTTTGTGCGGCCCGGCGAACCTGCCGCCGGCGGTCACCAAGCGTATCCACGAAGCGGCGGTCGAAGCGCTCAAGTCCCCGGGGCTGGTGGAGCTCTTCTCCCAGCAGGGTTCCCGTCCCGAGCAGTCGACCGGCGCGCAGTACATGGACTACATCCGCAGCGAAACGGCGCGGTGGGGCCCGATCATCAAGAGCAGGAACATCTCGTCCACCAACTGAACGGCCGGTCGCGGCCCTTGCAACGGTAAATCACCATGTCGATGACGATCACTCCGCTTTGTGCGGCCCTGGGCGCCGAGGTCCAGGGGCTGGACCTGCGCCAGCCTGTCTCGGACGATCTGCGCGAGCAGCTCCACGATGCGTGGAACCGCCACCTGGTGCTGGTTTTCCGCGACCAGCGGCTCGATGCCGGCCAGTTCCTGGCCGCCAGCCAGATCTTCGGCGGGCTCGACATGCCGCCGGGCGTGCGCTACGGCCGTGTCCATATTCCCGCGCATCCCGAGATCGCGCTGATGTCGAACGAAGAGGAGAACGGCAAGCCCAAGGGATTGCTGGGAAGCTCCGAGCTGGTCTGGCATGCCGACATGACCTTCGACGAGCTGCCGCCCAGGGGCGCCATCCTGTATCCCCTGCGTCTTCCGGAAACGGGAGGCGAAACGTTCTTCTCGAACCTCTATCTCGCGCACGATACCTTGCCGGAGGCGCTGCGGGCGCAGGCCCAGGGGCGGCATGCCTTCCATGACGGATCGCTCAACAGCGCGGGCAAGCCGCGCGCCGATGGCGCCGCGCTGCGCGAGGGGGAACGCCCCCCCGGTGCGGTCCACCCGCTGCTGAGGGTGCATCCGGCCACCGGGCGCTCGGTGGTGTTCCTCGGCCGCCGGCAGAAGTCGTACGTGACGGAGTGGCCCGACGAGCGTGGCGAGGCATTGCTGGACGGGCTTTGGGCGCATGCCACGCAGCCTCAGTTCGTCTACAAGCACGCGTGGCGCATGGGCGACATGCTGATCTGGGACAACCTCGCCACGATGCATCGCCGGGATGCCCTGGATGCGAGCCAGCCGCGCACGCTGTACCGCACGCAGATATCGGGCCGGCAGCCCGTGCGCGCGGCGGCGGAGCCGGCCTGAGGACGCGGCGATGCGCGCGGTTCGTATCGAACGTTTCGGTGGGCCGGACGCCCTGCGGCTGGTGCAGGATCTTCCCGTGCCCGAACCCGGCCCCGGCGAGGTGCGGGTGCGCATGGCCTACGCCGGCGTGAACTACACGGATATCTACCGGCGCGAGGGAGACTACGCGGCATCCGCCACGTATGAATCGCGCCTGCCCCTGACGCTGGGGATCGAGGGGGCCGGGCGCGTCGACGCATTGGGGTCGGACGTTTCGGGTATCGAGCCGGGCGCGCGGGTCGCGTTCACCCGTACCCTGGGCGCCTGGGCCGACCATGCCATCGTTCCCGCGCACCGCCTGGCGCGCGTGCCCGACGGCGTCTCCCTGGCCCGCGCGGCCGCGGGCATGACCAATGCCATGACGGCGCACTATCTGACGACCGAGTTCGGCTTGCGGGCGAACGACTGGTGCCTGGTGCATGCGGGAGCCGGCGGCGTCGGGCAATGGCTCATCCGGCGGGCGAGGGCGCTGGGCGTGAACGTGATCGCGACCGCGGGCAGCGAGGCCAAGGCGCGGATCGCCCGCGACCTGGGCGCCCGGGAAGTGGTCCTGTATCGCGAGGCGGATTTCGTCGCGCAAGCGCGGCGCGCGACCGAAGGGCGAGGGGTCGACGTAGTGTTCGATTCGGTGGGCCGCGATACGCTGGCCGGGTCGCTGCGATCGCTCCGGCGGCGCGGCACATGCGTGCTGTACGGACACGCATCGGGCCGGGTGGATGCGCTGGACACCATGGCGCTGGCGGAGGCCGGATCGGTCTTTCTTACCCGCCCCCATATGTCGGACTACATCGCGACGGCCCAGGAATACGCCTGGCGGGCCGGCGACGTGATGAGCTGGCTGGCGGCCGACGCGGATGCCGGCAGCGCCCCGCGCATCTGGCCGCTGGAGCAGGCTGGGCTGGCGCAGACCGAACAGGCCTCGCGCGCCACGACCGGCAAGGCCATCCTCGCCATCGCGCCTGATCTCGATGGCCCGGTGCCGGAGACCGCAGCATGAAGATAGATGCCATTCATCTTTACCGGCTGTCAATGCCGCTGAAGACGCCGTATGCGGTCTCCCGTAAGGTGTTCCACGAGATCACGCCGATGGTGGCCGAGGTCCGGGGCAGCGAGGGCGGGCAGGGCTGGGGCGAAGCCCTGATCACGCCGGGCTACACCCATGAAAGCGTGGAAGGCGGCTGGGATTTCTGCCGGAACGCGGCGTCGGCGCTGATCGGGATGGATCCGATGGCGGCGCTGGCGATCTTGCGGCGCCAGGTCGACCAGCATCCGTGCGCGGCCAGCACGCTCATCGCGGCATTGGAAATGTTGACGGAACACGAGGCGCTGCGGGTGACGCAAACCGCGAGGATCCCGTTGTTGGCGCCGTGCCACGCGAAGGACCGCGAGGCGTTGAAGGACGAGGTGAACGGGCTGATCGAATCCGGTTTCGCCACGCTCAAGGTCAAGGCCGGCTTCGACGTCGACGGCGACCTGGCGCGTCTTCATGTCATCGCCGACGCGGCGCGGGGCAGAGCGAAGCTGCGCATCGACGCGAACTGCGGTTTTTCGCTGGACGATGCCCGCCGCTACCTGGACGGTTTGCGCGGTGTGCCGGATGTCGAGCTGCTGGAACAGCCTTGCGGCGCGCAGGATTGGGACAGCAACGCCGAAGTGGCGCGCCTCTCGCCGGTGCCCGTGATGCTTGACGAATCGATCTATAGCCTGGCCGACATCGACCGCGCCGCCTCGCTGCCGGGTGTCGGGTTCATCAAATTGAAGATGAAGAAGACCGGCGGCGTCGAACTGCTCTGCCAGGCGCTGGATCACATCCATGCCCGCGGACTTCTGCCCGTGCTGGGGGACGGCGTGTCCACCGAGATCGGATGCTGGGCCGAAGCCTGTGCGTGGCGGGGCCGTGTGCGGCACGCGGGCGAGATGAATGGCTTTGCCAAGACGCGCGAGCGGCTGTTTCAAGCCCCCCTGGCCGTCGAACAAGGCGCGCTGTCGTTGGAGGCCGGAGGGATGCCCGCCATCGACCGCGCGGTCCTGGATGCCCACAAAGTCGGGCAGGAGAACTACACGCTTGCCCGATCCGGTGGGAAACGATGAGATTCCCCAGCCACGCCGGCCTCACGGCCAGGGACGCCGCCGCGGCGCCGTCCGTGTCGGCGCGCGACCTGCATGCCATGCTGACCGATGGACACGAACTCGCGCTGCTGGACGTGCGCGAGACGGGGGTCCACGTTCGCGGCCACATCTTCCACGCCGCCTCCCTGCCGCTGTCCACGCTCGAACTGAGTATCGAACAGGCGCTGCCCTGCATGGCAACGCGCATCGTGCTGGTGGACGACGAGGACGGCCTGGCGGCCGCCGCCTCGCGCCGGCTGTCCAGGATGGGCTATCGCAACGTGGCCGTGCTGGGCGGTGGACAGGCCGGTTGGCGCGCGGCGGGGTTCGCAGAATATTCCGGTCTCCACGTGCCGAGCAAGGCCTTCGGCGAGGTGGTCGAGCACGCCTACGGCACACCGTCCATCACGGCCGAGGAACTCGAGGCGCGACGCGCGAGCGGCGACGTGCTGGTGCTCGACAGCCGCAGCGAGGAAGAGTTTCACGCGATGTCCCTGCCCGGAGCGGCTTCCTGCCCCGGCGGTGAACTCGTCGCCCGGGCGCTGCGCCATGAAGGCCTGCTGGTGGTGAACTGCGCCGGCCGCACGCGTTCGATCATGGGCGCGCAGTCGCTCATCAGCGCCGGCAAGCACGAGGTCCGGGCGTTGCGGAATGGTTTGATGGGGCAGCGCCTGGCCGGCCTGCCATGCCATCATGGCCGCCGCGATACCCACGCCGACCGGCCCGTGGCGGCCGGCGCCGCGCAAGCCGCGGCGCGGCTGGCATCCGCGCTGGACATCGCCGTGATCGGAAGCGAACGGGTGAACGCGTTGCTCGCCGACACGACCCGAACCTGCTATCTGTTCGATGTCCGGCTGCCGGGCGCCTGGCGGGCCGGCACGCTGCCCGGAGCGATCAACACGCCGGGCGGCCAACTGGTACAGCAGACCGACGCTTGCGCACCGGTACGCAATGCGCGCGTCATCGTGTTCGATACCGATGCGGTGCAGGCGCCGATGACGGCCTTCTGGCTGAGCCAGATGGGATGGGAGGTGTACGTCCACCGTGCGCCGGCCGACTCGCTCGCACCGCCTCGGCCGGCGGCACCCGCCGCCGCCGATGACGAGGGGACGCAACTGCCGTTGGCTCCCGCCGTTCGGGTAATCGACGTGGGCGACTCGCGCCAGTACCGGGCGCGCCACCTGCCGGGCGCGGCCTGGACCGTGCGCTCGCGTCTTGCGCAAACACTGGCCGGCATGCCCGCCGGCGCATCCCTGGTCTTTACCTGCGCCGACGGCCGCCTGTCGGCCCTGGCGGCGGCCGATGCCCGTGCCCTGGGCCACGATGCCACCCATTTGCGGGGAGGCGTGCAATCTGTCGGAGCCGCTGGGCTCACCGCGGACGACCCGCGATACCTGACTACGGTGGACGACGTGTGGTATCGGCCCTACGACCGCGATACCGGGGTCGAGGAAGCCATGCGCGAGTACCTGAGCTGGGAAACCGGCCTGCTCGCGCGGGTGATGGCCGACCCCACGGTCCCGTTTCGCCACGAAGCCATCCTGGCCATGGCCGGACTCGATCAGGAGACTTGAGGAGCCATGCCCGATCACGCCCGGGCATGCCGCTGCTCGTGCTCCAGCAACCACTGCTTGCGGGCCAGGCCGCCGCCGTAGCCGGTCAACGCGCCATCCTTGCCCACGACCCGGTGGCAAGGCACGACGATGGCTACCCGGTTGGCGCCATTGGCGCCGGCCACCGCGCGCACGGCCTGCGGTCTGCCCAGTTTCTTCGCCTGTTCAGCGTAGCTGGCGGTGCGGCCATAGGGAATGGCTTGCAGCGCCTGCCACACCGACTGCTGGAACTCGCTGCCCGGTGTGTCCAGCACCAGATCGAACCCCTGCCGCGCGCCCGCGAAGTACTCGCCGATCTCGCGCTCGGCCTGCCGCGTGTGGGTGTTTTCTCCAGCCAGGATGCGCGCCCGCAGCAGCCGTTGCAGATCCTTGAACTCGGTCTCCAGCATCCGGCGGTCGACGAACTCCAGCAGGCAGACGCCGCGCTCGCCGGCGCAGACGAACATCGGCCCCAGCGGCGTGGTGAAACGGTGGATGAGCAGCACGCGCGCCTCGGCCGTGGGCGCGCCGCCGGTCAGCTTCTTGACGGTGTAGCCGAAACCGCTGAGCGAGTCGTAGCCGTTGTCCAGCGCGGCATCGGTCGCACGGCGCCCGGTCTTCAATTCCTCCAGCGCCGTATTGATGCGCAGCGAACGCTGGAACGCCTGGAAGCTCATGCGATGGTGCTGCTGGAACCAGCGCCGGATGCGCTCGGGACTCAGCCCGCGTTGTTTGAGCTGCCAATCGCTCAGCCGCTCCTTGGGATGCTGGCGCACCCAGTCGACAGCCTCGGCCACTTCCGGCGGCGCGGCATGGGCGTTCTCGGTCGGCCGGCATACCTTGCACGGCCGGTAGCCGGCGTCCAGCGCCTCCTTGAAGTCGGTATAGAACACCACGTTCTCGCGCTTGGGCTTGCGTGCCCGGCAGGTGGCGATGCAGAACACGCCGGTGGTTCTTACGCCGACGTAGAAGATGCCGACGTGATCGGCCGCGCGGTCGAGCAGGGCGCGGTAGTAGGTGTCGATTTGCCGGTTGTCGGTGATCAGCATGGTCGGAGGGCGGCTTGTCTGGACAGGGGCCCAGTATGGGTTTCGCCTTGGTGCGTCACAACCGAAAAATGGACGAGTATTTCAGGCTTCGTTGACGAGGCTGTCCATGGCGGCGAGGAGATCCGGGTCGCTTTCGATAGCCTCGCAGACCAGGTCGACCAGATGCTGGTAATCGGGGTCCAGCGCCAGCGAGTCGTCGCCGAACTGATGCTGCAGGATCGTCGCGATCGTGGCGCGGTGAAGCTGGCGCTCCTGGGCGCCGGAGGACTTGAGCTGCTTGATCTTCTGGCCGACGACCTGTTTGAGGTCCTGGGCAGGCGCCTGTGGCGCGGCGGTGCGGCCTTCCGGCTTTTTTGCCGCCGTATCCGCGTTGGCCAGGCGGCGCCGCAGGATGTGCGCGACCTGGTTGAGTTTCGACAACGAGTCCATGGGAAGTCCGGGCGATCAGTGCTTCGTGGCGTTGTCCCAGTAGCCGGATAGTAGCAGATGGGTGGAAGGGCCGGTCTCCTGCTGATCCTGCGGCGGCAGCGCCGCTTTCAGCTTGTCCACGATCAGGCCGATGTCGTGATTCAGTTCAGGATGCTGGGTGTTGAGCTGCATGCCTCGCTGAAGATGGTCCAGGGCGGCCGCCATGTCGTCGTTCAGAAGTGCCATGAGACCGCTGGCGAATACCTTCAGTCCTTCCTGGCTGGCCGGGAAGCCCGCCAGGGGATGCAGCGTGGCGCGCGCCGCTTCCGCGCTGCCGCATGTCAATTGAAGAAGGCCGAGCTGGAAACGATAGATATCCGTTTCCGGGGAAAGTGTCACGGCCTTGATCATTGCCAGTTCCGCTCCAGGATAGTCCTGCTCGCTGGCCTTGACCGATCCGAGCAGAAAATGCAGCCGGGCGTCGGATTCCCAGGTTTCCAAGGCGTCCGTCAAGCGTTCCCGCGCCTTCGGGGAATCCGTGCGTATCGCGTCCAGGATACGGACGAGAGTCTGGTCGTCGCAAAGCAGTCCGGCATTCATGGGTGGCCTTTATCGGGTAATGGATAGCGCGGCGGAGGGCGGGAGGCCCTTTTTCAGCCCGTTCAGGGCGCTGCGGTGGAGTTGGGAGATCCGTCCTTTGGACAGCCCCATGGCGGCGGCAATGCTCTCGAACGCCAGCCCGTAGTAGTAGTGATACAGGATGACGCGTTTCTCATTGGCCGGCAATCGGTCGACCTGGGTACGGAGCTTGTCCTGGCTTTGCTTCCAGGCCGCCGTGCGATAGGCATTCATGTCGCCCTGCGCGGCGTCGGAGGAAACCCACATCCTGGTGTCCTCGAGCATGAACCCGATCGCCATGCCGGTCGCCACGTCGCAAAGCTGCGAGAACGCATCCTTTTTCGATGAGCCCGCCGCCGGGTCCTTCAGGGAGGCGAGGCGGTCCTTCTTGATTCGTGACCGGAGAAAAACTTGCTCCTGGCCGTCCGTAAGGCGGGCGATGCCGCTCAGGATATTGCCCTCGATACGGGCGAAGCTGAATGTCCTGAAGGAGGCTTCCCGGTGCGGGTCGAAGACGTCGATGGCTTCCAGGAGGCCGATGCAGCCCAGTTGATACAGATCCTGGAAGTCGATGTCGTCGTACTGGCGCCTGGCGTAGACGCGTGCGGTAATGGTTTTCGCGTGGGCAAGGTAGTGCAGGAAAACGGCTTCCCGGGCCTCGGACGACCGGGAGAAATGAAACGCCTGCCAGAGGCCGGCCTCCGTGGCCGGAGTCTCGTCGGGAGGGGCAGGCGCGTCGGCGTCCGAGGGCAGGGAGTTCATCGGAAGCTGCCGAGCAGCCCTCTCAGGATCAGGCCCCACCCGTCGATCAGGACGAACATGAGAACCTTCAAGGGGAGCGCGATGGTCGCGGGCGGGACCATCAGCATGCCCAGCGACAGCAGGATGCTCGACACCACCAGATCGATCAGCAGAAAGGGAAGCAGGACGACGAAACCTATCTGGAAGGCCACGCGGAATTCGTTCAGGATGAACGCGGGCGTCAATTGAAACAGGCTGACCTGGTCAGGGCTTTCCGGCAGGGGTTTCTTGGAAAGTTCGTACATCAGCTTGAGATCGTTGTCCCCGATCTGCGCCAGCATGAAATCCCGGACCGGCGCGGAGCCTTTGTCCAGGGCTTCCTGAACCGACATCGTCCCCGCCAGCAGAGGTTGAAGGGCCTGCTGGTTGAGTTTTTCAAGCGGCGTCATCATGACGAAGGCCGTCATGAACAAGGCCAGGCCGATCAGCACGGGAGTCGGCGGCGTCTCCGGCATGCCAAAGGCATGGCGGATCATGGCGAGAACGATCACGATGCGGACGAAGGCCGTCATCGTGACGATGAAAGCGGGCCCCAGGCTGAGAAACGTCAGGAGCAGGACGATGCGTATCGGATCCGACAGGGTACCGGACAACATGTTCGACACCGGGGCCGCCTGGGCTGCGTGGGCAAACAGTGGCAAGCCGGCGAGCATGCCCGCCAGGATCAGGATGAGAACGCAGGACCTAGCCGAGCTCATTGGCCGCTCCCTGGTTTTTGCCATCCAGAGGAAGCAACTGGGCCGACCCGCCCATGCCCGCCAGGAGCAGAAACCGCTGGCCGTCGCATTCCAGCAGGTGCAGCCGCTGCCGAGGCCCCAGAGCTAGGGATTCGACCAGTTGCAGGCGTCGCTGCGGCGGCTTGCCGGCCATCCCCGGCCGAAACCGCCGCAGGACGACGAGTCCGATCAGCACGAGAAGGCAGAGCGCGACGCCCAGGCCGAACCGGGCATAGTTGATGGGCGATTCGGGATTGCCCGCCAGCTCCGCATGGGCGGAAGACACGATGGCCAGTTGCGCGGCCACCATGTAAAGCCTGTATCGCTTCAACTAATTCACCACGGACGTGATGCGAAGACCAAAGTTGGCGTCTATGGCCACGATCTCCGCATAGGCCACCACTTTCTGATTGAGGCGCACTTCTATGGGCGAGGTCAGGGCGGTGGACAGGCCAAGCTGACTGCCGGCCCGCAATGCCAGGAGGTCTTTCACTTGAAGCTCGGTGCTTCCGAGGACGGCTTCCAGCGTGACGGGCACGTCGTCGATGATGCTGGCCGGCGGCCCGGAGGCGCCTTGATCCGAAACGGCGGGAGACGGCTCGGGAAAGGCGACGGCGGCAATCGTGGCGAAGGGTTCTGATTTCATGATCGTGATGAAAGACTGTCAATTTCCAACGAGAAGGCGCCGTTGGACTGCTTGATATGTGCAGTACCGAATTCGACCTTTCGTTTTCCCGCAAGGAGCCGAAGGTCCGCGGGTTGTTCCAGGTGTGTATCGAGGCGGATGAGGTCACCCGCCTCGAGGTTTTTCAGTTCTCCCAGCGTGAGGACGGCGGTGCCAAGGCGAGCCTCGATACTGACGGGTAGTCCGCCCAGCACCTCGCGAATCGGCGTGGCTGGCGGTAGCTCGGCGGGAGGCTGCGTTGCGGAAAGCAGTTGCAGGGCCTGTCGAACGCCAAGCTCGAGTTCGATGGAGGCATCACCGCCGGGTAGGCAAAGCCGGAACTGGACGATGCCCGGCAAGCCGGGCGGGGGTGGCGTCTTGCCGCCCAGATGCTGGCGCAGCATTGCCTCGAGGTCGGCGGAAATGGCTGCGCGCAGCACTTCGACGACTTGCCGGGCAAGCTCATGGGCAGGACTGGTGTCCGTATTCAATGCTGTCCGGCAAAGCGCACGGGCCGAGGCTTCGTCGATGCGCAGCCCGAGGGCGGCATGGGGATCCTGCCCCCGATTCGGCGTCGCCGCCGAGTCCGGTAGATAGGTACCTTCTGAAACGACCAGCGTTTCGCGTCCGAACCACCGCTGTTCCCATTCCTCCAGCGCTTTGCTGACAAGACGCCGGAGCTGGTCGAGGTCCTTGGGGCCGAGCGGACGCCAGGGGTAGGCGGCCATGTTATCGACGACCCTGCAGATCGAACAATTGCTGGATCATTTCGTTGGCCATGTTCAAGACCTGCGACGATGCCTGGAAGCCACGCTGGACAAGGATCAGTTCGCCGAATTCACCCGAGAGGTCCACGTTCGAGGCCTCCTGGGATTTGCCGGTCACGGTGCCTACGCCGTCCTGCCCGCTTTGCAGCAGGCGATATCGCGCCTCGTCGGGCGCCTTGAACTGGCTGTTCCCCGCCAGCCGCAATTGGGACGGATCGGAGAAGTCCGCGACGGCAACGACGCCAAGGGAGGTTTTCTGGGCATTGCTGTAATTGATGATCAGTTCGCCGCTTTCATCCACCGAAATGAATGAAATTTCCCCGGTCCCGTAGCCGTCCTTGCTGCCGACTTTCATGCTGGAAGTCGTGCCGGTGGACAGGTGCGTGATGGCGCCGAAGTCGAAGGTGACGGTGTGGGCGGCGGCACCCGAGCCGATGTCGACATCGATGGTTTCGCTGCCGGGCGCGATCAGGCTGCCGATGAACGAAATCTCGAATTCCTTGATCGTGCTTCCCGCGGCATCCTTGACGACGACGTTCCATTTTCCCGGGTGATCCGCGCCCTTGGCGGTGAACGCGACGTCCAGGGTTTTCTTGGCTCCGCTTTCGTCGTAGGTGTCGATGCCGGAAATCGTATGGGTTTCCCCGGTCGAGGAAAGATTGTCGGCAAAACTGATCTTGGTGGTGGCCTGGGGCTTGCTGATAGTCCTGCCATCGATGGAGGCGCCGATGACCCGGCCATCCTTGAGCAGTCCCAGTTGATATCCCGATTCGCGCTCGACGATGGCGCCCGAGGCCGACGGCTGGAAGCGGCCAGTCCGTACATAGACCTGCTCGTTGCCATGGCGCAGGATCAGGAATCCCCGGCCATTGAGCGCAAGATCAAGCTGGTCCTCGGATGGCCGCAGGTCTCCCTGGGAAAAATTGATGCGGGAGTGGGAGTAGGTGACGCCGTTGCCGGACTGGCTGTTTCCTCCCGCCGAGCCCAGGGGAGGGCGATCCAGATAGAACAGTTCGCTGAACCTGGGATCCGACGACTTGAAACCGGCGGTATTCAGATTCGCAACGTTGTTGCTGACGGTCTGCAAACCTTCCGAGTAGGCCTTCAGTCCGCTCAAGCCTGTATAGACGGCATTCAACATGGCAGGTCCTACCTTATCGATTCGATCTGTGACAACAGCACATTGGGAAGGAATTGATCGTCGCCGACCTTCAGGGTCAGTTCAGGCTGGCCGTTCTTGAACGAGATGCTCTGGACGATTCCTGTCTGCGAGCCCGCGGTTCCCGATATGTCGACGGTCTTGCCCAGCAGGCCGATGGCTTGGGTGGAGCCCTGGATGCTCAGCAGCGTGTCGACCTTTTCGCTGATCTGGCGAGACTGCTCCAGCGAGGTGAATTGAGCGAGCTGTGAAATGAACTCGAAATTCTCGACCGGCTTCAAAGGGTCTTGATAGGAAAGCTGGGTCAGGATGATCTGCAGCAGCGATTGCAGGTCCAGCCCGAGGGAGTCGATGCGGGCATTGGTTCCCCCGGCGGGACTGATTGCACTGAGGGCCATGGTTACCTCGAAGCGGGAAGGGGTGGAGAAAATGAAAGCCGTTCGCCGTTCAGATAGGCATAGGCAGGAGCCAGGCCATGCTGGGCGAACGTTTCCTGGAGCATGCGCATCAACACCTGTTTATCGTGCGTACCCAGCAAGCCTTTCAGTTGCACGCTGATGGCAGGGATGTCATCGCCAAGAAAGACGGTCACGACAGGGGTGTCGGAGCTGAGCTTTCGGTCGCGGGCGAAAATGCCTGCCGTTGGCGCGTCCCGGTCGATTTCCGGCAGTTCCTGTCCACGCGAGCGGGTCGGGTCGACGATGCCGGTTTCAGGATGGGGCAAGGCCACATTGTTGTCGACGCGTTGCCTGCCGCCTGCATATGCGTGGGTTGGCGCAACCGCCATTGCCGCATCGGGACGAGACAGGGCGAGCGGTAGAGAGGCTGACGGAGGTGCCGACGGACGCTGGATGCCGGACGAAGGCGGTGCGTCGAGGGACACCGGCACGTCCGGCATCGCGGAGCGTTCATGGCGGCCCGAGGTGGGTCCGTCGAAAGCGACACTCTTGCCGCCGGACTGGTAGACGTCCTGCTCCAACTGCTGCATCGTCTTCTGGAACGAGCCCGCCTCGCCACGCGGCCCATCTGGCGAAAGGGGCTGCCCGCGAATCGTTCCGGACGTCGTGGGGGGCAGGACCATCATGTCGGTTTTCTCCGGTGCACAAGCAACTCTTCCATCGTCATCTGCTGGCGTTCCGCCTGCACCGCGCGGGCACGCTTGCGTTGGCGCTCCAGCAGGCGCTGCGCGGCCTCGGCCTGGGCGACCGAGCGCTTCAGCGATGACGAGTGCGCATCGCGCTCGTCCTGGGCCTGCCGGGACGCCTGCTCCGCGTTCCGTTCGAGATGCATGACGTGGGCGATCGCGGCACGGCCGTTGAGCAATTTGTCGAGCGTGGTGCCTTGGTCCATCGAGGTTTGTGCAAGGGACACATGCGCCGCGGTGGTTTGCCTCGCTTCCGCCAGTTCGCGGTCGGCCTGCGTCACGGCGGCTTGCAGCGCAGCCTGCCGTTGGCGGGACGACGCCAGTTGCAGGTCTCGCAACTGGGCGATGGTCAGGGCGTAGTCCACATTCTTGTGCGATTTCATCGCGCTGCCGGGCTCCCAAGAATGGCGCGCAGTCGGCCGAGGGCTTCCTCGCGATGGGTGGGGACCGAATCCTGCTGTAGGAAGGCAGCCAGTTCGGGACGTATGCGCATGGCTTCGTCGAGCCTGGGATTGCTGCCCGCCGCGTACAGACCGGATTCGATCAACGGCCGGGAGGCTTCGAACAGGGAAAGCGACGCCACGGCATCGCGGGAAAGGGATTGTTCGGCCGCCGAGGTGACGTGCTGGAGCAGCCTGCTGGTGCTGCGGGGGACATGGATGGCCGGAAAGTGCCCCTGCTCGGCCAGTTCGCGCGACAGGACGATATGGCCGTCCAGCAGCGAGCGCATGGTTTCGGACAGGGGGTCGTCCACGTCATCGGTTTCCGCCAGGATGGTCATCAGCGCGGAAATCGCGCTGCCGTCGGCGAACTGGCCGCATCGCTCGACCAGCTTGGGCAGCGCGGCGAATACGCTGGGGGGATAGGCCCGCAGCGTGGGAGGCTCGCCAGCGGCCAGGCCCACTTCGCGCAGCGCCATCGCGAAGCGCGTCACGGAGTCCAGCAGCAGCAGGACATGCCTGCCCCCGGCCCGGAGATGCTCTGCCTGGGCGAGGGCGAACCAGGCCGCCCGCGCCCGCATGATGGCGGGTTCGTCCGAGGTCGACACCACCATTACACTGCGGGCGCGCGCACTGTCGGAAAGCGCTTCGTACCAGAAGTTCTGAGCTTCCCGGCCGCGCTCACCGATCAGGCAGATCACGACGTAGTCCGCGTTGACCTGACGGGCAAGCTGCGTGAGCAGGCTGGTCTTTCCCACGCCGCTGCTGGCGAAGATGCCCGCCCGCTGGCCGATTCCCAAGGTCAGCAGCGTGTCGATGGCGCGTACGCCCGTATGCAAGGGCGCGCGGGGGTTGACGCGGTCCAGCGCCATGCTGGCGGTGCCCATCAGCGGCGCTTCGGAGGCGCCCTGGATCGCCGGCCCCTTGTCCAGCGGGTGTCCCAGTGCATTGACCACTCGCCCGAGCAGGGGGCTCCCGACCGGGACCCGGTTGCCGCGCGGAGCCGCATGGATCCGGTCGCCCGGGGTCAGGCCCAGGGTGTCGGAATACGGCATCAGCGTGATCCGGCCTACTTCGGCGCGGACGACCTCGGCATAGGTTTCGGATTCCCGGCCGGGGCAGACGCACACCGTACCGGTCGGTACGACGGGGCCATCCGCTTCGAAATAGGTGGCCATTACCCTCGAAATCCGTCCGAAGGTCCGCGTGAAGTTTGCGCTTCGAATGAAAGAGACGGCTTGCGAGCGGTCGAGGGCGGCCATGGTCACTTCATTCCTTCCAGCGCCTGGCGCAGACTGGCCACCTGGGTGGCCACGCCGGCGTCGACGCTGCCGGTGGCCAATTGGATTTCGCAGCTACCCGCGGCCAGGCTGGCATCGAATTTCACCTCGATGCCCGCGGGGGCGCTGGCTTGCAGGCCTGCCAGCCATTCTTTCGGGTTCGGCAGCCCGACCGGAGAAAGGACGACCGCGAGGATGTTCTCGTGGCTCAACCGGTCGAGCTGTGTCCTGACGAGGGCGGCCATGGTCTCGGCCTGATAGGACGGAGCCGCAAGCATGGCTTCCAGTGCCGCCGCGGCGATATCCAGCGCCAGGGGCTCGAGCGATTCGAGCTTTTCCGTGAAATCCGAACGTGCCTGGCGTAGGCCGGCATCGAGCTTGTCCGTTGCCGCCTGCCACGCATCGAGGGCCCGTCGCTGGCCTTCGGCGATGCCGTCCTCGTAGCTTTTCGTCCGACTGTCGCGCAAGGCCTGTTCGTGCCTGGCGGTCGATAGGCGCAGAGTCTCCTGCGCCTCGGCCAGCGATCGCCGCAGCGTTTCGTTTTGCTCGAGAGCCGAGGCAAGGGAAGGCCCCGTTGCCGGTGGCGGCTGGGGAACTTCCGTTCCCCGGGCTTGGCTCGGAACGGCGGGGGACTTGCCCACCAGACGAACGCCGCCGGGCTGGGGGGCTGCCAGGGTGGACTGCTTGAGCAGGGCAGGCCGGCGGTTCATGGTTGGCGCCTCAGGAAACGCCGGCATCTGGCGATGAAGGACATCTTTCCGGGAGTGGCCGGGGGCGTCTTGCCGCCATGAGCCAAGGCAGCCTTGAGCAGCGTTTCCGCAGTCTTCGGCGTGATAGGTGGATCCCGTTCCAGATGGATCAGGATGTCCGTCCCGCGGGACAGTTTCATTACCAGGCGGTGGCGCTGGTCCTGGGGTTGATGGGCCAGGCATCGCGCGGCCAGCCAGGGGTCGAGCCGATCCAGTGCCTCGACCATCGAGGCGAGATCATCGGCGGGTTCTTCCGTGGCAATGTCCAGGCCCGCCTTGGCCAGCATGGGGCGAAGGCGCTCGCGTTCGGTTTCCGTCAGCGCCTGGAGGATCTGTTCGCGCTCGATATCGGGCAGGTCGGCGAAGCGCGCCAAGACGCGACGATCGCTCATGGTGGTCATGGCATGGCTCATGGCGATCCGTCCTCCTGGGCCATATGCTTCAACCGGGACACGAAATGCTCTCTTTGGGAAGGAGTCAGTCGTTTCGGCCTGAATGCCCGGATGGCGACGAACAGGAGCAGCAAGAGGAGAAACAGCCCCAGAAGGGCCAGGGGGGCGGGTGCTTCGCCCAGGGCCGGCGGCAGATCGAATGAGGGAGATGCGGCGTTCGTCGACGTGTCCGGCTTGGTGGGAAGGGCGGTGGGATCACCCCTGTCCGCCTGACGGCGGGCCAGGACCGTGACCAGATCCCCACGGCCGGGAACCAGGCCGGCCGCGGTGCTGATCAAGGCTTCCATCTCCTTGGCTTCGGCCGCGGAATGAGGTTCCTGGAGCACCGCCGCGATCGCCAACCTCCGGATTTTCTCGACGCCCGCGTCGGGACCGCCCGCGTCCAGCATGACATCGACGGTGACCGAAACCTTGCGTGGCCCGACGATGGGTTCGAGCGCATTCAGGACCTTGTCCGCATAGAGCTGTTCGAGCTTGAGCTTGGCCTGTAGCCGGGCATCCGCCGCCACGGCCTCCGCATACAAGGGCAGGCTGAGCGACGTGCCCAGTTCGTTGACGACGACCACTTCATCGGCGGTCAGGTCGGGCACGGCAGCCGCGACAAGCCGCTGGATTCCCCGGATGGATGCCGGATCGATATCCTTGCCAGGTTTGAGGGCAATGGCGACCGAGGCTTTTGAGCGGCTGGATGTCTTGCGGAATATCGATGCTTCCGCGATGGCCAGATGCACGCGGGCGGTGTCGATCTCGCTCAGGCTCATGATGGTGCGGGCCAATTCGCCCTGCAGGGCCCGCTGGAAATTCACCCGTTGCGAGAACTCGGTCAGCCCGAGGTCGGAGCTGTTGAAAAGTTCGAAGCCGACCGTTCCCTTGAGCGCGACGTTGTCGCCCAGCACCTTGAGCCGGGTCCTGTACAAGTCGTCGTTGCGTACCAGTACCGTCGCGCCGTCGTCGTCTATCCGGTATGGCGTCTTGCTCGCTTCGAGCTGTTCGACGATAGCCGCGGCATCCTGCGGCTTCAGGCCCGAGAACAACACTTTGTAATCGGGACGAATGACCCAGTAGAGTGCCGCCAGGACGAGAAAAATCGCGACGCCCAGCCCCACGATGGCTAGCGTTCGGTGTCTGGGCGAGAGATTGTTGAGCGAAGAAATGGCCATGTTCGTTCGGGCGCGCTAGAGCTGCATGCGCATGAGTTCCTGGTAGCCCTCGAGCAGGCGATTCCGGACCTGGATCGCCAGTTGAAGGTTCATGCGGGCTTCTTCGAGGGCGAGCATCACCTCGTGGGGCGGGACGCTCTCGCCCACCGCGAACTGCATGGTGGCGGCAGAGGCACTGTTCAGGGATTCGTTCAGCTTTTCCAGGCCTGCAACCATTTGCGAAGCGAACGAAGCTTGTTCACCGGCAACTGGCGCCAGTGTGGGGGCGATGGCCTGGGCGATGGATTCGACGGGGGTGATGGGGGTCATGTCTTGCTGCCCAGCTCCATGGCTTTCAAATACATGTTGCGAGCCGCGTTGAACGACACCACGTTCGCTTCGTAGACACGCAGGGTCTTCACCATCAGGCTCATTTCCGAGGCGTGGTCGATGCCGGGGTAGGCGACGAAGCCGTTCGGGTCGGCGTGGGGGTGGGAAGGCTCGTAGACCAGCCGCGGCGAGACGTTCATCGATTCATAGCCATAGACCCGGACGCCCCGCGAGGATCGAGACGTCTCCGAGGATGACGGACCCTTGTCCACGGGAAAGAGGGAAGGCCCGGACACCAGCCGCATCGGTTGGTAGGGGCGGCCGTCGGGCGTCCGGGTCGTGCCCGCGTTCGCCAGGTTCTGGGCGATGACTTCAAGCCGGCGCCATTCCACGTCCATGGCCGACCTGCTGATCTCGAATATCTGGGTCATCATCGGCCCCGCGTCTCGGTGACCGCGGCGGACCTCATCATCAGGTGCCTGTCCAGCATGGTGACGAGCATGTTGTAGCGCATCGATGTTTCATTGGAGGACGAGACCTCGAGGTCCAGCCGGTTCGAAGTGCCTGATAAAGGATGTTCAAGCTGGATCCGGGGCTGGACCTGTTGCACGGAGGTACGGGCGAGGTCCACCGTCCTGGACCCTTCGATCGCGTGCCGGAGCTCGGATTCGAAGGTGACGCGCTGGGCGCGGAACGAGGGGCTGCCCGCGTTGGCGATGTTGTCCGCGAGAGCCGTCTGGCGCTGGAAGAGCCCATCCAGTGCTTTGGCGGCGACGGCAACGACGAGATCGGAGGCCATGGTGGTGTCTGCCTATTGAATGATGAGATCGGCGTGAAGGGCGCCCGCGGCCTTGATGGCCTGCAGGATCGCTATGGTGTCGCGGGTGCTGACTTTCAGCTTGGCGAGCGTTTGGACCAGGTCGGTAACGGTCGTGCTGCCAAACGTGGCGACCACGTTGGGGTCGCTTTCATCGACCTCGAGGGTGGTGTTGCCGATCACGAGACTGCGGATTTCGGGACTGGTGAAGCTGACAAACCCCGGTTGCGACGCGGAGTACTCCGTTTTCACCGACACCTTGATATCTCCCTGGGAGACCGAGACGGAAGAGATTTGGACGTCTCCGCCCGCGACGACGGTACCCGTGCGTTCGTTCACCACGACACGGGCGGCCCGATCCGGCTGGACCTCCAGGGCTTCGACTTTCGCGAGATACTGATTCAGGCTCGATCCCGAGCCAGGCGCGATGACGTTGACCGTCTTGGCATCGACGGAGTAGGCGGCGCCCGACCCCAGCACTTCGTTGATGCGGGCGGCGATCCGCTCCGCGGTGATCGCGTCCGACTCTTTCAGTACGAATCGCAGGTAGCCGTTGTGCGGCTTGACTTCAGCCTGTACGGGAACCTCTATCGTGCCGCCATCGGGGACCATCCCTGCCGTCGGATGATTCTTCTGCTGGAGATTGCCGTTGGCATCGTATCGATAGCCCCCCACGGAAACAGGGCCTTGCGCCAAGGCATAGATCTTCTTGTCCGGCCCGACCAGCGAAGTCATCATCAGCGTGCCTCCTGTCAGGCTGCGGGCGTCCCCCATCGACGAAACGTTGATGTCTATCTTGTCCCCGGGATTGGCCGTTGGCGGAAGGCGGGCGCTGATCATGACGATCGCCACGTTGCGGCTGTTGACCTGATCCAGCGGGACGTTCAGGTCGAACTGCGACATGGCATTGGACAGGGCCTGCCGCGTGGCCCGGCTGCGCGGCGAGTCTCCGGAGCCGGCCAGGCCGGTGACGAGTCCGTAGCCGACGAGCATGTTGTCGCGCCATCCGTAGAAGCGGCCCAGCTCCTTGATGCGGACGTCCTGGGCCGTCGCGCAGGCGCTCCAGGCGAGCAGCAGCAGACCGAGCAGCTTGCGCATCACCAGAGCCCCAGCCATGCCAGCACGCGCGGGATAAGGCCCGGACGGGAACGGTCGGACAGATAGCCGTCCCCGATGTACTCGATGCTGACGTCGGCAAGCCGGCTCGACAGGACGGTGTTGTTGCTGGCGATGTCCTGCGGTCGCACCCGTCCTTTCAGCTTGATGTTGGTCTTCTCGCCGTTGACGTCGATGCGTTGTTCGCCGGCCACGACGAGATCGCCGTTCGGGAGCACGTCCTGGACGGGTACGCTGAGCTGTGCCAGCAGGCGGCCCGAACGCTGGATCCTGCCCCGGCCGCCGTAGTCATCGCCCACGCCTGCCTGGAAGCCGTTCCGGGCGCCGTTGGTGCGGGAAAAGTCGGTTCTGAGTCCGGCGCTGGTGTTGGTCGACGTGTCCGCGGTGCTGCTGGCGCTGGAGTCTTCATAGACGAGGACAGTCAGCGCGTCGCCGGTGCGCAGAGCCCGCTTGTCCGAGGTCATGGACTGATAGGTGCCCGGATCGAAGAGATCCGCGGCCTGGCACGGGGCTGCCACGGCGAGGAAAAGGGCAAACAAGGTGGCGGATAGTTTCATCGGCCTGCCTCCGGTGTGGATGGAAGAGGGGCTCGCGCGGCGATGATTTCACCCCCTTCTACTTGTACGAAAGACCGTTGTCCGCCGCGACCGTCCTGCAGCGCGACGGCGGGCCGCTCCGCGCGCACCACGCCGATGGACAGCGAGACGCGGACCGGATCCCCTTTCTGGATGGCCGCGACGCTGCCGGGAGGCAGGGGTGCGATCAAGGTGCCGGGTGGGAGTTCTTCGGCCGCCCTCGCGACCCGCAGATCGGCGTCGTATCGGATGTCGACGCGGGGAAGGGCCCGAGGGCAGGCTGCCGGTTCGACCGCGGTGGCGGAAATGGCTTCCCCTTGAGTGACCGTTCTGGTCAGGCGCAGGCAGGCGTCGGTTGACGGAGCGGGGTCCTGCGCCGCAGGCCGGGGAGTGGCCCGGCTCAGCAGTATCCGCTGGTCGGGGGCGTCGTGCAGCCAGTCCGCGAGCGCAGGCATCTGCCTGCGGGCGTTGCCACCCAGCTCGTTGGTGGACACCAGCAGGGGTGTCCGGGCGGGCAGGCGGGCGACGATCAGTTCTCCCGCCCGCTGGCGCAGCGCCGCGGGCAGGCTGTCCAGCCTGGCGACATCCCGCAACCGTACCGATGAGGCTTCCACCCGGGCTTCCCGCAGGAATTGAATGGGGCCTGCCCAGGCAACGGCCGGCGCCGCGCAGCCTGCCGCCGTCATCGCCAGCCAGAGCAGGGCGGACGCGCGCGTCATCGTTTCAAACCATTGACGATGCCCATCAACTCGTCGCCGGCCTGGATGAGTTTGGCGTTCGCGGCATAGGCGCGCTGCATGACCATCATCGATACGATTTCCTCGGTCAGCTCGACGTTCGAGGCTTCGGAGAACCCTTGCGCGAAGTATCCCAGGCCTTCCTCGCCGGCTTCGGCGGTGCCGAGCCCGGCATAGGTATCGTCGAGGCGGTAGATCGCTCCCCCCAGGTTGTGCAGCTTGCGCGTGTCCCGCGGCTGCACCAGTTCGAGCCGCCCCAGGGTCTGCTCGGTCGTGTCCGTTCCGACATAGGCCAGTACTTCGCCCGTGTCCGCGATGCGCAGAGAGGCGGTATCGCGCGGCACGGAGATCATGGTCTTGAGCTGCATGCCGTTTTCCGCCGCCAGGAACCCGTCATCATTGACGCGCAGCGTGCCGCCGCGCCAGAGCAGGTTCTGGCCCGAGGGGCCCAGCAGCTCGATGAAACCCTTGCCGCGTATGGCCAGATCCAGTTCGTTGCCCGTCTGCCTGAGATTGCCCGGGGCGAAGTTCTGGACGGGATCGACCAGCGCAACGCCGGACAAGCCGTGTTCGGAGGGACGGGTTGCCGCCAGTTCCGGGGACGGCGCGGCGATCAGTTCCGCGAAAGACAGCGTGGCGCGCTTGAAGGCCACGGTGTTCATGTTCGCCAGGTTGTGGGCCGTGACGTCCGCGCTGGCCTGCTGCGCGCGCAGGCCGGTTGCGCCTATGTAGAACGCACCGTTCATGGATCAGGCCTCCCCGGGCTGGCGCAAGGCGCGGCCCAGCATGTCATCGTAGGCGTGGACGAGCTTCTGGGCGGTCTCCGCCCGGCGTATGGTCTCCATCAACTGCACCATGTCGGTGGCGCTGGAAACATTGGACGATTCCAGATAGCCCTGGCGGATGACGGGCATGTCGATCTCGACGGGGCGGGCATCGCTTTGGAACAGGCCGCCCAGGGTGCGCTGCAAGCCGTGCTTGTCCTGGAAATCCACGAGCAGGATGCGCGCCGTGGGGCGGCCCGATTCGAGAACCGTGCCATCCGGAGCCAGTTTCCAGTTGGGATCCTGGATCACGACATCCCCCCCGCCGGCGGCCTGGACCGGCCACCCCTGTGGGCTGATCAGGCGGCCGCGTTCATCGATCTGGAACGAGCCGCTGCGCGTATAGGCGGGGCCGGCATCGGTCTGCAACTGGAAAAAACCGGAGCCGGATATCGCCAGATGCGTGGCGCTGGACGAGGGGACCAGCTTTCCGGGAGAAAAGTCCGTGGCATTGGCGCCCACGGGCGTGGCGGGCTGCCTGGCGGAATTGACGCTTCCAGGACCGAGGAAGGTCGAGAAGTGCACCGCTCGCTTGTAGCCAGGGGTGGAAAGATTGGCAATGTTCTGCGCGGCGGTTTCCAGGGCCCGCGACTCGCGGGAGAAAATTCCGCTTGCCATGTCGATCAAGGAGGGCATACGAGGTTCCATCAGTTCACCGCAACGGTTGCAAAGGCCTTGAGGTCGACCGATGGCGGAATCTCGGCCACCGACAGCACTGCCAGCCTGGGGACGGCGCGCCGGCTGAAGCTCTTGAGCTGCCGGCGGATTTCGGGGTTGCACAGCAAGACCGGGGTCAGGCTTTGTCTCATCATGGCTTCCGCATGGCCGATGAGCTTCACGAGAAACGCCTCGGCCGTCTTGGGGTCCAGTACATAGGAGCCGGATCCGTCGCTTGCCCGGATGTTCTGGCTGATGACCGACTCCAGCTTGGATTCGAGCGTCAGCACCGACAGCGTGTTCTGGCGGTCCAGCAAGGGTTCGCAAATCGTATGGCTGAGGCGTTGGCGAACGATCTCGGTCAGCAGCAGGGGATCCTTCTGATGGCGCCCGGCGTCGACCAGGATCTCGCCAATGAGATCGATGTTGCGGATCGAGACGTGTTCGGCCAGCAGGTTCTGAAGAATCCGCTGCACGTCGCTGGTGGCGAGCACCGAGGGGATCAGCTCTTCCAGCAAACCGGGCTGCCGTTCCCGGACGCCCTCCAGCAGACGGACGACTTCGCTGCGCGGCAGCAGGTGGGCAAGGTGATTCTTCAACACTTCGCCCAGGTGCGTGATCATCACCGTGGCCGGGTCCACCGTCGTGAAGCCCCGTTGCCGGGCGCGCGCCACGTCGGCGCTCGTGATCCAGATGGCCGGCAGGCCAAAGGCGGGGTCCCGCGCCTTGATTCCCTGTAGTCCGTCGCCCTGGTCCGAGGCATGGATGGCGAGCGTGCGGTCCGCATGCAGCGTGGCGTGCCCGAACCGGTTGCCGTGAAGAAGAATGACGTACTCGTTCGCGGCGGCCATCGTGCCGGACCGGAAGACGATGGGGGGCAGGGTAAGGCCGTGGTCGGCGGCCAGTTGCGTCCTGAGTGTGGCCGTGCGCTCCGTCAACTGGCTTTCAAGCGGCATCATCGCCTGGGCCAGTACGTCGCCGAAGACCAGTTCGATGGCTGGCACGGGCGGGGACGCGGCGGTTTCGGACGCGGCTTCCGATGGGGGCTCGGCCGAATCCGCGGGGGCGGTCCGGCGGGAGAACCGCAGGACGGTCCAGGTCAGGGCGGCGCCGGCGATCAGGATCAGGATGGGCCACTTGGGCATGCCGGGCAGCGACAGCAGTCCCACCAGCGCCAGCATGACGAGCAACTGGATCTTGGGAAACGACACCAACTGGCGCAAGACTTCCGAACTCAACTGGCGATCGGCCGAAGACCGGGTGACGATGATGCCGGTTGCCACGGAGATGATCAGGGCGGGGACCTGCGTGACGATGCCGTCGCCTATCGTCAACAGCGTGAAGGTCTTGAGGGCCTGGGACCAGCTCATGTTCATCTGCGCGACACCGATCAGCCATCCGCCGGCGATGTTGATGAGGAGGATGATGATGCCGGCGATGGCGTCGCCCTTGACGAACTTGCTGGCGCCGTCCATCGAACCGTAGAAGGCGGCTTCTCTTTCGAGCTCGGTGCGGCGCCGGCGCGCCTCGTCCTGGTCGATGAGGCCCATGTTGAGGTCCGCGTCGATGCTCATCTGCTGGCCGGGCATGGCGTCGAGGACGAATCGGGCGGAAACTTCGGAGACGCGCTGGGCCCCGTTGGTGACGACGACGTACTGAACCACCACCAGTATGAAGAAGACGATCAGGCCGATCAGGAAGTTGCCCTGCACGACGAAGGCGCCGATCGCGCCGATGACCTCGCCGGCATTGGCGTCGGACAGGATCAGGCGGGTCGCGGCGATGTTCAGGGACAGGCGGAACAGGGTCGCGATCAGCAACAGCGACGGAAACGTGGAGAACTCCACCGGCCGCAAGACGTAGAACGTCAGCAGGAGGATGGTCAGCGCGAATGCCACGTTGACGATGATCAACAGGTCGAGCAGCGTGGCCGGAATGGGCGTGAAGAGGATGAGCAGGATCGCCACCACGCCGAAGACCAGGGCCAGGTCGGCGTTCTTGCCCAGGATGTCGCGCAGGGCGTTCATGCTTGCTGTCCTTGTGCCGCCTTGGCCCGGAGCTGCAGATAGATCGAGGACACCGGCCGGTAGAGCGTGGCGGGGATTTCTCCGTCGAGCTTCGCACCGAAGAACAGCTTGCGTGCGAGAGGCTTGTCTTCGACGATGGGGACGCCATAGATGAAGGCCAGGCGGCGCAGGCGTTTCGCCAGGTCTCCCGCGCCTTTCGACACCACGCAGGGGGCCTCGGCGGTGGCCGTGTCGTACTTCAGGGCCACCGCCAGATGCGTCGGATTGGTGATCAGGACGTCGGCCCCCCGGATGTTGCGCATGCCCTGGGTCTTCTTCAGCAACTCCTGTTGAAGCTGTCGCCGGCGTTGCTTGATGCGCGGCTCGCCTTCGCGCTGCTTGATCTCGTCGCGAAGCTCGCGGCGGCTCATGCGCATTTTCCTGGCGTACTGCCGGCGAACGATCAACTGGTCCGCCAGGGCGAACAAGGCCGCGATGCCCGCGAGCCAGAACGCCAGCTTCAGGGCATGGCCGAACAGCTCGTTGAGGATCGTGGTGGTGCTGGCTCCCGCAGGGGGGACGCGCGGCAGCGAATACAGCACGAAGCCGACCGCGCTGGTGTACAGGACGAGCTTGGCGGTGTTTCTCGCGGCTTCGATCAGTACCTGGAAGGAGAACAGCCGTTGCAGGCCTTGAACGGGATTGAGCTTGTCGAAGTTCGGTTTCAGGGCTGCCGGCGCAAACACGACCCCCGCCTGCAGCAAGGCGGCGGCCAGGGCGACGCCGAATATGGTCAGGAGCAGGGGAAGCAGGGCCGAGACCATGCTCGACATGTACATGCCCGCCCAGCGGGTGGCCGATTCCGGCCCGGACAGGAAGGCGGCCTGGGAAAAGGCGCGCTGGGTGGCGATCGCGATGTGCCGGCCCAGGCCTTCTCCTTCGAACCACATGTAGGTGGTAATCGACAGCCCCGCGGCAAACGTGCCCAGATCCTGCCCGCGCGCCACCGTGCCTTTCTTGCGAGCCTGCTGGAGTTTGTAGGGAGTGGCCTCTTCGGTCCGGTTTTGATCCTGCTCGCTCATGGCGACAACCAGAAAGCGGGAAACTCGAGCGCGGCGCGCAGGACCTTCAGCATGGCCGGGGCCATCAGCCCCACGGTCGCGGCCAGGCCGAGCAGGACGATGAGCGTCTTGACCTGGAAGCCCAGGACCAGCATGTTCATCTGCGGCATGGTTCTGGACAGAAAGCCGATGGCGATATCGACGAGGAACAGCGCCGACATGACGACGACCCCCAAGGCCAGGCCCATGGAGAAGACCGTGCTGAAATAGGAAATCAGCGCGTCCGGTTCGGGGGCGGTGAATGGGGCCCCGGGGGGGAGCACCTCGACCAGGCTGGCCAGCAGCCGCAGCAAGTCATGATGCCCGTTGGAGGCAAAGAAAACCATGCCAGCGCCCAACGCGAAGATCGATCCCAGCAGCGGGCTTTGTGTGCGGGTGGCGGGGTCGATGACCATCGCCAGGCCAAACCCCGCCTGGACATCCACGACCCGGCCGACAAAATAGAAAGAGGAAAACGCGGCCTGCAATGAGAATGCAACGACCATGCCGATGAACAGTTCCGCCCCGGCCATGGCGACCAGGCGGGGCAGGGTCGGAATGGCGCCGAGGCCGGATGGAGCCAGGCTGGCGGCAAACCCTATCGATGCCAGGACACGGATCCGGGCGGGAATCCGGAGCAGGGTGAATGGCGGGGCGAATGCCAGAACCGGTCCGATCCGCACCGTCAGCAGCAGGACGGCGGCCAACCAGGCTGCGGACGATTCGATGGCCAAGGTGGTTATCCGAGATTGGGTATCTCTTTGAACATGGACGCCGCGAAATAACCAAGGCGGTTCAGCATCCATGGTCCGGCGATGACCAGCGTCAGGCCCGCTGCGATGAGCTTGGGCACATAGCTCAGGCTCATTTCCTGTAGTTGGGTGATGACCTGGAGCAGGCTGATGACGACGCCGACCCCTAGCGTGACAAACAGTACCGGCGATGCGATGAGAAAGCTGTTCCACAACAGCTGCGTCAACATCTGGAGAGCGGAATCTGGCCCCACGTTGCTACCTGCTTGAAATTATTGAACTGATGTCACCCCGAAGATATTGTGAGCAGGTTTTTGGAAAAAGTAAAATTTCAATTCTTCCTATGCAAAGTATTTCATTGGGGCGGGTTGCGATGACGCCGGGCGAGCAGTTTCGCGATACTGCGACCCCGGAGACTGACCTCCTGGTTCAGCGCGTTTTGCAGCAACTCCCTGGCTGAGTCGGTATTTCCTTCGCTCTCGCTCAGCAAGCTGGCGGCCAAGGCCCCGGACAGGCAGTGCTTGTCCAGGCGCAGCGCGATTTCAGTGTGGCGGCGGGCGGCGTCGCCTTGTCCTTGGTGGAAGCGGACAACGGCGAGGCTGCCATGCGCTTCGGCAAAGGCGGGGCTCAGTTCGACGGCGGTTTCCAGATCCGCCGACGCTTCGGCAAGATTCCCTGCCAGGAAGCAGGCCCATCCGGCCGCGACCCAGCTCCCCGCATGGGTCCGTAGAAGCTGGGCGCCTTGGGTCAGGTTTACTTGCGCGTGGTGCAGGTCTTCTGATTGCAGATAGGCCAGGCCCTTTCCCACCCAGGCTCGGCCATTCTCAGGCGCGGCATCGATCGCGGCCTCGAAACTTTCAAGCGCGTTCGTGACATGGTTTGCGTCCAAGGCAAGATAGCCGTTGACCGTGCGGCTTTCGGCAAGCTCGGGTGCATGCTTGGCATACCGATCGGCCAGGTCGAACCGTTCGGCGTCCAGCGCGATGGAGGCTGCCATTCCGTATAGCTGCGGATCGACCGCCCCGTTTTTCATCAACGACGCCGCAAGGGCAAGCGCTTCGTCCAGTTTGGACTCGTGATGCAGAACCCGTAGCTTCAAGGGGCCAGCGGCGGGGAGGTCGGCAAGTGTCTTGTCATCCAGCAACGATGCCGCTTGCGCGTAGTCGGTCTGCAGGGCGCAGGCATAAGCCAGGTTGAACTTGAGCGTGGTGTCCTGGGGATGCGCCGCCAGCAGCGCCGAGAATTGCCGGGCGGCCTTGTCCACCTCCCCCTGGTGCATCCAGGCCAGTGCCTGGACGTGGCGCAGGGAGTCGGTCGATGTGCGGCCTTCGAGCAGGGCGGCGCAGGTGTCATAGCGGCCCGCGGCGATGGCGGCGTGTGCCGCTTCCTCCCGGAGGCTCGGGTTTTCCGGGTCTTGCGCCAGAAAATTGAGCAGCCGCTCCAGACGCCCGGACGCCTGGCGTTCGCTGTTGAGATCCTGCATCAAATCCGTCTCCTGGTGGTGGCCGCCGTGGGTGTCGAGCCTGCGGAGTATATCCACGACGTGGCGCCGCGCGTCGATGTTCTGCCCGCTTTAAATTCTTCCTAAACTTTTTTCGTAATCGCTGGATAACTTGATTGAGACCGTTCCCCGGGGTTCGTTGTGGAGCGGCAACACAGTCGAGGAAAAGCGATGGTAGCGATCGTCACGGGTAGCGGGTTGGGCGTCCAGGCAGGGTCGGGGCTGGTGCTGGGTGGGCTGGGGCAGCTCGGCCAGGCGCAGCTCGGTCGAGGGCGGGACCAGGCCTATGTGAACGCGGCCAACGGCAACCTCGTGATCGGGGCGCAGGACCAGTGGCTGGTGGGCCAGGGGCCGGATGCGGCGGTGTACCGCGCCTATAACAGCCAGGGCACGGGGGCGGGCACCAATTGGCAGACCGGCGATACCCGGCGCATTACCGGCCTGACCGGCACGGTCAACACGGCGGGCAGCACCGTCAAACGCGTGGACTGGGACGGAACGGAAACCCTCTACCGCTACGTCGTCGCCCGTCAGCGCTATGAAACCAGTGATGGGGCCGGTGCGTACGATGTACTCGTGTTCACCGCTGCGGACCAGCGTTGGACCTGGACGCAGGGCACCGGCCGCCAGAGCGAGGTTTATGACAATGCGCAGGCCGGCCGGATTATTTCCGGCCAGGATGCCGACGGGAACGTCCGCAGCTATGTCTATAACACCAAAGGGCTGTTGGCGGAGGTGCGCACGCAGGGCGGCGAGAAGACGCTGCTGGTCTACGATGCGAGCGATCGGCTGATCCAGCTGAAAACCGTGGCCAAGGGCGCCGACAACGTGACCGATGTCACGACCCTGCAGGTTACCTACAGCTATGGCAGCACGACGGACAAGCGGATCAGCAAGGTGAGTGTATCCGTCGGGCCGAGTACGAAGGTCTACGACACGACTTATACCTACGTCGGCACGAGCAACCAGATCGAGTCCATCACGACCACGGGGGGCGGCAAGGTCTCGTTCACCTACGATGCCTCGAACCGGGTCAAGACCATCGTGCAATGGGATGGCACGGCCAGCCGGACCACGACGCTGACCTACGCGGCGGGCAAGACGAGCATCGTCGATGCGCTGGGCCTGACCACGAACCTGTATTACGACGCGAAGGGACAATTGACCCGGATCGAATCGCCGGCGGTGGGCGGCACGACGATCTCGCGGCACTTTGCGTATGACCCGGATGGCAATGTTTCGTCGGTGACCGATGGCGCCGGCAACGTCACCACCTACCAGTACGATGGGCAGGGCAACGTCATCCGCCAACAGGATGCGGCGGGCAATGTCGTCGTGCGGACCTACAGCAGCACCAACGACCTGATATCGGAGACCCGGTACCGGGTGGCCAAGGACCTGGCCACGGGGGTGAGCGAGTCGGGCGCGGAGACGACGCGCTACGTGTACGACAGCGAACGGCACCTGCGCTTCGTGATCGGGGGGGAAGGATCGGTCACGGAGTACCGCTACTCGGCCGCGGGTGAGCAGACCTCGCTGATCCGCTATGCCGCCTCGCGCTACACCGACACGTCGGTCGTGCCCACGGAAGCGACCCTGACGACGTGGCTGGCCACGGTCAACAAGGCCCTGGCCGAGCGCATCGACACCACCTATGACTTCCGTGGCAACGTCTCGTCGGTGGTGCGCTACAGCAGCCTACTGGCCACGGGCGAAGGCGACGTGGCGGCGGGGGTGCAGAAGACGCTCTACGTTTACGACCCCTACGGGAACCTGATCAAGCGGTTTGCCGAGTCGGCCCCGGGCGAGTCCGAGACCTATGTCTACGATACCTTCGGGCGGGTGCTCAGTTCGATCGATGGGCGTGGCCTGACGACGACGTACACCTATGACGACGCGGCCAACAAGGTGGTGGTGACCCTGGCCAACGGGTTGACGCGCACATCGGTCTACAACCGGTACGGCGAACTCGTCAGCGTGGCCGAAGCGGTGGGCGGTACGGTTCGGTCGCAGACGAGCTATGCGTACGATGCGCTGGGGCGGCTGCGAATGACGACGGATCCGACGGGAATCCGGACGCATTATCTGTACGATGCGGCGGGCCGCAAGGTGGCCGACGTGCTGACCCGGGATGGGACGGATGGCACGGCCAGCGGCACGGCAAGCCTGGTCGAGTATGTGTATGACGGGGCGGGGCAACTGATCAAGACGGTTCGCTACGCCACGGCGCTGACCTCGACCCTCCTGGCCAAGATCGTGACCACCGGTGGGGTGCCCATCGAGAAGCTGGCTTCCGGTGAAGCGCTGACGCTGGACAACGCCGGCATCCGACCCGGGGCATCGACCGATGATCAGTTTGAATGGCGCGTCTATGACACGGCGGGGCGGCTGGCTCGTGCCATCAATGGCGTAGGCAACGTCACGGGGTATTTCTACGATGGCGCGTCCCGTCTGATCGAGACGCGGGAGTACCGGACCATTCTGAATGTCTCGACGTGGATATCGACGCCGGGTTTTGTTCCGACGCTTGCCCATGCCAGTACGGTGGATCCGGCGAACGATCGGGTAACCAAGTACGCCTATGACGCGGAAGGCAAGCTTCGATACACCCTGGAGCACGTCAACGGCGGCATGATCGAATATCGCTATGATGCGGCCGCGCGCCGGACGACGACGATCCGCTATGCAAGCTTCATACTCGCCACGGTGCGAGACGCCCCTGGGGATTTGGCATCAAAGGTGCCGGCGAATCACTCTAAGGATATACGCGAATACCAGTTCTTCGATGCCGCTGGCCGGGTGGTTCTGGCGCTGGATGGCGAGGGCAATGCCACACGCACGACCTATGACGACCGCGGCAGGGTGCTGCAGGTCGAACAAGGCAAGCAATTGGCCATTGCCTCGGCACCGAACTGGACGACGTCGAGTGCGCTGACGGCCTATACCGCCGCGGCGACGCCCGCTTACCTGCAAAAGAGTGTGAACGCCTACGATGGTGCCGGCAACCTGACCCAGGTGGTCCGCTATCTGGAGGGCGGCACGGCCGAAACCGAGGCCTTCGAGTACAACGCCCTGGGCCAGCAGAGCCGGCGCACCTTGGCGGGCCGAGAGTGGCTCAACCAGTATGACGAACAAGGCCGCCTCGTCTCGGAGAAAGGCCGGGACGGCACGGTGACGCGGACCTACGATGCCGCCGGTCGCATGACCTCGTCCACGGACGGCAACGGCCTGAAGACGCTGTATTACTACGATGCCCAGGGCAACCTGCGGTTCAGGGTCAACGCCCAGGGCGAGGTCGAGGAGCTTCGGTATACCGTTTTCGGCGCACAGGCGGCGACGGTCGTCAGGACGACGCGGCTGGCGTCCGCCACCCTGGCAACGCTGGGGGGAGGATTGGTCAACAGCGCCTTGATGACCGCCTTGAGCGGCGCGGTGGGCACGGTCAGCAACAGCTTCACGTATTCGCGGGCGGGGCAGTTGCTCAAGTCGGTGGACGGGCTCGGCCTGTCGACGACGTATTCGTATGCCGCGTTCGGGCAGGTCACGGCCAAGACCGAGCAGGTCGGAGCGGGCAAGACGCGGCAGATCGCCTATGGCTACGACGGGTTGGGACGCCTGGTGGTCGAGCATGTGGATCCGGGTGGCCTGGCGATCATCACGCGCAAGTACTACGACGGGCTGGGGCGGGTGTATTCGACAACGGACGCGAACGGCGTCGTGACGAGCATCGTGTATGACCGCGCCAATCGCATCACCTCTATCACGGATGGGCTTGGCAAGTCGGATACCTACACCTACGACAATCTAGGTAATGCCATTACGCACCGGGATCGCAACGGCAATACCTCGACGTATACCTACACCGCTTTCAACCGGCAGTTGACGGTCAAGTCCACCGAAGGTGCCACGTCGATCACCCGCCAGAACGCCTTCGGCGAGGTGACCTGGAGCCAAGACGCCCGGGGCGCGGTGTCCGTCCAGAACTACGACACGAACGGACGGCTGACCTCGACCGTCCAGGC